>OGYI01001058.1_pt1 | contig 29383 bp, 21 predicted proteins | sample 1576521 | NCBI WGS metagenome assembly OGYI01 (sample SAMEA3541484, study PRJEB24748) | human gut metagenome | biome: human gut; feature: human-associated habitat; material: faeces | place: China | collected 2012
GCTTTTAGGTGATTCTGACTCTCTTAGTGTTTCTTATGGTATGGAACCTGAACAATAAGCCTTATCTATTGTTTCCTTCAAGGACTGAGAGGCCGCTTCCCCGTTCATAAATTAAATCCCAATATCCCCTTCCAGCTTTGAGGTACAATGTGGGCATCTGGTTGCCGTAATTGCAATCTCACTCTTACAGAACGGGCATTCTTTTGTCGTCTTTTCTTCGACTTCTTCCTCTGTATGTTTCAGTTTTTCTGCAAATCCGTTCATAACTTTCATCATAATGAATACAATCAAAGCCATGATCAGGAAATTAATGACTGTAGAAATGAATTTGCCATAATTCAGTGTAACTTCTCCCAGAAGATTCACTTTCAACTGATCAAAGTTCATTCCTCCGAACAATCCAAGAATTGGATTGATGATATCATCTACCAGGGATGATACGATACTTGTAAATGCATCTCCGATAATGATACCTACTGCCATGTCCATGACATTCCCACTCATCTTACCATCTTTGCAATTCAATGGTCAATGCTTTCTTCTATATCACTTTATTTGTCCAGAATCCGCTGGATCTCTTCCAGATTCTCCGCAAAATATATTCCCTCCTGCTTTTCCTCAGAAGAAAGATCCATCTCGATCATATGCTCCAGAAGCTGTTTCAGACTGTCATAATATCCGTTCAGATTATAAAGAATACATGGCGCATCCAAATGTTTTAACGATACTTTAGACATCACCTCCGTGATCTCTTCCAGTGTTCCCGTTCCTCCCGGAAATGCAATGAACGCATCTCCAAGTTCTATCATCTTTGCCTTTCTTTCCGACATATCTTTCGTCGTGATCAGTTCCGTAATCTCGTCATACACAAATCCTGCATCAATAAAAAACTGTGGCTCTACCCCGATCACTTTACCACCGGCCTGTAATACACTTTCTGCAAGTTCTCCCATCAGGCCGGATTTTGAACCACCGTATATGAGAGTATTTCCGTTTGTTCCGATCCACGCTCCCAACTCGCGCACTGCTTCTTTTAAAAATGGGTCATTTCCTTCAGTTGCTCCGAGGTATACTGTAATATTCATTTTATACTTCTCCTTGTAAATCTTCTATTATCTTTCGAATAATGTCTGATGCATATGGATGAAAAGAGGATCACCCGTTCTCTTCCCGGCAATCCTCTTTTCCATTCATCATAATTCTATATGAATTTTTATTTCATTACAATATTAATGATCTTCTTCGGAACATAGATCTCTTTGATCACATTTCCTGTCAGCTTATCAGCAATTGCTTCTTTACCTGCTGCAAGTGCTTCTTCTTTTGATGCATCTGCTGAGATTTCAATAACTGCTTTTGTCTTTCCGTTGATCTGTACCGGAACTTTGATCTCATCGTCTTTCATGGCGTGCTCATCGTATTTTGGCCATCCGGCTTTGAATACGCTCTCTGTGTGTCCCAGTTCTTCCCACAGTTCTTCCGCAACATGTGGCGCGAATGGAGACAGGAGTACTGCCATTGTAGACAATGTCTCTTTATCGATTCCGCCCTCTTTCTTGGCAATCTCGATCAGTTTGTTATTGTGTTCCATGAATGCTGAGATTACCGTATTCAGGCTGAAGCTTTCCAAACGTGTTGTTACATCGTATATCAGTTTATGACGCTCTTTGATCATCTCTTTTGTAGCTGTAATGTCTGCATCTTTGCTGTCCATAACAAGGTTCCATACACGTTTCAGGAAACGGTTTACTCCGTCGATTCCTCTGTCATCCCACTCAGCATCTAACTCCGGTGGTCCAACGAAGAGTTCATACATTCTTAAAGAGTCACATCCATAGTCTCTTACCAGATCGTCCGGTGATACGACATTTCCTTTTGACTTACTCATCTTGATACCATTCTTACCAGTGATCATTCCCTGATTGAACAGTTTGTGGAATGGCTCATCAAAATCTACCACCCCGATATCATATAAGAACTTGGTGTAGAAACGTGAGTACAGAAGGTGAAGTACTGCATGTTCTACTCCTCCGATATACATATCTACAGGAAGCATCTCATCTGCTTTTTCTCTTGATACCAGTTCTTTATCATTGTGGTTATCTACGTAACGCAGGAAGTACCATGAAGATCCTGCCCACTGCGGCATTGTGTTTGTCTCTCTCTTCGCATCAGCTCCACACTGAGGGCACTTGCAGTTTACCCACTCATCAATTGCTGCAAGCGGGGATTCTCCCGTTCCTGTAGGTTCGTAAGATTCTACTTCCGGCAGACGGAGTGGAAGTTCTTCTTCCGGCACCGGTACATTTCCACATTTCGGACAATGTACGATCGGGATTGGCTCTCCCCAGTATCTCTGACGCGAGAATACCCAGTCACGCAGTTTGAAGTTCACTGTTGCGCGTCCGATTCCACGCTCTTCGATCATATGCGGAGCTTCTTTCTTCAGTACAGAAGATTCCTGTCCATTCCATTCTCCGGAATTGATCATTGTTCCGACAGCGTCTGTGTAAGCCTCTGTCATATTCTCAATCTCTTTTCCGTCTTTTGCAATTACCTGGATGATCGGAATATTGAACTTTGTAGCAAATTCAAAGTCACGGTCATCATGAGCCGGTACACACATAATTGCTCCTGTACCATAGTCAGCAAGTACATAATCAGACAGCCAGATTGGAACTTTCGCCCCGTTGATTGGATTGATTGCATAGCTACCTGTGAATACACCTGTCTTTTCCTTATCCTGCATACGATCTACATTCGACTTCATAGAAGCATCATAAATGTACTGTTCTACTGCTTCTCTTGTCTCGTCATTTGCAAGGCTCTTAGCCAGTTCATGCTCCGGTGCCAGAACCATAAATGTTGCTCCGTATAAAGTATCCGGTCTTGTTGTGTAAACAGTAATCTTCTCGTCTCTTCCTTCTACAGGGAAATCAACCTCTGCTCCGTAAGACTTTCCGATCCAGTCAGCCTGCATCTTTTTAACCTTCTCCGGCCAGTCCAGCTTATCCAGATCATTCAACAGTCTGTCTGCGTATTTTGTGATCTTTAACATCCACTGACGAAGGTTCTTCTTTGTAACCTCAGCGCCGCAACGTTCACATTTTCCGCCAACCACTTCTTCGTTAGCAAGTCCTGTCTTACATGAAGGGCACCAGTTGATCGGGAATTCTTTCTCGTATGCAAGTCCTTCTTTGAACATCTTAACGAAGATCCACTGTGTCCATTTGTAGAAGTTCGGATCTGTTGTATTTACTTCTCTGTCCCAGTCGTAGAGAGCTGCGATCTCATTGATCTGACGTTTGATATTCTTAATATTGGCAGCTGTTGAGATCTCCGGGTGAACGCCCATCTTAATTGCGTAGTTCTCAGCCGGAAGTCCGAATGCATCCCATCCCATTGGATGAATGATGTAATAGCCCTGCTGTAATTTATAGCGGCTCCATACATCAGAGATTACATATCCTCTCCAGTGACCTACATGAAGTCCATTTCCTGATGGATACGGGAACATATCCAGACAGTAATATTTTTCTTTCTTATTTCCATCTTCATCAAACTGGACGTTTACCGGGTTTTCTTCCCATTTTTCACGCCACTTTTTTTCGATTGCCTTATGATTATAAGGGATCTTTGACATTTTTTTGTCCTCCTGTTTTTATATGGTAACTGATTTTATTACAGGAATACACATCCTATAATAAAAATAAAAAAGCCTGTTCATCTCATTATAAGAGACGAAAAAGGCTTATATTCCGTGGTACCACTCTTCTTCACCCGACATTACCTGCCAGATGCACTCATTTTTCTTCTATAACGGGAAGCACCCGCTTCTGCCTATGTGATCTTCAGTAAATCCGTTCAGCAAAAGGACTCTGAGGTGAGTTGGGAGTCTTCGTCTGCTGTCTCGCACCAACCGACAGTTCTCTTATCAGACACCGGACCCTTAATACTCCTCTTCTGCGTCTTTTCAATATTCTTCATTATTATATGAAGAATGTTAAAATAAGTCAAGACCTGTCTTCAAGAAAGTACAGAAATACCTCGCAGATTCCTCATATTTTTCATCACATGCTTTCAATTATTTTCCTGTCGCAAAGTTAACATTTTAGCCAAAAAAATTGTCAGAAAATTCATTTTTTTAGTTGTTCTCACCAGTTTCTTAGTGTATAATAAGGATAAGTAATTACTACTGATACAGATCAGTAAATATGATACATAAAGGAGAGTGTTTACCATGGTTTATTTATTAGCAGGTCCGAAAGGAACAGGAAAAACACAGCAGATGATCGAGCAGGCCAATGAGGCTGCGAAAAAATGCAATGGAAATGTTGTATTTATCAAAAAAACACACCGCGATACAGCAAGTGTAACATTTGATATCCGCACAATTTGTATGGATGATTTTCCGGCAATCACAAACATTGACGAATATATCGGATTTTTATATGGTATGTACAGTTCTAATCACGATATCGAGTATGTATTTATCGATGGTATCTTAAAACACGCTGATATCTCACTGGATAATATTCCGGCATTTATTGACCGCCTGAAACAGGTTTCCAAAGAATGTGAAGTTGAATTCTATGTCAGCATCAGTGCAAACAAAGAGGAACTTGCTGACGTAAATACAGAAGGATGCAAATATCTGAACTAATCTTTCTTATTGAGACAGAATGATCCGACAGTCCATTTTACAAATGGACTGTCGTTTTATGTCACAATAAGATATAAAAAGCAAAAAGGCAGGTCTGACAATCCTGCCATGTACAGGAGAGAAAACGTATGAGCGGAATTAAAGATGCAAAAAAGAAAAGGGCACGCAGAAGGCGCAAGAGACAGATTCAGCGTATCCTGCTGATCATTGCCATGATACTGATCCTGATCGGATTCCTATTCCTGATCCGGGCCGCAGTCCATGCTGTTGTAAACAAATTCACCGGTCCTACTGTCACAACCTCAGCAGACAAAACTGCCGCTTCCCAAAAAAGCAAAAAAACGACTGCAAAAAAAAGCAGCAAAAAAAAGAAATCTTCAAAAAAGAACACTCAAAAAAAGAACACTCAAAAAAAGAACACTCAAAAAAAGAAGTCTTCTGAAAAAAAGTCTTCTGAAAAAAAGTCTTCTGAAAAAGACACCGTAGAATTAAAAACGGTAACACTCAGTAAAAATGGAAAGAACAATACGGACAAGCTTTCTCTTACCATCAGCTCAACCGGAGACTGTACGCTTGGAACCGACGAAAGTTTCAACTATTCTACCAGCCTGAATGCGTACTATGAATCACATGGTGCTGATTATTTCTTCCAGCATGTCAGATCCGTTTTTAAAAAAGACGACCTGTCCATTGTCAATATGGAAGGAACTCTCACTGACGAGACAGCCCGTGAGGCAAAAACCTTTGCTTTTAAAGCTCCTGCCGAATATGCTTCCATCCTTTCCGGAAGTTCTATTGAAGCAGCCAATCTCGCCAACAACCACAGTCATGATTATGGCGAGAAGAGTTATACCGACACGATTTCCGCACTGGAGGATGCCGGAATTGCTTCCTTCGGTTATAATCGTATCAAGATTTTAAAGATAAAAGGTATAAAAGTCGGTGTCACCGGAATCTATGAACTTGCAGACCATCAAAAACGTGCATCTCAGGTGAAGCAAAATATCAAAGCCCTGAAAAAAGCCGGTGCACAGGTCATCATCGTGAATTTCCACTGGGGAATCGAAAAGCAGTATACACCGGATGAAAACCAGAAGGCTCTCGCACATCTTGCTGTCGATGAAGGTGCGGATCTTGTGATCGGGCACCACCCACATGTACTTGAAGGTATTGAAGAATATAATGGAAAATACATCTGCTATAGTCTTGGTAATTTCTGCTTTGGCGGCAATTCAACACCAAGTGATACGGACAGCATGATCGTGCAACAGACCTTTACTTTTAATAAAAAAGGAAAATTAACGAAAAGCAGTAAATTAAACATTATCCCTTGTTCTATCTCTTCTTCCAGCGGCTATAACGACTACTGCCCTGTTCCGCTTACCGGAGACGCAAAGCAGCGTGTACTGGACAAGATCTCGCAGTATAGTGAAGGATTATAAGATTATAATATCGACAGGTTATCGATATAAAAAGCTTCGCAGGAATATGCATTGCACATACTTGCGAAGCTTTTTTTCTGTCTTATTTTATTTTTTATTATCCAATCAGCATCTCATAAATCAGAACCATCAAAGGCATCGTAATGATACAGCATATTACTGACATTACATTGATCACACTGGCGTATCTGGAATCTTTTTCATAAATCTGTGCAAGCTGTGTGACCATTGCTGCTGCCGGGGCTGCAGTTGCGATCAGTACGATCATCAGAATATACTCCGCATCCGGATGTAACCCGGTCCGCTCCAGTCCCGCAAAAGCAATTGCCGCAATTAACGGGAAGAGGATCAGCCGAATCATACAGATCAGATACGGACGCTTCTGCCGGAACACCCACCTTAGATCTACATCACCGATCACCATTCCGATCACCATCATGCTCGCCGGACTGATCATATCGCCAAACCCGCTGACACAGCTGTCGATCACTGCCGGAAGACGGATCTCCAGCGCAAAAAGTGCAATTCCTATTATCATTGCGATTACATTCGGATTACACAGAATCTTACGGATATTCAGGTTCTTCTCCTGCCCGATCAGATTTACGCCGTGTGTCCACATCAATATCGTCTGCACCAGAATAAATGCCGTCGTATAAAACACCCATTCCTCGCCCAGTACCGCCGATACCAGCGGAATCACCAGATATCCTGCATTTGTATAAATAATGGATGCCTTCTCTATGCTGTTAAAATGAATTATATATGATAATAATTCCGAACCCACGATCAGGATCACATGCACAATTACCGACATCCCAACCGCGATCATAAGCCCTTTTATCTTGTCGTCCGTCAGTTCAATCTGAAATGCATGTACGACTACACATGGATTGCAGATATACACAACCATATTTGAAATGATCCGGCTGTCTTCCGTCTTAAAAAGTCCGGCTCTGACCACTCCGAATCCAACCGCCATTGTCAGAAACATAGCTATGATCTGTTCCGCAAGAAGTATACTAATCTCCATGACTCTCTCGTTCCTTATATCTTTTCGGTAAAATGTATCACCAGCTATTATTCCTGTGCATCTGCCTCTTCTTTATCAGAAGCTGTTTTTTCTTTTGCATCTTTACCGGTATTTAACTTTGTCACTGTATTGACATCCTTATCCTCTTTATACGTTACCGTCACCTGTTCTCCCAGCTCACACCGAATCACATCTATGATATCTGCTACTGATACATCATAGATCGCGTCAGAATTCTCCAGCATCAGATAATAATGAGAATTTCCATCCAGAACAGCCTGCGCAATCTTCGTGATCTTTCCGGATACCTCTTCTTCCTTCCGCGTATCCTTTTCCTGTTCTTTCACACCATTTTTCAACAGTAATTCATTATAATTCTCCTGACACTGACTGACACTGTCACCAATTGCAACGATCTGATACTTCTGGACATTAACCATTGCATATTTCTTCACCAGACCGGAATCGTCTTTTAATGCGACAAAATAGGTAGGCTCACCGGCAATATTCAATAAGAGCGGGAATGTTGCCTGATATTTCAGGTTCTGAACCTGTCCTTCTGCCGATGACATGGCTGAAGATTCTGTCGCACCTTCTACTTTGTAGTATTTTGTCTCCATTGTGCGTTGATTTGCCAGAACGAATCCAACATTCGACTGATCTCCGTTAACAGATGTAACTCCGGTATACATCCATACATCATCATTTAATGCCAGATAGTTATAACCATCCGTTGTCTCCAGACAGTCTTTCTGACTCAGTACACTGTTAAAGAAGCCATGTTTCAATGTTCCGTAATAATCGAACAGATTCACCAGCAGGTCTGCGGAATATACACGGTCTACCCACTGTGGTACATTTCCGACATCATAGGTCTTCGTCTTTCCTGTCACTGCATTACATATAACAACTTTTCCAACCGTCTCACCACCGAATAATCCGATGTTAAATTTCTTTACCGGAGCGATCCAGTACGGATCACCATTTTCATCAATTTCAAAACTTAATTCACCGTAAATGTATGTCGGATGTGCAAAACGCAGATGGCGGTAAATATTACGGTTAAAATGATCACTTGTTGTATATTTCATACCCTGTTTCAGTTTTACAAGCTCCGTAGACTGATTTGCCATATTGATCCGGATATACGCCGGAATTCCTTCCCCCTGATTCGTAAACCATTTGATCAGATTTGCGTATTTTAACGGGGTAACACGTACCGGATTCCCCTTGTAGTTAATCTGACTGTAAATGTCATCTGCCTCAAACTGGGATACCATATCTACCATACTGCCCATCTTACGGTCACCGAGAAGTGCTGCCGTATCTTTATCCAGAAGCGGGATCTTGTCAAATGACAGTTCCTCTACATCTTTTGCAAATTCCCCTTCTTTGACCGTCATAAGTTTCTGGTATTTCTTTGCATTTACAACCGGTGAAGACAGCAGTGTTCCAAGCAGGTATACCGCTCCAAGAACCACCACTACTCCAAGAAAAACTTTTACTACTTTATTTTCTTTGATCTCGTACCTGTTCATTTTCTTTCTTCCCAGGTACAAAACTGCCAGTATCACCAAAAAGATCATGATGAAAAACCATGTCTCTGATGAATGAATATTGATAGCCGGAATTGCGGCATAGTAATAGATTCCAGCCATGATCACAACAATGGCTGCGATCATCATTTTGGTTTTACCTTTCATACTTCTCTCCTCTCATGCAAAAAGCCTGCCATTTACGGCTTTTCCTGCATCCTTTTATATATAGAAAATCAGACGGCACTAAAAAAGCCGCCTGTTATTCTAGAATTTTCTGCGCCACGCCGGTGCTGTAAACAGTACCAGGAACGGGAATATCTCCAAACGTCCCGCCAGCATGTCAAAGCATAATATTAATTTTGAGAGCGGTGAGAACTCTGCAAAATTCCCCATCGGTCCGACCTGCGCCATACCCGGTCCGACATTTCCAAGTGTAGTAAGTACTGCACTGAACGTTGTCTCAAAATCAAAATTGTCCAGAGAAACCAGCACAACTGATCCGATCAGAATACCTACATATGCAATAAAATAAATATAAATCGTGCGCAGCACATCTGAACTTACCTTTTTCCCGCCAATGCGTATAATACCCACAGACTTCGGATGAGCCAGCTGCACGATCTCTCTCTTTACACACTTGATTCCGACCAGCAGACGTGACACCTTGATTCCACCGCCGGTGGAAGATGCACAGGCTCCTATTACCGTCAGCATCATAAGCACCGCTTTGGAAAACATCGGCCATTGTGCAAAATCAGCCGTCGAATATCCGGTTGTTGTTATAACCGTAACCACCTGAAAAACCGCATAGCGGAAAGATTTTCCAATCGTCGGATATAACGAATGGATATTGAGCATGATCGCTGCCGTAGCACCTGCAATCAGCAAAATGTATGTCCTGAGCTCTTCGTTTTTCAGGATAGATTTAAAATCACCCAATATCATAAAATAGAACAATGCAAAATTGACTCCAAATAATGCGCAGAAAACGGTGATCACACCATCGATATATGCACTGTTAAAATGTGCCACACTGTCCGCATAGTTTGAAAATCCACCGGTTCCGGCAGATCCAAACGAAAATATCATACTGTCAAACAGATTCATTCCTCCGATGACGAGAAATACCATTTCTATCACAGTAAGGGTCAGATACATTCCATATAAAATCCTTGCGGTAGACATTGCTTTCGGTACTAACTTATCTTTCTCAGGTCCCGGCACTTCCGCACGCATCAGCGGCATGGCATTATCATCGTCCAGAGAGGTGATCATCATAACAAAGACCAGCACTCCCATTCCACCGATCCAGTGCGTAAAACTTCTCCAGAACGCAATTCCTTTCGGAAGAATCTCAATCTCTGTCAAAATCGTCGATCCGGTTGTCGTAAATCCCGACACAGTCTCAAAAAATGCATCAATATAATGTGGGATACTGCCACTGATCACAAAAGGCAATGCTCCAAATGCTGACCATAACAGCCACGCAAGTCCTACGATCGCAAATCCCTCTTTACTGTAGATCCGCTTTGACTTTGGTTCTTTTCTTCCCAGTACAAAATAGATCAGGATCAGGACTGCCGATACGATCAGAAAAGAAAATCCACTTTTCTCCTGATAGAGAAGGGACACAAATGCCGGGATCAAAAGGACAATCCCCTCAACTCCCATCATTTTCCCCAAAATGTAAAAAATCATTCTTTTATTCATCGCACTGCACCTATATCATTATATCCCTGATATCTTCAATGTGCTTCTCCATCGTAATAACAACCACACTGTCACCGACTTCAATACAGTCTTCTCCACTCGGCAGAATGATCTGCCTTTTTCGTCCGATACATACGATCAGATTATTCGGCTTAAGTGCCAGATCCTTCAGAGGGATTCCTGTATATTCTGTTGCAGATTTTATTATAAATTCTAAAGCCTCTACCTTATCATCTACCAGTTGATACATCGTCTCAATATTGGCACTTGCCTGGGAATTTTTTCTTGCCCGCACATAGCTCATGATTGCATCCGCAGTTGCCGTCTTGACAGATACAATACTGTCAATTCCAAATTCTTCTACCATTCTCGCACGACGGTCTTCATTGACTTTTGCAACGATCTTGTCCACATTCTGGCTCTTTGCATACAGGGACAGGATGATATTTTCCTCATCCATCCCGGTCAGGGCAACAAAAGCATCTGCCTCCTCCACCCCTTCTTCCACAAGAAGATCATGGTCTGTTGCATCCCCATTGATGATGGTTGCCTTTGGAAGCAGTTCGCACAACTCCTCACAGCGTCTCGCATTTTCTTCAATGATCTTTACCTGCATTCCGAGAGTGGAAAGCTGGGCTGCCAGATAATATCCGACCCTTCCTCCGCCACAGATGATCACTTTCTTTATCTTCTCTCTTCTCTTACCGTTGGCTTTGAAAAACCGCTCCAGATCTTTATGAGATGCTGCAATATGGAGACGATCTCCTGCTTTCAGGACATATTCTCCATCAGGAATCCTCACATCTTCTCCACGCTCCACTGCACAGACAAGCAGACGGATCTGAAACTTTCTATACATATCAGATAACCGCATTCCTTCCAGAACTCCGTTTGCACTGACCGGAAGTTCCAGCAGTTCCATTCTCCCCTTAACAAATGTCTCGATCTGACTTGCATCCGGGAAGATCAGAAGCCGGCTGATCTCATCAGCTACGATCAGCTCCGGATTCACTGCCATGCTAAGATGAAGATCTTCCTTTAAGAGTCCGATCTGACGATAATAAATCGGGTTACGGACACGGGCGATCGTATGTCTTGCTCCAAGCTTCCTTGCGATCAGACAACTGAGCATATTGCACTCGTCCTCCGAAGTACATGCGATAGCCAGATCCGCATGGGCGATATCTGCCTGCTTTAAAACTTCTGCGTCCGCACCATTTCCCGCCACGCACGCAATATCCAGATGATCTGTTGCAAATCTCAGCTTCTTCTCATCACTGTCAATCAATACAACATCATATTTTTCGGTGGAAAGCTGCCGGGCAAGCTTATACCCTACTTTTCCGTCACCGATAATAATAATCTTCATTTCTTTTTCCTCGATATTGTCTCATTTTTCCTGCCTGCTACACATCTCCCGTGCAGTAAACAGAGCAATTATAGCACCTTTATATTGAAAGTACAACAAAATTGGCAGTTTCTTAACCTGAAAAGGAAGTATGCCCGTTCAGACACACTCCCTTTTCTTTCACCATCTCATCATCCCCTCAAAAGATCCGTTCTATTCTTCTGCTGCCCTTGCTGCAATCTCCTTCTCCTGGACATCGGACGAAGCCTGCTCATATCTTGCAAAAGTATATGCATAAGTTCCTCTTCCACCTGTCATGGAACGAAGTGTCGTACAATAACCAAATAATCCTGTCATCGGGATATCCGCCTCGATCACCTGCTTACCGCCCGCAACCGGAGTCATTCCCAGCACACGTCCGCGTCTCTTGTTCAGATCTCCCATGACATCTCCCGTATAATCATCCGGCACTGTCACTTTCAGAGATACGATTGGCTCAAGCAGAACCGGTGAAGCCTCCATAAATCCTTTCTTAAATGCCTGGATCGTTGCCGTCTTGAATGCCATCTCCGAGGAATCTACCGGATGGTAAGATCCATCATAAAGCGTTGCCTTCACACCCACAACCGGATAGCCTGCCAGTGGTCCTTTTACAACAGATTCCTGAAGGCCTTTTTCCACTGCAGGGAAATAATTCTTCGGAACCGCTCCTCCTACCACACACTCTTCAAATACAAATGGAGTTTCCAGATCTCCTGAAGGCTCAAATTTCATCTTAACATGACCGTACTGTCCATGACCTCCGCTCTGCTTTTTATATTTGGAATCCACATCTGAATTTTTGCGGATCGTCTCTCTGAAAGCAACCTTCGGAGTCTCCAGTGTGATCTCCACCTTATATCTTGATGCAAGCTTACTTGCCACAATCTCCAGATGCTGTTCGCCCATACCATACAGAAGTGATTGCCTGTTCTCGCTGTCGTTCACTGTCCTTAAGGTAACATCCTCTGCTGTCATCCTTGCAAGAGCCTGAGATACTTTATCCTCATCGCCTTTATTCTTTACACGATACTTCATATATGTATATGGCACAGAGAAATCTGTCCTTGCATACGATACCGGATTATTCTTCACTGATAAGGTATCTCCGGTTCTTGTATTCGTAAGCTTTGCGATCGCCCCGATATCTCCTGCAAAAAGTTCTGATACTTCCGATGGCTTATTTCCGCACAGAGTATATAATTTCCCCGGCTTCTCTTCTGCATCCGTATCAGCATTATAAAGAACGTCATCCCCTTTGAGTACTCCTGAGCATACTTTTACGAAAGAGTATTTTCCGATAAACGGATCCACCATCGTCTTAAATACATAAGCCGTCTTTGATTTTGCGAAATCATAATTTGCTTCAAAGATCTCATTCGTTCTGCGGTTGATTCCCACGCAGCTCCTCTTATCCGGGCTTGGGAAGAAACGTACAATATCTGACAGCAGGTTCGCAACTCCCTGTGCCTGGAGATTTGATCCCATAGCTACCGGTACGATATCTCCATCCATTACCTCTGTACGCATCGCTGCACGGATCTCTTCTACGGAAAATTCATCTCCATTAAAATAACGCTCCATAAACTCTTCACTTGTCTCGGCAACAGCCTCCATCAGAGAATCTCTGAGAATCTCCAGGTTCGGTTTACAGTAATCCGGAATCTCACATTCTTCCCGCTGTCCCAGACCGGTATAACGTCTTCCTGCATTCTTAATGATATTGATATATCCGACCAGTTTTTCATTCTCACGGATCGGCTGGAAATGTGGTGCGATCTTCTTTCCGTACTTTTCTGTCAGATCTGCCACTACCTGACGGAAACTTGCATCATCCACATCCATCTCCGTTACATAGATCATCCTTGGAAGATTGTATTTATCACAGAGTTCCCATGCTTTTTCCGTTCCTACCTGAACTCCTGCCTTTCCTGATACAACGATGACTGCCGCATCTGCCGCACTGACCGCTTCTTCCACTTCACCTACAAAATCAAAATATCCCGGCGTATCAAGAATATTGATCTTTGCTTTCTCCCACTCAATCGGTATAAGGCTTGTGCCGATCGAGAAACCACGCTTCTGTTCCTCTTTATCAAAATCGCTTACAGTATTGGAATCTGCGATCTTACCCATACGGTTCGTTGCACCTGATACATACAGCATCGCCTCGACAAGACTTGTCTTGCCACTTCCGCCATGTCCAAGTAATACTACATTTCTTATTTCGTCTGTTCTGTAAACCTTCATGCTGCTGCCTCCTTGTAATGTGGTTATTCTGTATATCCTTTTTTTCAACCGGATATACAAGCCATGGGTAAATTATACTAAAATATCATTATAATTACAACTATTTTATTTAATTTTCACATATTCCATATTTTTGTCATAATCAAAACTTATTTCTGGTTTTCCGGTCTTTTCTCTGCGGCAAGAATAATTTACTTTTATACTTTGACGTGTTAAAATAAGTATATTGATGCGTCATTTTCTATTGCATCAACTATGATTTACAGAAAGGACTATCTATTATGACTTCAAAAAAAATCGGATTTATCGGACTCGGACTAATCGGCGGATCGATTGCAAAAGCAATCCGCCAGTATTATCCTGAGTATGATATTATTGCTTTTGATAAAAATAAAGAATCTCTGGCACTTGCAGTACAGGAGGGAACGATCCATACTGCCTGCTCATCAATCGATGATAATTTCCGTGGCTGCACTTATATTTTCTTATGTGCACCCGTCAATTACAATGCTGCCTACCTCTCCCAGTTGAAAAGTCTGATCGACAGTGACTGTATTTTAACTGATGTCGGAAGTGTAAAGACATCCATCCACAAAGAAGTTATCCGCCTCGGTATGGAAGAATCTTTCATTGGCGGACACCCGATGGCAGGTTCTGAAAAGAGCGGATTTATGAATTCAAAAGCTCATCTCATTGAAAATGCATATTATATTCTTACACCTACTGCAAAAGTAGCCAAAGAAAAGGTCAGTGCTTATAAAGAGTTTGTGACCTCCCTGAAGGCACTCCCGGTCATTCTTGATTATAATGAGCATGATATTATTACCGGAACGATCAGTCATCTGCCGCATATTATTGCATCAACACTTGTGAATTTTGTCCATGATACCGATACAGCGGACGGACTGATGAAGGCACTCGCTGCCGGTGGATTCAAAGATATTACCCGTATCGCTTCTTCCTCACCGGTGATGTGGCAGCAGATCTGCCTGAAGAACGGGGAGAATATTTCCCACATTCTCGGTCATTATATTGAAGCCCTCACGCAGGCAAAGGAGCAGATTGATGCTGAAAATGAGACTGCGTTATATTCTATGTTCGAGGATTCAAGGGATTACCGCAACTCCATGCCGAACAGTTCCGCAGGGCCGATCAAAAAGCAGTTCGCACTGTATTGTGATATCATTGATGAGGCAGGAGGAATCGCTACGATTGCCACAATCCTTGCCAGCAATCATATCAGTATTAAAAATATTGGGATCATCCACAACCGTGAATTTGAAGAAGGGGTTCTCCGGATTGAATTTTATGATGAAGATTCTGCCGCCAACGCCTCAAAGTTGCTTCAGAAATACCGCTATGTGATTTATGAAGTCTGAGCAGATCCCGTCAGATCATCTATACCAAAATATTACAGAAAGAGGATTTTTATTATGGAATTATGCAGTATGAGCGGATTAAAAGGAAAGGTTACGATACCGGGAGATAAATCGATTTCCCACCGTTGCGTGATGTTTGGTTCGATTGCCAACGGTACAACGGAAATTCACAACTTTCTCTCCGGTGCGGACTGTCTTGCTACCATCCGTTGTTTTTCAACCCTTGGAATTGAGATTGAAACAGATCTCTCCCAGTCAAAAGTGATCGTCCACGGAAAAGGACTTCACGGACTGAATGCCCCGTCTTCCATTCTGGATGTCGGAAACAGTGGAACAACTACAAGACTGATTTCCGGTATCCTTGCCGGACAGCCTTTTAACTCTGAACTTTCCGGGGACAAATCTTTAAATTCCCGTCCGATGAAGCGGATCATTGAACCACTGACCTCCATGGGAGCCAACATCGCCAGTGTGCTTCAGAATGGCTGTGCACCGTTGTATATCACTCCGGCACAGCTCCACGGAATCCACTATGATTCCCCGGTTGCCAGTGCCCAGGTCAAATCCTGTCTGCTTCTTGCCGGACTCTATGCTGACGGAGAAACTTCTGTCACAGAGCCAAGTCTTTCCCGAAACCATACAGAACTGATGCTCCGGGAATTTGGTGCTGACATCCGCTCTACTTATGAGATCGGAAGTACAAAGGCAACCGCCTCCATCCGTCCATGTACGGATCTGTACGGACAGAAGATCACCGTTCCGGGAGATATTTCTTCTGCTGCATACTTTATTGCGGCCGGACTCATCGTACCGGATTCAGAAATCCTGATTGAAAATACAGGCATCAATCCGACCCGTGCCGGAATCCTGAAAGTATGTGAAGACATGGGTGGTGATATCACTTTATTAAATGAAAGAACCGAAGGGGGAGAAAAGATCGCTGATATCCTCGTCCGCACCAGTAAACTCCACGGAACAACGATTGAAGGGGACATCATCCCGACACTCATTGATGAGATTCCTGTCATTGCAGTCATGGCAGCCGTAGCAGAAGGAACGACGGTCATCAAAGATGCAGCAGAACTGAAAGTCAAAGAGACCGACCGCATCGAAACCGTAACAGACAACCTGAAAGCAATGGGAGCTGATGTCACTCCGACAGATGACGGAATGATCATCCACGGCGGAAATCCTCTCCACGGAACTTCCATCCATACGCTGCTGGATCACCGGATTGCCATGGCCTTCAGTATCGCAGCTCTGGTTGCCGAGGGCAATACAAAGATTCTTGACAGTAAGTGCGTAGATGTATCTTATCCGACTTTCTATGATACGTTTGAAGCCCTGCTTTAGTCTGCACATGGCAACGAACCGGAGGCTTGTTCCTGTATAAGACAAGGCCCTGACACCTGCATCAGTCTCTTTCATTCCGTTCTGTGGGATGAAAGACAAAGAGGATGTATCCCCACCATTCCGGGGATACATCCTCTTTTTGATTTTCTTCTTCCCGCTTCTTTTTACAGGAAAATATACTTCAGAATAAAGAGTACAGCAAGTACATACATCAGAACACTTACTTTTTTCTCTTTTACCTTTCCAGTAATCAGATTTAATGCAACATAAGCAATAATTCCCATGGAAATACCCTCTGAAATGCTGTAGAAGAACGGCATTGCAATGATACAGATATAGCACGGGATTGCTTCTGACATATCACTGAAATCAATGTTCATTACATTCGTAAGCATATACAGACCCACAATGATCAGTGCCGGTGCTGTTGCAAAAGAAGGAATTGCAAGGAAGATTGGTGACAGGAACAGTGACAGTCCGAAAAGGATTGCTGTTGTCACAGATGTAAGACCGGTTCTTCCTCCTTCTGATACTCCTGATGCACTTTCTACGAATGTTGTCGTTGTAGATGTTCCGAGAACTGCTCCTGCAGTTGTTGCGATCGCATCTGCAAGAAGTGCTCCTTTGATCCGCGGAAGCTTTCCATCCTTATCCAGCATATCTGCCTTAGAAGAAACTCCAACCAGCGTACCGATCGTATCAAAGAGATCTACAAACAAGAATGCAAATAAGATTACGATGAAATCCAGTGAAAAGATTCCCTTAAAATCAAGCTTGCAGAAAATCGGTGACAGGCTTGGGATTGCCAGACCATTGCTGAAATCAGGGAGCAGGCTGTAGCAGCCAACCTCTGCATTCGGAACATACAGTCCCGCAAACTGGCAGATAATACCAAGTCCCCAGGTAATCAGGATACCCCAGAGAATATTTCCTTTTACATTCTTAATAACCAGGATTCCTGTAATGATCACTCCGATAATTGCAAGAAGTACCGTAATTCCGACATCACTGAAAGCAGCCTCTACTCCATTCACCTGATTATATCCATCCAGTGAAAAAAGCTCGATCAATGTAGATCCACCGATCACAATATGAGCATTCTGCATACCAACGAAAGCGATGAAAAGTCCGATACCTACACTGACTGCTGACTTCAGGTTTCTCGGAATCGCATTGAAAATTGCTTCACGAACATTTGTCATGGAAAGTACGATAAAGACGATTCCTTCTGCAAATACGGCAGTCAGGGCATATTGCCAGCTATAGCCCATTCCGATAACGACCGTATAGGCAAAATATGCATTCAGTCCCATTCCAGGTGCAAGTGCGAACGGATAATTCGCCAATACTGCCATCAGAAGTGTTCCGACAAAAGCAGCCAGTGCCGTTGCGGTAAAGACTGCTCCTGAATCCATTCCTGCTGCGGAAAGAATACTTGGATTGACTGCCAGGATATACGCCATCGTCATAAATGTAGTAACACCGGCAAGTACTTCCGTTTTCACGTCTGTCTTGTTCTCAGACAGTTTAAATAATTTTTCTAACATTTTGTTCCCCTTTCATTCCATTTTTGGTGCTTGTCTACTCTGTTAGAAGACAACAGAATCATCATACCATATCCGCTCTGAAAAAACAGTTTATTTTTTCTAATAACCGTTTATTATCATCTCGGCCATCACGCATCAGCGGTTTCCTGACCGGCATTCTCCAGTTCTCCCAGCATCTCCCGCACCGTCTTTCCTGTGACCGGATGCCGTTTATAGGGAGCGATTTCTTCCAGCGGCTTCAGTACAAAGCTTCTCTTATGCATCTCAATATGCGGAATACACAGATCGTCCTCCTCGCAGATCAGATCATCATAAAAAATAATATCCAGATCCAGTGTCCTTGGTCCCCAGTGTATGATCCGTTCTCTTCCGGCTTCCTGTTCAATCCGGTTCAGCTCCCGCAGCAGCTCTTCCGGATATAAAAGTGTCTGCAGCTTCAGACAGCCATTCAGAAAATCCGGCTGATCTGTCACTCCGTAAGGTGCCGTCACAAGAAAAGAAGAAACTTTTTCCACCCGGCTCGTCGGCAGATGATCCAGCTTGTCAATGGCTTCTTTCAGATAAGCTTCACTGTCCCCGATATTGGATCCAAGTGCAATATATGCCGTATGCCATTCTCTTTCAATCTCCACGCTGACCGTCTCCAGCGGCAGACCGACCGGTGCCCAGGGTTTTTTGATCTCCAGCCGGATCTTCTGAAGCCCTTTTGTCTGTAAAAGCAGTTCTTCTGCAAGACTCTCTGCCACCTTCTCCAGTAATTGAAAAGTATGTTCTTTCAGATAGCGGTCTATAAAAGCACTGACTTCTCCATAATGGATCGAAGCAGTCAGTTCATCTGTCTGTCCCGCCTTTCTTGTATCGGTATACAACACCGCACTGACGACAAATTTCTGTCCCAGTACATTTTCTTCCGGAAATACACCATGATTGGCAAAAACCTCCAGATTTTGTATTTTTATCTTATCTGCTTTCATATTTACATCCTCATCAGAGCTTTCGTCATTTTGATCGCACGCAGATTCTTTTCCACATCATGAACCCGTACAAACGCACTGCCCTTCTGCACACCATAAACTGTTGTCACCATCGTTCCCTCTTCTCTCTGATCTACCGGAAGATCCAGCGTCAGACCGATCACCGACTTTCTTGAAGTACCAAGAAGAACCGGATATCCCAGTTCCTGAAGGATTTCAAGATGTGCAATGATCTCCAGGTTCATCTCATACGTCTTCCCAAATCCGACACCCGGATCTAAAATGATCTTTTCATCTGCGATTCCGGCCTCCTTTGCAAGACGGACACATTCTTTCATATCTTCTATAAAATCTTTTTGAAACTCTTCATACTCGGCTTTTTCACGGTTGTGCATCAGACAGCAGGCAGCATGATATTTTGCAATGACCTCTGCCATTTTTTCATCATATTTTAAGCCCCAGATATCATTTACAAGGTCTGCTCCCGCCTGAAGTGCCGCTTCTGCCACATGGCTTTTATATGTGTCGATCGAAATCGGAATATCAAACTCCTTTTTCAAAGCTTCAATCACCGGAGTCACCCTTGCGATTTCTTCTTCATCTGAAATCTGCACATGTCCCGGACGGGTCGATTCTCCACCCACATCGATCAGATCCGCACCTTCTGCGATCATCTGCTGTGCATGCCTCAGTGCCTGTTCCATTCCGTTGTATTTTCCACCGTCGGAAAAAGAATCCGGTGTCACATTCAGGATTCCCATAATATATGTATTCTTTTCTGTATCAAACTCTCTGTTGCCTATGATCATATGATTATCTCCTTGTTCTTCTCTTCATCCTTCCAGTTGCACTCTTTTTCTGCCGGGCAGGAAAAGCAGGTACGGGAACGCTTGTCACTGCCATAAAAAAGTGCAGCGATCGGCTCTGCCCCGTCTTTTTTTTTCCGGTGTCCCCGGACTGCAGCCAGGATCAGGCGTCTTTCTTCCGCCGAAAATGCCAGTCCCTCCGGAAGGGTATCCAAAATCTCTGAAGCTACTTTTTCCCCGGCGATCTCATGCGGAATCCGCTCTTCATACTGAAAGGATTTTCCTATATCATGCAGGATCGCAGCCGCATAGATCACTTCCCTGTCATACCCAAGATTCCGCTCCAGATTCGTGATATAAGCGATCCTCGCCACATCCAGCAGATGAGGCATCTGATGGCGGCAGAAAATCCTGTCCTTTTCAATTTTTTCAATCTGATCGTAATACTTTCTGTAAGTCTTATGATTTAAAATTGCATTGACACGATCCATTCTGATCCGTTCCATCCCGGTCCTTTCTGTCCTGCTCTGCTTCATTCTGCCACCTTTATCGTCCCAGCATACGGAAGAATCGTTCTTCCAGCGACGGATCTGTCTCAAAAACACCTCTCCGTGCCAGCGTCACCGTCTGACTTCCCGGTTTTTTGATTCCCCGCATCGTCATACACATATGCTCCGCCTCGATCATAACCAACGCACCTTTCGGCTGCATATATTCCATCAGTGCATCTGCAATCTGTCCGGTCAGTTGTTCCTGCAACTGAAGTCTTCTTGCGAATACTTCTACCGTTCTTGCCAGCTTGCTCAGTCCCACTACCTTTCCATCCGGAATATACGCAATATGAGCTTTTCCATAAAACGGGAGCAGATGATGTTCGCAGGTAGAATAAAAAGTGATATCTTTTTCGATGACCATTTCCCCGCTTTCTACTGTAAATGTCTTCGACAGATGAATCCCCGCATCTTCTTCCATTCCGCCATAAATCTCTTCATACATCCTTGCGATCCGGTCCGGTGTCTCCAGCAGTCCTTCCCGGTTCACATCTTCCCCGATTCCTTCCAACAGCAGTCTTACCGCCTGCTCTATCTTTTCATGATCTATCATTTTTCTTCCTTTCCTGTACCTCTCATCCGGGTTCCGTAACTTTTTTCAACCAGCCGGATCACATCTCCAAGATAAGATAATGAACCACATGCCAGGATCACCGGCTCTCCGTCTGCTGCTGAAGCTTCACTGTCTGCCGTCCTCTGTCCTGCTCTTTCTGCTGCTTTCATCGCTTTTTCCACGGCATCCTCTATTCTTCCTGCCGCCGCTGTCTGCCGACAGTATTTTTTTGCACACTCTGCAAGCTTTTCTGCCGGCAGTGTACGCTCCACATTCGGAAGATCAACTGTATAAACCTGCTGTGCCAGCGGGCAAAGAATCGATGCGATCTTTTCATATTCCTTGTCCTTAAATACTCCCAGGATAAGGATCAGCCGTCTTCCCGGAAAATAGCGTTCCATGGACATACGAAGTTTCTGTGCGGCATCTTCATTATGTGCCCCGTCAACCAGAAAAACCGGATGCTCCATTAAAAACGTAAATCTGCCCGGCCATCTCGTCTCTTCCAGGCCTTTTCTCACCGCCGTCTCCGGTACGGAAATTCCCAGTGCATTCAGCGTACGGATCACTTCCAGTGCCGTTGCAAGATTTGCGATCTGACATTCTCCTGCCAGACTTCCTCTCAGATTCTTATATTCTTTATAAGAAAACCGGATTCCATGATCGTCTTCTTTTTCTACAAGAAACCGGCTCAGATCTGCCTCTCTGTAGCTACAGTCAGATGCCTCTGCCCGCTTCTTCAGAATCTCACTTACAGTTTCTTTCTGCTGTGCTGAAACGACTGCACAGCCATTTTTTATAATTCCGGCCTTCGTCTGTGCAATCTCTTCCAACGTATTGCCGATCACCCCCAGGTGATCTCTGCTGATCGTTGCAAATACAGCACAGACCGTATTTTTCACGATATTGGTCGCATCCAGTTCTCCACCGAGTCCTGTCTCCAATACAACAAAGTCACAGTTCATTTTCCTGAAATACAAAAAAGCTATTGCCGTCTCTGTCTCAAAAACTGTCGGGAGATTCTCCCCCGCAGCTTTCAGCCGGGCAATAGCTTCTTTCACTTTCTCTGTCAGTTCTGCAAACTCTTCTTCCGAGATCCATCTGCCGTTCATCTGAATCCGCTCCAGATAGGAGATTACCGTTGGTGAAACATACCGCCCGATCCTGTATCCTGCTTCACTTAAAATCGTTGAAGTGTATGCAAGCACAGATCCCTTGCCATTCGTTCCTGCAATATGTATGAACTTCAGACTCTCCTGAGGATTCCCCAGTTCACGCAACAGACCTCGAATTGTATCCAAGCCAAGTACACTTCCGTATTTCGACATCTCGTCCAAATATACCCTTGCTTCTTTGTAGGTCACGTTTTTTGTTCCCTTCTTTTTTATAAAATTTACTATGATATTTACATATTAGACTTATCATACCACTGTAAGCGTCTGATAACAAGCGAATCTTTTCGAAAAACTATACCATAACTTTTTCCATTTGTAATGGTATATTTCATCACCTCAAGATTCCCGAATATCGAATCAGTGTAAGAATCACCTGCACTGCAAAAATCGCCGGAATCCCGTATCGGAATTCATTCTTCCTCGTCTTATGGTGGAATACATGCATTCCGATCCATGCTCCCACAGAACCACCGATGCATGCAAACCCAAGAAGAGTCTTCTCGCTAGTTCGCCACTCGTCATTCTTCGCTTTCCATTTGTCCTGGCCAAATGCCAGGAATGTAATGATATTAATAACACAAAGATAAATGATAAAATTTTTGTTCATGTTTTTTATAAAAAGACGAAATTCCAAAATTCCGCCCTCTTTTACCTCTCGTAATTCTTATCTGTTTTTATTATTTTACCACATATTCCGTAATCTTTTCAAACAAGATTTCACCATCTCATGGCTTCTAACGGCTTGAAAATGTGTTCTGCTTTTATTAGAAAGAATCAGACACTAAAAACTCGGAAAGATGTACAATCTTAATTCCATTTTCAATTCCCTTATCCATCTCATTTAAAGTTACCACATATTTCGGATAATGATCTCGGATTGCCTTCAAGTTTCCCACTTCTCTGTCTGAATTCTGTGGAATCTGCACACACACTTGAACATATATTTTTTCTTCTCTCCGAATCGCCACAAAATCAATTTCTTTCGTATCATTTTTTCCTACAAATACTTCATATCCGCGTCGTTTTAATTCAAGAAAAACAATATTTTCCATTACCCCATCTAACATTTTCCGATTGTAACCAAGAAGCGAATACTTCAAAGAAACATCGGAAAGATAATACTTTTCCTGGGTTTTTAAAATATTTTTCCCTTGTAAGTCATAACGGGCACATGGATATATAATAAATGCCTGTTCCAGCCAGCGTAAATAATTGTAAATGCTTTCTACAGAAATTTTCCGGTGCTCACTTTTCAAAAAATTGGAAATCGAGTTTGCTGAAAATGTTTTTCCTACATTTTCAATAATATATTTTACTACCCTGTCAAATAGATCCTGTTTGTTAATCCGATGGCGTTTCACAATATCGCGGGAAACCACCGTGTAATAAATTCCATTTATTATCTGATACGCCTGCTGCGATTCATATTCTCCAAGAGCAATGATCGGAAATCCTCCAAAGCGAATATACTCTTCTAGCAGCTCTGTTTTTGACTTGTCGCTTTCTTTTTTAAATTCCAGATACTCTTTATAAGATAAGGTAAAAACCGGAATTTGTATATAACGTCCTGTCAGATAGGTTGAAATCTCGCTTGACATTAACTTGGAATTAGAACCGGTTATATAAATATCTGCCTTTCCGGCTTCTAATAAATTATTAATTGCCTTTTCCCAGCCTGATACTTCTTGTATTTCATCTAATAGAAGATAGCAGTGTTCCTTCACACCTATAGCTTCTAACAATTCATCATACATCTGTTTTGCAGTTATATTCTCCGGTATGTCCATATCCGTATACCGTTTCTCTATAATATAATCTTGTGAGACACCCCCTCTTATAAGCTCTTCTTTAAACATTTGAAAAATTGTAGATTTTCCACAACGCCGCACACCTGTCAGTATTTTTACAAGAGGTTTATCTTTAAACGCTTTTAATGCATCCATATAATCTGGTCTGTAGATCATAGAACTCCTCCTTTTCCATATTTTAACGTTTCTATAATTATATATTACCTAAATCCCACCATGTATTCAATAGTTTTTAAGGTTTAACTTTAAAAACTATACTATTTTCCATATTTTTTCATGTGATATAGAAATTAATTTAATACATATATGGTTATAAAAATCCCCCTCCCAGATGTATGACACCTGAGAGGAGGATAAACTATTAGGGATATCTGTACCGATACGCCCTTTTGTTATTTATTTTTTTCTTCTCAATACCAGCACTCCTGACATTGCTGCAATCACTGCCAGAACCAGATACAATGCAATAGGACTGCTATCTCCAGTCTCCGGAACTTTATCCTTCGCATCTGAAGCCGAAGTCTTCGGTTTTGTGTCTGACTTCAGATCTGTCTTTGGATCTGTTGCTTTATAGTAGTTTGTAAATGTCGCTTTATCACCACTTACTTTTGCTGACAACACACCACTTCCATCATCTGTCACACTGACCGTAAGCTTGTACACGTTTTCATCATATGTAACACCGGTCTGTTTATCATTTACTTCTGAAATCGTGTATTCATAAGTACCTTCTGAATCAAATGCCAGATTTTCAAAACGGATTGCTCCATCTTCCTTATTTTTAACCTCCGCAACTGCTTTTCCATCTTTATCCTTAAGCTGGAATGTAAACTGCCCCACTTTCAGAGTTCCTCCTTCCAGTTTCTTGACAGCTTCAATTGTTACATTTGCCGGTTCTGCCTTATAACTATTCTGGAAAGTAATTGCATTTTCTTCTGCAGGAATCATCTGGTCATCTTCACCGATTCCTGCCAGCACCTGATGTTCTGCCTTAAGCGTTCCATCACCATTATCTGTAATCTTGGTATGAATCATGTAGGTCTGATCATCGTAAGTAATTCCGGATTCTCCCTGCTTCACTTCACGCACTGTGTAAAGATGATTTCCCGGTTTCGTGTATGTAATCTTATCAAATGTGACAGTTCCGTCTGCATCATTGGTTCCTGTTGCAATCCCACTGCTTCCTTCCAGTAGTTCAAACTGGAACTCTCCGTCTCTTAATTCTCTTCCTGTCAGGCTCTTATTAATTTTAATCTGGTCTGTGATACTGGTTGCTAATTCATTGACATTATAAGTATTGGTAAAACTGAACAATGGGCCGTCTGACGGATTTCTTGTCACGGTCAGAGTTCCTTTTCCGTCATCATGCAATGTCAATTTGAAGGTCTTGCCTGTTGATGCACCAGTATCATTTGTCACGCCGGAAACATTTCCGGATTCTGTAACCTTATATTCAAATTCCTTTGTTCGCGTTCCATTCTCGTCCGGTGCCACACCTTCCAACTGACTAAGTGCAAATGGAATCTGTCCGAAGTTGACATTACCTGCCGCATCATTTACGGCTGTCGTATTTTCCGGCATCGGAGCTCCTTCCGTCAGAGCCTCCAGTGCAAATGTGAACTTTCCTGCAATACTGTCCGGTGTCAGTCCTTCTTCATATGACAGAGTTTTACTTCCTGTAATCTCCACCGGAACACTGGAAGCACCGTACTGGTTCACAAACTCAAACTTATTCTTGTCTTCCGGATAATTGGTCACTGCTGTCAGCGTACCATTACCATTGTCTGTTACTGTCACCGTAAAATCATAAGAGTTCGTTACAGCGCTTACTCCATTTGGAAGAGTTCCTTCTGCTGTCTCCTCATAAATTCTATAATTGAGTGTATATACTGTGTTGCCGTTCTGATCTGTTGATTTCACAGCATAGCCATCGCTTACCGCCTGACTAAGTACAATTGCAGCATCTCCGGCTGCGGTATTGGAAGTTTTATACTTCAATAAATCAAAAGAAATATTTCCATTTTCCTGGTTTTGTTTTTCCTGGATTACTGTTCCATTGCTTCCATTCGCCAGACGTGTTGCCAGCTTAAACTGGAACTCCCCTGCTTTCATCGGTCGGCCGTTCAGAATCTTGTTTGCCTTAATTTCTGCACTTGTTCCGCCTTCTGCTTCTGTAGAACTGCTATAGCTGTTTTCAAATACAGCCTTATCTGTTGCAGTTCCGGCTGTGCCATTATTATAAGAAACGGAAGCTTTTAATTTCGCAAATTCTTCTGTATCGCGCACTACATTAACTGTCACTTTTGTTGTGTGTGCATCGTAAGTCATGCCTCCTGCCTGTGTCTGCGGAACATTTTCCTTAATGTCAAATGTATAATTTCCTGCCTTTGTAAATGTAACATCGCCAAACTGGAATTCTGTTGTTACGCCGTCTTTTGCACCAGCAGCAACTGCTTTGTCTCCATTTTGAGCAATCGTCACCTCACCGTCCTGAATGGCTTTCTTCGTGCTGTCATCACCTGCTGTCAGCATGAATTCAAAAGCTTCGTTCTCCTTCATATCCCGTCCTTTTAGAGTCTTTGTTCCTCTAAGGGCTGTATCTCCAGTCAGTGTTACCGGAGCATCCGGAACACTCACAGCCAGGCGTCCGTTATTGCCAAGATATGTCGTCACACTGTTACCCTGATAATTGTTTTCCCATACAGGTTTGATAGATTGTGACGCCGTTCCTGTTACATTTGTCCCATCTGCCTTATCTTCTGCAAAATACGACAGACTTGTTGTTCTCGGCGTTCCTGCTGGAATGTAATACTCCCCTGTAGATGTATTTTGTTGTGCATAGCCATTCAGCAGCAGATTACTATTTCCCGGAATCGTTACTGTATTACTTCTGCTTACAGCTTTTCCATCGTCTCCCAATTCATAATACTCCCGCTGATAATAATAGGTTGCTGCCCCACTGGTGTCGATTGCATCTGTCACAGGCTTCTTGCAGGCTTCGTCTGTATATAATACCGCATCATTTTGGAAATAATAAAAGTCGTTCGTTGATGCCGGTACGAATCTTGCATATGCGCCTGCGCCGCCAGATTCTTCTCCACTCTTGGTCTTGTCATACTGATTACTGTAGAAATATACCTGATTCTTCTCATTCTTATTAGCGTTGATATAAGCCTTTATCTGTGCATCTGGATTTTTCAGCTTGTCAGCTACACCGGCTTTCAGACTCACATCATAGAACAGACGCATCGGATATGTCTCGTCAATCGTCATTTTTTTATCTTTGCTGACTTCATAGTATCTGAGCGGAATCAGATTTGCCGGAATCTGAACCGTAACAAGATCTCCTGTCTGCAATGAGTCCTCTCCAGTTGCTTTTTTCACTGTAATCCGGATATCCTTAAGATTTCCTTCCGGGTATACATGGTTCGTATCCGGGATATCTTCTTTAAAAGCATATGTTACAATTTTTTTGTTATTTTCTGTCGTTTCACTCTTGTCAGCATCTGTGAATACCTTGTTTGCATATACCAGGGTATTGATATCATCCACCTGCATATAATCACCAAGCTGGTCTTTAATTGTTATATAGCCTGCCTGGCTTGGGTTCTCACCTTGTCCCACCTCAGTCGGTGACTGGGCTGAAGAGATGATTTCATCTCCAATCTAAGTAAAAATATCTTTCAGACTTGAAGCATTCGTTGCTTTGTAATAGGTTGTCTCCTCCCCTTTGCTGTCCTTTGCACGGGTTCCAAGTTGATCATAACTTTCTGCATTTGGATAATTGCTGGAAAGTCCATGCATAAATGCATTGGTTTTTTTAGTCTCTGTCCATGTTTCAGTTTCTGAAAGTTCTGGGCTGCCGTCATCTGCCCCCGCAAACACACCGATTGTATAAATATCCGCATCTTTCTTTATTGATTTTGCTGATTTTATTGCGCTTTTTGCTACACCTTCATCAAATTCGTTATAGCTTGTCGGCACTCCATCTGTAAAAAATATGACTACGCGCTTTACATTTTTTCGATTCGTGTTATCTGCTTCATCAGTTTTGCTTTGATTTACAAGCTTCTGTGCCAGATTCATAGCATTATCTGCTAAAGTAGCGCCAGCCGACTCGAGTGCGTTCACCTTTTCTTGCAATTCTGCTTTATCACTACTCGTATATGCCTTATATTCACTGACAATCTGCGTATAATTGTACCAATATTGACCCTTACGATATTGTTCATTTCCAATCTTGTCACTCTCTTCTCCAGCAAATTTTACAACTGCAATCCGGCTCTGTTTATTCGCATCAGCTCTTTTATCATTTTCCTTTGCGGAACTGTCAATAAACTCATTCACGGCTTCTTTAAGCCGTTTTATCCGTTTCGTACTGTCTGTCTGTCCAACAGGATCGTTCATACTTCCTGATACGTCCAGTACCAGCACAATATCCAGTGGGACTGTTGTCTGTCCTACTATTTTTGCAGTGGAGGAAAGCGCAGAAAGTCCTACCAGGAAATCAGAATTTGTACTTTTCGTTATTGTGGCTGATTGCGAATCATTCTGTCTACTTGTAAGTGTGATGTTCCCTGTGGATACAGATTTGTCCGTCCATATGCGTCCCACATTTTTCGTACTGTCATCAAGGGCATTTGCCTCATGCCAGTTGTTGATCGTCACACTATCCGCCACTGTACTTTTTGTAATATTATCTGCCGCATTTACCTGCTGTGGAGCCATACTCAGCACCATAATCGCAGCCATAATAAATACAATGACCCGGGTCATTTTTTTCATCTTCTTGTTCCTCCTTTATATTTTTCCAATTTTTCTCCATATATTTCAATCTTTTACCATGATTACTGTATGTCTTTTCCTGCCAGCGCGAAATGTACCTTTTTCAGCGTGAAATGCAATCTGGTACAGAGCTTTTCAACCAACAAATGAAGTGCCTGTTTTACATAATTTGCATAAATCAGACACTCCCTTATCTGTTAAATTTTCGTTAAACTTTTTATCTTCTCCGCTTTCTTATAACCGTCACACTGATTACAACTGCCGCTGCAATTGCTGCCAGCACATAAAGCATCGGTCTTGCTTCATCTCCTGTGACTGCTGCCATCCGGTTCTTCAGCTTATTCATCGGAGTTTTCTTGCCCGAGTCCTGTCCATTTCCAGTGCCCGGTGTTCCTTTATTCGGATCTTTATCCTTATCTGGATTTTTTC
>OGYI01001062.1_pt1 | contig 29331 bp, 33 predicted proteins | sample 1576521 | NCBI WGS metagenome assembly OGYI01 (sample SAMEA3541484, study PRJEB24748) | human gut metagenome | biome: human gut; feature: human-associated habitat; material: faeces | place: China | collected 2012
AATATGTTTTAGAGCATGAAGGTAAAACTTTAACACCTTCTGAAATGGTTGATTTTTTAGAAAACTGGGTTAATAAATATCCAATCATATCTATTGAAGATGGTATGGCTGAAGAAGATTGGGAAGGTTGGAAACTACTAACTGAAAGACTTGGAAATAAGGTTCAATTAGTTGGAGATGATTTATTTGTAACTAATACTTCAAGATTATCAGATGGTATTCAAAAGGGTGTAGCTAACTCAATATTAATTAAGTTAAATCAAATTGGTACTTTAACAGAAACTTTAAATGCAATTGAAATGGCAAATAGAGCTGGTTATACTGCAGTTATATCTCATAGATCAGGAGAAACTGAAGATACTACTATTGCTGATTTAGTTGTTGCAGTTAATGCTGGTCAAATTAAAACAGGCGCACCTGCTAGATCAGAAAGAGTTGCTAAATACAATCAACTTATTAGAATTTCTGAAGAATTAGGCGAAGTTGCTGAATATAGAGGAAGACAAGCTTTCTTTAACCTAAAATAATAATATAAATCTTTTTTGAATAAACTTTTAATTCTCTCAATAAAACCTTATATTTTTATGTAATTAGGATGATACTTTTGTGTCATCCTTCTTTTATCTTTATCCAAGTGTTACATCTAATATCATCATAGTTATAAATCCAAATATTAATCCTATAGTTGTTAATGCCTTATTTTCAATAGATGCTTCTGGTAATAGTTCTGAACCTACAACTGAAACCATTGCCCCTGCTGAAAAAGCTAAAAAAAATGGTAACATACTTCTAACCCTAACAGCTGCCATTGCACCTAAAAAACCTGCTATTGGCTCAACTATTCCTGATGCTTGTCCGTAAAAAAAACTTTTAGTTCTTGATAAACCCTCTCTTCTTAAAGGTAAAGATACAGCTGCTCCCTCTGGGAAATTTTGAAGACCTATTCCCAATGCTAAGCTTATAGCTGCTCCTATAGTTGCTGATGGTATTCCTGCTGCTACTCCACCAAAGGCTACCCCAACAGCTAATCCCTCTGGTATGTTATGAAGTGTTACTGCTACTACAAGCAATATACTTCTTTTGTACTTCTTTACTATTGAGTCTCTTGCTATTTCATCATTTTCTGTTATTACCCCATATGAATACTTATCCATCATTTTATCAGCTAATATTATAAAAATTCCTCCTGAAAAAAATCCAATGGATGGTAATATAATTTCACTATATCCAAGGTTATCACATAATTCTATTGCTGGATTTAATAATGACCAAAAACTTGCTGCTATCATAACTCCAGCTCCAAATCCAAGCATGCAATTTAATATTCTCCTATCAACAGTTTTAAAGAAAAATACTAAAGCTGCACCTAGTGCTGTTATTGCCCATGTAAATATTGTAGCCGATAATCCCTGAGCAATTGGATTTAATCCCATAAACCATTCCATAATTTTTAAATCTCCTTTATTATTCATAGCTTTATCATTATATAAGCAATATATGATAAAATCTTACAACAAGTTCTAAATACTATTAAATTAGTTACTCATTTTCTATATATCAACCAAATCCCTTTTCCACTTTTTTCAATTTATTCTATTGACACAATTATCCCTATATGATAATATTATTTATATGTTAATTAAGTCGGCATGGCGGAACTGGCAGACGCACATGACTCAAAATCATGCGGGTAACCGTGTGGGTTCGATTCCCACTGCCGACACCAATTTTATATATCTAACAAGTAAAAAGCCTTGATATTACTCGTTTCAGTAATATAAAGGCTTTTTACTTTTATAGATTTCCCACTATTTTTCCCACTTCTAAATAAAAAAATGAAAGTCTTTTTAACTTTCATTTTATACATTATCTTAAACTTTTTTATTACCTTTAAATATTGTTAAATCTCTTGCAACTGTACTATAGTCACCATCAAATGTCATTATTCCATCTATTTCATTTTTTTTAGCCATTGTATATATTACAGCATCTCCCCAACGCAACTTAAATTCTCTTTCGTTCTCTCTTGCATCTTTATACACTTCATAATCAAATGTACCTATCGGTTCATTAAACATATTAGGTATCTTGTGTATTTTATTCATTATACGATCAACTTGTTCTTGACTTTTATTAATCAAAAAACCCATGTTATTTCTAGCTTTCCACTTCTCTTTTGGTATATTTTGACTTTCACTTAATATATGTAATTCCTCTAAAGTTTTAAGAGAATAACATAGAGTTATTTGGCTTTCTGCCGCTTTTTGTGCAAAAAGTAATGATGCTTGATTATCTGCGGCCAATTGAATAACAGAACATGTATCTAACATTATAGATTTACAATTTTTAAAATCTATCTGGGATACATGTATATTGACAATATTGTTATTCAAGGTTATCTCCCCCTCAGTTCGTTTAAATCTTTATGCATTTTTTCAATATTAATATTTATAACATTCTTATCTTTTGAAAACTCTTCAAAACGCTTTTCTATTTCATCTTTACTCATCTTTAACAATATTTCATTTCTAAATTTTTTTAATTCTTGAATGCTTGCCATAAGACAACCCTCACAATCAATATTATATATTTAAATTACCCTTTTTATTAGTATAGTCATTAATAGTCCCTTTTATTACTTCATCTAATTTATTTACTAACTTATTTCTAAAATTATATATACCTTCAATATACATTCTTTTAGGATCATCTAAATAAGGCTCAACCTTAAACTCGCATAACACATCCTCATAAGCAAAAAAACTTCTTATCCCAATTCCAATAGAATCATCTATTATTTTTGTATATTTGTTTTGGATATATTCCATAGAATATTCCTCGCCTACTGCTTCACTAATCAATATTGATAAATTATTTAAGTTATTATCCAGCATTAATAAGTCATATAATTTAATAATTGTCTCTTGTACTTTTATATCTTTACTATCAGCAACAATATATTCTATCGTTGAATTCGTTATAACTATATTCTTTTGTTCTCCACTAGCTATAATTTGAGTAGGAGTACTACCTCCAGCCGGAAATTCTGGTGTTAATATCTCCTGTATTTTTCTAATTTTATTTTCCGTTAGTTCTCCTATATTAGAGTTAATTATTATTCTAATAACCATTGTATATCACCTTTTCATTCAATTTCTATTTATAATTAAATATACAAAAAACAAGCATTTTTGCTTGTTTTTTGGGTCATTAAGTACTTTACTTCATTATATACCATTTATTGCATTTTGTGAATCATTTTTTCACCTTATTATCAATACATTTCAATGTTTTTCTAATTATGATTTCCGATATTTATACACTTTTATACAACATATAGTATTTTGAAATACCTTTACATCTATATATAGCTTATTTTTTATTTTATGCATTATAAAATTTTTTTAATAAACAAAATGAAGATAAAAATTATTTATTACTAATTTTATCTCTCCTATCATAATTTAATTACTTCTAATTTAATAAAAACTGATACAAATATTATTTTGATTATTTATAGACATTTATATTCAATTATTCTCGTTTTATTTAAATTTTATCCTATTTAACGATATTTTATCTTTATATTTCTCTTTATTTTTCTTTTTTTATATTTGATTTCAAATTTCCTCTAACTTTTTTTATCTCTATTACATCACTCTTCTTTATATATCTTTCAACTCCTTTATCTATAACTAAATAATACCCTATATAATCCAAATAACATTTACTTAAAATAACATCATCTCTTCTTATAATATAATAAGTAACATCTTTATTTATTTTATCTATAATTCCATAAAAACTAATGCATAGCATAAATAATGATATACATAATATAAATACAATACCACAAATTATAAGTCCATAATAATCAATACCAGTTAAAGCACTTTCAAATATTAATTCACCTAAATTATTAGATTTTATATCTATTCCTATACTAATCATATAGTAGATAGTATAAATAAAAATTAAAGATGCTGCTCCCCAAAAAAATGTATTAATTATATTTAAAATTAAAATTAACTTATTTATTTTTTTATACTTATTTTGGTTCAATTTTAAAATGTAAGTTTTTCTTAACTTAGAAAAGATATATCCTAAAACTATTAATGATATTATAATAATTACTGCTATAATTGTTGAAGTTATTCCAACAACATTATTTGTATTACTTGAACTCAATTTACCATTTACAAATTTTGTTATTGTCTGATTAAATAATAAACCTAATCCTATTATATCTATTATAAATACTAACCCTAATAAAGCTCTAAATATTATACTACTCTTACTTTGTTGAATTGCTTCATCATCATATTCATATCTTACTGATTCCATAAATAAATTGTAAAAGATTTTACTTATAACTCCTATTACTGTAATTATAGATGGTATAACTATTAATAAATTTCTAATTTTATCTAACACTTTAACCCCTCCTGTTCCATAATTATACAATAAAAGACACCTATATTTCTATAAGTGTCTATAAACTAAATATAAGCATATCATTTTAAATTCTCCATCTATTACTCTCAAACAAACTCTTAGCTTTATTACAAATTTTATATATAGTTGTTCTTGATAATCTATATTTATCAACTAATCTTTCAACTGGTATATTCTTTATATATCTATCTATAAATACGTTCTTGTGTAATTCAATATCCCTAAATAAACCTAATTCTATATTTAATAATTGTAATTCTATATCCATAAGTTTATCTTCATGATCTCTAAATCTTCTTCCATATTTCATTCTCTTTACAATATCAGTTTCATTCTCATATAGCTTCTTATACTTCTCATGCTCTTTCTTTATATTTATTATATTTTTGGCTTTAATCATACTATCACCTACTTATACATCTATTCCCCAACTTCTAAATATCTCTAAAGAAAATTTATCTATATATCCAAGCTCTGCAAACTCTTTTATATTGTTCATAGCCCAACTACTATTTCTCAACTTTCTAAGGGCCATATACTCTATTTGTCTTACTCTTTCACTTGTTATATCAAATATATCTCCTATCTCTCTTAAAGTGAATTGTCTAGTATCCCAACCATATTTAAGCTTTAATACTTCCCTTTGCTCTAAAGTGTTATGAGTTTTCATAACTTCTTCTAGCTCTTTTCTTAAGTTTTTAAAAAATATATTTTCTTCTATATTTTCAAACCCATAATCTATTTCTTCTATAAAATCTACTAGCTCTCCTGTATCTTTATCTTCTCCTACCGGAGCATTAAGACTTGTACAACTATTATAAAGATTATTATTACCTATATCCTTACTACTAGCTCCATTAACACTCCTATGTATGTATCTCTCTATATAAAATACTGAATAAGTAATAAATTTAGCTTTCTTTTCATTGTTAAAATCATATTTCTTTGCTGCAGTAATAAGTCCTAATACTCCACTTTGAAATAAATCATCAAATTCTAACTCTCTATTTATGCCATTATATTTATTTGCTATTTTATGTATTATGCCTGTATTTGCTTGTATAAGCTTTTCTAAGGCTTTTTTATCTCCATTTTGATATAGTTGTACTAATTCCTCATTACTCATTCTGTGACCTCTTTAACTAACCTTCTATTAACTGTTGTATAACATGAATTAACTTTCCATGATCTGAACAACTAACTATTTCTTTATCTTTTATTTAAGATATCAATTTGTTTTCGTACTTTCTCTTTTTCTTCTTCATTGAGCAGAGGAGAAACACATAAATATTTACTCTCATCAAGATCAAGGGGCACGGTGGAAATAATGAAATCATATTGATCCAGTTTTTCATCATGCAATTTATGTAAAGAAATGATCTTTTTAACATCAATTTCAGAAAATTCTCGTTCCAGACGGCTTCGCAGCATCTTGGAAGAACCGATTCCGGTAGAACATACGACCAAAACGGAAATCGAATTCTTGCTTAGATAATCCATAGATGCAATAAAATAAATAACAATATAACCTATTTCATCTTCAGGGATTTTTATAGGCTGGAAGATATTACGAAAGCTTTCTTTCACGATTTCATAAAGTTTTGGATCAGACTGATAAATATCTTCTAACATTGGATTTGTTACGGTAATACCACTTTGAATCCGTTCCATTGCCATATTAATATGTAATAGAAGATTTTCCGCAAGATTCTTGTCTTCGCTAAATGGAAAATGAAATTTCTTTTCAATTTCATTGATCAGGCTGCTGATATGATCAAGATTCTGAAAAGCAGAAATCTGTTGATTCAATTCATAGTGTGAACGTCCAACGTATAGATGGATCATCCAATGAAAATAATCCCGTTCATTATCGTAAAGCTGAATTTTAAAATCAACTTCAAGAATTTTGAGAATATCCTGACGAAAATGATCTTCATAATCTGTATTTGAGTCTTGGATCGTTAGTTTTAAGATATCCTCTTGTTCATTTATATAGGAATGTCGTTTAATAAAAATAGCGATCAAGACAAGAAATTCCTGAAGTTCTTTATCTGAAATATTTAGATGCCTTTTACGAATAACGTTTTGCATTTTCTGATAAAGAACTTTTAAAGGTTCTTCGTAGTCAAAATTCTTTAAAAGATCAATAAAATGGTTTGGTCGATAATTGTTGTCTTTCAGCCAGTCAAAAAAGTTATCGGGGGTAATATTTTGAAGTAAGACATTTACAAATAAATGCCTTTTTGGAATTTCATGGCCAGTTAATCGGACTCCTTCACTTTTCTTGGTTTCAAATTGAACATTATGTCCCTGAAGTTTTTCTTTCATAGACTGATAATCATTTCGAATTGTCTGAGAAGAAGTATTTAGATCAATTGCAAGAGCTTGAGTTTTGATATAATCATCTTCGTTTAATAAAGTCAAAAGAATGATATCAACACGCTCTTTGTTGGAATAATTTTGTTCTGTTTTGACTTCTTCAAAAGCACTGTTTAATCGTTTAAGATTATAGAGCGATCCAAAGATCATAAAACCGTTTCCAGAAGAATTATCTAAAGTAAGATCATATGATTCTATGATCTCGGTAACTTCAGGAATCTGTCGATAAATGGTACGTTCTGTGACACCAAGCTTCTTAGAGAGAGCCGATACGGTTAACGGACCATTTGCATTCATTAAATTTTCAATGATTTCTTTTGAACGATCTGAGATAAGCATAACTCACCTTTTCTTTCTAAATAGTTTCACCCTGGATATCAGATTGAAGATTATCAATTATTGTATATAATTGATCCAGAGAAATATTTTTATTTTTAATCTTATTATAAAAATAAATAATGCGTTCGGCAATAGGTTCTTCTTTCTTAATCTTACAGACAGTTTCCATAAGATTTAAAGCCTCTTCTCCTTCCATAAATGAAAGTGCGAGTGCGATTGCAAATGAAAGATATACTGGGGTAATATGCAGTGATTCACAGCTTCTTGCAGCACCGATCAGACGATCTGAAGGCTGAAGCTTTCTCATAGGATCACGGGCAACACGGGTAACGGTGTCTTTTAAATAAGAATTTTTAAAACGATGCAGTAAATCATTTATATGCGCATTTAACTTTGAGAAAGGTACCTGATATTTCTCTGAAAGCATCATACAGCTTTCTGTCATACAACCACGTACGATAGACTGAATATAAATATCATGGGCAGCCTCATGAATATAGGTTTTATTTAAATATTGTCCTAAAAAGGCCGTTGTGACATGGGCCATGTTGTGAACATATAATTTACGTTCCAGATAGTAATGGAAAGGTTCATAAGGAATGATCTTCTTATATTCAGGAATCATCCCTTTGAAAGCAGCTTTATCAACTGGAAGGAAATCATAAGGTTCTACACGAACAGCCAATGGATGTTCATCTTCTGGAATCAGATCAGGATCTGCAGGTGGAACCATCCTTCCGATGGAAGTTTCTACAAGACCAACATTTTTCTCAAACAGAGCATGTTTATCTTCTGGAAGAGCTTTTAATAAATAGTCTCGTAACAGTACATCAGCATCCATCAGATTCTCACAGATTAAGATATCCAGAGTATTCGAAGATTCTTTCTCCCAACGCTTTAAAAGTCCTTGGGCAATGACAGGAGCCACTTTCTCAAGGACTGCAGCACCTAAAGCAGTTGCCATAATATCAGCGTCAGCGATTTCATTGCTGACAGCTTCAGGGCCTTTTCCATCCACAGCACGGATATTTTTGATCCAGTGAACAGGTTGTTCCTCGTTCATAATAATCTGAGGATAAGTTTTCTCTTTGTTGATCAGATGGATCACGTCATCGTTTACATCGATAAAAACGACTTCATAGCCGATTTCAGAGAATAATGCGCCAATAAAGCCACGGCCAATGCTTCCAGCACCATACATAACAGCTTTCATAAAAATTCCTTTCTATAGTCATATCTTTGTATTGTGATAGCATCAAAGACTAAGGAGATAAGTCCTTAGCCTTTGATAATGTGTTTATTGATTATTTAATTATAATTCATTTTTAAATCTTTCAACTAACTGATCATACTCAGGAGCTTTTAAGTAATTTGAAATAGATAAATGTTGCTTATTAGGCTGGGCAGCTTTGGCTGTTCCAGTTAATTCTACATGAGTGATGACCAAGTCAGCATCATCAGGAATTTTTGAGATTGCTGTATTGATAACTTCAATTGGAAGATTTGCAGCTTTTACTTTTTTCTTTAATGCTGCTGCAGACATTGCAGAAGATCCCATTCCAGCATCACATGCAACAACGATTTTCTTAATATTTTTGATATCTACTCCGGCAACTCCAAGACTGCTGTCATTTGTAGTTGCAACAGATTCATTTGAACTAGCAGAAGATCCCATTGCTTCTTTTGGTACTACAGATTCTCCGAGAGATGTGTCTCCACCTTTTGCTACCATACGTTTTACGAAAATGGTATTTAATAAGAATGATACAACACATGATAATACGACGCTTAATAAAACTCCGAACATACAGTTCTTAGGTGAAAGAGCTACGACAGAGAAGATACTACCAGGAGATGGTGTGGCAACAGTACCAACATTTAAGAATGTAAGTGTTCCTGTTCCAACGATACCACCAGCGATCATACCAATGATCGTTAATGGGTTTGCTAATACATATGGGAAGTAAACTTCATGGATACCACCGAAGAAGTGGATCAAGATCATTCCAGGAGCAGCTTCTTTCATTTCTCCTTTTCCGAAGAACCAGTAAGCTAATAATAATCCAAGACCAGCACCAGGGTTTGGTACTAATAGGAATAATGCAGAATGTCCTAAAGTCTTCACCTGTTCATAACCAATTGGTCCGAAGATACCATGGTCTAATGCGTTATTTAAGAATAATACTTTGGCTGGCTCAACAAAGATTGCAGATAATGGTAATGCATTATGTGCTACGATCCAGTTTACACCACTTGTTAATACAGTAGTTACAGTTTCCATAACTGGTCCGAATACTAACATTGCGAAACAGCAAAGGATAGCACCGATAATACCAAGTGAGAAGTTATTTACGATCATTTCGAATCCAGAAGGGATTTTTCCATCCACTGCCTGGTCAAATTTCTTAATGCAAACACCGGCAACAGGTCCTAAGATCATGGCAGCTAAGAACATTGGAGTTCCGTCAACGGCTACGATCGCACCCATAGTAACGAGAGCACCGATAACTCCACCACGATCGCCACCAAACATTTTACCACCAGTATGTCCAATTAAGATTGGAAGTAAGTAATTTAAGATTGGACTGATCAGTTTTGCAAGTTTTGCATTTGGAGTCCATCCTGTTTCCAAAAAGAATGCGGTAATTAAACCAAATCCGATAAACGCTCCGATATTTGGAATAACCATTCCTGCAAGAACGGAACCAAATTTCTGGAGTTTCTGTGAAATACTAGTTTTTTCTTTCATTTTTACAACTCTCCTTCTTCTACATAATTCTGATTGATCATATCAATGAATTCCTGTTTTGAAGAAGCATTTAAAAATTGATGGCATTTTTCAGGTTTTAATAAAATATCAGTAATCTGCATCAGTTCCTGCAGAGGATCTTCCTCACGGCTTGAAATGCCGATCACCAGATGTATGGGATCTTCATGGTAAGAAATCCCATGTGGGATCTGAACGATACTGATTCCTGGTTTCAAAACAAAATCCAGAGTGTCTTCTGTGCCATGGGGAATCATAACCCCAAATCCTATATCAGTGGAAGTTTCTTGTTCTCGCCGGAGCATACCATTAATGTAGGGTGATGTCACACATCCGACTTGAACTAAGAGATCTCCTGCTTTATGGATTGCTTCTTCAATTGTAGTACATTCATAATCCAGACAAATGTGTTTCTGGAATTCATTACTTAGAAGTTTGCTGGCCATGCGCCCTCCTTATTTGTGATTCATAAACGTTTATCATGGTTATATGATAACGTACAGAGTGTATGAAAATCAATGCATACTAATGTCATATTTTTCAGGAGATGTTGTGACATTCTTTTGTTTTGTTTGTTGTTTTGCATTTTCCAGTAGAATTACGAACAATCAGTTCAGGTTCATATTCCATTCGCATAATATAATGATGTTTGGCAGAGATATTTTTCTGCGTGTTCTTCTTATATATAATATCCACAGCTTCACGACCTTTTGCCAAAGAAGCATGTTCGATCGTAGTTAAAGCAATCTGAGGCATGGAAGATAAAGGAATGTTGTCAAATCCACAGACAGAGTAATCATGAGGAACACGGAATCCATGATCAGAGATCGCAGCCATGATCCCAAAAGCCGTCATATCATTATTCCCAACAAAAGCAGTGGAAGAAGTATGTTCATCTAAAGCTTGAGAAGCCATATCATATCCGTTTTGATACTCAGAATTATCCGCAGAATATCTTCCGTAAGCAGCAATCGTAGGAGATTTTACCTCCACCCATTCTGGATCAAGACCATGATCTTTAAAACAAGAACGCAGCCCAGCAAGACGATGGATCCGGCCAATCTCTTTTGGGCGGATCGGTGTACTGATATAAGTAATATGCTTATGTCCAAGAGAGAGAAGATGTTCAGCAATAATATATCCAGGCTTTTTACTGTCAAGTTCAACTGCATCAAAACGGCATGCATCTGGTTTATCACCGATGGAAACAACAGGGACTTGCTTAGATAATGCATTTGCCTGTGCAATCTTTGTTGGTGGATATAAAGAAATAACGCCTGCAAGTTCAAACCCAGATAAAAGGTTTAAATAGAGTTCTTCTTGAGAGACGTCCCTCAATGTACTGACAGTAAATACGGTATAACCATAATCTTTGGCACGTTCTGTGATCGAATGAATGATCATGGAATAATAACCATTCGAAAGAAGTGGACAAATAACGATGATACTCTTAGCAAGTGCCTGTTCTTTCTTTTTTACACCTGCAACAGGCTTCTTGTAACCAAGTTCTTTTGCACCTTGTCTTACTTTATCGATTGTTTCTTTAGAAAAAGAAACATGTGGTTTGTTGCTTAAGATCATAGAGACAGTAGACTGTGATACACCAGTGTATTCAGCAATATCTCTTGTTGTTACTTTGTTTCGCTTTCCCATAAATAGTACCCTCTTTTCTATACATTTCATTTGCAATAGATAAATCAAAAATTATTTTGATTAATTCGAATTACTAATCAAAATAAGCTAGCGATTATTAATATTATACAATTGATTAATACAAAAAACAAGTGAACACGTACTTTAAGAAAAATAATCCAAAAACCGTGAAAGAAATCATTTGTTAATCAAATAAAATGATTAATAGAAAAACTCTGAAAACCGCATAAAATGGGCGTTTGACGGGTTTGACAGGCAAAAAAAATTATGGTTAGATAGAGTCAGAAAGCAACAAAAGCAAGTGAAAAACAGGAGGGAATAACAGTGTATGATGTAGCAATTATCGGTGCAGGGATCACAGGATGCGCTATCGCCTACGAACTTGGAAAATATAATGTGAAAGCTGTAATCGTTGAAAAGGAAAATGATGTTTCTGTAGGAACAACAAAAGCAAACAGCGCGATCATCCATGGAGGATATGATCCAAAGCCTGGAACAAAGATGGCAGAGTACAATATCAAAGGAAATGTCTATACAAAAGAATTATGTGAGAAACTGGATGTACCTTACAAACAGATCGGAGCATTGGTAGTTGCATTCAGTGAAGAAGAAAAGAAAACACTGGAAGAATTAAAACAAAGAGGTATCACAAACGGAGTTCCTGATATGGAAATCTGGGATAAAGAAAAACTTCTAAAAGAAGAACCAAATCTTTCAGACAAAGCCGTTGCGGCTTTAAGTTCTCCAAATGTAGGAATCGTAAGTCCATGGGAATTAGCCCTGGCACTTGCAGAAACAGCCGTATTAAATGGAGTTGAAGTGAAACTTAATACAGAAGTTTCCGGAATTGAAAAAGAAAATGATACATATAAGATAGAAACAAACAACGGAGTGATCGAAGCAAAATACATTTGCAATGCAGCAGGTGTTTTCGCAGACAAAGTTAATGAGATGTGTAATGAAAAAACATTTGAGATCACACCAAATAAAGGAGAATATTACCTAATGGATAAGAGCCAGGGAAATCTGGTCAATCATGTAATCTTCCAATGTCCAAATGAAAAAGGAAAAGGAGTTTTAGTTGCTCCAACGGTTCATGGAAACCTGATCGTTGGACCAGATTCACAGCCAAGTGCAGCGAATGATGTATCAACAACAAAACAGGGACTTGATTTTGTGAGAAATACAGCATTAAAATCTGTACCAGGAATTAATTTTAGAGAGTCTATTAGAAATTTTGCTGGAGTCAGAGCAAGAACAGCAGATCATGACTTCCATATTTATGAAGATAAAAACAACAAAGGGTTTATCAATATCGCAGGAATGCAGTCACCGGGATTATCATCCGCATGTGCAATTGCACCAGATGTTTTAAAGATGCTTGAAAATTCAGGACTTACATTAGAAGCAAAAGAAGATATCGTAGATGAAAGACATATCGACCGCTTCAAACATTTAAGTCATGAAGACAGAGCAAAATTAGTAGAAAAGAATCCAGCATTCGGAAAGATCATCTGCCGTTGTGAAACGATCACAGAAGGTGAGATCATCAACGCAGTGCATCGTCCAATTCCAGCAACATCCATTGATGCGGTCAAGAGAAGATGTAATGCAGGTATGGGAAGATGCCAGGGTGGTTTCTGTGGACCAAGAGTTCAGGAGATCATCTCAAGAGAGCTGAATAAACCATTAGCAGATATTCCACAGGATCGTTTGGGAACAAACATTATTACAGGAGAAACAAAAGATGGAGGTGCCAAATAATGAAGTATGATGTAATCGTTGTAGGTGGAGGACCTGCAGGACTGGCAGCAGCAGTGGAAGCAAGTAAAAATGGTGCCGAAAAAGTTCTGGTTGTAGAACGTGATCAGGAACTTGGAGGAATCTTAAATCAGTGTATTCATAATGGATTTGGACTCCATTATTTCAAAGAAGAATTAACAGGACCTGAATATGCAGGTAAATTCATTGATATGTTAAATGAAACAAATATCGAAGTGATGCTTGATACGATGGTTCTTGACGTAGATGAAACAGAAAAATGTGTACATGCCATGAATAAGAAAAATGGTTATATGAAACTTGAAGGTAAATCCATTATCTTAAATATGGGATGCCGTGAAAGAACAAGAGGAGCCATCGCGATCCCTGGTGATCGTCCGGCTGGAGTGTTTACAGCAGGTGCAGCACAGAGATATGTGAATATCGAAGGATATATGGTAGGTAAGAAAGTACTGATCTTAGGATCCGGAGATATCGGACTGATCATGGCAAGACGTATGAGTTTAGAGGGTGCAAAAGTAGTTGGATGTGTAGAGCTTTGTCCATATTCTAACGGATTAAACCGTAACATCGTACAGTGCTTAAATGATTATGATATTCCACTGTATTTATCACATACGATCACAGATATTCAGGGTGATAAACGAGTTGAGAAGGTTATCGTATCCAAAGTTGATGAAAAGAATCAGCCAATTCCAGGAACAGAGATGGAATTTGATGTAGATACTGTATTATTATCTGTTGGATTGATCCCAGAAAATGAATTAACAAGATCTGCAGGAATCACAATGGATCCAGCCACAAGTGGACCAGTTGTATATGAAAACATGGAAACTTCAGCAGAAGGAATCTTCGCAAGTGGAAATGTCGTTCATGTTCATGACCTAGTAGACTTTGTTACAGCAGAAAGCCAGAAGGCAGGAAAGAGTGCTGCAGAATACGTAAAAAATGGAGAAACAAAAGATCAGACATGCATCGATATCAAAAATGGAGATGGGGTCAACGGAATCGTGCCACAGAAAGTACGTCCATCTAATGTAGACAAGAAAGTTGAAGTTATGTTCCGTGCAAGAAACGTATTTACAGATGTAGCTATCAAAGTGAAATCAAATGGTGAAGAACTTGCTTCCTTCAAGAGAGAGCATATGGCACCAGGAGAAATGGAAAAGATCGTTATTCCGAAAGCATTTTTAGATAAAGTAGAAAATGGTGAAATCACAGTATCTGTAGAAAAGGTAGGTGCATAAAGATGACAGATTTAATTTGTATCGTATGTCCAAAAGGATGTCATTTAAAAGTTGATGAAGAAAATGGATATAAAGTTACTGGAAATGGATGCCCAAGAGGAGCCGCTTACGGAGAAAAAGAACTGGTAAATCCAACACGAGTGATCACTTCTACAGTCAGAGTAGAAGCAAAGACTGCAAGAAGAGTTCCAGTCAAAACCGCAAGTGATATTCCAAAGGGTAAAATCTATGATATCATGAAAGAATTAGATAAAGTAACAATGAAAGCTCCTGTAGCGATCGGGGATGTAGTGATCCCTAACGTATTAGGACTAGGAGTTGACGTTGTAGCTTGCAAAAAAGTAGCAGAATAAATAAAATGATGTAAGTAAAATATTTAAATTTCAGGAGGATAAGAAATGAGCGTTATTACATTTGTTTGTGCAGGTCAGATGAACTCTGCGATCACATTCCCAGCATTTGAAAATGGACATGAAGTACGTCTGGTAGGATCACCATTAGACAGAGATATCATTGATGGATTAAGAAAAGACAATTTCCATATCACATTAAAGAGAACTCTTCATGATGGAATCAAATATTATCAGATCGAAGAATTAGAAGAAGCATTAGAAGGAGCAGACTTAATCTTAGGTGGAGTCAGCAGTTTCGGACTTGACTGGTTCTGTGATGAAATCCTCCCAGTATTACCAGAAGATGTACCTTTATTAACAGTAACAAAAGGTATGGTAGATTTAGATGACGGAACTTTAGTTCCTTATCCACATATCTTTGAACAGAGACAGCCAGAAGGAAAACATATCAACTTTAATGCCATCGGTGGTCCATGTACAAGTTATGAATTAGCAGACCATGATGACAGCCACGTAGCTTTCTGTGGAAAAGATATGGAAACATTAAAATTCATTAAATCTTTATTAGCAACAGACTACTATCATATCAGCCTTTCTACAGACGTTGTAGGTGTCGAGTGTGCCGTAGCTATGAAGAATGCTTACGCATTAGGAGTATCTCTTGCTGTAGGTTTAGCAGAGAAGAGAGATGGAGAGATCGGAGCTGTTCATTATAACTCTCAGGCAGCACTGTTTGGACAGGGTGTCAAAGAAATGATCCATCTGTTAGAACTGATCCATGGTGGACCAGAAAACATCATCCACGGAGCTGGAGACTTATATGTAACAGTATTCGGTGGGAGAACTCGTAAGATTGGTACATTATTAGGACGTGGACTGACATTTGATCAGGCAATGGAAGAATTACAGGGTGTAACTTTAGAGTCTATCGTTATTGCAACAAGAACAGCTCGTGCCGTACGTAAACTGGCAGAAAGAGGCGTTGTATCTTTAGATGACTTTCCATTGTTAATGCATGTAGATGCGATCATCAATGAAGGCGCAGAAGTTGATATTCCTTGGGAAAAATTTACGACTGTTGTAGAATAATAAAATAAAAAATTAGAAATTCACGAAAATACTCTCTTTTTGAACAAAATTTAGTGAAAAAAGAGGGTTTTTTCGACCTTTTAAATTTAAAAAAATGCACAAAAAAAGAAAAATAATAGACACAAAATTATGCATAATGTAATATGAACATATAATAAAAGAGTCATAGGAGGTAGTTATTATGAAAAAATACATTATGGCACTGGACGCAGGGACAACAAGTAACCGTTGTATCTTATTTAATGAGCAAGGTGTGATCTGCAGTGTTGCACAGAAGGAATTTACACAGTATTTTCCTCATCCAGGATGGGTAGAACACGATGCAGATGAGATCTGGTCTTCCATGCTTGGAGTAGCTGTGGAAGCAATGAACAAATTAAATATTACACCAGATCAGGTTGCAGCCATCGGAATTACAAACCAGAGAGAGACAACGATCATCTGGGATAAGAATACAGGAGAACCTGTTTATCATGCAATCGTCTGGCAGTGCCGAAGAACATCTGAGTATTGTGATCAGCTGAAAGAAAAAGGTCTGACAGAGAAATTTAGACAAAAAACAGGATTAATGATCGATGCTTATTTTAGTGGAACAAAGGTAAAATGGATTCTTGACAATATACCAGGGGCACGTGAAAAAGCTGAAGCAGGAGATCTTTTATTTGGAACGGTAGAGACATGGCTGATCTGGAAACTTACAAAAGGAAAAGTTCATGTTACAGATTATTCAAATGCGGCAAGAACAATGTTATTTAATATTAATACCCTTGAATGGGATGATGAAATTCTTGAAGAATTAGGAATTCCAAAATCAATGCTTCCACAGGCAAGACCATCCAGTGAAGTTTATGGAATGGCAGATGAAAGCTATTTTGGAAAAGAGATTCCTATTGGAGGAGCAGCAGGAGATCAGCAGGCTGCATTGTTCGGACAGACATGCTTTACAGCAGGTGAAGCTAAAAATACATATGGAACTGGAGCATTCCTGTTAATGAATACAGGAACAAAACCAGTCTTTTCTGATAATGGACTGATCACAACTATTGCATGGGGATTAAACGGAGAAGTCAACTATGCATTAGAGGGATCTATTTTCGTTGCTGGAGCAGCAATTCAGTGGCTAAGAGATGAGATGAGACTTGTGGATTCATCTCCAGATTCTGAATATATGGCAAAGAAAGTAAAAGACACAAATGGCTGTTATGTAGTGCCTGCATTTACAGGACTTGGTGCGCCACATTGGGATCAGTATGCACGCGGAACGATCGTTGGAATTACAAGAGGTGTCAATAAATATCATGTGATCCGTGCGACATTAGAATCTCTGGCATATCAGACATATGATGTGTTAAAAGCAATGGAAGCGGACAGTGGAATCAAATTAAGTGCATTAAAAGTTGATGGTGGAGCAAGTGCAAATAACTTCTTAATGCAGTTCCAGTCAGATATTCTTAACACAGAAGTACGTCGTCCAAGATGCGTTGAGACAACTGCAATGGGAGCGGCTTATCTTGCAGGACTTGCAGTTGGATACTGGAAAGATAAAAATGACGTTATCAATAACTGGAATATTGACCGTGAATTCCATCCAGAAATGCAGGAAGCAGAAAGAGAAGAAAAATTAGCTGGATGGGAAAAGGCAGTAAAATATTCTTTCGGATGGGCTAAAAATTAGATATATCATGAAAAATTAAAAAGAAAAGAGGGAAAGACTATGTTACCTTATATTTCAGAATTTATCGGAACAATGCTCTTAATCTTACTTGGTGATGGAGTTGTAGCAAATGTAAACCTTGACAGATCAGGAATGAAAGGTGCAGGAGCAGTGCAGATCACATTTGCATGGGGACTTGCGGTGCTTGTACCAGCATTTATTTTTGGATCTTCATCTGGAGCTCATTTTAACCCGGCATTAACGATCGCACTTGCGGCTATTGGCAATTTCTCTTGGTCTATGGTGCCAGGATATGTGATCGCTCAGTTTGCAGGAGCATTTGTAGGAGCAGTCCTTGTTTATGTTTTATTTGCAGGGCAGTTTGAGGCAACCAAAGATCAGGGAATAAAATTAGGAGTATTTTGTACAGGACCTTCTATTGCGAATACAGGATTAAACCTGTTAAGTGAGATCATTGGAACTTTTGTTTTAGTCTTTGCAATCTTAGGAATCGGAAATGTAGAAAATGCAAGTTCTATGGGACTTAATTATTTCTTTGTATTTGCAATTATCGTTTCCATTGGTATGTCACTTGGAGGATTGACAGGATATGCGATCAATCCAGCCAGAGATTTAGGACCAAGACTTGCACATGCAGTTCTTCCAATCCCAGGAAAAGGGGATTCTAACTTTGGATATGCATGGATTCCTGTTGTAGGACCGATCATTGGAGCACTGCTCGCAGGAGGATTATTTGTAGTCATTCCATGGTAGTATTAGATAAACGAAAATAAAATAGAGATTGAAAAGATGGATGTTTTCTTAGAAGGAGGCATCCATTTTTTTACAAGATATATATTATTAAATGGTTTTATCTTTTTTCAGTGGCGTCCTATAGGTGGGAGAGGATGTCACTAAGAAATCTATGAAAACACCTAGAAAAGAAATAGCACGTGCGGTAAAATATATGCAGGATTATAAGAGCCAAAAGGAGGTAATGAACATGGAATACAAAAAATTCAACAATCAATACGTAATAAGAATTGACAAAGGCGAAGAAATCTGTGCAAAATTAAAAGAGGTCGCCCAAAAAGAAAATATCAAACTTGCATACTTAACAGGAATCGGGGCAGCAGGCAAAGTAACAGCTGGTGTTTTTGATACAAAGGAAAAAGTATTCAAAGGCCATACATGGGAAGGTGATCTTGAGATCGTTTCCATTGGTGGGAATATCAATACTATGAATGGGGAAACTTATACACACTTCCATATCAGTGTTGCGGATGAAGCAGGGAATGTCTATGGAGGTCATCTGACAGAAGCAGTGATCAGCGGAACCGGAGAACTTGTATTAACTGAGATCGAAGGCACAGTTGACCGCAAGTTTGATGAAGAAATCGGGCTGAATTTATTTGAATTCTAAGTGAAAAACGGAGGACAAAGATAACATGGAAATGATGACAGGAAGAACATTATTTCGAAATTACAAAGAATATGATCAGAAAGAAGTAGAGATCTGCGGCTGGGTAAAAAGTAATCGTGGATCAAAGAAATTCGGATTTCTGGTTATTAATGATGGTACATTTTTTGAACCGATTCAGGTTGTATATGATCAGGAGATGGACAACTTTGATACGGTCAGCAAATTAAATGTTGGAACAGCTGTGATCGTTAATGGAACTGTGATCGTGACACCAGATGCGAAACAGCCATTTGAGATTCATGCAAAGAGTGTAGAAGTCGAGGGAGAATGCCCATCCGATTATCCATTACAGAAAAAACGTCATACATTAGAATATTTAAGATCTATCTCTCATTTAAGACCAAGAACGAATACGTTTCAGGCAGTATTCAGAGTTCGTTCTCAGATTGCATATGCGATCCATAAATTCTTTCAGGAACGTGATTTTGTATACGTGCATACACCATTGATCACAGGACAGGACTGTGAAGGTGCTGGAGAGATGTTCCAGGTAACAACGATGGATCTTAACAAGATCGCTGAAGAAGGAAAAGTTGATTATGAACAGGATTTCTTTAAGAAGCCAGTCAGCTTAACCGTCAGCGGACAGCTTGCAGGAGAGACTTTTGCACAGGCATTCCGCAATATTTATACATTTGGACCAACTTTCAGAGCTGAAGATTCCAATACAACAAGACATGCAGCAGAATTCTGGATGATCGAGCCAGAGATCGCATTTGCAGATCTTGAGGATAATATGATCCTTGCAGAGCAGATGATCAAATATATCATCAATTATGTGATGGAGCATGCACAGGAAGAATTACAGTTCTTTAATAAATTCGTAGATAAAGGATTATTAGAACGTTTGAACCATGTAGTATCTTCTGATTTTGGAAGAGTTACTTATACAGAAGCAGTGAAATTATTAGAAGAACACAATGATGAATTCGAATATAAAGTATCTTGGGGAATCGATCTTCAGACAGAGCATGAACGTTATCTGACAGAGCAGATCTTTAAGAAACCAGTGTTTGTCACAGACTATCCAAAAGAGATCAAAGCATTTTATATGAAGATGAATGAAGATAACAAGACGGTTGCAGCCATGGATCTTTTAGTGCCAGCTATTGGAGAGATCATTGGTGGAAGCCAGAGAGAAGATGATCTTGCGAAACTGGAAGAGAGAATCACAGAATTAGGTATGAAACCAGAAGATTATGATTTCTATTTAGATCTTCGCAAATATGGTTCCACAAGACATGCAGGATTCGGTCTTGGATTTGAGCGTATGGTAATGTACGCAACGGGAATTGCTAATATCAGAGATGTCATTCCATATCCAAGAACTGTAGGAAAATGTCAATATTAAGATGAATTATGCATATACTATTACGAGAGCAATTTTTAGGAGGTAATAGTATATGCATTCTATTTGGCAGGAACAGATTGATTTCCCGAGTTATCCGATCTTAAAACGAGATAAAAAGACAGATATTTTATATGTAGGGGCAACCCTGAAACATGCAGTCGAAGCTCATTTTCAGAAAGAGTCTGGGAATGCGGTGATGATCATTGAAGAAAAAAGTATTGGAGATATGCCAGAACTTGGTGGCATGGGGATTTTGAAAGCAACGAACATGAATGAATTTAAACAGCTCTGTATTCTAAGAAATTATATTATAAGGCAACATATTCCATGTGATCTTGAAATTATTTCAGAGACAAGCATTCAGGTCCATCCAGTGAAGTTGTTTTTATTTATGACGAAGGATGTTGAAGTATATGAACAGACAAAGATCACTGCAAGACAGGGGAAGCGTCTGGATATCGAAAGTGCCTATATTGATGCAGGACAAGTGATCGAAGACGATAAACCTTGTGAGAAGAGATATATTCATGTATTTTCAGAAGCAGATTTTCCAGAGATCACGAAGCCAGATATTCTGGAGATCAGAAAATATAAAGAAGATTATCTGGTGTTGTCGTATCAGAGAAAATTGGAGGGAAGCCGGCACTCTTGGGAAATATAATTGAGTCATGTTGTAAAATTAGTGAAACGAAGATAGTATTTTGTGCTACAATAGATGTCAAGAGAACATTTATACAGGAGGATAAGAAACTATGAGTATGATTGATGTAATCCGCAAAGAAATGATGACAGCGATGAAGAATAAGGACAAAGAGAGAAAAGAAAGTCTTTCTATGTTATTAAGTGCATTAAAAAACGCACAGATCGATAAGAGAGAAGATCTGACAGAGGCAGAAGAAAACACAATTATCGCAAAAGAGATCAAACAGACAAAAGAGACAATGGATACTTGCCCTGCTGATCGTACAGATATCATTGATGAATGCAAAGCAAGATTAGCAGTCTTAGAAGAGTTCGCACCAGAGCAGATGAGTGAAGAACAGATCGAAGCTGAGATCAATGCTGTATTAGCAGAACTTGGAATTGATGCACCGACAATGAAAGATAAAGGAAAAGTTATGAAGAACCTGATGCCAAGAGTCAAAGGAAAAGCTGACGGTAAACTTGTAAACCAGCTGGTAGGAGCTAAACTTTCATGAGAAATATATTAATTGTCGTCGATATGCAGAATGACTTCATCGACGGAAGCCTTGGAACCAAAGAAGCACAGGAGATCGTAACACCTGTTGCGGGAAAGATTCGTAATTTTGAGGGTGATATCTATGGAACGCTCGATACACATGAGGAAGATTATCTATCCACACAGGAAGGAAAGAATCTTCCAGTCAAACATTGTATCTGTGGAGAAGATGGCTGGGCATTAAACAGCGAAATCATGCAGGCAATCGCAGAGACGAAAGCAGAAGTCCATAATTTCTGTAGAAAAGGAACTTTTGGTTCTATGGAATTGGCACAGATATTGAAAGAAACGTATGAAGGACAGGAAGTTGAGATCGAACTAATTGGATTATGTACGGATATCTGTGTGATATCCAATGCAATGCTGATTAAAGCAGCACTGCCGGAAGTGAAGGTAAGTGTTGATTCTTCATGCTGTGCGGGAGTGACTCCTGAGAGTCATAGGAATGCGTTGGAAGCTATGAAGATGTGTCAGATTGAGATTTGTTAATTACAATCTTTCAGCGCACAAATATATAGAAGAATGAAAAAGGACATCATAAAATCAGAGATAAGAGAATCTTTGTTTTTATGATGTCCTTTTTGTTAGTCAAATAGTTCTTCAATCGAAATCTGCAAAATCTTTGAGATAGCATACAATTCAATATCAGTCACGGTTCTGGATTGATCTTCAATCCTCGAAATGGAACCGCGGCAAATATATACAGCATAAGTTTCAAGTTTTTCAGATAATTCTTTTTGGCTCATATGGTGTTTTTTGCGGAGCTGTTTTACTTTATGTCCAATTAAATTTTTTTCTGTAGTATCGATTATTCTTGCCATATTAACCTCCCATGTATAAAAAGTCTTGTCATAGGACAAGAATAATGATAGAATAGATTTAAAAATATTATGTCCTGTCATAGGACAACATATAATAAAAAATTAAGCAGTATACTTCTGAGTTTGTATACTGCTTATTAAGGGAATAGCTAAATTGTATAAAATTAAAGTTTTGTAGAGGATAAAAACATCTCCATATCATCCGTACGTTTTTTAATATTAGAATTTGGATGAGTATCTTTATCCATTAAATAAATTTTAATCGCATAAAGTAATGCATCGCCAATGGCCATACAAGCCAGATGTGAAAGAGGCTCTTTTGATTCGTTAAAAAGAGGGAGTTCTTCATAGCTAGAGAGAACATGGTCGGAGATTCTTGCCAGAGGAGAATCTTTATCTGCGGTAATGCATATGATCTCCATACCAATATCTTTTGCAATATCAACAGCTTGCAATACTTGTTTTGCGGTACCCGATCCAGAGAGGGCGATTACCACATCTGTTTCTTTTCCCAAACTAACATTATTCAGGTAATATTCAGAGATTGAACTGCTGAAAGCCTGAACACCAAAGCGTGAAAGTCTGAAACTTAAGTCTAAGGCAATAGGAGTAGTGTTTCCGATCGCAAGAATATGGACTGCAGTGGCGTGAGTTAGTTTGTAAGCACAAGTGAGCAATTCTTTTTTGGAAAGTCTGGAGGCGATTGCTCTAAGATTTTGTATGTTGTGTTCAAAGATACGTTGAACGAAATCTCCTTCTTCATTTAGATCGGCATCATTTGATTTTGTGCCAATATCACGGGAGAGGACAAGACGCATTTGATAATATCCCTGATAACCAAGATGTTTACATGTGCGGACAACAGTGGCTTCACTGGTTTTACTCGCTTTTGCCAGCTGAGAGACATTCATCATAATAACTTCTTGAGGGTTAGCCCGGATATAATCAGCAATTTGCCTTTCTTTTGAGAATAATTGATCATAAAGTTTATCAATACTTTCAAGTACATCATTTTCGCTTGTCATTGATATAACCCCCTTTCTGTAATAAAAAATTGTATGAAGAATTAATTGATAGTTGGTCATTAATGTGAAACAAATAACGACCAACTATCAAAATTCAAATTGTTAGGATAATAATTAATTATAATATAGATTGGATAGATGTTGCAAGTGATTCAAGAATTAAATAACAGCTTGTGGCACCGGCATCCAGTACACCACGGCTTCTTTCGCCAAGACGGCTTGCACGTCCGATTTTTGCGACCATATCTTCTGTAGATTTCCATCCAGCTTCGGCAGCAGATTTTAATTCAGATAAAGCTTCCTTAAAATCTTTTCCAGCTTCAAGAGCAGCATCATATGCTTCTACGGCAGGGATTAATGTATCTAACAGTGTTTTATCACCGCGTTTTGCATTTCCGATATCCTGAATTGCTTCGAGAGCAGTGTGGATCATTTTCTGGAATGTTTTTTTATCAATCACGTCGTGATCTTCAGAAGCTTCTGATAAACCATCAAAGAATGCTCCGTACAAAGGTCCCATGGAACCACCGATGTCTTCTAATAAAGTATCACCAAGTACAGAGAAAGCAGTTGTCATATCATAATCTTTTCCGTTTACTTTGCAATAAGTCATGGTAAATCCTTTGTTCATATTGATTCCATGATCTCCATCACCGATCTTTCCGTCAACTTCACTTAAAAAATCTTTTTTATCCTGAATTGTTTTAATTAATTCAAAAATGATCTTTCCGCCATCTTTATTTGAAAAATTCATAAAAGCCTCCTTAAAACTGTGTCAGTCCGACAGACTGGCAAGGCATATCAATGCATTCTTTGAGTTCATCATCTAGTTTCATTAATGTCAGAGTGATTCCCATCATATCAAGGGAAGTAAAATAATTTCCAACATAGGATTTGTATACAGAAATATTATGTTCTTTTAAGATTTCTTCTACTTTGTTGTAAACGATGTACTGTTCCATGACAGGAGTAGCACCTAATCCGGAAAGAAGAACAACAACTTCATTTCCACTTTCAAATGGAAGATCTGGAAGAATGTTATTTAACATTTCTTCTGCAATCTCGTCTGCTGATTTTAAAGGTTCTACTTTGATACCAGGTTCTCCGTGATGTCCGATTCCAACTTCCATGGTTCCATCTTCAATCTGGAAATTTGGATGTCCGACAGCAGGGATGGTACAAGGAGCTGTTCCGATACCGATGGAACGAGTGTTATTGATCGCTTTCTGGGCAGCAGCGATAACTTCATCTAAATCTGCCCCCATAGAAGCTTTGGCACCACCGATCTTCCACATCAGAACCTCTCCGGCAACACCACGGCGTTTCTCTAATTCTGTTTTAGGTGCAGAGGCACAGTCATCATTTGCAACAACAGTTTTTACTTCAATACCAGCTTTTTTCGCTTTTTTCACAGCCATTTTAACGTTCATGTTATCGCCAGCATAATTACCATACAGGCAAGCAACACCTTTGCCACAATCGGCAGCTTTGATCGCATCTAAAAATGCTTTTGCAGTAGGGGAGGAGAAGATTTGACCAATTGCTGCCGCGTCACAAAGGTTCTCTCCAACATAACCAATAAATGCAGGCTTATGTCCAGAACCACCTCCGGTTACAATACCTACTTTATTAGGAACAGGAGTTTTTTTGTATTTTACAACTTGAGGATTTTCTGTCTCAGCAATAAGATCTTTGTGTGCCTTTAAAAATCCTTTTGTCATGTCTTCCACCATGTAATCTGGATTATTATAAATTCGGTTCATAAAATGAGTCCTTTCTATTTTTTATATTCAGCATCAATTTCATTGATACGGTTTACTTTTGGAGTTGATCCGCCGCCGGCAAAATTACATTTGAGCCAGATATCAACAAGATATTTTGCAAGTTCAGGGCCGATAACTCTTTCACCCATACACATGATCTGTGCATTGTTGCTTTTTCTTGATCTTTCTGTAGAGAAAGGATCATGGCAGACAGCTGCACGGATTCCAGGAATCTTATTTGCAGTGATGCACATTCCGATACCAGTTCCACATACAAGGATTCCGCGTTCAAATTCGCCAGAAGCAACTGCTTCCGCTACGACTTTTGCAACATCAGGGTATAAAACAACCTCACCTGCTTCGGCACCAAAATCTTTTAGTTCAATATCATCACGGTTTGATAAATGATCAATGATGATCTTTTTTAAAGAATAAGCGGCTTCATCACATCCGATCGCTATTTTCATAAGTACATACCTCCAAAATTAAACAGTTTCAGCAATGGCTTTCAGGTTTGCAAGTCCTTTGACAGCAAGTTCTTCACCAGTTTTTGCAAAACTACGCCAGATTGCACAGTTACCAGCTAATTCTTCAAAACTTGGGTCAAAAGATTCGATTACAAGTGGACCATCATAACCAATTTCTTTGATTGCTTCAAAAAATTCTTTGAATGGAACAAGACCAGTACCTGGAATTCCACGGTCATTTTCATTTACATGGACATAGCCAAGGTATTGTTTTCCACAAGTTTTGACAGCTTCGGAAAAGCTCTTTTCTTCACGGATCATATGGAAACAGTCAAGATGTACTTTTACATTATCCATGCCAGTAGCCTTACAGAAAGCGACAGCATCTTCTGCAATATTTAAGAAATGTGTCTCAAAACGGTTGACACATTCCACACAGATCGTGACATTTCCGGTTTCTTTTGCGTAAGCTGCAACCTGTTTCATATTTTCAACGCCCCAGTTCCATTCGTCCTGACTACGAGGTTTTTTGGTCAAATATCCCCATGCGGCATAGTTTACACCGCCAAGAATTGGGGCATTTAATTCATTACAGATATCAACACATTTTTTCATTGCATCCAGTGCATTTTTACGAATCGCAGGATCAGGGGAAATTGGATTGGTTTCTTCTGTTAAAGTTGTTGTACATACACAGTCAATTCCAGTTTCTTTTAAGGATTCCTTCACTTTCTCCGTAGGGAAAGTGAAGGGGTTGGATATTGCAAAGTCAATGACTTCGAAACCTAATTCTTTTGCTTTTGGGATGATCCATAAATCTTTTTCACTAAAACTTTCAGCCCAGATAAAACTATCCACTCCAAATTTATTATTCATAACAGCCTCCTATTTTTCAGCAGGAACTTCAGGGTTATTGTTTGCATAGTTCTGAAGCAGAACCAGAGGCTCATAAGTACTTGTATTTTTCACAACGATACCAGCTTTTGCAGCTTTTTCAGAAATGAAGAATTCATCACCTGAGATATCATCAAAATGAAGTAAACCAGGAGCTTCACATTCAAAGTCTCCGAAGAATCCATGTCCCTGTGTTACAACAAGACCATAAGCAGACTGATCTGTTAAAGTATATGTCTGTCCAGGGAGTACAGTAACTTCTTTGGCGGCTACATAATCATTTGCATAAGCAACCCATTTTTCAACAGCTTCATTTGTAGATGATTTGATCTTTGGCTCACGGAAGTAAGTTTCTTTATAATCCGCACGAGTACTTTCTTCCCAGTCGATCTGATTGAAGATTGCTTCAAGATCATCTTTTTCTTCTTCTGGAGCACAGTCTGTTAATAAGTTATGAGGATTAACTTCACCCATTGTTACATTTTCCATGATCGTGTTAACATCACTGTTCCACTGAGGTTCGAATGTTACAACAGAAGCAGGAGCATGGATAACACCAGCAGGAGTATACCATCCAGTTCCAAGTTTGATACGGTAAGCTCTGGATAATTCTGTGATACGGTTGTCTTTCACATCATAATTTCTTAAGCAGTCCATAACTTCTTCTTTTGTAGTAGAAGGATCAAAACCAAAGTATGTTAATGGAAATCTTCCTAAATAAGGAGCGTTATACTGTGGTGGGAAATAATAAGATTCTGGTTTACCATGCATACCGATTCGGTTAGCCATTTCTTCTTTTAAATGTAAATGATGGAATAAAGGTTTGTCATAGTCATATAATTTGGCGAAAACAGGCCATGTACCGTATTTCTCCATCAAAGTATCACCGATCAGGTCTGCACCTAATTCATCGATGAAATCTTTGAATAAGACTTTTTCTTTTGTTTCTTTATTGACAAGAACGTAACTCATACCTTCTGTTTCACCAGTTTTTGGACCGTTTAATGCACGGTTGATGGAGCCAAGCCAACGCTCACAGATACCACCACGGTCCATACCAAAAGCATAATAATCATCAGGATGAAGACGTAAACGATGACCAGGCTCGTTAAATCCACGAGGTACCCATGTTGGTGTTAACTGTAAAATTCCTTTTCCGGCTTCAAATACTTCTTTAATTGTTGACATAATAATTGCCTCCTTTTGTGATATATAAATAATTGATTAAAAAATTTTATTTGGCAGATTCCCATTGGGATTTGTCGTTAAATAAATGAACATTGACTGAAAAATCTTTGGATTCAGCTGGTTCTAAAGTAAGGATTTCAGAGTTCTTTTTGATCGTATGACGACCATCGAGATCAGCAGTACAAGGCTCTAAACCAAGGACATAATCCCTTTCACCCATCATTTTCCACTGAAGATTCTGTGGAAATTCTTTTGTGTCAAAACAAATCTGAATTCCTTTCTCAATGTCTTTGTTATAAACCATCATTTTTGCAAGATCTGTATGGTAATGATGGTAGAAACATTGCTCCGCAAAATTAGGTGTTGGAGGGATCATTTGATTCCATTGAGCCAATCCTTTTTTCGCTTCTTCATCTCTTGGAACAACTTCATATGAATTAATGTAGAATTCAGAATTCTCTGTTAACAAAGGATATCCAATATTCATATGGTACATATACATAAGAGGAGAAGGAGCAGATCCTTCATTTACGATCTTGTCATGTAATGCAAAGGTATTTTCTGTTTTTGAAATAACATAAGTACGATGTAACGTGAACTTTTTACCGAAAATTGCATGATCTTTGATGATTGCATGAACTTCAATAGAAGTTGCATCTTCTGTATGATAGATGTACTCTGCAGGAATATTTCCAACATTTCCATGTAAACCGTAGAGAGTACCTTCATCTTCGTTAGGATTTCCGATGTTATCAAAACCGCAGGTTGTGATAAAACCACAGTTAAATGATTTTAAAAATCCAAACCCATCGGAATCAATGGAAAAATAATCAGGAGCCACATTACCAACAACGGATGTGTAACTTAAGTTTTTTCCATCGAGTGATAAACGGGAAATGTCGGCACAACGATCCGCGTTTATCATTAATTCCATTCCAAGTCCGTTCCTAATATGAAGGACATGCATTCCATCGCTTTTTCCATTTAGGCATCGATATTCTTCAACTCCGGATATCTGAGAAGAATGTCCGATGTATTTTTCTTGTTTCATAAAGAACCTCCTAATAAGTAGTATTGCTAAAAAAAGCTTTAAGAAAAAATCTTTCGTAATGATGAAATAAAATTTTATAAAATCTTGTTTTCGAGTAAATATTAGCATGATTTTTCACGGAAGTCTATAGAAAAATTAAAAAATATAAAAAAAAATTTCATAAAAAGATTGACAAATGTCATCAGAGAGCTTAATATAAAATTACAAAAATTAAACAAAGCAAAAGCGCGCTAAAGAAATTTTTTGTTGAAAGTCACTAAAAATTACTTGACATAAAAGACTAACTATTAAAAGTCAAGCCTTAAAATGATATTTTTTGAATAAAGTACA
>OGYI01001064.1_pt1 | contig 29266 bp, 30 predicted proteins | sample 1576521 | NCBI WGS metagenome assembly OGYI01 (sample SAMEA3541484, study PRJEB24748) | human gut metagenome | biome: human gut; feature: human-associated habitat; material: faeces | place: China | collected 2012
ATTATGACTCCGGTCAATACCTATATCGATGAGATGACCCTGAAATTTATCACGGGCGCGGAGCCGCTGGATAATTTCGACGAAGTCATGCGCTTTCTCGAGAACATCTCCTCCCCCGAGGGGGTGAACATCGGGATGCGGAACATCAGCCTCTCCACCTGCGGCCTCGTGCCGAAGATCGACCAGCTGGCCGAGAAGAAGCTCCAGCTCACCCTCTCCGTCTCCCTCCACGCCCCCAACAACGACATCCGCAGCGGCATGATGCCCGTGAACGACGCCTACCCCGTGGAGGTGCTGATGCAGGCCGTGCGCCGGTATCAGGAGACGACGGGCCGGAGAGTGAGCTTCGAGTACTCCATGGTGCGGGGGGTCAACGACTCCGACGCCTGCGCCAAGCAGCTGGCCGGCCTCATCCGGGGGATGGGCGCTCACGTCAACCTCATCCCCATCAACCCGGTGGACGGCAGCCCTTATTCGGCTACCGACGCCGCCAACGTCCGGCGCTTCCAGCAGAAGCTGGAAAGCCTCGGCGTCAACGCCACCGTCCGCCGCCGTCTGGGCAGCGAGATCAGCGCCGCCTGCGGCCAGCTCCGCCGCGACGAGATGAACGGCAAAGTTTGAGAAGGAGAATCCTATGAAACTTGCAGGAAAAACAGACGTCGGCAGCGTCCGCCCCGAGAATCAGGACGACTACCGGGCAGGCGAGCTGAACAGCGACGCGGCCTGGGGCCTCGTGTGCGACGGCATGGGCGGTGCGCGGGGAGGCCGTGAGGCTTCCGTGAGCGCCTGCGACGTCATCGAGCACATCTTCCACGAGCAGTACGCCCAGTGCCTGCCCGGCGACGAGGAAAGGTTTTTGAAGCGGGCGCTCATCAACGCCAACCGCTTCGTCTTCCAGAAGGCCTCCCGGGAGGAGGAGCTGGCGGGCATGGGCACCACGGCGGTCTGCGCCCTCGTGCGGGGCGGCAACGCCTTTATCTGCCACGCAGGCGACTCCCGGGCCTACCTCGTCCGGGACGGCAGACTCACCCAGCTCACCCACGACCACTCCTATGTGCAGGAGCTGGTGGACTGCGGCACCATCACCGCCGAGGAAGCCGAGCATCACCCCCAGAAGAACATCATCACCCGGGCGCTGGGCGTGGACTACCGCCTCGACCCCGAGTTCACCAGCGTGCCGGTGCAGAAGGGCGATATGCTCCTGCTCTGCACCGACGGCCTCACCAACGTCCTGCCCAAGGAAAAGATCGAAGAGATCTTCACCAAGGGCGGGTTCTACGACATCCCCGACCGGCTGGTGGACGCCGCCAACGCGGGCGGCGGCCCCGACAACATCACCGCGCTGCTGCTGGGCGTGGAGCCGCTGGAGGTGAAGCATGGATAATCTCATCGGCAAGACGCTGGACGGGCTCTACACCATTCGGGAGCTCATCGGCGCAGGCGGCATGGCCAACGTCTACAAGGCCGTGGTCTCTGCCCCCGGCGGGCCTGTGCCGGAAGGCACGGTGGTGGCCGTCAAGGTGCTGCGTCAGGAGCTGATGCATGACGCCGACCTCGTCCGCCGCTTCAAGAACGAGTCCAAGGCCATCTCCCTGCTCAACCACCCCAACATCGTCAAGGTCTACGACGTCTCCGTCGGCGAAAACCTACAGTATATCGTGATGGAGTGCGTGGAGGGGATGACCCTCCGGGAGTACCTCAACGAGCGGGGCGGCAAAATAACCAGCCGGGAGACCGTCCACTTCATCGCCCAGATCCTCCGCGCCCTCGACCACGCCCACCGCAACGGCGTCGTCCACCGGGACATCAAGCCCCAGAACATCATGCTGCTGGACAACGGCCAGCTGCGGATGATGGACTTTGGCATCGCCCGCATCTCCCGGGCCGAGAACCAGATCCAGAACGGCAAAAAGACCATGGGCAGCGTCCACTACATCAGCCCCGAGCAGGCGAAGGGGGAGGAGACCGACCCCAAGAGCGACATCTACTCCGTGGGCGTCATGATGTACGAGATGCTCTCGGGCAGGCTGCCCTTCGACGCCGACGACATGGTGGAGGTGGCCCGCAAGCAGATCCGGGACACCCCGAAGCCGCTGGCAGAGCTTGCCCCGGACGTGCCGCTGGGCCTCGTCCAGATCACGGAGCGCGCCATGGCAAAGCTGCCGGTCAACCGGTATTCCAGCGCCGCAGAGATGCTGGAGGCGCTGGACGCCTACGTGCAGGACCCGTCTGTTACGTTCCAGTATCAATATGTAAAGGAAGAACCTGAAAAGGTGGTGAATGAACCCATGCCGCAGAAACGCAGCATCCACAGACCCCCGGAGAGACCGGCGGCAGATCCCGCCCGCCCCAAGGCTAAGGCGAAAAAGAAGAAGCGCAGCGGCTTTATGCCGGTGCTGCTGGGCATCACGACGGCCTTTGCGCTGGCCTGTGCGGCCCTGTGCTGGACCATCCTGAACGATTCCAGCAACATCATGACCGACCGCGCCGACGTCGTGCTGGGCGATTTCAGCGGCATGACCCAGGACGAGGTGAACGCCTCCCAGCAGGTGGCCTCCGGTCAGGTGGTCGTCAACTGGGAAGAGGAGTACAGCAACGACTACGCCGCAGGCTATGTCTACAAGCAGTCGCCGGTGGCGGGCCGCACCGTCCGCGAGGGCCAGAGCGTGACCCTCACCGTCAGCCTCGGCATCCACTACGTCACCGTCCCCGACCTGACCAACTATGTGCAGGCCGACGGCGAACAGCAGCTGAAGGACCTGGGGGTGTCGGTGCTGGTCACTCAGGCCGTGGATGAGTCGGTGGCCGCAGGCTCCATCATCCGCACCGACCCCGCCGCAGGCAGTCAGGTGGCCGCAGGCACCACGGTGGTGATCTACGTCAGCCGCCCGCAGGTGGCCACCACCACCAAAGTCCCCAGCCTCATCGGCATGAGCGTGGACGACGCCCGCACCCTGCTGGTGCAGCGGAAGCTGGGTCTGGGCAGCCAGACCGAGCAGTACAGCGACCAGCCCGTGGGCAGCATCATCAGCCAGAACCCCGGCGAGGGCGCATCGGCCAAGCTGAACACCCGGGTCAGCGTCGTGGTCAGCGCAGGCCCCGAGCCTGCACCGGAACCCGAAGCACCCAGCGAGAGCACCGCCGGCAGCGACGGCTCCGGCGGCTGGCTGGGCGGCCTCTTCGGGGGCGGCAGCTCTTCCAGCGAGAGCACCGGCGCCAGCTCGTCTTCGTCCACCGGCGGCGGCGGTCTCAGCGACTGGTGGACGTCCTGGCTGGGCTGAGGGAGTAGGTATGACAGGTTATATCACAAAAGGCATCGGCGGATTTTATTACGTCAGGACGTCGGAAGGCATCGTGGAGTGCAAGCCCCGGGGCATCTTCCGCAAGCAGAAGATCACCCCCGTGGCGGGCGACGTGGTGACGCTGGAGACCGAGAACGGCGGGGCGGTCATCGCGGCCATCGCGCCCCGGCGGAACGTCTTCGTCCGCCCGCCCATGGCGAACCTCGACGTGCTGTTCCTCGTGGCAAGCACCACCCAGCCCACCCCCAGCACCCTCGTGCTGGATAAGCTCTCGGCCATCGCGGTGGACAAGGGCGTCCAGCCCGTCATCGTCTGCACCAAAGGCGACCTCGCCGAGGCGGAGTTCCTGCGCAGCGCCTACGAAAAATCGACCCTGCCCTTCATCCGCATCGACTACGCCACCGGCGAGGGTCTGGACGACATCAGGCACTGGATCAATGGCCGTCTCTGCGCCTTCTGCGGCAACTCCGGCGTGGGCAAATCCACCCTGCTGAACGCCCTCCTGCCCGATGTGGAGCGTCAGACCGCCGCCATCAGCCAGAAGCTGGGCCGAGGCCGTCACACCACCCGGGAGGTGACCATCTTTGAAGCCTTCGGGGGCCGCATCGCCGACACCCCGGGCTTCGCCAGCCTCGAGGCCAGCCGGGCGGGCTTCATCCCGAAAGAGGCTCTGGAACACGCCTTCCCGGAGTTCGGGCCTTACCTCGGCGAGTGCCGGTTCACCGGCTGCTCCCACCGCTCCGAGAAGGGCTGCGCCGTCCGCGCCGCCCTCGCGGAGGGCAAGCTCTCCCAGACCCGCTACGACAGCTACTGCGCCATGTACGATGAGGTCAAGGATGTGAAGGAGTGGCAGTACCCTCTCAGCCGCTGACGCGCCCATGCCGGGTTGCGGCTCCCAGCGTCTGCTGCGCTTTCGCTTCTCCGCCAGCGTCCTTGCCCTCTCAGTCTCGCTTTCGCTCGCCAGCTCCCCCAAAGGGGGAGCCCTTGGCAGGCCGGGCCACTTCCTACTGGACGCCTGAGGCCCGATATGGCGCAAAAGGGCGGGCCTTGCTACAGAGGGCAGCGGCTTCTGGACAACGCACCTTGTCAAGCTGCCGTGAGCCTAGACAGCGGAGCACTACCGTTTCCGGGACATCGCGCTTTGCTCGTCCAGGCGAAAGCTGCCCGACACGCCAGTGGCTCCCCCTCTGGGGGAGCTGTCACCGAAGGTGACTGAGAGGGCGCCTTCCGGGCCAGCGCTCTAAAAAATGCCCAAGAAAGAAGGAATCCCATGTCCCGCTGTGTTATCATTTCCGCCTGCCCGGTCAGCGCCTCGCTGGCGTCGGCCCTGCGGCCCGGCGACACCATCATTGCCTGCGATGCGGGCTACCGCAACTGTGCGCCGCTCCACTGCCGCCCCGACATCATCGTGGGCGACTTCGACACCGCGCCCTGCCCGGCGCAGGAGGGCGGCGACACCATCATCCTGCCCCACGTCAAGGACGACACCGACACCGAGTACGCGGCAAAGCTGGCCTCCGAGAAGGGCTTCGACGAGGCGCTGCTGCTGGGTGTACTGGGCGGCAGACGCCTCGAGCATACGCTGGCCAACCTCTGCACCGGCCTCGGCCTCGAACAGCGGGGCGTCCGGGCCACGCTTCTGGACGAGCGCAGCCGCATCACCTTCGTGATGCCCGGCGAGACCCGCCGCTACCCTAGGAATGAGTATTTCTACCTCTCGGTCTTCCCGATGGAGGGCAGGGCAGAGGGGGTCTCGGAGCGGGGCTCCTTCTACGAGCTGACCGACGCCACCCTCACCGCAGGCTACCCCCTCGGCGTCAGCAACGAGTATGCCGAGGGCTCCGACTGCATCACCATCTCCACCCAAAAGGGCGCGCTGGTGGTGGTGGAGACGGTGCCGGACGGGCCGATCCTGAGCTGAACCGGAACATTCCAGGCGCAGACCGCCTATAATGGCGTATCAAGCGACGAAAGGTGGTCGGCTCTATGCAGGTGGTCGTTCTCAAAAGCCCCAAGTGCCTGAGAGGCTTGCTCCGGAGGCTGTTCGGCATCCGAAAAGAAACGCAGGACTGAAAGAAACGGAAGGCCGCTGCGCGGCCCGGGGAGACTTGGGCCGTGCGGCGGTGCTTTTTTGCTGTCCAATGAAAATATAGGTTGAATTTATCCTAATATTTGAGTATACTAAAGACAGAAAGGGGACTGATGTTATGAATATCGATACGAATACGATGGTGCCGATCTCGGTCGCCAACCAGAATTTCTCCAAGGTTGCAAAGCTGGTAGACCAGTTCGGCTCTGCGGTCATCATGAAAAACAACGCGCCCCGGTATATCATCTACGAGTTCAACCAGGCGGATGCCATGCAGGCCGCAGCAGATGACGATGTGCTGGCCTCTTCGCTGAAGCTGATGGACCGTAACAAGCACGTATATGAGGAACTTGCAAAATGAAAGTGCTGACGAAACGGCAGATACTTCTGTTGCATTCGGCGCTCATCCAGCAGTCTGGCGGTGCTGACGGTATCCGGGATGAAGGGCTTCTGGATTCGGCGGTCAATACGCCATTCCAGACCTTTGCGGACCAGGAATTATATCCCTCTCTGTTGGAAAAGGCTGCCCGTCTGGGCTTCGGTCTCATCTGTAACCATCCGTTCATCGACGGCAACAAGCGGATAGGGACCCATGCGATGCTGGTCTTTCTGGACATCAACCAGATGACGCTTTCCTACGAAGATTATGACCTCATCGAAACCATCCTGCGCGTAGCGTCGGGAACGCTGGATTATAACGGTCTGCTGGACTGGCTGCAAGAACACTTGGAGTAAGGCAGGGTTTTCTTATCTGAAAAGATAGAATAACCGATGATTTGACGGTAAAAAGGGCCTTTTTCCGCCCTTTTGCGCAGAAAAAAAGTATGTACTGTTCCGCTCCTTTCATTTGTGCTATGCTCAATGCATCAAACACAAACGAAGGGAGTTTTTTATGCAGAAAAACATGACCGACCGCACCCCGGGCAGCTACGACGACTTCGTGGCCTACCTCGGCACGGTGCGCACCGAAGAGGAGCTGTTCTCCCGGCTGACCTACTGGTTCGCCGGGCAGAACCGCCCCGAGGACGTCCTCAGCCGCTCCGAGCTGGTGGAGGCGAGGGCGAAGGAGCTGGGCTTCTGGCAGGGCCTGACCTTCCGGATGGAGCGCTGGCTGACCGACGGCAAGAGCGAGCTGGAAGCGGTGGGCCGGGAGGAGTTCCAGAGCCGCATCGCCGAGGACTACGCCGCCTACCGGGAAAAGGCCGACGCGGCCCGGGCGCGCTTCCGGGACCGCCGCCGGGCCGCGCCCCTCAACTTCACCCCCGACTGCCTCGAGAACGTCCCCATCCAGAACGTGAGTTGGCTGGTGGAGGGGCTGCTGCCCATGGGAGAGGTGTCGCTTCTGGGTGCCGACGGCGGCACCGGCAAGGGCATCTGGCAGGCCCGGCTCATCGCCTATGTCACGGCGGGCCGGACCTCCGGCTTCTTCCCCCAGCCGCCCGAGAAGACCGGAAGTGTCCTCATCTTTTCCGGCGAGGACGACCCCGGCAAGGTGCTCAAAGCCCGCCTGACGGCGGCAGGGGCCGACATGAGCCGGGTGATGGTGGTCACCAGCGACGCCTATTTTGCCCGCACCGGCAGCCCGCTCTGCATCCCGGACACCAGCTTTGCAAAGTACGTGGGGAAGGCCGCGCCCGCCCTCGTCATCATCGACCCGCTGCAGAGCTTTCTGCCTGCGGGGGTGGAGATGGCCAGCCGCAACCAGATGCGCAGCGCCCTGCTGCCCCTCAAGGCCCTCTGCGCCAGACACGGCTGCGCGGCCCTCATCTCGATGCACACCAACAAGCGCGCCAACGTCTCGGGCCGCGCCCGTCTGGCCGACAGCTCCGACATCTGGGACATCGCCCGCAGCGTCCTCATGATGGGCCGCGACAAGAACAGCGAAAAGCTCTACCTCAGCCACGAGAAGAGCAGCTACTCCGCCCCGGCCCGGACGGCCCTGCTCCACATCGAGCAGGCGCAGGTGGAGGGCGTGAAGACAGCCGTGGCCGTCTTTGACAGCCGCACCGACAAGAAGGACGCCGACTTCGTGGAGGAGCGCCGCGTCCGCACCGCCCAGACCAAAGAGGATACCGCGCAGGCCATCCTCAACGTGCTGGCCGAGAGCAAGCTGGGGAGTATGCCCAGCACCCAGCTCCGGGCCGAGGTGATGAAGGAGATGGGGTGCAGCGAAGTCACCTACAACCGCGCTTACAGCAGCCTTGTAAAGAGCGGAGAGATTAAAAAGCAGCAGTTCAACCAGCAGGGAAGTACAAGAGGATGGTATACCTTTCTTGCTTACTGTAGTAAAATAAATGATAAAGTGACGAATATATAACGTATGTATGTTGTAAAACGTCACTTTATCAATTTGATAAAGTGAGGGGGGCTGAGCAAGTGACTCACTTTATCAGCAGGGGTCACTTTATCACCTTGCGCAAGTGACATTTTGAACGATGTTACGACACAAAATTGTCACTTTATCAGATACCCCGCCCCTCTCAGAGCAGCAATCTCCGAAAGGGGGTTTTTTGCGCCCTCCGGCCTGCCAAAGCCTCTCCCTTTGGGAGCAACGGCGACGACCGCCGCCAGTGGCGGAAACAGGGAGGAGCTGTTGGGGCCGCGGCCAGCAGGATGCGAGCGGCAGCGAAGCAGACGCTGGGAGCCGCAACCCGGGCAGTGTCACCGAAGGTGACGGAGAGGGCAAGCCCGTTTCCATAGAATCTCTGCACAGCGATATGCACCGGCCTTTGTCAGGGCTGATATTATCGCTGTGTTTTTTACTTCTCGATGACATCCTTGCCCTCTCAGGCGCTTCGCGCCAGCTCTCCCAAGGGGAGAGCCTTTGATGACAACAAAAAAACACCCGCAGTGCATCGGCATTGCGGGTGTTTTTCGATTGGATGAATATCAGGAACTGTCTGTCATTATTTCCGGCTTGCCAGCAGAGCCTCGATCTTCTTGATGGGGTCGATGATGCTGGAAACGGACATGTCATGGTTCAGGGCCACGACGAAGTATGCGGCGTACTTGGAGACGTCAACATCGACGTACCAGTCACGGGTCAGCAGCTCAGGCATACGGTAGGTCAGGTTGGTGCCGGTGACGTAGTCCAGAATGCCGTCGGCCACAGCCTTGTCGAACTTCTCGAGGCCGCTGGTGAAGAGCGGGAAGGTGGCGTTGGCGATGATGCGCTTTGCGCCGCGCTCTTTCAGGTTGGTGGCAACTTCCAGCATGCTCTCGCCGGAAGCGATGATGTCGTCAGCGACGAAGACGGTCTTGCCCTCGACGGAATCGCCCAGATACTCGTGAGCGACGATGGGGTTGCGGCCATTGACCACGCGGGTGTAATCGCGGCGCTTGTAAAACATACCCAGGTTGCAGCCCAGCACGCTGGAGAAGTACATGTTGCGGCTCATAGCGCCCTCATCGGGGCTGACCACGATGAACTTGTCCTTGTCGAAGCTGATCTCGGGGTTCTTCTTGAGCAGATTCTTCAGGACCTGATAGGTGGGCATCGCGTTGTCGAAGCTCATCAGAGGCACAGCGTTCATCAGGCGGGGATCGTGAGCATCAAAGGTGATGATGTTCTTGACGCCCATGGCCTGCAGCTCCTGCAGAGCCACAGCGCAGTCCAGGCTCTCACGGGACACGCGGCGGTGCTGACGGCCGCCGTACAGGCTGGGCATGATGACAGACACACGGTGTGCCTTGCCGGCCACGGCCTGGATGAGGCGCTTCAGGTTGGCGAAGTGGTCATCCGGAGACAGGTGGTTCTCATAGTTGAACAGCTTGTAGGTCACGCTGTAGTTGCCGGGGTCAACAACGATGAAAATATCGTCGCCGCGCACCGACTCCTTGACCAGACCCTTGGCGTCGCCGCTCTGGAAACGGGGGCAGGCGCTCTCGATGATAAAGCTATCGGTCTGGTAGCCGGCCTCGCTGGCCCAGCGCACCAGATGCTTGTCGATGAGGTTGGTCAGCTCCTCGGCGCCCGGGCAGGCGATGAGGCGCAGGTCGGCGACCTGAGGCTGGTGGAAGCAATCCTTAGGGGTAATGACAGACATAATTACAGCTCCTTAAAGTTTCTTTTATCAGTTGATAAAATCAGACGTTGAAGTGCATATCCGCTATTTATTCTATCACATTTTCGGCGTTTCGACACCACTAACTTGCATCCAACCTGCATTTTCTGCGCCTTGCACATCTCTTTTTCGAAAAAGAGCCGGAGACTATGTGTTTTTTACAAAAACCATACGTTCTCCGACTCATAAGTCATTCTTTTAAGTTTTTGCTCTTACAGGGCAGCGACAGCAGCCTTCAGCTCTTCGACGCGGTCGGTGTTCTCCCACTTCACGCCCAGGTCCTCGCGGCCCATGTGGCCGTAAGCGGCCAGCCTGCGGTAGATGGGCTTGCGCAGGTCGAGGTCGCGGATGATGGCGGCGGGGGTCAGGTCGAAGACCTTCTCCACAGCCTGCTCGATCTTCTCGTCGGCCACGACGCCGGTGCCGAAGGTGTCCACCATGATGGAGACGGGCTTTGCCACACCGATGGCGTAAGCCACCTGCACCTCGCACTGCCTGGCCAGACCAGCGGCCACGATGTTCTTAGCCACCCAGCGGGTCGCATAAGCGGCGCTGCGGTCCACCTTGCTGGGGTCCTTGCCGGAGAAAGCACCGCCGCCGTGGCGTGCGTAGCCGCCGTAGGTATCGACGATGATCTTACGGCCGGTCAGGCCGGTATCGCCCTGAGGGCCGCCCACGACGAAGCGGCCGGTGGGGTTGATATAATACTTGGTGTTCTCGTCCAGCAGCTCGGCGGGGATGGTGGCCTTGATGACCTTCTCCATCACGTCGGCGCGCAGCCGCTCCATGCTGACGGCCTCGCTGTGCTGGCTGGAAATGACCACAGCGTCCACGCGGACGGGCTTGCCGTCCACGTACTCGACAGTGACCTGGCTCTTGCCGTCCGGACGCAGATAGTCCATCTCGCCGCTCTTGCGGACTTCGGTCAGCTTCTTGGCCAGCTTGTGGGCTAGGCTGATGGGCATGGGCATCAGCTCGGGGGTCTCGTCGCAGGCATAACCGAACATCATGCCCTGATCGCCGGCGCCGCCGACCTCATCGTTGGTGCCGAGGGCGATGTCGGGGCTCTGGCCGTCGATGTTGGAGATGACGGCGCAGGTGTCGGCGTCAAATCCGAACTTTGCGCGGGTATAGCCGATGTCAGCCACGACCTCGCGGACGGTCTTCTGGAAATCGACGTAGCAGTTGGTGGTGATCTCGCCCATGATGTGGACGAGGCCGGTGGATGCGCAGGTCTCGCAGGCCACGCGGGCGTCGGGGTCGTGGGTCAGGATCTCGTCGAGGATGGCGTCAGAGATCTGGTCGCAGATCTTATCGGGATGGCCCTCGGTGACGGACTCAGAAGTAAACAGACGGTGCTTTGCCATTTTTGTACCTCCTTGGCGTTGGGGTGTGTGTGTATCGATATTGACAGCTTCCTACTCGTTCATCAAGTTTATGCAATGAAAAACGCTCAGAACCGAAGCTCTGAGCGTTGCACTCTTATCTTTCGGTTTCCCGCAGGATTTGGCACCTTATGCTCACACACAGGTTGTCGGGCTTCACAGGGCCTGTCCCCTCAGCCGCTCTTGATAAGTCGGTATTCAGTTTGTCCGGGTAATATCTTATCATTGCTTCGTCGAAATGTCAAGAAGAGTCGCACTCTTTTTTGACATTTCGCGCAGATCGATAAGGCTCAATAGCCCTTTGCCTGCTCGCCGTTCAGGATCTTGACGGCGCGGGAGGTGCCCAGACGGTCTGCACCGAGGGCGAGGAACTTCTCCATATCGTCCACGGTGGAGATGCCGCCGGCGGCCTTGACCTTGCAGCGGCCGGCCACGCCCTTGACCATCAGCTCCACGTCGTGGAAGTTTGCGCCGGCGGTGGAGAAGCCGGTGCTGGTCTTGATGTAGTCAGCGCCTGCCTCGCAGACGATGTCGCACATCTTGCGCTTCTCGTCGTCGGTCAGCAGGCAGGTCTCGATGATGACCTTCAGGACCTTATCGCCCACAGCCTGCTTGACGGCGCGGATGTCCTCGCGGACGGCGTCGTACTCGCCGTTCTTCAGGCGGCCGATGTTGATGACCATATCCACCTCGGCAGCGCCGTTCTCGATGGCAGTCTTGGCCTCGAAGGCCTTGGAGGCGGTGTCCATTGCGCCCAGAGGGAAGCCGACCACACAGCAGACCGGGATGCGGCCCGCCATGTACTCGACAGCCTGCTTCACATAGCAGGTGTTGATGCAGACGGAAGCCGTGTGGTTGGCGATGGCCTCGTCGCACAGGGTCTGGATCTGGGGCCAGGTAGCCTCAGGCTTGAGCAGGGTGTGATCGACGTGGGACAGGATCTCTTCACGATTCATACTTTTTTCCTCCTGAATCAAAGTTGGTTTGAAAACAGCTTCTTAGTTCTTGGTGGCACGGCGTACCTTCGCCATGCCGACAGCGCTCAGGGCAATGGCCGTTGCGGACACCGTTGCGCCGATGATGCCCAGCACAAGGCCGGAAACCAGAAATGCAAAACCTTTCAGACCACGTTTCATAATACCGTACCTCCTGAAATTATATCAGATATTTTTCTGCCTCCGGCAGAAAAATATCTCACTTACGCTTAAAAACGATGAGCTTGCTGAACACATAATTCAGCACGACCACCACCACGTTGGAGAACACCTTCACCGCCATGCCCCAAAGCGCCTGCGCGTCGTAGAAGCTGGTGACAAAGATAGCCGTCGGGCCGTCGGCACCGCCGATGATGGCGATGGCGGCAGAGCCGTCGGAGATGGAGGGAGCGGGCGCTGCGCCGCCGGTGGCCATCTGCAGCACCGTATCCGGGCCAAACCAGCCCGCCAACAGGCTCAGCGCACCATTCATAAAGCTCTCTACCAGAGCCGCCCCCTGGGCGGCCAGCAGGTTGCCGAAGATCATCATGATGGCGGCATCCAATACCAGTGTACCCAGACGGCAGGTGACGAATGCACCAAATTCTTTCAGCGCTTCTCTGCCCTGCGTCCGGCTGGCGAAGACGAAGGCCCGGTTGGTGACGTAGGCGAACAAAATGCAGATGACATTGTCCAGCACATTGCCCCAGCTGTTGGCGGCTTCGTAGCCGAACAGCCGGCTGAACAGCGCATACAGTACGATGTTCAGCAATGTGGTCAGCACACCGAAAACGAGATAAGCCAGCACCTCGCGGTGCTTTATAAACCAGTTTTTCATAATTGTACAAAAACAGCCCCGCCGCCGTTTTCCCGGCAACGGGGCTGTAGTTCGCATTGTGTCTGATGAGACTATGCTGCGGGCTGATTACTCAGCGTCGTCGTTCAGCAGAGCCTTCATGGACAGGCTGATGCGCTTCTTGTCGAAGTCAACATCCAGCAGCTTCACATCGACCATATCGCCGACCTTCAGTGCGTCGGAGACCTTCTCAACGCGGTCATTGCTGATCTCGCTGATGTGGACCAGACCGTCAACACCCGGCAGGATGCGGACGAATGCACCGAACTTGGTCAGGGACACGACCGGAGCATGGAAGGTGCTGCCGATGGGGTAGTTGTTCTTCAGCTGCTCCCAGGGGTTGTCCTCAGCCTTCTTGTAGCCCAGAGAGACCTTGTGGTTCTCGGTGTCGATGTCCTTCACATACACCTCGATGGTGTCGCCAACGGAGACGACCTCAGAGGGATGCTTGATGCGGTTCCAGCTCAACTCGCTGATGTGGCACAGGCCGTCCACACCGCCGATGTCAACGAATGCACCGTAAGAGGTCAGGCTCTTGACGACGCCGGTGTAGGTCTTGCCGACCTCGACGCTTGCCCAGAACTCCTCACGCTTAGCCTTGTTCTGCTCAGCGGTGACCTTGTTGATGCTGCCGACGATCTTGCGGCCGGAGCACTCGGTGACGACCAGCTGAACGTGCTGGCCGACCAGAGCAGTGTAGTCCTCGTCGCGGCGCATAGTGGCCTGAGAACGGGGGACGAACACCTTGACGCCCTTGACGTTGACGACAACGCCGCCCTTGTTGAACTCGGTGACGTCGCCCTCGACGACCTCGCCGGACTCAGCTGCCTTGGCGATCTCTTCCATGCCCTTGCGAGATGCGAGCTTCTTGCGGGAGAGCTGGATGACGCCATCCTGATCCATAACCTTCTCGACGATGAGGTCCAGCTCATCGCCAACTTTCACCAGGTCCTCGACCTTGGCGGAGGAATCATCGGTCAGCTCGCTCAGCTTGACAAAGCCGGTCTGCTTAGCTCCGATATCCACCTGGATCTCGTTGGCAGAGATGCTGGTCACGATTCCTTTCACAATACTGCCTGCATGAACACGCTTTTCCTCGGATGCGTTCAGCATCTCCTCAAAGCTCATGCTGTCATTGATTTCTGCGCTCATACTGTTAAGTACCTCCTCAATAATAGACGATGGCGTTGAAGCCCCGGCTGTGACGCCCGCCGTCTTTACATCTGCAAACCATTCCGGCCGAAGTTCGCTCGCTGTCTCGACCGTTACGGCTCGCGTATGCCTTGCGGCGACCTGTACCAGCTTTTGGGTATTGGAAGAATGATGACCGCCAATGACAACAATGATGTCGCATTGTTGGCTGAGGTCTTCCGCTTCCTGTTGCCTCGCCCACGTCGCATTACATATTGTATCAAAAATTCGGGCGTTTGTATAGGCTTTTTTGAGAAACTCCGAACTTTCTTGCCATTTTGTTACCTGAAATGTGGTCTGTGCAACTGCAAAAATAGGCTTTTGGGGGTCAGAAGGCCCTTTCCACGCCTTCAACTGGGCCAGATCGCTGAAAATGAATACCTCTCCCCGGGTATGTCCGACGATGCCCTGCACCTCCGGATGGGACACGTCACCGGCCACCACGAGTGTCGCACCGGCGGCTTCGGCTTCGGAAGCGACTTTCTGTATCTTCTTCACGAAGGGGCAGGTGGCGTCGTGATAGGTACAGCCCCGGGCGTCCAGCTCATCGTAAATACTGCGTGGGACGCCGTGGCTGCGGATGACCACCTCGTAGCCCGCAGGGACATCCGCGGGGGTGTCTGCTACCAGTGCGCCCCGGCGCTCGAGGTCTTCCACGGTCTGGGGGTTGTGGATGAGGGGGCCGAGGGTGGCCACCTTGCGGCCCTCATCCAGCAGACCGTAGGTCAGCTTGACCGCGCGGTCCACGCCGAAGCAGAAACCCGCAGTCTTTGCAAGTCTGATTTCCATTGTACTCTCCTAGATTCAACCTCTCCGTCATCGCTGCGCGATGACGGAGAGGGCAAGCCGCCTTACAATTCACTCCACGCATCCAGAACGGCCTGCTTATTCTCCCGCAGCTTCTTTATGTCGCGGCGGCCTTCCATCGCAAACTGTGCAGCGGGCATGGGCTCGCCGAAGATGACACGCACCTTGCAGAACAGCTTCATCTTACCATCGGGGGTGTCGTAGTAGATGCGGCAAGGCACGACGTCCACATTTGCTGCCGCCGCGATGACGAAGAGGCCGCTCTTGAGGGGAAGGAACTTGCCCTCCTTCTCCCGCGTCCCCTCCGGGAAGAGCAGCAGCGTACCGCCCTCCTGACACTTTTTCACGGTGTCGTCGATGACGCCGACCTCTTCTTTCGTGCCGCGGACACAGACTGCACCGGCGCACCGGAAGAACCACGACAGGAATGCGTTTATCTCGAACAGCTCTTTCTTGGCAAACACTGTCATCCGCTGACCCCAGAACCGGGTGATGACGACGAACACCGGGTCGATGGCGGAGATGTGGTTGGGGGCAATGATGCAGCCCTTCGTGCCGATTTTTTTCAGGTTCTCTCGGCCCTCACACCGGACGCGGAAGCCGATGTGGAACACCAGCCATGCCAGCGGGACCAGAATATAATATAGTATCATCCGACCTTCTCCGTGATCATTTTCTTCATGGCCTCAAAGCTCTGCTCGAAGTTCAGCTCCGAAGTGTCCAGCAGCACGGCGTCGTCTGCCTGCTTGAGAGGAGCTGCGGCGCGGTGGGTGTCCTGATAGTCGCGCTGCTTGACGTCGGCCAGCACATCTTCGTAGGGGGTGTCGATGCCCTTCTGCTGGTACTCCTTCCAGCGGCGGGTGGCGCGGGCCTCCGGGCTGGCGGTGAGGAAGATCTTCACAGTCGCATTGGGCAGCACCACGGTGCCGATGTCGCGGCCATCCATCAGGATGTTCTGCGTCCTGGCCATGTCCCGCTGCATCTCCAGCAGGAAGGCGCGCACCGCCGGATTTGCACCCACGGCAGAAGCCGCCATCCCCACCTCTTCGGTGCGGATGGCCGTGCTGACGTCCTCGCCATTCAGATAGATATGCTGTTCGCCCTCGATAAAAGCAAACTCGAGGGTGATATTGGGCAGCAGGGCATTGACCGCCTCGTTGTCCTTCGGGTCCTTGCCCGCGCGGAGGGCATAAAGGCCGATGGCGCGGAACATCGCACCGGTGTCCACATAAATGTAGCCGAAGTCCGCAGCCAGACGCCGCGCCAGCGTAGATTTGCCTGCGCCCGCAGGCCCGTCGATCGCAACAGATACCATTATAAAAGTTCCTTCTTTCATTTTACTTAGCATAGCCCGGCCCACCAGTGTTCAGATATTACAGGTTATTCGCAAAACTCTGTGCCGTGCAGAATGCGATCTGCAGGTTATAGCCGCCGGTATAGGCGTCCACATCCAGCACCTCGCCTGCAAAGTAGAGGCCGAGGGCCTTTTTGCTCTGCATGGTCTTGGGGTCCACCTCCCGCACCGACACGCCGCCCGACGTGATGACTGCGTGGGCCAAATCGCCCCGGGCGTCGATAGCCACCCTCCAGTGCTTCATCAGCTGTACCAGTTCCCGCTTCTGCTCCCGGGTGATCTGGTTTGCCCTGGTGGCCGGGTCGATGCCCCAGCGGGCCACCATGACCGGCTGCATACTGGACGGCAGCAGCTTCACCAGTGCGCCCTGCGCCGCGTGGTTCGCCAGAAGGGCAAAGTCCCGGGTGATGCGGTCATAAAGCTGTTCCTCGCTGAGGGCAGGCTTCAAATCAATAAAAGCTTCGTACTTGTGCTTTTTCATGTCGCCCAGATGGCTCGACGCGCTGAGGGTCAGCGGCCCGCTGATGCCGAAGTGGGTGAACAGCATCTCGCCCTGCTCCTCGAAGATGGCTTTGCCGTCCTCGTGGAGGGTGAGGGTCACGTTCTTGAGGGCGAGGCCCATCATCTTCTTGCAGTCGGCGTCATGGCTCACGAGGCTGACGAGGCTGGGGACAGGCTCCACGAAGGTGTGGCCCGCCTGCCGGGCCAGCTTGTAGCCGTCGCCGGTGGAGCCGGTGGTGGGGTAGCTCAGGCCGCCCGTTGCCACCAGAACGGCGTCCGCCTTGTACTCCCGGCCCGAAGTTCCCCGCACTCCTACGCAGCGATAGGCCGGGCCGGGCTTTTTCTTTTTCGGATGGCGCGGATCTTCCGGCGCAGCAGGCGCTTCTTCCGGCTGGGCCAGCGGCTCCAGCAGCAGCTTTTTTGCCCCGTCGTGGACGATGTCCGCTCCGTCTGCGTACCGCAGAAGAGCCTGCCGGATCTCTTCGGCCTTATCTGACACCGGGAACACCCGGCGTCCGCGTTCCACCTTCAGCTCTACGCCGAGAGACTCAAACAGCTCCATCGTCCTGGCCGGCGGGAAAGCCCCCAGCGACGAGAACAGAAAGCGGGGGTTCGTCCGCACATGGTGCAGAAATTCCTCTGCGGTGCAGTCGTTGGTCACATTGCAGCGGCCCTTGCCGGTGACGAGAATTTTCTGAGCCGGCTTTTCCATATGTTCCAGCACCGTCACCTCATGCCCCTGCCGCAGGGCCGCGCCTGCCGCCATCAGGCCGGCAGCGCCGCCGCCTACCACTAAGACCCTCATGTTTCGTTTCCTCCGCTTTTTCTTCTGTCTTCACACTTATTCTAGTTTATCATACCAGAATCGACCGCCAAAAGCAATGTGAAAAAAGCAGGTACAGCGTTCTGCTGCACCTGCCCGGAAAATTTTGCTTATTTCATGGCCTTGATGGGGTCGAGATACTTTTCGCCCTCCATGACTTCCAAGTGGATGTGGCTCTCCTCGGCACACTCGCAGCTCACGCTGCCCACCTTGCCGATGGTCTGCCCGGCCGAGACGGTGTCGCCCTTTTTCACCCTGGCGTCCGTCGTGCCGCAGACCCGCCAGACCCTGCCGGAAGCGTCTTCGATGGCGACCACAGGCCCCCACTTGTCGTCCGTGCCGATCTCCACCACCTTGCCTGCCGCCGGGGCGGTCACTTCCGCGCCCCTGTCGGCGGCGTAGTCCACGCCGTTGTGGGTGCGCCAGTCGCCCAGCGTCTTGCTGTAGACCAGCTCATCGCCGCTGTAGCTGTTTAAGACGCGCCCCGAGACAGGCTGCGTGGAGGCAGGCGCATCCGAACTGCTGGCAGGCAAGGACTCGGTTTGCAGCGCGGAGGGTTCGCGCACCGAACCAGAGCCAGACTGCGCACCAGAAGAGGACGCAGCCCCACCGGACGAGCTGTCGGCTTTTGGCACATTGGCCACACTGTTTGCTGCGGGTGCGTTCTGCTGCTGCCATTCGGCTTCCTCCTCTCCGGCAACGCCGGGCGATGTGTTGATGCCCTCGTCGATGCCGGGGGCGGTGCTGGACGGGCTGCGCACCGCGTCCAGATCTTGCTTCAGCTCATTGCGCACCGTGCGCACAGCCCACACCCCGGCCGCTGCCGCCGCCAGCAGGCAGGCGGTGAGCACCAGTGCAAAGGCTTTGTCCCGCAAAAACTTTCTGAATTGCTCCATCGTTCGTTACTCCAATCCATTTTGTGTACGGAATCGTTTCTTTGGTGGTAGTTTGGAGCGGCAGAGCGGGGTTTATTCATCCTTTATTCGAAAGGACACAAAAAGGCCCCGGATGACCGGGGCCTTACCTGTTGCATTGTTCTTTTTATGCAGCTTATGCAGCGCAGTCCGGGAAATTCACCACCGTGATTTCCGCCACCGCCTTTTCCACAGTCTGCAAAATATGCTCTATCTTTTCTATTGTATCCGCTGACAGAACAACTTCTCCGCACTGCTCACACTTCATACAGGGGACATTTTTGATGACCACGACACAGTTTTTGAGCTGTACGGTATGAATGGTAGTATCAGGCTTCATTTCGCCCTTGCAGAAAAAGCAGGTCATGCCTTATTCCCCTTTCTTCTTTCGTTCTGTATAAGAGGCGTTCCAGTGGTCCAGGTCAGGCCAATAGGCGGTCAATATCCACAGCGCATCCTCATGGATGCCGCACACCACATGGAGCCAGCGGCCCGCCAGATTGACGCCAAGTACCAGACAGGATGGACACCGGTAGTCGTCCGGGCGATATTCGATGATTTTTCCGCTCTGGATAGCCTGCCGAATATCAGCCAAACGGATGCCGCGTTCATAAAGCCGGGCCTGCAAGTGTGCTGTCAGGAATATCTGCCCACTGCTGGATAGTGTGCGCAGGTTTTCAATCGTCAATTCCACGCTCTACCGGCCTTCTTTCTTTTTATTTGATTATAACATCTCCGTTTCATCAAGTCAATCACAGTGCAAAAGACCCCCATCCGGCGTTCCGGACAGGGGCCCAAAGTCCTATTTAGTTGTTGCGGCTGCGGCTGTTCATGCCCAGCAGGCGGACGACGTAGAGGAAGATGTTGATGAAATCCAGATACAGGGTCAGTGCGCCGTAGATGGAAGCCTTCTCGGCCAGCTCCGCGTCGCCTGCATAGTAGGCGTAGATCTGGCGGAGCTTCTGGGTATCGTAGGCGGTGAGCAGCATGAACACCACCAGGCCGATGCCGCAGTAGAGCACCGAGGTGCCGAAGCCAAAGCCGAAGAGCGCACCCACGAGGCTGGTGACGATCATGGCCACCAGAGCCATCATGAGGCGGGGGCCCCAGCCGGTGAGGTCCTTATGGGTGGTGGTGCCGTACACGGCCATGAGGCCGAAGTAGACCGCCGTGGCGAGGAAGGCCATGACCAGCGTACCTACCGAGAACATCAGGAAGTAGTAGCTCAGGACCATGCCGTTTAAGATGGCGTATCCGAAGAACGCGGCTCTTGCTCCGTCGATGGACATCTTCTGCACCCGGGCGCTGAGCATGAACACCAGCGCCAGCTCACCGATGGTGAGCAGGAAGTAAAGCGAATTGACCAGATAGATAAGGGACGTGGTCGCCGTGATATAGGCCATTGCGAAGGTGACGAGCAGGCCGCCGGCCATCCAGCGGTAGGTGCGGGTCATATAGTCCGATGCGCTCATCGAAGGCTCCGCATAGCCGCGGTCATAGTTGTTGTAATCCATAAGGAATCCTCCATTCAAAATCAGGGCATCGACCTCGGCCTTGCCCCGGTCTACAAAATATAGTATACTGCATAGAAATGAACGATTCATGAAAAAGGCTGTGATATTTGATGTCCCTCGGACTTTATCTGCATATTCCTTACTGTTTTTCCAAATGCCGGTACTGTAATTTCTACTCCGCCCCCGGCCGGCGCGGCGTCCCCCGGGCCTATGTGGACGCCCTTTTGCGGGAACTCTCCCGGTTTGCGCCGGACGCGCCCCTGCGGCCGGACACCCTTTATTTCGGCGGTGGAACGCCCAGTCTGCTGGACCCGGCAGACGCCGCCCGGCTCATCGCCGCCGCACAGCCCCTGCCCGGGGCCGAGATCACGCTGGAAGCCAACCCTGAGACCGTGACCGAAGACTCTCTCCGGGCATTCCGGGAGGCGGGCGTCAACCGCATCTCCTTCGGCGTCCAGTCGGCCCGGGACAGCCAGCTCAAGACGCTGGGCCGTCCCCACACGGCAAAGCAGGCGCGGGCCGCTTTCGCCGCCGCACGCCGTGCCGGGTTCGAGAACATCAGCGGCGACATCATGCTGGCCCTGCCCCATTATACGCAGGCCGAGTTCGACGAGACGCTGGAACTGATCGAGGATGGCGGCGCGGCCCACATTTCCGCCTACCTCTTGAAGATCGAGCCCGACTCCGCCTTTGGCCGGACGCCCCCCGAAGGTCTGCCCACCTCCGACGAGGCGGCAGACTTCTACCTCTACGCCGTCGAGCAGCTGGAACATCATGGCTACCGGCAGTATGAGATCTCCAACTTCGCCCGCCCGGGCTATGAGGGAAAACATAATCTCATCTACTGGGACTGCGGCGACTATCTGGGCATCGGCCCTGCGGCCCACTCCTGCATGGGCGGCAAGCGGTTCTATTACCCCGCCGACACCGAAGCCTTTCTGCGGGACGAGGCCGCGCCCGTCATGGACGGCGGCTGCGGTGCGGAGGATTATCTCATCCTGCAGCTGCGTCTGCGCAAAGGTCTGAGCCTCGACGAATACAAAAAACGCTATGGCAGGGAGTTCTCCACATCGCAGCTGGCCTTTGTGCAAAACTGCGTGAAGAGCGGCTACGCCAACTTTGACGGCCACACCCTCGCCCTCTCGCCCGCCGGGCTCATCGTACAGAACAGCATCCTTGCCGAGCTGCTGTGAGCCTCAGTGAACAGCAAAGCTCATCGCCGCCAGCACAAAAACGCCGATGATGCTGGCAATGCGGCTCACCCTCTGCATCGCGTAATACCATTCGGTGGGCTCACCGCCGTACACTTCCAGCCCGTGGCGGAGGTTCCAGAACAGCAGCGGGAACCGGACATCCAGCACAAGGAGCACCACCAGCGCCCCGATCGGCAGCAGGAACGCCACGCTGCCCCGGGTCTCCCGCCGCCCGCCGACGGCCACATGATAGAGCCAGCTACAGCTGGGCCAGAGGTCGGATCTCTGGTATTCGCCGTTTACGATGACGTTCACCTCGTCGGCAAGGCCCCCATCGTCTTCCCTCCACAGGATGGCGTCGCCGGGGTCGCCCAGCGCGGTCCCGGTAAAAATGACCACTCCGTCCTGCTCGATTTTTACGCCCGGGTCGCTCATGCCCTCGGCTTTCGATTCGAGCCGATAGTGCCGCGTCTCTCCGTCCAACGTGAACTCCACCTCCGCACCGTTTTCCGTCTGGGCGATCTGCATGGTGTAGGCGGCATACGCATCCCTGCCCGAAAAGCTGCCGTCGGCCTGCCGATACAAAAAGGCATCCCGCAGCCAGACGCCCGGGCGGAGGGCGGCCCAGAGATAGAGCACGGTGAGAAGCAGCGCGGTAAGAACGCAGAGCAGGCAGCTCGTCTTTTTCTCCATGGTCAGGCTCCTTTCGTTTCAGCCCAGTTCGATCACGTTCCACCCCAGCTCCCGGATGGCTTCTTGATCATGGGTCGCCAGCAGGGTGGGCTTTGTGCCGCAGCGTGCCTTGAGCATGGCTGCGGCTTTTTTCATGGCGGCGGGGTCCATGCCGGTGAAGGGCTCATCTAATAGAAGGGTGTCGCTCTCGGCCCAGAGCGCGCGCAGCAAGGCGGTGCGGCGCTTCTGTCCGCCGGAGAGCTTCCGGGCAGGCAGGGCAAGGGCCTCGCCATCCAGTCCTAATTGTATAAGGTCATCTCGTATCTGCTCTTTGTATTGTGTTTTGACCTTGTACTGTTCTGCGGTCAGCACCAGCGCCACATTCTCTTCGGCGGTCAGCTGGGGGCAGAGCCTGTCTTCCTGAAAGACCGCGCCCACACGCCCCACGCCCTCCACGCTGCCGGAGGTGGGCGCTTCCAGCCCCATCAGGATGCGGAGCAGGGTCGTCTTGCCCCAGCCGCTTGGCGCCCAGAGCACCGCCGGGCCGTCCACGGTAAGCGAGAGGTTTTCGAAGAGGATCTTCTCTCCGAATCGTTTAGACAGATTCTTTATTTCCAGTTTGTTGTTGGTTTCACTCATTTTTCAGCCCCCTCTTCGCCCAGAACTGCCGCTACCGCTTTATCCAGCAGAGCGAGGAACAGCTTTTCGAATACGGCGCTCAGCAGGATGATGACGAAGGTCCAGGCAAACAGCTCCCCGGTGGAAAGGGTAATTTTTGCCCGGTAAAGCGCATCGCCGATGCTGCCGTCCGGCAGACCGATGACCTCTGCTGCTACGCCGCTCTTCCAGCAGATGCCCAGCGCCACGCTGCATCCCTGCCGGAACGCGGGCAGCACCGCCGGGAGCCAGACCGCCCGCAGACGCCGCCCCAGAGGCAGACGGAACACCTGTGCCATTTCGAGAAGCTGGCGGTCCGCGCTCCCGATGCCGGTGCGCACTGCGCTGTAGAGGACGGGCAGCACCATCAGAAAGCTGATAAGGACGGACAGCGACGAGCCGCTGACCCACACCAGCGCCAGAATGATGAAGCTCGCCACCGGAGTGGCCTTGACCAGCTGCATCACGGGGGCGAGAAGGGCGTCCACCCACTCCCACTTTTCGGCGGTTACCGCCAGCACCGCGCTGGACAGAACGCCCAGCCCGAAGCCCAGCAGGATGCGCCCGGCGCTGAAACCGATGCGCTGCCAGAACTCGGCCTGCGGCAGCAGCTCCACCAGCGTACCGATGGCCTGCACCGGCGAGACAAGAAAGACTTCCTGCCCGATGGCCGCAGCTGCCGCCTGCCAGACGCCCAGCCAGAACACCGACGCCGCCAAAATTTGAATGCGGCGTTTTTTTGTTTTGTCCATGTATTTCTTTGCTCCTGTTCGTTTTCTCGCTTTCAGAATATCACATCATGTATGAGAATACAATCCTTCATCTTTTCTTCTCTTGACATGAGGGTCATAAAACACTACACTGGAATAAAGCAATCCTGATTCTACGTGCCTCCGCGCACAGCTGGGAGAGATGACCATGCACGATTCCGCTCAGGCCCTCCGGGGCAAAAAGCTCCTTCTGGTGGGGTTCACCCTGTTCTCGATGTTCTTCGGGGCAGGCAACCTCATCTTCCCGCCCTTCCTCGGCGCACAGGCCGGGACGGCGCTCTGGCCCGCTTTTGTGGGCTTTGCCGTCAGCGCCATCGGTCTGCCCATCGCGGGCGTGGCAGCGGTGGCCCGGGCGGGCGGCCTGCCTGCGCTGGCCGGGCGGGTCCATCCCCGTTTCGCACAGGTGTTCGCTGTGCTGGTCTATCTGTCCATCGGTCCCTGCCTCGCTATCCCCCGCACGGCCAGCACCTCGTTTGAGATGCTGACGCCGCTGGTGGGGCGGAGCACACCGGGACAGTTCATCTACTCCCTCGTGTTCTTTGCTGCGGCGTACTTCGTGGCCCTCAAGCCCGAAAAGCTGACCCAGCGGCTGGGCCGCATCCTCTGCCCTGCCCTGCTGGTGCTCATCGTGGTGCTGTTCGCGGGCTGCATCCTCCGCCCGGCCGCGCCCGGCTACGGCACGCCTGCCGAGGCTTACGCCGCCCTCCCCGCCGCACAGGGCGTGCTGGACGGCTATCAGACCATGGACGCGCTGGCAGCGCTCAACTTCGGCGCGGTCATCGCGCTGAACCTTCAGGCGGTGGGCATCACGGAGGAGTCCGCCGTCCGGCGCGGCACCATCCGGGCCGGGCTCATCGCGGGCGGGATGCTGCTGGTGGTCTACGCCATGCTGACCCACATCGGCGGCATCTCGGGGGCTGCCTTCCCCGGCAGCGACACCGGTGCCGCCGTCCTGACGGCACTGGCCGACGGCCTGTTTGGCCGGGTGGGACAGGTGCTTCTGGCCGCCATCTTCGTCATCGCCTGCTTCAACACCTGTGTCGGCCTCATCGCCAGCGTAGGCCAATACTTCCACGAGCTTCTGCCCCGGCTGCCCTACCCCGCCATTGCAGCCTTCTTCGCGCTGATGAGCATGCTGCTGGCGAACATCGGCCTTGCGGGCATCCTGAGCCTTTCCGTCCCGGTGCTGAACGCCATCTACCCCATCGCCATCATCCTCATCGTGGTGGAGTTCCTGCCCGGACGGTTCCAGCGGACATCGGTCTGGCGGCTGGGCATCCTCTTCACGGCCATCCAGAGCATCCCTGCCGCCCTGCCCTTCGGCCCCCTCTCCACCTTGATGAACGCTCTGCCCCTGAGCAGCCTCGGCTTTGGCTGGCTGCTGCCGGCCCTCATCGGCATCGGCGCGGGCCTTCTGATGTAAGAAAAACTGCCGCACGGCTGTGCGGCAGTTTTTCTTGTTTCAAAGCTTACTTTGCGGAGTTGCGGATCGCCGCCATGACCTTGCGCAGGACGGACGGCTCGGTGTAGTAGAAGTTATCGTCCGGCAGCTTGCCGCCCACGGCGGCGGGAGAGGCATCGTAGAGCACCTGCAGGTAGGCAGAGATGTCTTTCTTCATCTCCTGACCGTTGCGGTAGACGATGTTGCACTTGGGCAGGGCCTTCTTGGCGATCGCAGCCTTGGCCACCACGCCGACTTCCTCACAGAGGGCGGCGGTGCCGTCGATGTCCTCGTTGGCCGCCTTGACGCTCTTCTGGTAGTCGGTCAGGAAAGCTGCGATGACGTCGGGGTTCTGCTTTGCGTACTCGGTGCGCACCACGGTGACGCCGGTGATGAGCTGGGTGTCACAGACCCTGTTCCATTCTTTGGTCAGGTCGAGGACGACGCGGAGGCCGCTGTCCTTCATCTGGGCAGCGGTGACGTAGGGCTGAGGCAGGACGGCGATGGCATCCTTCCTGGCAGCGGCCATCTGGGCCGTGACCTCGGAAGCCTCGCTGTAGTATTCGATCTTCACGTCCTTGTCGGGGTCGAGGCCGTTCTTCTTGAGCAGATAGCGCAGGACGTACTCGGGCGTCGTGCCTTTGCCGGTGGAAAGGATGGTGCGGCCCTTGAGGTCGGCGAAGCTGTGGACGGTATTGCCCTTCTCCACGACGTAGAGGACGCCCAGCGTGTTGACGGCCATGACCTGGATGCCGCCGTTCGTCTTCTGGTAGAGGGTCGCGGCGAGGTTGGCCGGGATAGCGGCCATATCGAGTTCGCCCTTGATGAGCTTCGGCACGATCTCATCGGCAGCGCCGTAGAGCTGCAGGTCATAGTCGAGGGAGGCCGTGCCATCCTTCTCCATGCTCAGCAGGTTGACGAGGCCCATGGTGGTGGGGCCTTTCAGGCCGGCGATGCGCACTTTGGTGCTCGTTTTGGCCGATGCGCCGCAGGCCAGCACACTGACCATCAGCACCAGCGACAGCAGCAGAGATGTCAGTTTTTTCATAGGATTCAGCTCCTCACTTTCATTGGGAGAAATTTTCCCGCAAAAAATTTGCAAAACCATTTGCTTTACGCCCTCAAGTTTACTATAATAAGAGAAAAAATACCGTTGCACACGCAACGGAATCGCAGAAGGGCGGTGAGGGCCCGGGGAAAACCTCACGGAATGGGTATGGAAAATTATCTTCCGCTGTTACAATCCACCTCTCTGTTCGCCGGGCTGGAAGCCGAAGCGCTCCGGGTCCTGCTGGGCGAAGTGGGGGCCGTATTGCGCACCTACAGCCGGGGCGAGACCCTCGTGCTGGCCGGACAGCCGAACCGCCGGGTGGGCGTGGTGCTCTCCGGTGCCATCGAGGCCTATCATTCCGCCGCCAGCGGGGCGCGTCTGCCCATCAGCCAGATGGGGCCGGGCGGTGTGTTCGGCGACGTGCTGGGCGGCTCGAGCCTTTCCAGCCCGGTGACGGTGGTGGCCTCGGCCCCCTGCGAGGTGCTGCTGGTGCCTTACGAGAAGCTTCTGCTGCCCGGGGCCGACCCGGCCCGCCAGCGGGTGCTGCAGAACCTTGTGCGCACCATCAGCGACAAATACCTTCTGCTCTCCCGCCGGGTAGACCTGCTGCTGCTCAAGAGCCTGCGGGCCAAGGTGTGCGCCTACCTGCTCAGTGAGGCCGAGGTGCATCACAGCCTCACCTTCACCGTTCCCTACTCCCGCATCCGGCTGGCCGACTACCTCAACTGCGACCGCAGCGCCCTCTCCCGGGAGCTGAGCCTGATGCAGCGGGACGGCCTGCTCGAGACCTATAAGAGCAGCTTCAAGCTGCTGGAACCGGATGCGCTGCGGCGCATGGTGCTGTAACAGCCTCTCCCGGAGGGAGAGCCTTATATAGAAGGAGAACTTCATCATGTCCAAACCGATTTTATGGATCGTCATTCCCTGCTACAACGAAGAACAGGTGCTGCCCATCACGGCCCCCATGTTCCTGAAAAAGATAAACGACCTCGCCGCAGCGGGCCTTATCAGCGAGAAGAGCCGGGTGCTCTTCGTCAACGACGGCTCCTGCGACGCCACCTGGTCCCTCATCCAGAAGTTCGCCTCTGAGGATGAGCACTTCATCGGCATCTCCCAGAGCCGGAACCGCGGCCACCAGAACGCCGTGCTGGCCGGGCTGATGGAGGCGCTCCACAGCGGCAGCTGCGACATCACCATCTCCATCGACTGCGACGGTCAGGACGACATCAACGCCATGGACGAGATGGTCAAAAAGTATCTGGACGGTGCCGAGGTAGTCTACGGTGTGCGCAGCCGCCGGGACACCGACACCTTTTTCAAGCGGTTCACCGCCGAGGGCTTCTACCATGTGATGAACGCGCTGGGCGCAGACATCGTATTCAACCACGCCGACTACCGGCTCATCAGCACCCGGGTGCTGGAGAGCTTCGCCGACTACCGCGAGGTAAACATCTTCCTGCGGGGCATGGTGCCGCTGGTGGGCTACCCCAGCGGCACCGTCTACTACGAGCGCCACGAGCGTCTGGCCGGCGAGAGCCACTATCCCCTCAGCAAGATGCTGGCCCTCGCCTTCGACGGCATCACCAGCCTGTCGAACAAGCCCATCCGCCTCATCACCGGCGCAGGCATCGCGGTCAGCCTCATCAGCTTCATCGGTGTCATCTGGGCCATCGTGCAGGCTGTTCTGGGCAGCGCCGTGGCGGGCTGGGCCTCCACCATCTGCATCGTCTGCTTCATGGGCGGCGTCCAGCTGGTGTGTCTGGGCGTCATCGGCGAATACGTCGGCAAGATCTATATGGAGACCAAGGCCCGCCCCCGCTACATCATCAGCGAGCGCACATGGGCTCCCTACGAAAGGAAGTATCACGGATGAGCAAACAGAGCTGGAAAGGCAGCACCCTCCTGAACCCGGAGCCGCCGGTGCTGGTCTCCTGCGGCGGGCTGGATAAGCCCAACCTCATCACCATCGGCTGGACCGGCACCATCTGCACCCAGCCCAGCATGGTATCCATCAGCGTCCGCCCCGAGCGGTACAGCCACCACCTCATCAAAGAGAGCGGGCAGTTTGCCATCAACCTGCCCACCGAGGCACTGGTGAAGTCGGTGGACTGGTGCGGCGTCAGGAGCGGCCGGGACTTCGATAAATTCGCGGCCTGCAAGCTCCATTCTGCCCCCGGCTCGGTGCTGACGGACTGCCCCATCCTCGAAGAAAGCCCCGTCAACCTCGAGTGCAGGGTCACACAGGTCATCCCGCTGGGCAGCCATGACCTCTTCCTCGCCGAAGTGGCCGCCTGCGACGTGGACGAGAGCCTGCTGGACGAGAACGGTAAGCTCTGCCTCGACAAGGCCAAGCTCATCGTCTACAGCCACGGCGAATATCTGGCTCTGGGCAAAAAGCTGGGGACCTTCGGCTACAGCGTGCGGAAGAAAAAGCCGACGCGGAAGCCCCGCAGATAATACTATGAAAAATGGGAAGCACAAAAGTGCTTCCCATTTTTTTACTTCTCGTCGAGCAGATCACTCAGACATCTGACCGTCCGGCCATGATAGCCCGTGACCGTTTCGGCATGGAGCAGACTGCTCAGCACACTTTCCTCCACGCACTCGGCCACCGCCCGGAACAGCGGATTGATGGCGTCGTCGTGGAGCATACCCATCGGCAGGATGGCCTTTTCGGAGTAGTGCGGCACCCGGTTGGCGGTGGTGAAGGCAATGACGATCTCTCCGGAGCCGTTTCCGCAGAAAGAGCCGGTACGGGACAGGCCCACCAGCGCCCGGTGGCAGAGCCGCCGCAGCTGGCGCTCACTCAGGGGGATGTCCGTCGCCAGCACCGTGATGATGGAGCCTTTGTCCTCGTGGGGCGGGATGTGGGCATCCAGCAGGCTCTGGATGGGGGTGCCTGCCACTACGAGGTCATCGAAGACGGCGTGGTTGGAGAGCACCAGCGCACCGATGGTATACTGTTTTCCGTCCAGCTCCACCACGCGGGAGGCCGAGCCGATGCCGCCCTTCAGGCCGTGGCAGCGCATTCCCCGGCCCGCGCCCACAGCGCCCTCAGCGAAATCGGCGCGGCAGTCGGCCAGCGCGGCCCTCACATTTTCTTCTGTGACGTGGAGGCCCCGGATGTCGTTGAGGCCGCTGTCGTTGCACTCGCAGACCACCGGGTTGACGCTGCCGGTCGTCTCGCAGATGTCGGGGTTCTTATCCAGCATATACTTCACCAGCGCTGTCTCCACAGTACCTACGCTGAGGGTATTGGTGAAGAGGATGGGCGTTTCCAGCGTCCCCAGCTCGTCGATCTGGACAAGGCCGGTGGTCTTGCCGAAGCCGTTGATGACATGGCTGGCCGCCATCACTTTATCGTGGAAAATATCGCCCTGATGGGGCAGCAGCGCGGTCACGCCGGTCTGGACGTCGCCGTCCGCCAGTGTGCAGTGGCCCACCGTCACGCCCGGCACATCGCTTATCTTGTCCAGCGGCCCGCAGGGCAGTTTGCCCACCCGGATGCCCCGGCTCTTCCATTTTGCTTCGATTCCCATAAGTATCCTCCTTGCAAAAATGCCCCCTCCCCACCAGACGGAGAGGGCTGATTTTATTCTTCCTCGTGCTCCACCTTGCTGATAGCGCCCAGGTCGTAGGGCGTATTCTGGTAGACGTAGTAGTTCAGCCAGTTCGTGTAGAGCAGCTGCGCGTGGGCGCGCCAGGTGG
>OGYI01001078.1_pt1 | contig 28927 bp, 29 predicted proteins | sample 1576521 | NCBI WGS metagenome assembly OGYI01 (sample SAMEA3541484, study PRJEB24748) | human gut metagenome | biome: human gut; feature: human-associated habitat; material: faeces | place: China | collected 2012
AAGGCAAGTACAGGCACAGACAGGGCAGGGACGGCTCCATTGTTTTTTATCCACACTCACAAAAAGCGCCCCGATAAAATCAATGCTTTATCAGGGCGCCCTGCTTTGGAGGACTATATCAGAAAATATGGAAACTGATTTATTTCCCAGCCGGCCGGCGTATTCCGTCAGCCATCAATGGAAATATAGTTGTGGTCTTCCACAGCCTTTTTCTCTTCTGTCTTGGGAACTGAAAGCTTCAGGATACCATGTTTGAAATTCGCCCTGATATCCGAGCGCTCTACATTTTCTCCCACATAGAAGGTACGGCTGCATGCACCTGCATAACGTTCTCTGCGGATATATTTGCCTTTCTTTTCTTCTTCCTTATCCAGGCCTTTCTCTGCACTGATGGTGAGATAGCCGTCCTCCAGCTCCACCTGGATTTCGTCTTTCTTGAAACCGGGCAGATCCACATCCAATTCGTAGGCAGAGTCTGTTTCACGGACATCCGTTTTCATCAGGCGTGCCGCATTTTTTCCGTACAGCGGATTCTTCCTTCCAAAAAACTCCTTATTCATTCTTTTTTCCCATTTATCATCAAACGGGAAATCCATAAAATCGTCAAATAAATTTTCTCCAAAAATGCTGGGCATCATCATATGTCATTCCTCCATTCTTTGTATCAATCCTGTCAGATACGATATGGTTTTATCCTTCGATGGCTATATACTTATTCTCTTCTACCTTGGGCTGTGCTTCTTCCTTCGGTACGGTCAGCTTCAGGATGCCATTTTCAAATTTTGCTTTGATATCCTCCTGTTTTACCGAATCTCCCACCTGGAAGCTTCTGCTGCAGGATCCCATATACCGCTCTCTTCTGATGTATTTGCCATTTTCGTCCTTTTCATCGTTGTCTTTCTTCGTGGAAGCGCTGATGGTAAGATAGCCATCCTTCAATTCCACTTTAATATCTTCTTTGCTGAAACCGGGCATATCGACATCCAGCTCATAGTGTCCATCATTGTCCCTGATATCGGTCTTCATCAGGCTGCTTTCATTGTAGCTTCCGAACGGGAATCTCATCCAGTCATCAAATAAATCTTCTCCAAAAATACTAGGCATCAACATAATCAATCGCTCCTTTTCGTAAATAATATAGTTTTGTTTACAAGTTTGGAACGCGGGTACTGACTTTGGTATAAAAAGTAACCGACCTCTTTCGGTGTATCATGCTTTTTGTATCTTTGTCTTTATGTCTTTCCCCTTGTTCTACATGTAATATAACACGCATTATTAGCAGAGTCAAGAGGTGAGTGCTGATTTAATTATAAAAAAAGTATAAAAATCGCGTAAATGAAGCGATTTTTCCAAAGAAATAACAATCAATTTCCCTTGCTGACTCGTCTTTCTTTTATTTTCTGCAGGCCCAATACAATGGCCAGTCCCGCCAGACAGGCTATTATATTGAAGTTGGAAAAGCTCAGGGCTTCTTTAGGTACCGATAAGGTCGTCGGCCCCATGACAATGGCGTACAGCGAACCGAGCATCATTCCCAGAATAACAAATATCGTTTGGGGGCGGAATTTCTCCAGGCATATTTTGATTATTCTCACTACCGATACCGCGCCAAATATTACGCCGCAGCCGAAAAACAGCATGGAAGGGATATAGGAAAAATGGAAATGCAGAATCTCTTTTACCGCCGTAACTACAGGCATATAGGCGCCGAACACCAGCAGCAGCGTCGATCCTGATATTCCCGGCAAAAACATTGCCGATATGGACACCATTCCGATGAGAAACAGCTTTATCCCCTCCGTCAAAGAAAATACAGATAAATCCATGCCTGCCGATTCTGATCGGCTATTATAATAGGTAATCAGAGCAACAACAGCAATTCCTGCCAACAGGCAGAGCACATTCTTTATCCCTATTTTAATATTCTTTTTTTCTTCCGATATAATAAGAGGAATAGCGCCGAGAATAAAGCCTATGAATAAAGAACTGACAAGGTAAATCTTGCTTTCAAATAATGAGGAAAGCACAAGCACAGCGGCAATCATACCCGCCGCCCATCCCACGCCAAGCTTTAATAAATATTTGAGGCCTTCTGCCTTTTCTTCTTTTTTTCCGAACACCACATTATTGATGGATGCTATAAAGTGGTCATAAAATCCCATTATAAAAGCTATCGTACCGCCGGATACTCCCGGCACGCTGTCAGCAAGCGCCATGCAGACGCCGTTAATTCCTTCCTGTATCATTGTTTTTTCCTTTCTGCCATTGATTCCTAATAGGATTCCCAAATTTTACGAATTTTATCTTCCCTGTAATCGACTCGCATGTATTCTTTTTATGGCAGAAATTGAATCACTAAAAAAGATCCGATGCAAATGCACCCGATCTCTTTAAAATAACTATATACAAAATAAAAGCCGCTGCCTGACTCGCGAAATCATAGCAGCATAAGCAATGTACCTGCCACTATCAGAACTAATCCCGACGCTGATTTCCGGTTCAGCTTTTCATGGAATACCAGGTATGCAAACCCTATCGTAATCAGAATACTGAGTTTATCTATCGGAACCACCACGCTCGCAGGCCCTGTCTGCAGCGCCCTGTAATAGCACAGCCAGGAACCTCCCGTCGCAAATCCGGAGAGAATCAGAAAGATCCAGCTCTTTTTATCTATGCTTCGTATCGTATTCTGTTTTTTAGTAACAAACACAACAATCCATGCCATGATCAATACAACGATTGTACGGATGGCCGTTCCCAAATTGGAATTAATCCCTTCAATGCCAACCTTGCCGAGTATGGAAGTCAGACTCGCAAAAACAGCCGATCCAAAAGCGTAAATAAGCCATTTGCCATTCTGCTCCCCTGTCCCTTCCGTTTTCTTCTTTTCAATCATCAGAAATGTTCCCACGGCGATCAGAACGATGGCTGCGGCCTTAATCCATGTAATCCCTTCCTTCAGAAAAATAATCGCTAATATCATGGTGAGGATTGTATTTGATTTATCTATCGGGGTAACCTTATTCACATCGCCCAGCTGCAGCGCCTTAAAATAGCATAGCCAGGAAGCCCCTGTCGCAATTCCGGAAAGTATCAGAAATACAAGGGTCCGTGTGCTGACCTCGGAAAGCCCTACCTGGGATCCCGTAATAAATACCATAAGCCATGAAAAGGCAAGAACGACAATGGTTCTTATTGCTGTCGCGACGTTGGAATCTATGTTCTTAATCCCGCACTTTGCCAAAATAGCTGTTAAACCTGCAAAAACAGCCGAACCGAACGCAAATGCTATCCACATAAGCAAACCTCTTTTCTCTTATTGCCCTTCCGCTTACTTTGCCGTCCTTTTGCTTTATACGGTATTTTACCGGCTTCCGCGTTCCATATATTCTGTCATATACGCCCTGATTTTACGGAACTGCTCCCTTGTGACCGGGTTCTGCGACTCAAAATCCATCAGCTTCAGCAGATATCCCTGCCTTTTCACAATCTGCCTGCTTTCCGGAAACTGCAGCTCAAAAACCAGGGAAATATGTCCCACCAGATGATCCGCGGCCGTCCTCTTCAGGCTGCGCAAAATGGCATGCTCCTCGTAAAAAGCCTCCATTACGGCTTCCGAAACCGGACAGCTCCTGAGTTCCTGTGAAGATACATTATAAATTTCCTCCGGAGGGAAATCCACATTCACCTTCAGAATGTCTATTTTATCCGCATCCCGCAGGATATGACAGAACCTTTCCGTCCTCTCATCCGGCATATCAGGAATGCGGTACGCGCTGTGATACCGTACCGCATTCCAAAGCAGCGTATCTTCCGATGCATCCTCTGTATAATCCCTGATTTTTCCCTGTTCAAAAAGGATCTGCGCTCCGTATTCCGCGTGATCAATGGAATCGGCATCTATAAAGGTTCCGTAATTTTTCAGCTGTTCGAAACGGCCCACATCATGAAGAAGCCCGGTAAACCAGGCCAGATCCTGTTCCTCTTTTTCCAGCTCCAGTGACCTGGCTATCTGTTCGCACAGTCCGGCCACCCGGAAGGTATGCTCAATTTTCAAACGGACTTTTTCTTCCTCCGCATTATAATGGCTCACGTAATCACGAAAAGCTGCTTCCGCTTTCCCTCTGTCTATATTCATGTTTCCTTCCTTTTCTGGCTCAGACACTTTTTCCCGTCTTTATCAAAAGCTTTATGCAGCGCTTTTTCCGTGGGTGCAACAACACCGATTAAAGGGATCATCTGGATAAAACAAAGCACCCCTCCCACGGTTCCCACCGTATCCTCGCCTTTTCCATATAAAAACAGGAAAACAACCAGGGTGATGGCACCCGTGACAATACCGGAAATTTTCCAGATCCTTCCCATATAATGATGGGCGAACTGCCAGGTATCCTCATTTTTCATGGACATGGAGGTCCTGTAACCGACCACCGAATTGATCTCCCGCGGAGGCCTGCTCTGAAATCTCTTTCCAAAGCCAAACATACATATCGGTATCAGTAAATCCATCAGAAACATATAAATCCAGAATCCCATTCCTTACACCGCCTTCCAGTCTGTCATTGTATTCATGCGCACGCTAATCTGCATTGCTTTGCTTAATACTGTCATATGCCGCTGATGCCGGAAATACTTTGAACTTCATCTGGTTACATCACCTCGACAACCTCGAAGCGTTCAAACGTGATGGGCGTCTGATCGTTAAAAGTATAGCCTCGCCTGGCGGCGTCCCGTGTCCAATAGCGTATATTGCCCGCCTTCCATTGTTCAAAGGTTTCGTCCTCACCCTCAAGCTTTACCATATCCCAGGTCAGGTCGCAGAACTTCACCGTTTCAAGGTGCACAGTCTTTATCACACAGGCCGGATTGCCGCGTCCGTCAAGTACCAGTGATAAATCGCCCACATTTGGTTTCTGATCGCTCTCCAATATCACCGAAACTGTTGCCGTTTTCTTTCCGGACAGTACCAGCGCCAAAAGTTCGTCTGCCATTTCCGGGCTGTCGCCAAAGGCAAAGCGTTCAAAATAGTCATTATTTGTATTTTCCATCGAATTCATTTTTTATTTAATCCTCTCATAAATGATACTTCGTCATTCCCCGCTATCCGCCAAAGGCAGACTGCTCATTTTCTGTTATAGCTTTAAGCTTCCATCTAAGGAGAAGCCGTAACCGGCCGGGAAAAACTATTTTTATCATACGCGATCCTAAATTCCTTGTCAATGAAACCAAAACAGGCTTTTCCTTTTTCCGCCGGAAAAGCCTGTACCCGAAATCCTGTGAAACCAGTTATCCCTTCATAGCTTAACACTCTGCCATTTCCTGTCACACGGCAAACTGGCTGTTATAAAGCTGTGCATAAAAACCTTCCGCCTTCAGCAGTTCCTCATGCCGCCCCTGTTCAATCACCTTACCGTCCTTCATCACCAGAATCACATCCGCCTCCCGGATAGTGGAAAGACGGTGGGCTACGATGAAGCTGGTCCTGCCCTCCATCAGGCGGGCAAAAGCCTCCTGGATTTTCATTTCCGTTCTCGTATCGATAGAGGATGTAGCCTCGTCCAGGATCAGCATGGGAGGCAGGCAAAGCATAACCCTTGTGATACAAAGCAGCTGCTTCTGCCCCTGGGACAGGCTTCCCCCATCCTCCGAGATCACCGTATCATATCCATCAGACAGACGCTTAATAAAGCTGTGGGCGTGGGACGCCTTCGCGGCAGCCACAATTTCTTCCTCCGTGGCATCCGGTTTTCCCATCACAATATTTTCCCGGATGGTCCCCGCCTTCAGCCAGGTATCCTGAAGCACCATTCCGAATCCTGTGCGCAGGCTCTTTCTTGTCATATCCCTGATATCCGTACCGTCTATCCGTATTTCACCGCTGTCCACATCATAAAAACGCATCAGCAGATTGATCATGGTCGTCTTCCCGCAGCCGGTAGACCCCACAATCGCCACTCTCTGCCCGGGCTTTACCGCCAGGTTAAAATCCTCAATCAGCCTCTGTTCCGGCGCATAAGAAAAATACACATGGGACAGATTTATCTTCCCCTGAAACGCATTGGCCAAATCCACTGCGTTCTCTTTTTCCGGCACCTGCGGCTCTTCCTCAATCAAATCAAAAATCCGTCCCGCACAGGCCAGGGCATTCTGCAGCTCGGTCACCACCCCTGAAATCTCATTAAAGGGCTTCGTATACTGGTTGGCATAGCTTAACAGACAGGACAAATCACCTACGCTGATCCGCCCCGCGACCGCAGTCAGAGCGCCCACCAGGCCAACACCTGTATATACCACATTGTTAACGAACCGAGTCGCCGGATTCGTAATCGAAGAATAAAAAATAGCTTTCAGGGAGCATTTTTCCAGCCGGTCATTGATTTCATCAAACTGCTCCATTGCCTTCTCTTCATGGCTGAAAGCCTGCACCACCCTTTGATTTCCTATCATCTCATCAATCAGGGATGTCTGCTCTCCCCTTGTTTCCGACTGCAGCCGGAACATGGTAAACGTCCGCTTCGCAATAAAAGCCGCCACAAAAAAGGACAGAGGCGTAATCAATACCACCACAAAAGTAATCCCCACATTAGTAGCCAGCATGAAGAGAATGGTTCCCACAATGGTCATCACCCCTGTAAACAGCTGGGTAAAACCCATGAGCAGACCGTCCGCAAACTGATCCACATCCGCGATTACCCGGCTGACAATCTCACCATAAGAATGACTGTCAATATATTTCAAAGGAAGGATTTCGATTTTCCGGAAGGCTTCATTCCTGATATCCCTCACAATATGATAAGTCATTTTATTATTGCAGATATTCATAATCCACTGGGCCAGCCCGGTAAAAACAATAGCGACGGCGATCTGCTTTAAAATAGCAAGTACAGCAGGAAAATCCACCTTCCCCGGCGCAATAATATGATCAATAGCCCGCCCTGTAAGCTTTGGCACATACAAAGTCAGCGCCACGCTCACCGCGGCAAAAACCAGGGAAAGCCCCAGATAGAACCAATAAGGCTTCAGATAGCGCAGTACCTTGACAAACGTATCTTTTTGTGCAGTTATTTTCTGTTTTCCCTTTGCCATCTTAAGCCTCCTTTGCCTTCTCAAACTGGGAATAATAAATTTCCTGATAAGCCGGACAGCTTTCAAGAAGCTCCTCATGAGTACCGATTCCCGCCATTTCCCCATCATCCATTACAATGATCTGATCCGCATAACGGATGGAGGAAGCCCTCTGGGAAACAAGAAACACCGTAGGACTGTCCTTCATTTCCCTGACAGCCTTACGAAGCCTGGCATCCGTGGCAAAATCCAGTGCGGAGGCGCTGTCATCCAGAATCAGGATTTCCGGCGACCTCACCAAAGCCCTGGCGATAGTAAGACGCTGCTTCTGCCCCCCGGAAAGATTTTTTCCTCCCTGGGCAACCGGCGCATCCAGCCCCCCTTCCCTGGTATCTATAAATTCCCTGGCCTGGGAAATATCCAACGCACGGTAAATCTCCTCATCCGTAGCGTCCTCCTTCCCCCAAAGCAGGTTTTCCCGTATTGTCCCCTTAAATAAAACCGCCTTCTGCAGGACAACGCCCACCTTCCTGCGCAATTCCTCCAGACTATACTCCCTTACATCCTTCCCGCACACCAGCACCCGTCCCCTGGTAGCATCATAAAAACGGGGAATCAGATTTACCAAAGAAGATTTTCCCGAACCAGTTCCCCCGATAACCCCGATTGTCTGCCCCTTATATGCCGTAAAATTAATATCCGTCAAAGACTCCGCCCCAGCATTCTTATAGGTCAGCCCCACATTCTCAAACCGCACCGCCGGAACCCCATCCTGCTGTGCCGCCCTTTCACGAGACAGCTCACCCCCCTGGAACTCCCCGCTTCCATGAAATGCTTCGCTTCCACGGAATACTTCGTTTCTATGGATTGCTTCGCTTCCATCCTTCCCATCAGAATCCCCCGGATCCCTCATACTCGTCTGAATCTCAAAAATACCCTGAATCCGGTTCCCGCAGGCTATCGCCTTAGTAATCGTGATAATCAGATTAGCCAGCTTAATCAGCTCCACCAATATCTGAGACATATAGTTCACAAGAGCCACCACAGCCCCCTGCGTAATTATCCCGCCTTCCACCCGCCATGCTCCGGTCCAAATCAACACAATAACCGCGCCATTAATAATAATATAAGTAACAGGATTCATCAGAGCAGAAATCTTCCCCACATACTTCTGCATCGAAGTCAGCCCATCATTACTCTCCTCAAACCGGGCGATCTCACTCTCCTCCTTATTAAAGGCCCTCAGCACACGCACTCCCGTCAGATTCTCCCTCGTAATTCCCAGAACCCTGTCAAGTCCTCCCTGCACCTTCTTATAAAGAGGCATCGTAACCATCATAATACCGAAGACCACCACAGAAAGCACCGGAATTGTCACCACAAAAATCAAAGCCGCCTTCACATCAATTGTAAAAGCCATAACCATAGCCCCGAACACAATAAAAGGCGAACGCAGAAACAGACGCAGCACCATATTCACCCCATTCTGCACCTGATTCGAATCACTCGTCATCCTCGTAATCAACGTAGAAGTCCCGATAGTATCCATCTCCGTAAAAGACAGCCCCTGAATATGAGCAAACAAAGCATGCTTCATCTTCGCTGCAAACCCAACCGCCGCCTTCGCAGCAAAATACTGAGCCGTAATCGAACACACCAGCCCGACCACCCCCAGCATTATCATAACCAGGCACATCTTCCCGATATACCCCCTGTCCCCATTACCGATACCCGTATCAATAATAGCCGCCATAACCAAAGGCACCAACAACTCAAAAGAAGCCTCCAACAACTTAAAAAGCGGCGCCAGAACCGTCTCCTTCTTATAATCCTTCAAATAAACAAGTAATTTCTTCACACCCTCACTCCTTCAATTCCCAGCCATCCATGCAGACCCTGTCCCAAAACACACAAGCTATCCCAACTAACCAGCCCGTCCGCCCGCATCATCCGCCACTCAACAATATCCTTGCCAAAATTCCTCATCTATCGTATCATAAAATCAAATATATGAAAATTATTATATTTATATATAACCCATATCTTTTTCATATACTTACTTTTATAGACTTTATATCTCAACCTACACTGATTTTCTTTACAGCTTCGTGAATTCCTGCCATCTGCCGTCCGCATAGCGGAGCCCCGGGCCATGCCGTGTTCCCTGACGGGACCTTCTAAAAACGCCGGTCCTTACGCTGCGTCCTTTGCAGCGTTAGTACCGCTGCGTTTTTGGCAGAGCGAAAGCGCGCCCCGCCAGGGAACGCGGCATGGCCCGGGGCTCCGCTATGCACACACGGCAGATGGCAGGAATTCACGAAGCGCCCACCCCCAGAGAGGCCACCCCCCATGGATTTAAAACAACTAACCTATTTTGTCACCGTAATAAAAGAAGGCACCATCTCCGGCGCCGCCAGAAAACTGAACCTCTCCCAGCCCCCGCTGAGTACCCAGATGAAGCTCCTGGAAGAAGAATTCGGCTGCATACTATTCGAAAGAGGATCCCGGAAAATACAGCTTACGGAAGCCGGACAGCTTCTCTATGAAAGAGCTGTCACCATGCTGGAACTGTCTGAGGTAACCAAAAAAGAACTTCTGGATTACCGCAACGGGCTGACCGGCGCGCTCCGGCTTGGAGTGGTATCCTCTGTGGGCTGCAGCCTGCTCCCCGAATGGGTGTCCGCCTTCCACAGCGAATTCCCGGCGATCCGTTTCGAACTGTATGAAGCGAATACCTATCAGCTGCTGGAACAGCTTCGCTCCAACCTGATCGAGCTGGCTATCGTCCGCACCCCTTTTCACGGGGAAGAATTCGCCTGTACCACACTCCGCCACGAGCCCATGCTTGCCGTGGGTACCGAAGCCTGTTTTTCCGATGTCCGCGGCAGCGCCGGTTCCAACCTTCCCGACTGCGCCGATACCTCCGGCATCCTCCTCCGCGATACCATATCCCTGCAAGCCTTAAGCCGCCTTCCGCTGATAATCTACCGCAGATGGGAAGCCCCTCTGCGTGAAGCCTTCGCCAGGGAAGGGCTTTCTCCCTCCTGCTTCTGCATGAATGATGATGCCAGAACCTCTGTCTACTGGGCGGACGCCGGCCTCGGCGTGGGTATTGTGCCCGCCTCCTCCCGTCCGCTCCTGCGCAATCCACAGACAAGAGTATATGAAATAGACGACAGCGGACTCTTTACCAGCATTTCCGTTGTCCACAACAAAAATGCATACTTGTCCACTATCGCCAGAAGGTTTTTAACACATTTACAGAAATTGCAGTAACTCCTTTAGACTTTTTATTTCCTTATCAATCCGAAGCTCCAAAGAACGTTCCTTTCCCGACGGATTAAACCAGCAGCAGGCAACCCCCGCGTTGTTGCCTCCCTGGATATCTGAGGTAAGGGAATCCCCGATAATCATGGCTTTTTCTTTTTCAAAGCCGTCAATATGGGCGAAGCAATAATCAAAAAATTCATTCTGAGGTTTCTGATATCCCACCGCCTCGGACACAAAAATATCCTTCATAAAACGTTCTATGCCCGAAAGCTTTAATCTGCTGCGCTGGGTTGCTTCCACCCCGTTGGTCACCACATAAAGGTCATATTTTTTATAAAGGTATTCCAGCACCTCCCAGGCATCCTCCATTAATTCATGCCCTTCTCCCAGTAGCAGCTGGTACTCCTTTTCAAAAGCCGCTCCATCCCCTTCAACTCCCATACTTTCAAACAGTCTGCCAAACCGTGTGAAAAGCAGGGTCTGCTTGTCTATTTCTCCCCGTTCAAAGGCTTCCCACAGACCATGATTAATCCGGGAATAAAGCTTATAGGTGTCTTCGTCGGCCTCATAGCCGTTATTTTCCATGGCCCGGAAGAAAGCGGAGCGTTCAGCCGCCCTGAAATCCAGAAAGGTTCCGTCCATATCCAGCAGTAATGTTGTGTATTCCATATCTTTTCTCCTGTCCTGTTCCCCTGTAATCCAACATAAATGAAGTACGCATCCTGAAGTATGAATCGCAGATTCTATTATACAATTTATGTGAATTACTTGGAAGAACTATTTTACGGGACAGAGAATACCCGGTAATATCATCCTGTCAAAACAGCCTTTTGCCATTTAATATATTAATATCCAGTTCTTTCGCCATACCGGTCTGCTTATACGGATTTATTTTCTGCACCGCGCCGTCATATTTAAAAAGAGAACCTGTATTCTTGAACCAGAAGGTAACATCTGCCTTTACGCACTGCTCACGGATATCCAGTACCCAGTCATAATCGCATTCGCGGGCATCCCGCCCCGTTTCCCCTCCGACGGAAACATGCTCCACTCCGTCAAGATAGGGCGTTAAATCTATCGCTTCCAAAAGCGGCGCGCAGGCAATAAACCGACGCTTTATCGGATAGGATAAAAACAAAGGAAGCCTTTCATCGGCTTTTGCCTGGTTTTCCACGGTGCACCCGATATTCACATTGTCATAACCCCCGCCCCAGTCCTCCGGAAGTGATACAAGGAAACGGTCTATCCTCTTTGTCAGGATCAAAAAATCGATATCCGTCCTTTCCCTGATCATAGCCCAGACTTCTTTCCGCCATTCATCCGCTTCCGGCAGAAAAAAATCAGTAGCAAAGCAGGTGGCAAGAATTTTGTTTCCTTTAATGTTGTATTCGCCCTTCGCATTCCTTCTTATCGGCCAGTCGAATTTATCCGTTTTCTCAACGTTGTTTTGTCCATAGCGTTTCGCATGCGGCCCGTAAAAATAACAATTTGTACAGCCGTCACTTATTTTATAACAGCCTGTCCATGGCTCCCAATTCATAAGCACTTTCCTCCCTTTTCCGGATGTTTTCATTTCACAGAGACTATTATATTATATATCTCCATTTCACTATTGTAAAAATCCGACATGGTTCACAATTTTCCTTATGCTCATTTCAGGCTTATTTTTCCTGATTACTAAGGATCGAAAATACAGAAAAACGGCATAGCCGAAGCTACGCCGTTTTCTGTATTTCCCGATAACATGTTCCTTTGCTTAATCCAGCGCAATCCGGAATACCACCGGCTTATCGCTTTTTACACCGTCCACCTTCACATGGAAGCCTGCTTCATCTCTGGTACAGCAGCATTCCCCGTCAAAGCCCAGCACTTCCGCCTTTTTAATAATCCCGTGGAAATTCGGCTTCTTGGATGCGTCCTGTTCGCCCAGAGCAGGGAAGGTATACTCCCCGTTTTCACTGCATTTCATGACAATGGCATACAGATTGCCGCCGTTCATGGTATAGCGGATATCGTCGGAGGTAAATTCCTTCTTGATTCCGTCGGAGAACTGGCCTTCCACCACCTGGGTGGGGCCTTCCCCGTATTTTCTCCATACATGGGAGCCGTAAATCGCTTCTCCATTAACCTTAAGCCACTCACCGATTTCCAGAAGGATCGCTTCATCCTCTTCGGGAATGGTGCCGTCGGCTTTCGGTCCGATATTCAGCAGAAGATTTCCGTTCTTGCTCACAATGTCCACCAGGTCGCAGATGATGTCCGAGGCAGGCCTGTATGCGTTGTTTTCCGTATAGCACCAGGAATTCAGGGCAACCGCCGTATCCGTCTGCCAATAATAAGGCTTCACATCCGCGAACTGTCCTCTTTCAATATCCACAACAGCGGTACCGAACATGAAGGCGTCATGCTTATAATTAATAAGTACCTGCTCGCCCCATTCTTCCGCCCGGTTATAATAATAAGCCGCCAGCTTTTTCAGATAAGGTTTGAAAGAATTGTGCTGAATCCACCAGTCAAAATAAAGCAGACGGGGATGGTAGCGGTCGATGATCTCACAGGTTCTTACCAGCCAGTCCTGCAAATATTCTTCCGTAGGCTCCGGTTTGCTGTAAATATCATGATGATCCGCCTCCGGCATGGAGGGCCAGTAAAGATCGCCGCGCACCAGTGGTTCTTTCACATCGCTGTCAAATTCTTTTCCGTGTCCCAGGAAAAACCAGTGTTCCGCCCGATGGGAGGAAGCGCCGTTTACGATCCCTCTTTTGGCAAATTCTTCGCACAGTTCGCCCAGCGTATCCCTCTTCGGGCCATGCTCCCAGGCGTTCCAGTGGGAGATTTCACTCCGGTACATCTGAAAGCCGTCATGATGCTCGGCAACCGGCACCACATATTTTGCCCCTGCTTTTTCAAACAGCTCCGCCCACCTGGCGGCATCGAATTTTTCCGCCTTGAACATGGGGATGAAATCCTTGTAGCCGAAGTCCTTATGGGGCCCATAGGTTTTCACATGATGTTCAAACTCCGGGGAATCCTGGATATACATGTTTCTCGGATACCATTCACTGCCAAAGGCGGGAACACTGTAAACGCCCCAGTGGATAAAAATCCCGAATTTTCCCTCCCGGAACCAGCCGGGAAGGGGATGGGCGCTGAGGGAATCCCAGTTATCCTTGTATTTTCCTTCAGCAATAACCTTATCTATCTGCTCCAGATAATCTTTCATCTTCCGTTCCTCCGTCATCCGGGTGTTATCAGCCTGATCCATCAGTCCGTCACCACACCCTTCTGCAGCATCACATTGGCATAAAGCGCCGTTTCTCCGGTTGCAATAATGGCATACGCCTTCTTCGCTTCTTCATAAAAAGCAAACCGTTCGATATGGCCGATGGCCTCTTTTCCCCGGGACTCATATTTCTTCTCAATCTCTTCATAAGTATCCCAGATAGGCGTTTCCACATCATCCCCGGGCATAACCTCCATAAGGCTGAAGGGCTTTTCCACGTAGGAATCCAGAGGGAATACCTGAAGGACAGCATCCAGGATTTCCGGTACGCCGTGTCCGTCCATACGGATTACAATCGCATCCTTTCCCATGGATTCTGCGGGGAAATTCCCGTCCGCAATCACAATGCGGTCGCTGTGTCCCATTTCACATAATACCTTCAGAAGCTGTGGAGATAAAATTTTCGGTACTCCTTTTAACATATCACTTTCCTCCGCCTGTTATTTCACCGTCTAAGTCCCACAGATCTTCCCAGTCCTTCGCTCCCGGCCAGAGGAATACCTGTCCTTTTATCAGCCTGCAGTTCTTATCCGCCTTCCGGATGGTTTCCATCTCTTCCTCGGTGAGAGGATCCTCGGTAATACATTTTAAATTACTCACAAACTGCGGTTCTTTAACGGAAAAGGGAATCGGGATCTGTCCTCTCTGCGCCGCCCATTTCAGGCAGACGAGAGCGGGATGGATATTATGCTTTTCAGCGATCTCCACGATTTCCGGCATCTGAGTATCCGCCACATCCTCCGCCGTCCTGTCTCTTTCCGGGCGGGAAGGGGAGCCTATCGGGCAGTAACCGATGGGCTGGATTCCCTGGGAAACCGCATAGTCAAATAATTCCGGCTGCTGGAATCCGGGATGGAGCTCCATTTCCAACGCTGCCGGCTTGATTTTGCACAGAGGCAATACAGCCTTCAGCTTGGGCACCGTCATATTGGACATACCGATATATCTGACCAGTCCTTCCTCCACCAGCTGTTCACACTGTCTCCAGACAGACATGAATTCTTCCGCTGAAAAAGGTCTGGAATCCGGGTTGCGGGAATCTCCGTCACATCCCGGCGCATGATAATTGGGAAAAGGCCAGTGCACAAAGTAAAGATCAATATAGGAAAGCTGCAGATCCTGAAGGCTTTTTCTGCAGGATTCCAGCACCTGTCCTTCGCCATGCATGTCATTCCATACCTTGGAGGTGACAAAAAGCTCCTTACGCTCCGCAATGCCTTCCTCCAGCACACGCTTTAACACCTCGCCGATGCGATCCTCATTCTGGTACACAGCCGCACAGTCTATCAGGCGGTAGCCCGCCTTTATGCTGCCATATACCGCCTCAGATACCTGTTCCGGGCCATATTTATCGGAACCGAAGGTTCCCAGTCCCACCGCGGGGATCGTCTCTCCGGTATAGAGAGCCCTGCGGGGGATTTTGTTCTGTTCAATAACTTCCGACATTTTTCCTCCTGCTGTAACTGTCAGCTGTCCTAACAGTTACTTCCTGTTTTCGTTATCTGTGAATCCGATTTTTTCAGTCAAATACCACTGCTACCTTACCGCAGTTTCCTCCGGCCATCAGCGCATAGGCCTCCCCCGCTTTTTCAATCGGGAATTCATCGGTAATCAGATCTTCCGGATGGATGCCCCAGCGTACCAGACGTTCCACCAGTTCCTCCATTCTCCACAGAGAAGTTACCCAGGAACCGTAAATGGTCTTCTGTCCATGAATGATATCAGGGCTGGGCGTGAAGCTGCAGGTTCCGCCCTCACCAACAAACGCGATCTTGCCCCATTCCCTTGTAGCACGGATGGCAAGCTGTCTTCCCGGATCACTGGCGCTGGCATCAATGGATCTTTCCACACCGTTTCCGTTTGTCACCTTCATGATGCCTTCCATGGCTTCATCCGGTTTGAACACATAATCTACCAGTCCAAGCTCTTTGGCAAGGCCGATACGATAATCATTCATTTCCACGCCGATGAGCATATTGGCTCCCATGGCCTTGGCAAGCATAAGGGCCGCCAGTCCTACCGGTCCCAGACCCGTCACCAGTACCGCATCATTTCCGCAGACACCGATTTTTTCAATCGCTTCATAAACCGTACCGAAGCCGCAGGCAACCTGTGCCCCATCCTTATAGGTCAGCTCGTCGGGCAGCGCGATTAAGTCCTTTTCCTCCGCGAGGATATAAGGAGCCATTCCGCCGTTTCTCTGCCAGCCGTAAGCCTGACGGAAGCGGCTCTTGCAGGATATGTAATAGCCTCTCCGGCAGTCATTGCAGACACCGCAGCCGGAAATATGGTAAACAATGACCCTGTCCCCTTTTTTGAAACGTCTCAGGCCCTCGCCCTCTTCCACAATTACACCGCAGGGCTCATGGCCTGCCACCATACCGGGGATATAGCCTTCCGGCCCTTTTCCCACATGTTCCCTGTAAATACAGCGGATATCGCTGCCGCAGATGGTGGTCGCCTTCGTCTGAATCAGCACCTGTCCGTGTCCGGGCTTGGGGATCTCCATATCCTTCATTTCCACCGTGCTGTTGCCGGGCAGCGTCGCCCCTCTCATTCTCATTTTTTCCATTGTCGTACCCCTTTCCTTATTAAAAATAATTTTAATTTCGACTGATAGCTCTATTATAAAAGCTTCCGTAAAAAAGTATTAGAGAAGGAATTGACAACTTTCAATAATATATGTCGCATCAGCGAAGGTTTTTTCATTATTCAGCAAACCCGTCCCACTCTTTTGCCCGCCGCAGCCCATTCGGCTTCAAATCCCCGGAAGCCTTGACTTACGGGCGGGGACGCGCTACAGTAAGGATAAAAGCCCATGGCTTCTCAAACGCACCGCTTTTCAGAAAGGATCCGAACTATGCGCACAAACTTCAGTGATCTGGATATCCGTTTTACCATCGGCGACACCCGGTTCCAGGCCCTCAATATCATATATGAAAAATTTTTACGCACCGTTCCCAGCCACAGCCACGGCAGCGGAAGCTATGAAATCCATTATGTTCCCAATGGCTATGGCCGCGCCCGCATCAACGGACGCTTTTATGATATCCTACCCGGCACGCTTTATGTGACCGGCCCCCACGTGGAGCATGCCCAGACTCCTCATCTGGAGGATCCCATGTGTGAATACTGTATCTATCTGAAGGCGGAGAAAAGACGCCGTTCCCAGCCTGTAACCGGTTCGGAGGCCGACGGCTCCGGGCAGATTCTCGCCCTTCTGGAAAAAACTCCCTTTTGGTTTGGTCAGGATACCCATAATGTTTCCCCTCTGGTAGAGGATCTGTTCATGGAACTGGAAAACCGTTATACCGGATATCAGCTTCAGGTGGAATCCCTCCTGAGGCAGATCCTCATCCGTCTGGTCCGTAATTTTGAAGAAAAAAAGGGATCCGGGGCACCCTCCGGATCCTTAATTACCACAGATAAGACTGCGGTGATTATAGAAGATTATTTTCTGTATGAATACCAGAACCTGTCCCTGGAGGAGCTCGCCGTCAAGCTGGGGCTGGGAACCAGGCAGACGGAACGGCTTCTGCAGAAGCATTACGGCAAAACCTTTCTCCAGAAAAAGACGGAGGCCCGCATGTCCGCCGCAGCCATCCTGCTGACGGACAGCAGCCGGAGCATTACCTCCGTAGCCGAAGCCCTGGGGTATTCCTCTATCGAGCATTTTTCTTCCGCGTTTAAAAATTACTATCAGGTCAGCCCCAGACAATACCGGAAGGAAGGGGCTTACCACAGCTTTCCGCTGTCGTAAGCCTCCTTTTCATTTGACATATTCTCTGCTCTTTTGATAGCTGTACAGCAGGGAAACCGTCATCAGGACGGCCAGTATCCCCATCACTATCCATGCAGGATAATAGGAGCCGGTCATATCGTAAAAAAGACCGATTACCGGAACGCCTATGGCATAGCCTCCATTAACCAGCATCGTAGTCACCCCGAAAATCTCAGGATAATTTTTCGTTCCGAAGGTGCGGCTGGCTATGATGGACGGGCTCACCGTACTTAAGCATGCTCCGAATCCGAAGAAAACTGCCATTAAAAACAGTACCGGCGGCTGCTGTATGACAAGAAGGGATAGCATGGAAAGAAGGAATACCGCTCCTCCAAAAAGGATGCCCGCACGAACACCTAATCTGTCAAAAATATATCCCAGAATCATTTTCCCCGGTACGGCAATCAACAGATACAGGGAGGAAATGGACGCTGCCTTTTCCATGGTATAGCCCGCATCCACGACTGCCGACGGGATATGTATGATAACCGCCGATGTAAAGGCGATCAAAGCGATGCCGAATACATAAGCCCAGAACACCGGCAGAGAACGAAGCTCCTTTAAGCTGGCATTCCATTCTTTTTCCATGCGTTTTCCTGCGTTTTGTCTTTCCCTTTCTGTTTTCAGAGTGTCATCCATCTCTTCCCCGTAAGGCTTCAGGCCCTTTTCCACAGGAGTCCGGCGTATTACCAGACCCACGGCAGGAACCAGGATACACAGAATCAGAAGGGCCAGAAAACGGTAAGTATAACGCCATCCATGCTCCACAATCATAGTTCCCATAAGCCTGCTCAGAACCGTTCCTCCGATACCGGAGCCGGCCATGGCAATGCTGACGATAAACCCTCTCTTTTTCCGGAACCAGTTAGTCAGCACAATATTAACGGGAAGCATGGCCGCACTTGTAGTGAAAAGCCCCTGAATAAAAGAAATGATGTAAAACTGAGGCAGTGTGGAGGCAAAGGACATCCCTGTAAATACCGCCGTTACTCCCAGCAGGCTGCCTACCCAGACCGCATGCATATGCTTTTTTGCCATAATTTTCCCAAAAAAGGGGGCCACTGCCATTCCTACCAGGGAAGCGATTGTTTTCGTTATGGTAAAAGCGCTCCGCGCGAAGCCGAACTCCTCCGTGATGGGTGTCACAAAAAGACTGGCGCAGCTCACCACCGGCGCATAACATAACGCCATTACCAGAACACTCACAGCAAGTATATACCAGCCGTAAAAAAGCTTTTTCTGTTCATTCACGATTTTCACCGACCTCTTTTCCCTTAAATGATGGTATATCCGCCGTCAACCAGAATATGCTGGGATGTCACATAGCTGGATGCATCACTGGAAAGATACAGAATGGTGCCGTTCAGCTCTCCCTGCCGTCCCGGCCGGGAAGCGGGATTTGTCTTCCGATAGGATTCCAGATACTCTTCATTTTTGAACAGCGTATTTGCAGTCATTTCCGACTCAAATAATCCCGGGCCCACGGAATTAATGGTGATGTTGTCCTTCATGTAGGTTGCCGCCATCCCCATTGTCAGGCCTCTTACCGCCGCCTTGGATGCATTGTAGGAATGTCTTGCCAGCGTCTTGGATGCCATGACCGCATTGACGGAGGCCACGTTGACAATTTTTCCGTACTGACGGCTGCGCATGCCGGGGATCACATATTTGCACATGAGATACATCCCTTTTACGTTTATATCCATTACCTTATCCCAGTCTTCCGCCGAGGTGTCCTCTACCGAGCCCTTGATGGCCACTCCCGCATTATTCAGGAGAATATCAATTTTTCCATAATGCGTAAGAACCTGCTCCACCGCATTCTTTACACTCTCCTCCGCTGTCACATCACAAGCGGCGGCAAAAGCGGTTCCGCCCGCTGCCGTAATTTCCTCCGCCAGCTCGTCCAGCCTTTCTTTTCTTCTTGCAAGCAGAGCCACTTGCGCGCCATATTCCGCATAAGCTCTTGCCGCATCCGCCCCCAGGCCGCTGGATGCTCCTGCAACTACTGCAACCTTTCCCTTCAGATCGAATAAGTCTTTCATTTGTAATACCTCCATACCTCTTTTAATTTCCGTTTATAACCAGTGCCATTATACCATTGTGTCCATCTGACGAGTCACAGCAATAACAGCCTTTATATACAACAAAGTGTTGTGGTAGCATAATAATAAAAGACAGTAAATTGGCTCAGCCGGACAAAGGCCCGGAAAGGGAATCATCGGAATGGAAATCAGAAAACTGGAATGTTTTTTAAAAGTATGTGAAACCGGAAGCATCTCCGGCGCAAGCGAGCAGCTCTATATCAGCCAGCAGGGCATCAGCCGGATTATCAGCAGTCTGGAAAAAGAACTGGGAACGGTTCTTTTTATCCGCAGCCGCCAGGGAGTTTCCCTGACCGCAGACGGACTGATTCTGAAAAAATATGCATCCTCCATCTGCCGGAGCAGTAACGCTTTGTTCCGGGAACTGGCTTCTCCCCATGAACAGCAGATCACACTGGCTGTTACACCGGGCATTCTTTTTATGTACTGGGATTTTCTGCATGAACTGGAGAAGGATTCCGTAAAGCTTACGGAGCTTTATGACTACCAATGCGACAATGCCGTAAAAACCGGCCTGGCTCAGATGAGCATCGGTGTCGCACCTGTGAATGAAAAACTATTTGATTCCATGCCTCTGGCACGGCATCCCCTGTATGTCATCTGCCGGGAGGAGCATCCGCTGGCATCAAAAGCTGCGCTTACTTTTGAGGATTTGGCAGATGTCCATCTGATTATCCATGGCAGGCGTTATAAGGGAAACCGGGAAATCATGAAAACCCTGAAACAGAAAAAGCTGGACGATATCCGGATCAGTGAAACGGATAATGCGGTAAATATGTATAAACGGTGCCAGGATACGGACTGCGCTGCCATAACTGTTTTATTTCCCAACTCTTCTTTTTCACGGTTCCATTGTATAGCTATTCCGCTGGAAGAGGAACTGTTTTGGGAACCATGTCTGATATATCCAAAAGGGAAAACTCTTACGGAAAAAGAGACGGGTGTAAAGAAGGAAATTCTTGAGAATATGAGGATTTGACCAGGACTTTTGCATGACGGTATTTATGTTTCGTGTATATAAGGAACAATATAAAATGAAGTCATAATTCACGGAGGGATTGACAGTGAAAATTATCACCTTTGATTTAGGCGGAACGCTCATGGAATATGCTGGAATGCCTGCATCCTGGACGGATTACTATAAACAGGGTTTTGAAGCAATTAACAGCTACTATAATTGTAAGGTATCTGAAGATTATATAGAACAATCCGTGGAAATATTAAAATCATTTAATCCCAGACTTCATTATAGAGAAGAAGAGTATTCACCAAACTACATATTTTCGAAAGCATTAGAGCATTGGGGTAAAAATATTCCGATCAGGGATTGTGTATATCAATTCTATACCGGTCTGAAATTGAAGGCCGAGATATATCCGGATACTATCCCATCTCTTATAAAATTGAAAAACAACGGCTATCTTATTACTACATTGACAGACCTGCCGACTGCAATGCCTGACGAATTATTTAAAAGAGATATCTCAATATTATTGCCCTATTTTGATTTATATGTTTCTTCTCTCAGCTGTGGTTTTCGAAAGCCCAATTGCCGCGGACTGCAGATGATTGCGGAATATTTTAATGTACCAATCACTGAACTTGTTTTTGTTGGAGATGAGGACAAGGACCGAGAAACGGCTATTCATGCAGATTGTCAATTCATCCAAATAAATCGTAAAAACAGAACTAGTGAAACTATCTTTAATCTGACAGAACTTATAGAAAAATTGATAGATTAGAACAGATATATTATCTTTAAAGTATTTCAAACGTTCAAGCCGTCTTTTATAACGAAATAACAATAAAATCAAAGCATTATACTGTATCAGTTGTTACACATACAGAGACTTTATTTATTCCTAAATAGGGAATAGTCTGCCATACAGCCTGTAAATAGAACATTATTTTCTATGCTGCGCACCCGTTCCTTTTGTATATCCTCACTAAGCGTATTTCCGGGCTCTTCGCAATCGCAGCCCATGCTGAATAAGGCTATTTTGCAGGCCATCATGAATAACGGGATTTTAGATAACCAGAAATCACTCATTAGATTGACCGACAGATAACCTTTGAGAAAATACTCAATTATATCGTTTGTAAAATCATTTCCCGCTTCATCACTCCGCCCCAGCCATAAGGCAAGATACAATGCATTTCCGATATCGAATGCATACCATGAATACATACAGCCATCAAAATCAATTAAATGAATACGTTCACCATCAATCAGAAAATTACCCGGATGCAGATCATTATGTATCAGTCCATAGCTGTCTTTGTCTTTTGGAAGAGTCTCTATTTCCTTTAGCAAATCTTCGGCAATTTTATTCACTGTCGGGAAAGTTTTTATATTCTCGCTCATCATACTTCGTATGGAAAACTCATGACGTTTCTCCATACCATCCCCAGGAGTATAGTCTCTTGTAAAACGGTGCATATTGCCCACAGTTTTACCCCAATTATAAAACACACCTTTATTCCACAGCTTCGGGTTGTTTTTGTCCCATCGCAGACCATCCATCCTACGAAAAGCGGAGATAAAGCAGGTTTCACCATTTTCTTCTGCCGAAAAAGCAAGCTCACCCCTTTCGGTCTTCAGTGGCGAGGGCACGGTTACGCCTTTTTGAGCCAAATACATAAGCCAATCCATCTCAGCCTTCGTCTGTCCGATACTGTCGGCAGGATTTTTTATAATTCGCAGCACATATTGTTTTTTATTTTTAACAAACGTATACATTTGTTTATTTTTCTCACGTCCATATGTGATGAAACGGCACGATGCTCTGTCAAAACCATAACTGTCAGCGGCCGCTCCGAGCAAATAGTCTGAAATCATATTTTGTTTCTCCTGAGTTATCATCTATCTGGTTTCTGATGATGCTGTAAAAATTTATCATACTTCCATCGGTATCTCCGGGTCATTTTTAAAACTATCACTGATGCCCTGATAAATTTATTTCCACTTAATCTTTCCATTGATATGCGGAAATATAAACGCTCCTATATAATTTCAGGATTGGTAAGTCATCGTAGATATAAAACATCAAAGGACGTTTCAGCAATTTATCCGGCAAGTCCTCATCAAATTCCAACACAAAGCACTTCGTTAAATCGTCAGCAGTGGTTTTGTTATCAATAGCAATAATCAGCGAGTCTTCATCCAATATCGCTTTTTCATCCGTATCCAAAAATGAAATTTCTAATTTTTTCATCGTTATTCCCTCTAAGCTCCTCTTCACCAAAGCTTTTCCGAAAGCAAAGGCAGCGGCTCCATAAAGCGTTCCAGCATCCCGTCTTCGGTTATCCCTGCATCCAAACTGCCTATCGTATCATTCCACAGGCAATAGATTGCTCCCGCCATCCGTCCGGAGTAAACCGGCAGCACCTCAGCCTGCGTGCCTGTGCTGAACCGGTTGGGGTCCCACTGCCGCAGAGCTTCCGTATCCAGCCGGTCGTAACCGCCTCCCGGAATGATATAAAGGCTGCTGTTAAGGGAATTTATAATGGAAAAGCCGGCCTCATACATGTCTTCCGGATCCGCCCATTCGGTACTCCAGATCTGCATCTGCACCTTATCCGAAGTCACCAGCGTTTTCCCGTCTACCCGGCTCAGACTTCCCCAGAGACGCACCGAACGTCCGCTCTCCTGAACCATGGCGATCATCTCATTAGCAAACCGGCGGAAATCCTCCCCGTTGCCATAATATTCATCCAGGCCGATATGAACGACGCCTTCTTCGGGAAAAACAGGATCTTCTCCTTCCAGGTATTCCTTCCAGATATTCTGTACCAGCTCCAAAGTCCCTTTTTTGCTCAAATCCAGATGATCTACATTATCGGGTTCATCGGCCAGAGCATATTCCGGAAACACTCGTGTAATGGCAAGGCTGTGGGCGGGTGTGTCAATTTCGGGTACCACCTGTACTCCCTTTTCCTCTGCCCAGCGGGTAAATTCCTTCCAATCTTCCTTTGTCAGCGCACCATCCTGTGAAGTAATCCCTTCTCCCTTCTTGTTCCTGGTTTCCGATTCCAGCCGGAAACCAGCATAAGCGGTGAAGGCATTTGCTATACTGTCATTTTTCCCGCTGGTGGAAAGGATTTCGTTATCATTCAAATGGATCCCCAGATTATTCATTTTATTCTCACTCATATACAGAACTATCTGTTTCAGGGTATCCATGGACACCATTTTTCTGCCGATATCTATGGCAAACCCCCTCACTGCATAGCGCGGATAGTCACGAATCAGACCGCATGGTATTCCGCCATCTCCCTCTTCCGCCTTCTCCAGCAGCTTCATCAGCGTCCCGGCACCCCAAATCAGCCCCTGCTGCTTTTCCGCCTTCAGCCGGATGTATTCTCCGCTGATATCACAAAAATAACCTTCCTCCTTCAGCCCAAGGGAACTGTCCGCAAAACCCAGATAGATATCTCCCTTTGTCAGGGAATCCTCCGCCCCGGATACCACCTCCGCTTCATAGCCGGTCAGGCTCTTCCAGGCACCTTTCAAATTTTCAGCCACCCCCAGCAGCTCCTCTTCCCTTCCGGTCTGCAGAACCAGACGCCCCGTACCTTCCGGTACAAAACAGCCACTCTTCCCTTTCCACTCAGAAAGGCCCGGAGTAACCTCCGGACATGAATTGACCGCTTCTTCCCTGTCCGTCTCTTCCTCCCCGGTTTCATCCGCCCTGCCCTCCTGTGTATCCATAACCGGCTGTTCGATCTTCCATAGCCGTTCATCCGGAGGCACCGTCACTGTATACGCCGGAGAATCCTCATATTTCCCGTCCCGTGACACCCGATACCCCACCGCAACATCTTTTTCCTCCAAAGTGGGATACACCATTCCGTCCTCTCCGATAATTTCCTCATAATCCGCTCCGATAAGGCTGATCTCATAGCCCTCCGGAGCCACAGGCAGAGGAAGATAACGGCTTCCGTCCTCCTTAACCTGAATTTCCGGCACCTCCAGACAATAAACCAGAGGCACCTCTTCATAAAGCTCCATTTCAAGCAACGATACGTTCTGATAATATAGATACTGATTTTCCTCCGCAGTGGAAACAGCCGTTGTCCGGATCCGGAAAAACCTGCCATTCACCACCTTATCCAGTACAATACTCTGTGCATTAGCCTCCGGTTCCCCTTCCCAATCCGCTGCCTGCACCCAGTTTTCGCCATCCTCCGAAGCTTCCAGAACAAAACCTTCCACATTCAGCCTCTCCCAATAAAGCCTGACAAAAGAAACACTTCTCTCCTCCGGAAATTCCACCATCAGCCAATGCTCCGGCTGTCCCGCTTCGTTGGCGCTGGACCACCTGCTTGCCCTATCTCTCCTGTTCCCATCCACCGCAAGAGAGGCGCCGAATTTTTCATTTTCCACACTGTCCGCCGTCACCTTCACCCCCGGCAGCCGGGCCAAATTCTCCCGATAAAATCCCCGGGACGCATCCTCTTGCGTTTCTTTAATCAAATCATCCCCCCGCAGCCCAAAAACCGCCAGCAACAGCAAGACTGCCAGCAGAACCACACCCCCTATTTTAAAAGTTTTCCTCATACCATTTTCCCTTTTCTATAATAATCTTTTTCTCTCTTTTATCTCTTCCATAAACTACACTGCCGGATAAAAAGCTGCCGTACCTCGACCTTCCGTCTGTGCCCCCTGTCCGTGAGGGATTCCGTCCGGGAGGAACGGTCCCGGAAACAGATCCTTTCTGTACCATGGAGAGGAGACCGGGCATATGGGACAGCCTCACCTGTCCCATATGCCGCCCTCGGGCTCATCGGAATGTCCGGTACAGCCCGGATCTGCTTCCGGGACCGTTCCTCCCGGACGGAATTCCTCACGGACAGGGCCACAGACGGAAGGTCGAGGTACGGCAGCTTTTTATCCGGCCCACCCCACCTCAGAACTCCACTCCCTTTCGTGCGGGAATCCCCTTCTCAAACGGATGCCTTATGCACCGCATCTCCGTAATATAATCAGCGGCGTCCACAATAAAATCCGCCGCATCCCTGCCTGTACAGACAAGCTCCAGCTCCTCCGGCTTTTCCTTCAGAAAATCCTTCAGCTTGTCCACATCCAGCAGTCCCCAATTCACAGGATAAGTCACTTCATCCAGAATAAGCAGCTCCGCTTCCCCTGCGGACGCCTGTCTTACCGCTTCGTCCAGCAGGCGGTTATGAATCTTGGTAAGGGCTTCCTTATCCGCCTGTGACATAGACGAAAAAAAGCCGAAATCCTTTTCACTGCGCAGGATACGGATTGCAGGTATATGTGCAATGCTGTGCAGTTCCCCGGTATCCCGGCCTTTCATAAACTGCAGGATAAGCACTTTTTTCCCGGCTCCTGCCGCACGCAGGGCAAGCCCCATGGCTGCTGTCGTTTTTCCTTTTCCTTCTCCGGTATATAAATGTATCAGTCCTTTATTCATCTTTTTTTCCTCTTACGCTTTCCTTTTCGGCTGTATTCCTGTGAAATATACGCTGATAACCATAAGGCAGAGGCACACCTGACATATCCGGCCACATCGGTTCCCGGCGCCGCTCTTTTTCCATATTGCCGGCGGTTCCTTTTCCTGTCCCTATCTGTCTGTTCGGACAATCCGTTCGGGCGCAGGAAGCGCAGATACCGGCGCATATTTCATCCTTATTTCCTGTAAGCACGGCAAGGTAGGCCACACTTTTTTTCGGAGACAGCACATAACACTGGTTATAATGAACCTCTTCCTGACCGACATTCCGGAATATTTTCTCCATGACCTCAAAGGGGAGCTCCTCGCCGGGGAAAAGCATTTTCTTCACCCATAATCCATATTTTTCCCGGATTTTCCTGTTCATATCCTCATAGGCCTGCAGCAAAAGCTCCGTGCAGATACATTCCGCCATAAAACTCTCGGTAAGCATTCCCCGGGACGTATCCTTCTCCTGAAGGCGGTCTGGCCAGATGCCAAGGCTCACAATGACCTGACAGCCCTTTTCTTCCGTCTCTTCATCCGCTTCCGGAAACTCCTGCCGGAAGGGACCATATACATACATCCCCACCGGCCGCAGCCGTTCCATAATTTCCCCATAAACCTGAGAAAACAACAAGAAGTCGGCATCCTCATAGTGATACCGACTCATTGCTGTCTTTAATTCATCATCTGATAAGCTGATTTCCAGCTGTATTTTTTCCATTTGGGTTTTCCTGTTTTATTCAGTCAATCTCCTTCCCCTGCTTGCAGGGGATTCCCTGCAGAGCGCGCATGGCATTCAGTATGGCAAGCACAGCCACGCCCACATCGGCAAATACGGCCAGCCACATATTGGCCATGCCTATGGCCGCCAATATCAGCACCAGGATTTTCACTCCCAGGGCGAAGACAATATTCTGTTTCACAATGCCCAGTGTCTTTCGGGATATTTTCATGGCTGTGGCAATCCTGGAGGGTTCATCGGTCATGATGACCACATCCGCCGCTTCAATTGCCGCGTCGCTCCCCAGGCCTCCCATGGCGATTCCGATATCCGCTCTTGCGAGGACCGGCGCGTCATTGATACCGTCCCCTACAAATACCAGCTTACCCTTAGGTGATTTGGACTGAATGAGTTTTTCCACCTCATCCACCTTATCCCCGGGCAGAAGTCCGGAATGCACTTCCGTCAGGCCGATTTGGGACGCTACATATTCCGCTGTTTCCCTGCGGTCGCCGGTAAGCATGACAATCCGCTTCACCCCTTCCGCTTTCAGCCCGCTGATACAGGCCGCCGCATCGTCCTTCACTTCATCCGCTATAAGTATATATCCCAGATACTGGTTATCTCTGGCTACATGCACAATTGTACCAATCTGAGCGGCATGAGTAAAGCTTATTTTCTGCTGCTGCATTAATTTTTCATTGCCGGCATAAATATCGGCTCCGTCAATCACCGCATGAACACCGTGTCCGGCAAGCTCCTGCGTGCTTTCCAGCCTGCTCTTATCCAGTTCTTTTCCGTATTCCTTCTGTATGGAAAGGGAAATGGGGTGGTTGGAATAGCTTTCCGCATAGGCGGTGATTTCCAGTAATTCCTCTTTGGAGATCACTTCCCGGGACTCTTCCATGGCCGGCTGCACTTCTTTTACCTTAAAGGTTCCCTTTGTCAGAGTACCTGTTTTATCCATGACTACAATTTCCGTTTCGGCAAGGGCTTCCAGGTAATTGCTTCCTTTTATCAACACACCCGCCTTACTGGCTCCGCCAAGACCTCCGAAAAAGCTTAAGGGCACGCTGATAACCACAGCGCACGGACAGGAAACCACCAGGAAGGTCAGCCCTCTGTAAATCCAGTCCGACCAGCCGCCCAGAAACAGGGGCGGGATGATGGCAAGCGCCGCAGCGCATATAACCACGATCGGAGTATAGTATCTGGCAAATTTCGTGATAAAGTTCTCTGCCTCCGCCTTTTTGCTGCTGGCATTTTCCACCAGATCAAGTATTTTGGAAACAGTGGATTCCCCGAAGGGTTTGGAAACCTCCACCTCCAGGACTCCCGTAAGGTTGATACAGCCGCTGATTACCTCTTCTCCGCAAAGTACCTCTCTGGGTACGCTTTCCCCGGTGAGCGCCATGGTATCCAGGCTGGAATTGCCTTTTACAATAACGCCGTCAAGAGGAATCCTCTCACCAGGCTTCACAACGATGAGCTCGCCAACCGCCACTTCATCCGGATCCACTTCCTCTTCCACGCCGTTTCTGCGTACATTGGCGAAATCAGGCCGGATATCCATCAGTTCCGTAATATTTTTCCTGGAACGGTTCACCGCATAGCTCTGGAAAAGCTCGCCTACCTGGTAGAACAGCATTACAGCTACCGCCTCTGAATACTCTCCCACTCCAAAGGCTCCGAAAGTGGCCAGTGTCATCAGGAAGTTTTCATCAAACACCTGTCCGTTCCGGATATTCCGCGCCGCCTTCCAGATAATGTCATATCCAATCAGAAGATAGGGCACAAGATAAAGGAAAAATCCGCCTGGAAATTCATCCATCCATGAAAAAATGCCGCTGTGATCCATGATCATCAGCACAATAAAAAGTACAAACGTCACAAGGATCCGGATCAGCATCTTCCTGTGTTTCTCTGTCATAAGCGCCCACTCCTTTACCGGAGGATCTTACAGTCCGGCTCTACCTTCGCACAGGCTGCCACCACCTCATCCATAATAGCGTCAAACCGGTCGTCCTCTGCATCGATAGTCATTTTCTGCATCATAAAGCTTACGCTGGCATCGTGAACGCCGGGGATCTTCTTAATGGCGTTTTCCATCTTCGCCGCACAGTTTGCACAATCCAGATTTTCCATTTTAAATTTCTTCTTCATTATCTTATCCTCCATTTTATTCTTCAATATGCTCCCTGCCCTGGGCAATTATGGTCCGCACATGGTCATCTGCCAGGG
>OGYI01001084.1_pt1 | contig 28782 bp, 30 predicted proteins | sample 1576521 | NCBI WGS metagenome assembly OGYI01 (sample SAMEA3541484, study PRJEB24748) | human gut metagenome | biome: human gut; feature: human-associated habitat; material: faeces | place: China | collected 2012
TTGGGAAGGGAGTCCACAGCGGGAGGACAGGCCTGCGGCAGACGCGAAGCACAGGACAGGAAAATTTCTCAGGCCGGAAGGAAAAATATAAAATCCGTTGCGAAAGAGGTCGATATCAAGTAGTATTTATGAGGAAGCAAAAGGATGACAGGAGGATGAATAAAATGGTTCGTATTTTGGTAGTTGAGGATGATACGGATATTAATAATATGACGGCGGAATTCCTGAGGGGGAAGGGATGCGGGGTGGAGCAGGCTTTTTCGGGGACCGAGGGGAGGCTTTTGTGGCAGATGAAGGAATTTGATCTGCTGCTTCTGGATTTGATGCTGCCGGGGCTTTCGGGAGAGGAATTGATTCGGCAGATACGGGAAATCAGCAGGATTCCGGTAATTGTGCTGACGGCTAAAAATGCGCTGGAGGATAAGGTGGAGGTTCTTGGTGGAGGGGCGGATGATTATCTTACCAAGCCTTTTGAACTGGAAGAACTTTGGGTGCGGATCCAGGTGCAGCTGCGGCACAGGGGGAGTATGGCGGGGGAAAAGGAGATTGTTTTTAAGGATTGGGTGGTTGATCAGGATGCGCGTGTCCTGAAGGCGGGAGGGAAGGCTGTTGAACTGACGGCTCATGAACTGGGAATTGTGGAGCTTTTGATGCGGCATCCAAAAAAGGTTTTCACAAAGCAGGAGATTTATGAAGCGGTGTGGCAGCAGGACTCTTTTATAGAAGATAAGACGATAAACGTGCATGTGAGTAATATCCGGGCAAAGCTGCGTGCCGGTGGGGCACAGGACTATATTCAGACTGTGTGGGGAATTGGATTTAAGATGACGGAATAACAATTAACACTTTCTTAAATATTTCTTTGCGATTTCTCTGCTTATTTCTGCGATACTGAATATATCAAAGCAAGGAGGTACTCACATAATGGAAGTAGTACAGACAAAAGCGCTCTGTAAAGTTTATGGACAGAAGCGGGCAGTGGATAATCTGTCCATGTGCGTCCATGAGGGCGATATTTATGGATTTATAGGAAAGAATGGAGCAGGAAAATCGACGGCGTTGAAGATGCTGTGTTCCCTGGCAGCTCCCACTTCGGGGGAAATATCTATTTTCGGAAAGCCGGTCAGTGACAGCATTTCCAGAAAAAGGACAGGTATTCTGGTGGAAAGCCCCGGGATTTACCCGAATATGAGCGCACGGGAGAATATGATGCTGAAGGCGGCCTGTCTGGGGCTGGTGGATGGAAAAGAAAAAGTACAGGAGCTGCTCCGTCTGACAGGGATTGCGGATACCGGCAAGAAGAAAACAAAGCAGTTTTCCATGGGTATGAAGCAGCGTCTCGGAATCGCCATGGCGCTTTTGGGAAATCCGGATCTTCTGATTCTGGATGAGCCTATCAATGGACTGGATCCGGAAGGAATGTCCGAAGTGCGCATGCTTCTGAAAAAGCTGAATCAGGAAAGAGGAATCACCATTTTGTTGAGTTCCCATATCCTGGGTGAACTGAGCAAGCTGGCGACCCGTTATGGCGTGATCCGGGATGGCAGAATGGTACAGGAAATCACAGCGCAGGAGCTGGAAGAAAACTGTCGGGATTATCTGCATGTAAGGGTGGATAAGCCGAAGGAAGCCGCAGTGTGCCTGGAACAGGGGCTGGGAATTACCCGTTATGAGGTAAGGCCTGAGGGACAGCTGCTTATTTATGACAATTGTGAAAGCGATCAGGTGAGCAGGATGCTTACGGGAAACGGAATTGTGGTTCAGGAACTGTATCTGCACCGGAGGGATCTGGAAGAATACTTCGTGGAAATGATGGGAGGTGGGGAAAATGCTTAATATGCTTCGTATGGATCTGCGCCGGATGTTCCGGGTGAAAATGATGTTCATAGCTTTTCTCTGTCTTGCGGCAGGTATTCTTATTTCCATTATTACCCTGCGTACGGTAACTGACCCGGAACTGCGCCAGCAGGCGATTGAGTCGGGTGTGGAGATTACAACAAGCGATGAGACTGATTTTGAGTCCATTCGTTCTCTTACGGAAACACAGGCTCTATGTACAACTATTTACAGCGGCAGTTTTATTTTCGTAGCTTTGTATATTGTTGTGGTATTGTTTGTCTGTAATGATTACAGCAGTGGGTTTGCCAAAAATATATTTTCTTTTTATGGAGGCCGGTGGTGTTATTATGTCAGTAAGCTTCTGTGTATGACTATCGTATGTGCATTGTGGATTCTGGGAAGTTTCCTTATCTTTCGGATATGCTCTGTTGTAAGCGGGATGAATTTTGCGAGAAGCAATCTGGTTGATTATCTGAGAGTATTTGTGGAATATTTGTTTATAGGAGTGGCATTTTCCGCAGAGGGGATTTTTCTGAGTGTATGGCTGCGCAGCGAAGGAGGCGGGATTGCGGCGGCGATTGTTCTGGCCGGAGGGATTGTGCCGGTTATGCTGGAAGCATTGCTTGGAAACTGGGGAATTTCCATAGTATACAAAACGCTGTACGGCAGTGTGCAGGCAGTGACGGCAAATGTTACTTACGGAAGCCCGGTCGGAGAAGCAATGGCGGTTACCGCAGTCTGGCTTGCGGTCTGGTCGGCGCTGAGCCTTCTGGCTTTATATAAAAAAGATATTTAAACCTTGTCTTCACGGAAAGAGAAGGTAACAGCTCAGGGTATCCGGACGGTTATAAGAAAAGATGGGAAATGAGGAGGCAGTATGGGAATAGGAATTGTGATAATGGGGGTTTTGCTTTTTGTGTCAGTCCTTCGGCTGTGGAGTTATGACAGACAGCTGAAGGAATGGGCGGAGCAGCTTACACAAACCGACGAATACAGCAATCTGCGGTTGGGCACCAGTGTGCGCAGCCGCGCTTTCCTGAACTGCTGCCGGGCGGTGAATGAGCGGCTGGAAAGAGGGCAGCAGGCGCGCATCCGCCAGGAAAGTATGAGCAGGGAACTGAAATTCACCATATCCTGTGTCTCTCATGATATCCGTACTCCGCTCACAGGAGCGGCGGGATATCTGCAGCTTCTGGAAAATATATCGGATACGGATATGCAGAAAAGCTACATAGCCATTGTCCGCCGCAGGCTGGAGGATTTGGAGGGGCTGCTGGAGGAGCTTTTTTTATTTACGAAGCTGTCCAATGAGGAGTATCAAATTGAATGTGAGGAAATTGCTCCGTTTCCTGCGCTGTGTGATGTGCTGGCGGGATTTTATCATAAGCTGACGGAAGCCGGTGTGGAGCCGGAACTGTATTTTCAGGAGGAAAGCGGAATGGTTTATGCATCTGCGGAGGCACTGCGGCGTGTTTTTTCCAATCTGGTACAGAATGCCCTTCGATATGGCAGCGGCAGGCTGGTGATCCGGCAGGAAGGGAAAGCCATTCATTTTACGAATCCGGTGGAACATCCGGAGGAACTGGATACGGAAAGGCTGTTTCAGCGTTTTTACCGGGCGGATCCTTCCAGGCATACGGGAGGGGCCGGGCTGGGGCTTGCCAGTGTGAAAGGACTGATGGAAAAAATGGGAGGAAGCGTCGGGGCGGCCGTCCGTGAGGGGTGCCTGGTGGTTACCCTTTATTTTCAGTGAGGGCGGGATAAACGCATCCGTCACAGGGACCCTGTCTCTGTTTCCGTGTCTGTCTCCGTCCTGTCCCTCCTCCCGGGAGCCGCCGTGGGTATGTTTTCTGCTCTAGCCTCAAAAACGGGGTGTTTCTAAATTTCCGCTGCGCCGGAAGGCTGCCAACGCGGCAGAACTCCTCACCGGCGGCCGGGCCGGCCGGTTCGTCAGACAAGCCGCTAAGGGCGGCAGTCTTCCGGCGCAGCGGAGCATTAAGAAACATCACCGTTTTTTCAGATGGAGCGGAAAACATATCCACGGCGGCTCCCGGGAGGAGGGGCAGGACGGAGACAGACACGGAAGCAGAGAGGGGCTCCTGTGACGGATGCGTTTATCCCTGGGGGAGTGTGGGGCGGAAGGGGGTTGCTGTGAGGGTTTTGCGGTATAGGCCGGGTGGGGTTCCGGTGTGTTTTTTGAAGATTTTGTTGAGGTGGAATTCGTCGTAAAAGCCGAAGTTGAGGGCTACGGTTTGGAGTTTGGAGTCGGGGTAGTCTAGCAGGAATTGTTGGACCAGGTGGATTTTTTCTTCCATTTGGTATTGGTAGAAGGTTTTTGCGTAGGCTTCCCGGAAGCGTTGGTTGAGTGTTTTGGGGCAGACTCCGAGGTGGAGGGCCATGTCGGCTGTTTTGTAAAATTTTTGGGGGTTCTGGGCGGTCAGTGTGATGGCCTGGGTGAGGAGGGTGTCTTGTGTGTGTGGATTTTGGGCGCAGGAGTCCTGGAGTTCCAAGAGAAGTAAATCAAATAGGGCATTTATTTTCCTGTCCTTGTTTGGGGATGGGGAGAGGCGGACGGAAATAAGCTCCTGAAAGAGCAGTTTGACGCGGGGGAAGCTGCTGCAGTGGATCAGGGGCGGTAAGGTGGTGCCGGGGGCGGAGGGATTGCTGCCGAAGGAATCCTGTGGAGAGCAGGAGATATGAAAGTATATGGTGCGGGTGCCGGGGGTGCAGTTTTTATTGCCGGAGTGGTGCTGGCCTGCATGAAGGATAAACACGTCGTCATTCATTGCTGTAAAGGGGACTTCGTTCTGAAGGATTTCCCATTCTCCATTTATCATATATACAAAATCGTGCTCCTGCATAATTCTGTCGGGATGGGGGCAGCCATCGGCGTAGTATATGTAATTTGCGGCGCTGATCTGTCTTTGACAGCCAAGGGTGTAGGTGGGCATGGCAGTTACCTCCGATTTTCATAGTTCCATAATATACATTTTGTTTCCCTTTTGTCAATGGACGTAAGGCAGGAGGATCTTTATACTGGGAAGGTGAAAGATATCTTTTATGGAATGGATGGGAGCGGATGGGTTATGGGCCGGATGCTCGGAAAGGAGATTGCAATGAAAAAGCTGAATATTGTTCTTGTGGGTCTGGGGTTCGGAGGGGCTTTTGTCCCGATTTATAGGGATCATCCGGGAGTGGGGAGTATCGGGATTTTTGATACGGACAGCAGCGTTATGGAGGAGTTTGCCAGGGCGCACGGGATAGAAAGGCTGTATCATAGTTTTGAGGAAATCCTGGAGGATGAGGAAGTGGATGCGGTTCATCTGGTGACTCCGATTCCTCTTCATGCAAAACAGACGGCAGCGGTTTTGAATGCGGGAAAGCATTGCGCGTGTACGGTACCCATGGCGGTTTCTCTGGAGGAAATCAGGGAGATTACGGAGGCGGTGAAGAGAAGCGGGAAAAATTATATGATGATGGAGACTACGCTTTATACGAGGCAGTTTTTTTATGCAAGGGAAATGCTTATAAAGGGGGAATTTGGTAAAATACAGTTCCTGCGGGGGTCTCATTATCAGGATATGGCGAACTGGCCTTCTTATTGGCTGGGGCTGCCGCCCATGTGGTATGGAACTCATGCCATAGCGCCTATGAGAGCTATGGCGGGAGCGCGGATATGTAAGGTGCATTGTTTTGGTTCGGGTACGATGGAGGAAGGGATGGAGGAACAATATGGGAATCCTTATCCGGTGGAGAGCGCTATTTTTTCCTTTGAAAACGGGCTGAAGGGGGAAGCTACGCGGACTCTGTTTGAAACGGCCAGGGTTTATCAGGAGGGGATGTTTGTTTATGGAAGTGACGCCAGCTTTGAGTGGGGTTTTTCTGATGGGGATAATCCGATCATTACAACGGCTGTGAAGGCGGCGGACGGGAAACGCGGGGGAACCACTGTGGTGAGGGAGACGGTAATGCCTAATTATTATAGTATGCTGCCGGAGGAAATCCGGAGGCATACGGTGGGAGGTAATTATGATCCGCTGAATCCGCAGGAATCACTGATTTCCGGTGCGGCGGGCGGGCATCATGGTTCCCATCCGCATCTGGTGCATGAATTTGTCTCCAGTATACTGGAGAATCGGAAGGCGGCAATTGATGAAGTCCTGGGGGCGAATATCACGGCTGCCGGGATCTGTGCCCATTTGTCGGCTATGCAGGATGGGGCGGAGGTTGTTGTGCCGGTGTTTGATGAAGGGTAGTATGGAGGATGATAGCGGGCAATAAGCAAAACATATGCGTTTGTACGTATATGTTTTGCTTGCTATTTTTATGATTTCGGCTAAAATTAGATTGGTACCTGTAATAGCCGAAAGGAGTATTGAAGTGGAATATATTAAACGCAATATGGAGGAGATCTTTCTTGAGTTAAATAAGCAATATCCTGCAATTTTGGTGACAGGTCCCCGGCAGGTTGGTAAAACTGCCATGCTTCAGAAACTTATTGTTCTGGAAGGGCGAAGCAGAAATTATGTGTCATTAGATGATCTGAATGATCGTGCATTGGCCAAAACGGATCCCGCGATGTTTTTCCAGATTCATCAGCCTCCTATTTTAATTGACGAAATACAGTATGCTCCGGAATTGTTTACTTATATTAAAATTTATGCAGACAGAGATCAGCGTGCAGGGGACTTTTGGATGATCGGCTCTCAGTTATTTAAACTGATGGATGGTGTTCAGGAGTCCTTGGCCGGAAGGGTTGCGCTCCTCCATCTTTCTCCTCTTTCCCAACAAGAAATATATAGCGGACAGGCTGGGGCCTTTTCCCTGGATATAGATGTACTTTCAAAGCGTCAGCAAGTCGTTCGGCCTGCTTTGGCTCCGCAAATTTTTGACCGTATCTTTTTAGGCGGAATGCCTGCCTTGGTGAGTAAAAAATATCAGGAGCGCAGCATCTTTTATTCCAGTTATATCAATACTTATCTGGAAAGGGATGTAAAGGATTTGTCAGGCAGCATTGATTCGCTGAAGTTTTTGAATTTTATAACAGCTGTTGCGGCCAGAACCTCCCAAATGGTTAATTACAAAGGGATTGCTGACGACTGTGATATGGATCAGGCTACAGTAAAAAGCTGGCTGCGTATTCTGGAAACATTGGGGATTATTTTCTATCTGCATCCATACTCGAATAATGTGTTAAAACGTACTGTGAAGACGCCCAAAATATATTTTTATGATACAGTCCTTGTTTGTTACCTGACTAAATGGAGCAGTTCTGAAACGGCAATGAGCGGTGCGATGAATGGTGCTTTACTCGAAAACTATACGGTGAGTGAAATCCAAAAAAGCTATCAAAATGTGGGCAAGGAACCTTATCTTTACTATTATCGTGATAAAGATGCAAAGGAAATTGATCTTTTGATGGAAGGTGACGGCCAACTGCATCCCATTGAAATAAAGAAAACGGCAACTCCGGAAAAGAAAATGATCAGTAATTTTTCAGTAATAGAGAAGTCTTTCATGCAGAGAGGTATTGGCGCTGTACTCTGCCTGTCTGAAAAATTGGGAGCCTTTGATAAAGATAACCTCATTGTCCCCATATCCTTAATTTAACGGCAGTGTTCTGTTTCACAAAAATATGATATAATCGAAAAAGTATATAAATAAATTCAACTAATATCAGGGAGGTATTTTCGTGCTGCACATATTCTATGGTGAAATGGCGGATGTAATTTATAATACTTCCGTATACTTTAAAAATGTATATGAGGATGAGTGGATTACAGATTCTTTTACAAAAGAAATGATTATGGATATTGATAAATCACGGGTATTGGATAATGCCGTAATTGACAGCCCGGTCATGGGTAAAATTGCGCCGACCAGTTTGTCTGGTGGTGTGAAAACACTGATACTGATGAATTATGAACCTGAAAAGGTATTTAATGCTTCTGCATGCGGAGATAATTGTGCAAAGTGGATTTTGAAAATTGCACAGGAAAAAGAACTGACCATCAATTTGCGGCATATTATGGACTTTGGAAAAGGAAGCTTTACCATTCATATTTTGAATACCGGAGAAATTGTCCACAATATGAAAGAATTAATTCCAATTGCCGGACTTTATATATAGGTGTAAATATGATAGGAAAATATCAAATTATTATACAAAATAAGCGTATACGTTACGAGTTTGTAATAAAGAGAAATATTACAATTATTCGCGGAGACAGTGCCACCGGAAAAACGGTTCTTGTGGAAATGATTCGGGAGTTTCAGGAAAATGGAATAGCCAGTGGTATTGAATTGACAAGTGAAAAAAAGTGTGCTGTTTTGTCAGGGCAAACATGGAAAGTGCAGTTATCTGCCATACAGGATAGTATTGTCTTTATTGATGAAGGTAATAACTTTGTTGGAACTAAGGAGTTTGCAGCGTATATTCAGCATACAGATAACTATTATGTGATAGTAGCGAGAGAAAGTCTGTCGGCTCTGCCATATAGTGTGGAGGAAATATATGGTATTCGTAATTCCGGGAAATATGGTTCATTGAAGCGGACTTATAATGAATTATATCATTTGTATGGGAAACAGGATTACTATCATCCTATCAAGCCTGAAATGGTTATCACAGAGGATTCTAACGCAGGATTTCAATTTTTTAATCACTTATGCAGGAAAAGAGGAAAGCCATGCATAAGTGCTTCTGGAAAATCCAATATTTTTATGGTTGCTTTAAATAGTAAGGATGATATAGTTTTGATTATTGCTGACGGAGCAGCATTCGGTTCTGAAATGGAAAAAATGGTAAAGTTAATGGAGATAGAAGACCGATTTCATTTATATTTGCCGGAGTCTTTTGAATGGTTGCTCCTAAAGAGTGGAATTTTGCAGGATTCTGATTTAAAGAAACTTTTGGATGAGCCATATAATTATATTGAGAGTTCAGAAAATTTTAGCTGGGAAAGGTATTTTACGAAAGTTTTAATTAATAAAACGGCTGATACTCATATGAAATATACAAAGCATATCTTGAATCCGTTTTATCTTCAGGAAAAAAATGTGGAAAAAGTTATGCATACGATCGAAAGGATAGAAATATAGGTTTGCTTAATGACGTATGAAGATGTCATTGTAAATGTGAAGTATAATCAGAAGAAATGCTGAAGGAATATTATCCTTCAACAGGCGAATATACAAGAGGAGCCGGTGTGCTGGATCTGGCATATGCCATAGTATCCCGGGAAGAAAACCGCGGAGGTGCTAAGCTGGCAGTCCATGTGACGGAAGCCATCAACGGTATTATGCAGGCGGCCCGCAGCGGGGAAATTTATCATATGCGTACGGAGTGCAGCCGTCCTGCACCATTAAAGAAGGGCTTACAGCCGGGGAAAATAGCGTAAAAACGGCCCGGCAAATAAATAAAGGCCAAAAATGAAAGGAGAAAATATGAGCGGAGTTGTTGGAACAAACCTGGTAGCACAGGTAGGATTTATTGTTAAGGATATTTATGAAACAAAGAAGAAATGGGCAGAGTTTCTCGGTGTGGAGGAGCCGCCCGCGGTGGAAGCGGGAGATTATGCGGTGACACAGACGGAATACAAAGGAAAGCCCGCTCCCGGGGCGCAGAGCCTTCTGGCCTTTTTTGATGTGGGACCGGGCCTGCAGCTGGAATTGATTCAGCCCAATGAGGAACCCTCCACCTGGAGAGAATTCCTGGACGAGCACGGAGAGGGCGTACATCATCTCGCTTTTAATGTGGCGGGAATGAATATGCAGCAGGCTGTTGACAACTGTAAGGAATTCGGAATGACTCTGGAGCAGAAAGGAGAATACGGAAGCGGGGACGGAAGATATGCCTATCTGTCTGCGACGAAGGATTTGAAGGTGCTGATTGAACTGCTGGAGAGCGATAAGAAATAAGGAGTAATTATGCGTATTGGATTATCTTCATCATTGGAACATGACAATCCCGGACAATGGGCGCGCAGGATGAAGGAGCTGGGCTGCGGCGCCGTGGTATTTCCTGTGGATTATACGGCTTCTGAGGAGCTGGTTAACGCTTATGTACAGGCGGCCGGTGAGGAAGGCCTTGTCATTGCCGAGGTTGGTGCCTGGTGTAATCCCCTTGCTGCAGATGAGCAGGAGCGGCAGGCTGCAATGGAGCGCTGTGTCGGCCAGCTGAAGCTTGCGGACAGAATCGGCGCTGCATGCTGCGTTAACATAACGGGAAGCTGCGGAAGCCGGTGGGACGGGGCTTATCCGGGCAATTTCACGCAGGAACACTGGAAGAAAACCGTGCGTTCCATTCAGGAAATTATTGACAGGGCCGAACCGGAGAATACCTTCTATACGGTGGAGCCCATGCCCTGGATGGCTCCGGCCAATCCGGAAGAGTATGCCGCCCTGTTAGCCGAGGTGGACAGAAAACATTTCGGCGTACATATGGATTTGGCCAATTGGATCACCAGTCCGGAAAAATACTTCGGGAACGAAGCGTTTATGGAAACCTGTTTTGACAGGCTGGGCAGTTATATAAAGAGCTGCCATATTAAGGACGTATGCCTTCAGGAGGAATTTACCTTCCAGCTGAAAGAAGTAGCCTGCGGAGAAGGAATCCTGAACCTGGAAAAATATGCCCGTCTGGCAGAAAAAGTGAATCCTGAGATGCCTATGATTATAGAGCATCTTCATTCGGATTCAGAGTATCTGCAGAGTGTGGCATATTTAAAAGAAAGAATGGAAAAAGCAGGGCTGCAGGTTATTAATTAGCCATATTTCCTGATGGATGAGAATAGCACAAAGACTGCGGTAAGAAAAGCGATCCGGTAAAAATCATATTTACCGGACGCTTTTTTTATGTATAATGGAAGAGTATGAAAAGAACAGGAGGGAACCATGGGGAAATATTATCTGGATATGGAAGAATATAAGGGGCTGGCGAGACAGGCGGCAGCGGAGGGCTGTGTATTGCTGAAGAATGAAAACAATACGCTGCCGGTAAGAGAAGGGGAAAACGTATCGGTATTCGGAAGAATACAGTTTACATATTATAAAAGCGGCACCGGTTCGGGCGGTCTGGTGAATACCCGTTATGTGACCGGAATTCTGGATGCGCTCCGTGCGGAAGGATCCATCCGGGTAAATGAAGAACTGGCCGGTGTATACGAAGCGTGGTGTGCGGAACATCCTTTTGACAAAGGGAAGGGATGGGGGCAGGAACCCTGGTCCCAGGAGGAAATGCCTCTGGACGATAAAACAGCGGCGCGTGCGGCACAAGTGAGTGATGCCGCGCTGGTGATTATCGGACGTACGGCGGGAGAGGATCAGGATACAAAGGCGGAACCGGGCAGTTATCTGCTTACGGAAAAAGAAAAAGCCATGATCCGGACGGTCAGCAGACATTTTGCAAGGACGGCGGTCCTGCTGAATGTGGGAAACATTATCGATATGAAATGGGTGGAGGACTGTGCGCCTTCCGCTGTCCTTTATGTATGGCAGGGCGGTATGGAAGGCGGGAACGGCGTGGCGGATGTGCTTACCGGAAGAGTCAGTCCCTGCGGAAAGCTGAGCGATACCATTGCGGCTTCCATAGAGGACTATCCTTCTGCAGCGGATTTTGGCGGTCAATATGAAAATGTATATGCGGAAGATATTTACGTGGGTTACCGTTACTTTGAAACGGCAGCCAGGGATAAGGTACTCTATCCTTTCGGTTTTGGCCTGTCCTATACGAAGTTTGCGGTAACAACGGAAAGTTTCCGGGAAGAAGGAGAGGATATTCTGCTGCAGGTCCGTGTGAAAAATACAGGAGACTCGGCAGGAAAAGAAGTCGTGCAGGTTTATGCGAATCCTCCGCAGGGGCGGCTGGGAAAACCTCTCCGCAGCCTGGCGGCCTTCCGGAAAACGGAAGTGATTCAGCCGGACGGGGAAGAGATTCTTTCCTTCCGTATTTCTAAAAAAGAGCTGGCTTCCTATGATGACAGCGGTGTTACCGGACATAAATCCTGCTATGTGCTGGAGGAAGGATGCTATGGTTTCTATGTGGGAACGGATGTGCGGAGCGCTTCTTTTGCAGGAGCCTTTGTTCAGGAGACACTTACCGTGACCGAACGCCTGGAGGAAGCGCTGGCTCCTGTTACTCCTTTTTGCAGGATGAAGCCTGTGGGAGAGGGAGACTCCTTCTGTATGCAGAAGGAAGCAGCGCCCTTAAGAAGTGTGGATTTGGCGCAGCGGATTCTGGAAAACAGGCCTGCATCACCTGTCTGCACCGGTGACAGGGGCATCCTTCTCGGAGATGTCTATGACGGAAGAGCTGATATGGAGGATTTTCTCGCCCAGCTGACGGATGAGGATCTGGCCTGTATCGTTCGGGGAGAAGGGATGTGTTCCCCGAAGGTGACGCCCGGAACGGCAGGCGCATTCGGCGGCGTCACGGATCGTCTGCAGCATTTCGGCATCCCGGCTGGCTGCTGTGCGGACGGCCCTTCCGGTATCCGTATGGACTGCGGCACACATGCCTTCAGCCTGCCTAATGGTACCTCCCTAGCCTGTACCTTTCATGAGGAACTGGTGGAGAAGCTGTTTGAGAAGGAAGGCCTGGAACTGAGACGCAACCGGGTGGATCTGCTCCTGGGACCCGGTATGAATATCCACAGAAATCCTCTGAACGGAAGGAATTTCGAATATTTCAGCGAGGATCCCTATCTTACCGGCAAAATGGCGGCAGCCCAGCTGAAGGGGATGGGAAAAGCGGGAACCAGCGGAACGATTAAGCATTTTGCGGGAAATAACCAGGAATATTCGCGGAACCTGGCAAATGCGGTCATTTCGGAGAGGGCGCTGCGTGAAATATACCTGAAGGGCTTTGAAATCGCAGTGAAGGAGGGAAAAGCTCTTTCCGTCATGAGTACCTACGGGCCGGTGAACGGTCTGTGGACTGCCGGAAGCTATGATCTGCTCACCACAATCCTTCGGAAGGAATGGGGCTTTGACGGTCTGGTTATGACGGACTGGTGGGCGAAGATGAATGAGGAAGGAGAAGAAGGGGACACACGGAATACAGCGGCGATGGTCAGGGCACAGAATGACCTGTATATGGTGGTTTCCGATGCGCAGGCCAATACCGGAGAGGACAACACGATGGAAGGGCTGGCGGACGGCAGGATTACCAGGGGGGAGCTGCTTCGCAGCGCCCGGAACATCTGCAGGGTATTGATGCGTCTGCCGGTGATGGATCGTTTCCTGGATCGCATATCGGAAGAGGAATTGAGAGAGCAGCGGGAAGGGGCCGGGGAAGATGCCCAATTTCTGGATCTGGTATACCAGGAAGTCGGCCGGGATACGGCACTGGACATTTCTTCTCTCTCCACGGAAAAAGGAGCATCTACTGTATTAGGGGTGAAGCTGCTTCATAAGGGTGTTTATGCGATGCAGGTTACTGCCAGATGCAGTGCGGGAGAACTGGCTCAGGTTCCCATGTCTGTTTTTATGAACCATGGAGTCGTGATCACCTTTACCATGAATGGGACGGATGGAGAATGGGTAACGCGCAGCGCGGATTTGGGAGAATTCAGGTTCCCTCATCAATATATGAAGTTCTATTTCGGACAGTCAGGCCTTGAATTAGGGGAGATCCGAATGATACTAAAGGAAGAATTCTGACCGGAATATGGGCAGAAGCTAACGGCTCAGGGTTTTGAAATATTACGGCGGAAGAAGCGGAAAGAGGAAACAGGTTATGATTCGGGCAGTGATTTTTGATATGGACGGGGTGCTGGTAGACAGTGAAATGCTCTATCTGAACCTGCGGTATCAGTTTGCAAAAGGAAAAAATCCGGAGGTGACCCTGGAGGAACTATACCCAACCGTGGGGCGTTCCTCCGAGGGAAGTTGGGGGATTGTGGCGAAAGCCGTGGACAATGGAATGACATGGCAGGAGCTTCTGGCGGAATACAAAGAGAAGGTGGTTGTCACCTATCCGTCTATGGATTTTACGGAAGTATTCCGGAAGGAGGCGCCGGATGTCCTTCGGAAGCTGCAGGAAAAGGGCCTTCGGCTGGCCCTGGCTTCTTCCAATGGTTTGGCTATTGTGGAAAAAATTCTCAGAGATAATGGGATAAGGGATTTTTTTGAAGTAGTGGTCAGCGGAGAAAGCTTTCGGAAAAGCAAGCCGGATCCGGAAATTTATATCCATACGGCTGCGGCGCTTGGAATCGATACGAAGGATTGCCTGGTGGCGGAGGATTCCACCGCCGGAATAACTGCCGCCCATCTGGCGGGAATGCAGGTGGCAGCCGTGATTGACGACCGTTTTGGCTTCGATCGTTCCCTGGCAGATTTTGAAGTGGAAAAAATAACGGATATCCCGGATATTCCAATCCTGTACGGGAAGGAAGTATCCTCTGCAAAAGCCTAGCTGATGATTTCCAGACCCATTTCATACAGCAGTTCATTCAGATTTACGATGGTAAGATTTTGGTACAGGGCATGTATAATGGCGCAGTCTCTTTCCGTCCGTGGATAGAGAGGAGGATATCCGGTCTGCTTCAGCAGCGTCTGGGTTTCCTCCAGCGTGAGTCCCATACCCAGGCAGAGTGCCAGCAGTTTATCGCGGGATGGCGTCTTGATTCCTGAAAAAATCTGGTAGGCATAGGTCCTGTCCAGGCCGGAGGCCTCAATACATTTGCTTTTATTGATGTTTTTTTCCTCCAGCAATTTTTCCAGGGCAGCGGAAACGGTCGTTTCCACTCTTTCTTCTTTGGTGATTTCCATATATGTATCAAAAGCCTGTGTCTTTTTCATCAGGTCAAATAATTCCTGTGTTGATTTTTTCATTGATCAATTCCCAATCCTTCTTTATAGTTATAGATGCAAATACATTGTAGCCGGTGCCAAAACCGGAGTCAAGTAATTAAGAATCCGTTACAAAGGAAAATGCAGAAAGGAACAAGCAATATGGATAATGCAGCACATATGTCTGAAGAAATCCGTTCTGAATATATGAAGGAAAATTATGAGGATATACTCGAACTGGCATCGGGGGAGGAAGACAGGACGGTGCTGGCCAGACGGGTGTCGGACGGCAGGCTTGTGATTAAGAAGATTATGCCCCGGGCGCAGGGGATGATATATGAGAAGCTGAAGAACAAGCCCCATCCCAATGTGGCGCCGGTATGGGATGTGATAATCATGAAGGATCAATGTGTGGTTATTACGGAATACATCAGCGGAATCACGCTTCAGGAACTGCTGAATCAGAGGGGGATGCTTCCGGAGCAGGAAGCGGTTCCCATTATTCTGCAGCTGCTGAAAGGACTGGAGTTTATTCATAGCCTGGGCATGGTACATCGGGATATCCATCCGGGGAATGTGCTGATATCCTCCGATAAAGTGGTTAAGATTCTGGATATGGGCATAGCACGCAATGTGAAAAGAAATCAGACTGCGGATACAACGATCCTGGGAACCGTTGGCTTTGCGGCGCCGGAACAGTTCGGTTTTGCGCAGACGGATCCCAGAACGGACATTTACAGTATCGGTGTGCTGCTGAATGTGATGATTACAGGAAAAATCCCTACAGTGGTCATTCCCGGCGGACGGACAGGAGGAATCATCCGTAAATGTATTCAGATTGATCCCAATGACCGGTATCAGAACGTCCATGAATTAACCCAGGCCCTGATGCCGGAAAAGATGAACGGTACGGAGCCTGAGAAAGCGCCGGAGGAGGAAAAGGATCCGGGTAAGAAAGCCATTATTCCGGGGTTTCGTACAGGAAAGATCTGGAAAAAAGCGATTGCAATAGCGGTGTATATTTTTATGACCCTGTTTACGGCGGTGCTTTTGGGCAATGGCGCTGAGAAAGCAGGGGTGCCGGGATTTTTGCTGGAAGGTCTTTCCTGCCTTATGATGATGTGGATCCCTTTACTGGTTATCACAAACTTTTGCGAGTGGGACAGGAAAATATTCCCTTTTTCCCGGTGGAATAAGGATGTGGTGCTGGTGATAAGGATCATTTTAACAGTAGCTTTGGCTTATGCGGGGATGGGCCTGGAAACCTCTCTGCCGAAATAACGAAGACGGTGACGGGCTGTTGTATGCTGCGGGCATACCAAAAAGAAGAAGAATTCCTATATCTTTGATGTAGGGATTCTTCTTCTTTTTTTCAGAAGGGCAGGAAAGACATGGGAGATAAATGGAGAGCTTCTATTTTTTATGGAGTTCATATCGGAATGGCATTGCTGTTGGGGCTGCTGGTTTATGTATTCTGCGGAAGAGACATCCGCATACTGAAGCTGGCGGAGCAGTGGCTTCCTCTGGAATACCTGCCGGAAGCAGGAAACGGAATAATACAAAGCTTCGCCAGGAATCACTTATGTGATATGGCCTGGGCTTATGCATTGGTATTTTCTGTGTGCCTGATATGGAGAGAGGAGGGAAGCCTGGGAAGGATAACCGCCGGGTGTATGGTGTTTGCCGGATTGTCGGAATTCCTGCAGCTGGCAGGTATCCTTACCGGAACCTTTGATATATGGGACATAGTATTGGAATGGCTGGCCATGATACCGGCAGCCTTTTTGATAAAAAGACACAAAGAAAAACGAGGAGGACAATATGAAAAGGAAAACAATAAAAGGGATAGCGGTTACGGCGGTACTGGCAGTATTTCTTATGATGGCGGCAGGAAGCGGAAGTTCGGATTCCGGTTCTCAAAAGACAATAGCTGAGGATACGGACAGTAAGGCTGCGGAAGCGGCTTCAGAGGAAAACAAAGAGGAAACAGCGGAAAAAAGCGGTCTGCCGACCATCGAGGAACAGGTGCTGATTGATCAGGACGGTGTAAAAATTACAGCCATGGGGCTGGAAGAAGATACGATTTTCGGAACCGGGCTGAAATTGCTGATAGAGAACAGTACGGATAAGGATCTGGGGATCGGATGCGATGCCCTGATTGTGAATAATTATATGATATCTGATTTATTTTCCGCTCAGGTTGCGGCCGGGAAAAGCTCCAACGAAACCATGAACCTGTCCGCTTCCGCCCTGAAAGCGGCGGGAATCGATAATATCGGCCAGATTGAAATTTATTTTAAAAGTTATGACAGTAGCAGCTATGAAACAATAACTAAATTTGATAAAGTGGTCATCCAGACTTCGGATTTCCCCAATATGGATACCAGCCCCGCAGACGAAGGCAAGGAACTGGTAAATCAGGATGGCCTCCGTATCGTGGGTAAATATGTGGATGAGGACAGCTTCTGGGGAGCAGGCATTCTTTTGTATCTGGAGAATAATACCGGAAAAACAATCAGCGTTACATGCAGTGATGTATCGATTAATGGGTTTATGATTAATCCCATCTTCGCTTCAACCCTGTATGACGGGAAGATGGCTGTGGATGAACTAACCATTTTCTCCAGTGATTTGGAAGAGAATAATATTACCAGTGTGGATGAAGTGGAATTGAAGTTTTCGGTGATGGACAACGATAGTTATCAGAGTCTGTTTAAGACGGATTCCATAAGCTTTACTACGAAATAAAAATAGGCACATAACAGGCGATACTTTGGTTTAGGACGAAGTACCGCCTGTTTGCTGCGTCCTGCGCAGACTGCTTAGAGTGAGAAAACGGACGGCATGTCATAGATGGAAGGAACTGTAACTCCTTAGACGGAAAGATTATGAGAAAAGATAAGAAAAAAGTTAGGACTTGTGGAATACGAAAAAACAAAATATAATTAGCAGAAGGAATGAAAATATTCGGCCAGTTCAATTACTGCAGGAATTAAGATAAAGAAGGGGCGCGGCGGAGTGGAAAAGTGCATGCATGAAATCATCAGTCCCAATGATGCCATGGATTTTAAGCTGGATTTCTCTGTTGACAGCGGCAGCGTGGTCAATAAGCATTACCATGACTGGCTGGAAATTGTATATCTGCTGAAGGGTACGCTGGAGGTGGAAGAGAATAATGAACGGTGTCTTCTGAAGGAAAATGATTTTGTGGTGCTGGACCCGATGTGCATCCATTCCACCAGGTGCAGGGAAGGAAATACGGCTATCTTGCTCCAGATACCCATGGCATGGCTGGAAAAATTCATGCCGGACATCCATTGCCTTATGTTCCGGGTGGAAGAAGAAAAGGTATATGAAACAGGAGATCCGCAGATTTATGAAGCGTACGGCAGGCTTCGCGACGGGATAAAAGAATTGGGCGTCGTATATCTGCAGGCGGAGGAAGGATATATTTTTCAGTGCTACAGCCTTATCTTTTCAATTATGCATCTTCTCGTACGTTATTTTTCCCGGAAGATATCCAGGCAGGATCGAATGAAGTCGGAAAAGAACCTGGAACGGATACGCAGAATTATGGAATATATCCGCAGCCATTACCGGGAAGAGCTGCCTCTTAGCCGCATAGCCGGTGAAATCGGGCTGAATCCCGCTTATTTTTCCCGGTTTTTCAGGGAGCAGATGGGGATCCCCTATCTGGAATATGTGAACAGGATCCGCCTGGAACATATTTATACGGATCTGCTGTATACAGATTTGCCTGTCGGCGAGCTGCAGGAAAGGCATGGTTTTTATAATTATAAGCTGTTTATGCGTATGTTCCGGCAGGTTTACGGCTGTACGCCCGGTAAGGTACGCGGCGGAAAGAAGAGTTAGAGACAACGGGTGCGGAAGCTTCGGAACCATGTAAATTTAATATTTTGGGAGGAAAGTATAATGTGGTGCCATTTTTTGTATAACAACAATAGAATCAGATAAGTAAGGACAACTGAATATTCTTATGTGCCTGTAATCTACAGGCTTTGTTGTTATACAAAAGGAGAAAAGAATGAATATCAATAATAATATACTGAAGGCTTATTTGAAAAACTGTTTTTTTATAAATGGCACTGCATATGCAGGAAAATCAACCATGTGCAAGATGCTTGCGGAAAAGTATCACCTGCTGTTATGCGGTGAAAATTACGGATTGGACAGAATGCTGCAGATCATCACACCGGAGGAACAGCCCAATTTGAGTTATTTCAATACGATGAAGGACTGGCAGGAATTTGTCAATAGAACTCCGGATGAATATCTGGCCTGGATTAGGGGCAACAGCTATGAAGCGGCGGACTTTGAAATCGCGGAATTGATACGTCTGTCCGGCGATAGAAAAACGATAGTCGATACGAATATACCTTTGGATATCCTCAGGCAGATAGCTGATTATAATCAGGTTGCGGTCATGCTTTCCCCTCAGTCGACAGGTTTTTTGACAGGGAAGATGAAGAGAAGCAGTTCCTGTTATCTCAGATCAGGCAGTCCCCGGATCCGGAGAAAACCATGGGGAACTTTCGGGAATGTATAGCCGCAGTGAACAGCAGAGAAATATATGATGAATGGCTTAACAGCGGCTTTTTTACAATTATCAGAGAGGATGAACGGACGGATACCCGTTTGGAAACGATGGAAGTGCTGGCAAGGCATTTCGGATTGATACATGAATGAAAAAGCCGGAAAGCGTTGCTGCTTATGCGTATGTTCCGGAAAGTAGAAATCGACAGGTTATTCCGTAAAAAAAACACCTTTTCCCCCCGCCTGAAAAAGATTAAAATAAAGACACAAGCTGTTCATTATCGGGAAAGGGGAAGGAATATATGAACGAAGTGATTCACATTGTCAGTAAGGAAAAGGACTATTGGAAAAAAGAAGAAGTAGAAAAGGACCGGATGTATGAGGACACCCTGGAGCTGATCGGAGAAAAGCGCCAGGAAATTCTTGGCTTCGGCGGCTGTTTTAATGAACTGGGCTGGGATGCCCTTCAGAAAACGAAGGAGGAAGTGAGGGAAGGCTTTCTGAAGGAGCTGTACGGAGCCGAAGGCTGTGCCTTCAATATGGGACGTGTCCCCATCGGCGCCAATGACTTCAGCCTGGAATGGTACAGCTGTGATGATACGGACGGCGACTATGAGCTGAAGGATTTTAACGTGGAACGGGATAAGAAATACACGGTGCCTTACATCCGTGCGGCGCAGAAATACTGCCCGGATTTGACTTTGTTTGCCTCTCCATGGAGCCCTCCGGCGTGGATGAAAACAAAGAAGGTATACAATTTTGGAAGAATACGCATGGAAGAGCCGGTGCTGGATGCCTATGCCCGGTATTTCGTGAAATTCGTGGAAGCTTATAAAGAACTGGGAATCCCTGTTTCCATGGTGCATGTGCAGAACGAGCCCATGGCGGATCAGAAATTTCCTTCCTGTCTCTGGCATGGCAGTGATATGCGCGATTTTATCAAAGGCTATCTGGGGCCTGCTTTTGAAAAAAGCGGCCTGGACACCCAGATCTGGCTGGGGACGATCAATGGGCCTTTTTCAGATTTCCGCTCAGGCTTTGGCGCTTCTTATGAAGAGTTTTATGATCAGTTCGCCAATACCATATTAAGCGACAAGGACGCCCGGAAATATCTGACCGGCGTGGGAGTTCAGTGGGGCGGAAAGCACCAGCTGGAGCAGATTGAAGCCAGCTTCCCGGAAATGCATATCATGCAGACGGAGAGCGAATGCGGGGACGGCAGGAATGAATGGGAGCAGGCGGAATATATTTATTTCCTCATGTGGTACTTTTTCCGTCATGGTGCGGAGAGGTATACTTATTGGAATATGGCGCTTTCGGAGGGCGGTGTTTCCAGCTGGGGATGGTCTCAGAATTCTCTGGCAACTGCAGCCGGAATTTTACCTGATGAAGCATTTTTCCCATTTTATCAAGCCAGGGGCAAGGCTGCTGGATACAAAAGGACACTGGACTTCAAATGCCATGGTATTTGAGAATCCTGACGGACAGCTGGTGATAACGGTGATGAACAGCATGCATCACGACCGTGCCTTCAGCTTCTGCCATAAGGAGCGGAGTTTTTCCGCAGTCATAGGGGCCCATTCCCTTCATACCTTTGTGGTATAATTCCGGGCGGGCGCAGGTATGTCATGGTTTCCCTGCTCCCCGCTGAGATAAACACAGGAAACGAAGTGTCTGGCAATAGGCGACAGGGTATGCCCCTTTAAATAACAAAGATCTATGTGGGTTTCAAGCTCCGGATGGATGGGGATTATCCTGATATCTGAGTTCCTGGCATAGTAAGAAGCCTGTTTCTGCATCAGAAGGGCGGTTCCCATATTTTTGGAAACCAGATCAATGATATTTTCGATCCGATGGCTGGTATAAGAAACATTCGGCGTAAAGCCGGCCTCTTCACAGGCGCTGATACAGAGTGAATAAAGAAGAGTTCCTTCATTCAAAAGAAGGAGCTTTTCTTTTTTTAGTGAGGAGAGAAGAAGCTGTTTTTCCTCTCCGAAGCGAGAAGCACTGCTGCATACGGCGGCGAGACAGTCCGCAGCGAAAGGAATATGGACAAAATCCGGTTCCGTTTCCTGCCCTTCCCGGATAAATGCCAGCTCACACTGGCCGTTTCGCAGCATCTGCTTCAGAACCGTGGATTCTTCTTCCAGCACATTTACATGAAAAGAGGAATTGCTCTGATGAAAAAGCAGGATGGTATCCGTAATGCCATACTGAGCCATTACCGGAATGGAACCTATGGTGAGAGTGGAACTTTTTTTCTGACGGGAATGGTAAAGAGCGGTCTGATATTCATATTGCAGACGGGATATCCGGCGGGCATAGGAAAGAAATACCTCCCCCTCCTCCGTAAGCTCAAGGCAGCGTGTGGTCCGCCTGAAAAGGAGGACATCAAGCTCCTGTTCCAGCGCCTTTATATGCTTGGACAGGCTGGACTGCGAGAGGAAAAGAACCTCCGCTGCCCTGGAAAAGCTGCCGTTATCAGCAAGTACCACAAATTCCTTCAGATAGTCTATATTCATGAGAACTCCTATTTATTCTTATTTGGAATATATTATATCCTTTTTCGAATTGCCTGGCAATCCGTGTTTTCTTTATAATATAAGAAATGCAACCTTCGCCCATGCCCCTGTCCCGGAAAGAATTCCGGTACAGCGGGCAGGCCGGACGGCAGCAAAGGACAGAAAGGGAAGAGAGGATAAGAAATGGAATACGATCTGGAATTTAATCCGGACAGATACCGGGTGGAAACCGCAGAGGAGGAAGGAAAGAGGCTGGTATACAGGGCATATGAGGATTTGGTTTATGTGAAAAGACCGTCGGCTCCGGAATATCAGAAAATGAACATATATATTCCTGAAGCCTATTGGGAAGGAGGCTCCATCGGAGCATATGACAGAAATACAGCGCCTGTTTTCCTTGCCAACACAGTGGGCGGTTATATGCCGGGAAAACCGGAGAAACCGGGAAACAATCATTTGGGAAGGACAAATACGCTTTTTCAGGCGCTGCTGCATGGTTATGTGGCCGTATCTGTGGGAGCGAGGGGCAGAGGGCTTACGGGTGAGGACGGCAGCTTTATCGGCTGTGCGCCGGCCTGTATTGTGGATTTGAAAGCCGCTGTGAGGTATCTTAAATATAACAGGGATCGGATCTGCGGCAGCATGTCCCATATTATTTCCAATGGAACGAGCGCGGGAGGCGCGCTCTCTGCGCTGCTGGGAGTGACGGGGAACCATCCGGATTATGAAAGCTTCCTTGAAGAAGCCGGTGCTGCCTGTGCGGAGGATGATATTTTTGCAGCGTCCTGCTATTGCCCTATTACAAACCTGGAGCATGGGGATATGGCCTATGAATGGGAATTTAACGGTTACGATAACTATCAGAGAATGCATGGGATCCGGGATGAGAAGACAGGAGAAAGAAAGATGGTTCCCCTGACGGGAATACAGTCGCCGGAACAAAGAAAAATGTCGGATGAGCTTAAGATTTTATTTCCTGCATATGTTAATGGTTTACATTTGAAAGATGAAAAGGGAAACTGCTTAAAATTAGAAGAGGATGGAAACGGAAGCTTTAAAGAATATGTAAAAGTCCGGGTTATGGAATCCATACAAAAGGCGATGGAGGAAGGAACGGATTTTTCCGGTTTCCCATGGATTACTGTCCGGAAAGGAAAAGCTGTGGATGTGGATTTTGAACAGTATGTGGCGTACCGCACAAGGATGAAGACTACGCCGGCCTTTGATGAAGTTGCTTTGACGACACCGGAAAATGAACTGTTTGGGAATAAAACGACGGCATCCCGCCATTTTACAAGGTTCAGCCTGGAGCATAGCAAAGCGGGCGGAGCCATGGCGGAGGAAGGGCAGATCCGCAGGATGAACCCGATGAATTATATTGGTGATAAAACATGTGATACCGCGCCCTATTTCCGCATCCGTCATGGAGCTTCCGACAGAGACACCTCTCTGGCAGTCTCCGCACTGCTGGCAGCGGCACTCCGGGAGCAGGGTATTCAGGTGGATTATCATCTTCCCTGGGGACTGCCTCATGCGGGAGATTATGATCTGCCGGAACTCTTTGCCTGGATTGACGGCATCTGCAGGGAATGAAAGGAGCGGCTATGGATAACAGAACGGAAATTTTGGATCTTCGGACAGCGCTGCAGGTACTGCGTGGGGAAGAAGGCCAGCTTATAGAAACAGATGTGCCGGTGGATACTATGGCGGAATTGTCCGGTGTTTACCGGTATGTGGGAGCAGGCGGAACCGTGAAACGGCCGACAGGGGTAAACGGCCCGGCTATGGTATTTCATAACCTGAAGGGCTTCCCGGAGGCGTCGGCGGTGATTGGAATCCTGGGGAGCAGGAAGAGAACAGGCCTTTTGCTGGGATGTCCGCCGGAGTCTCTGGGACAGTTATTGTGCGAGTGTGCACAGAACCCGATCCCTCCGGTGGTATCGCGGGAAAAAGCATCCTGTCAGGAAGTGGTGCATTACGCTTATGAGGAAGGCTTTGACCTGCGCAGACTGCTTCCCGCACCGACCAACACACCTGTGGATGCCGGCCCTTATATCACTATGGGCATGTGCTATGCCAGCCACCCGGATACAGGGGTAAGCGATGTGACCATACACCGCATGTGCCTTCAGGGAAAAGAGGAGCTGTCCATTTTTTTCACTCCGGGCGCCAGACATATCGGGGCTATGGCGGAACGGGCCGAGGAGCTGGGGCAGTCCCTGCCGATATCCATCAGCATCGGCGTGGATCCGGCTATCTCCCTCACTTCCTGTTTTGAACCGCCTACCACCCCTCTGGGATTTAATGAACTGTCCATAGCAGGGGCGCTGCGCAGGCAGCCGGTCAGGCTGTGTCCCTGCCTGACCATACAGGAAAATGCCATTGCCAATGCGGAATATGTCATCGAAGGGGAAATCCTTCCCGGAAAGAGAATCCGTGAAGATCAGGGCAACAATACCGGTTATGCCATGCCGGAATTCCCGGGCTACACAGGACCGGCCAGCGAAGAATGCAGGCTGATCCGTGTCAGGGCGGTGACCCATCGCAGAAATCCGATTCTGCAGACCTGTATCGGCCCGGGGATGGAGCATGTGAATATGGCAGGAATCTGTACGGAGGCCAGTATTTATTCCATGATAGAAAGAGCCATGCCGGGGCGGCTGAGGAACGTATATGCCCACCCTTCAGGAGGCGGCAAATATATGGTGATTCTCCAGATTGCCAAGAAGCAGCCCAGCGATGAGGGCAGGCAGCGTCAGGCTGCGCTGCTGGCATTCAGTGCGTTTTCCGAATTAAAGCATGCCATTCTGGTGGACGAGGATGTGGATATTTTTGATACGGATGATGTGCTGTGGGCGCTGAACACCCGGTATCAGGGGGATGTGGACACGATTTTTATTCCGGGCGTAAGGTGCCATCCCCTGGATCCCAGCCAGCGGCCTGATTACAGCTCCTCCATCCCGGATGTGGGGATTTCCTGTAAAACGATCTTTGACTGCACGGTTCCGTTCCGGATGAAGGAACGGTTCAGACGTGCGGAATTTATGGAGGTGGATCCGGAAAAGTGGATAAAAAAAGGATAATCGTGGGAATCAGCGGGGCTTCCGGCACGCCCCTCGCGCTGGAGCTGCTCCGGCAGCTGGAAGGATGCCGGGAACAGACAGAGACCCATCTGATTTATACGGACGGAGCCGTGCAGACCCTGCGCAGGGAGACCGGACAGAAGCCTGAGCAGCTGGAAAAAATGGCGGATTATGTCCATGACAGCCATAATATAGGTGCGGCCCCCGCCAGCGGAAGCTTCCGAACGGATGGCATGATTGTAGTTCCCTGCAGCATGAAAACCGTGGCGGGGATCGCGTCCGGCTACAGTGATAACCTGCTGCTGAGGGCAGCGGATGTGACGCTGAAGGAGCGCAGAAGGCTGGTTCTTGTGACGAGGGAATGCCCTCTGAGTTCTATCCACCTGCGTAATATGTATGAACTCAGCCGGATGGGGGCGGTCATTCTGCCCCCGGTATTAAGCTTCTATAACCATCCGGATTCGCTGGACTGCTGTGTGAAGCATATCACGGGAAAAATTCTGGATTTGTTCGGAATGGAAGGAGAGGGCTATCACAGATGGGAGGGAATGGATGAAGACTTTTGCATGTAACGGAGAATGGAGAGGCAGAAGAATAACTGCCTCTGTTCTTGTGCTGGACCAGGGGATCCGCGTGGATCTCTACGGAGGCGACCTTCCTCATATCGGCGCCGTCAGCGCTGTATCCTGCGATAAGCGGCTGGAGACCATTCTTTTTCCGGGACACAGGGAAGCTGCGCTCAGTGAGAGCTGGGCGGCTTCCCTGAACAGGCAGACCGGTATGCCTGTCGCGGTAACTGCGGGGATTCATTATGACGGGGTGACCAGGGCGGACATTGAGGAAATTGTAAAGGTTACGGAAGAAATGAGAAAACAGGTCATGGAGAAAATTTCACTGCTTTAAAAGGTAATGCTTAAGGTGTCAATAACTTTAGGTTGACTTTGCATGAAAAGCACTCTATACTGTTAAGTAACTTAACACAAGGAGGACGGCAGATGAACGAACCTATCGATATGGACCTGATTTGTAATGTATTTCTGCAGACAGTTAACCAATATGGGCAGTTGGAGAAGCATTTACATACGGCGGATCAGGAATTGTGTCTGTCTGAGATTCATACGGTTGCCGCAGTCGGGGTGCAGGAAGGAATAAACATAACGGCCCTTGCCAAAAAGCAGGGAATCTCCAAAAGCGCTGTTTCACAGATGGTAAGCAAGCTGGTAAAAAAGGGATACATCATAAAGAAGCCCTCTCCGGAAACGGAAAATGAAGTCGTTCTGGAACTTACCCAAAAAGGAGAGGACGTCCGTGCCGAACATGAAAAACAGCATCAATGGCTACAGGAACAGCTGTCTGCTATTTTTGAGAAATACCCTCCTGATACCATGGATACTTTAGTGCGGCTTTTTGGGGATATGCAGCAGCTGTGGAAATCCTTATTATAGACGGCGCCGGCAAAGTTTGTTTTTTTACCCTGTCTGTTAAGTAACTTAACATTAAGAAAGGAAGGAATTTTACTATGGCATATGAATACGTTAATCCGATTAAGCAGTTCAACTTCCAGATAAACCGGGTATTGACCTACGGGGATGCCGCCTGCAGCCGGCAGGAGGTGACGGAAAGCTTATCCTCTGTCCGTACGTTTGCGCAGTGGAATCAGGCATGGCTTACCCTTGCAGAAAAGGCGGAAAGAGAGAAGCGCTGGCTTCATGCCGCCTATTACTACCGTATGGCAGAGTTTTTCATGAAAGCGGATAATCCGCAGAAAATGCAGACTTATCTAAAATGCATCGAATATTTTTATAAGGGCTTCGATTCGGAGCTTCATCTCTCATACAGGAAAGATGAGATTCCGTTTGAAGAGGGAATGCTGAACAGTATTGTAATACCTGCTTCCGATTCGAAAGGAACGGTTCTTGTCTGCGGCGGATATGATTCTTTTATGGAAGAGTTTGTTCTGCAGGTCGGCACATGGGCGGAAAGAGGATATACGGTAATTTTGTTTGAAGGCCCCGGACAGGGAGTTTGCCTGCATCAGAACATGTATTTTCGATATGATTTTGAAAAACCGGTCTCTGCGGTGATAGATTTTTACGGCTTAAATCGGTGTGCCATGATCGGGATATCCTGGGGAGGGTATTTTGCACTCCGGAGTGCCGCCTTTGAAAAAAGGATTGCTGCGGCTGTGGCTTATGATGTGATGGATAATGGGTTTGAGGTAATGACCAATATTTTCCCGGCCCCGGTTTCTTCTTTGATCAGACTCGCTTATCGGAAGCAATGGGCCGGTATCATAAATGTCGTTACAGGCCTGCTCTGTAAAAAAAGTATTCTGGCCGACTGGGGCCTTTCACAGGGAACTTACATTACAGGAACAAAAACAGCCTATGAGTTTTATCAAAAGCTTGCCGAACATAATTTGAATGGAATAACCGGACATTATACACAGGATATCTTATTATTGGCAGGGGAAAAAGACCATTATATTCCCCTCAGTCAGTTCTGGAGGCTGAAAGAAAAGGTGCACAGTGATAAATCCGTAACGAGCCGTCTGTTTACGGAAGCAGAGGGTGGGGAACAGCATTGCCAGACCGGCAATCATATGTTGGCTATGAATACAATTCTGGATTGGCTGGATGATGTGTTTGCCGATTAAAAATAATTTTTGCCGTTTGATGTGTCAGCACCAGGGCCGGAAACAGTAACCGCAGCTGCCAAAGAAAATGCAAAAGGTAAAAGAAACGATTGCTTCCGTCTTATTTCCGTAATATAATACGAGAAAGACAAAAGAATAATATGAAGAGGTGCCTGCCGGCCGAGCCGCGCAGGATAATAGGGAAAAGGGTGCAAAGCCCTTGCGGTCCCGCCGCTGTAACGGAGGAGTCGTATCAAATAAGCCACTGGGAAACCGGGAATGTCGTTTTGCGCCGCCCGCTTGGCCCGCTCCATGCTCTTCTGGAACTTGGGATCACGCCCGATCAGATCGGAAAAGTGATAGCGTTTGAGCTTCTGTTTTTTGGATGTCTCCTGCGTCCCCACCTGACTTTGCAGATGGGCCAGCCGGTCGCACAGCTCCGACAGCTGAGTTACGTCATTGGCTACCTCGATCACGGCGAGCAGCTTCCCGTCGGCGTCTTTGACCGGAATGGTAGTATTAATGGTATGAATATATTTGCCGCTGGCGTTGATGTACCGCTGCGGCTGATTGACGGTGGATGCCCCGGCCTGGAGCGCACGGTAAATCGTACTGGACTCCAGATCCATGTGAGAAAACGCATCCTCAAAACGCCGGCCGACCACATCTGCCGGCTCCATCTGTTCCATCCTGGCCATAACGGAATTGTAAAAAATGGAGGTCCCCTGCCCGGCCACAATATGAACCCCTTCATTCAAAAGGCCTAAGAGCGCCGACAGGATCTCCTTATATTCATTTTCACGCACTATGATATCTCCCAGTACACGCTGTGCCTCTCTTTTGCGAGAGCCCGTAAAAGTAATCAAAGCTAATATAACATATAAAGTCACAGAATTTCAACGTAAGATTTTGACCACTTGAAAAACCCGGCTGGAGGCAGATGACGCTTAAGACCACACCGTGCGGGCAGCCATAACTCGGAGGCAAAAGAGGATAGTATGCGCAGCAGCCGGAAAATCCGCTCCGGATTTGATGCCGGCGGGCAATTTTATTTGGTCTAATCAAATAACTTTTTTAGCTGTTACAAATTCTTTTCAATCTGGATCGGGCAGGGAAAACACCGTATCCTCTATGCACAATGATGACAGTCAAAATAGAAAGAAACCTGTCTTTGACCGAAGTCAAAAACAGGTTTCTTCGCCGGGTGATGGCTACAAAAAGGATGCAGTGGTTGCAGGTCTGCACCAAAAACCAAATCGCAACCCAGCAAAGCGGTTGCGGTTTGGAAAGGAGCCGCGGACGTCATATCGTTTGCGGAGACGTGGTGGATCCAGATATGCCAAATACGAACTTGATG
>OGYI01001086.1_pt1 | contig 28725 bp, 24 predicted proteins | sample 1576521 | NCBI WGS metagenome assembly OGYI01 (sample SAMEA3541484, study PRJEB24748) | human gut metagenome | biome: human gut; feature: human-associated habitat; material: faeces | place: China | collected 2012
CCATACACACAAAGCAGTTAGTCTTAGGATTGACTGCTTTTTAACAAAAGACACCACTCAGGTGTAAAGGGTGTCTTTTTAGTGCTATTTTATTGTCATATCAAGGCTCATTCAATTGTGGTAAATTCGTGGTAAATTAAATAATTTTCTATACTTCAAAGTGCTTGAAAGTATAGTGTTTATGCGGATAATCGCAAATTAGATATAAAATTTCGATATAATATTCACAATGTTTATAGTTTTTCACAACATTGTGAAATCTGTTATTCGGGAGATTTTTGCATGAAAAAAATAGCACTTATTACAGATGGCTGGGGACGTTATGTAACCTATACCTGGATTCAGGGATATCGAAATTACATGGCTGCCCACCAGTCAGATATGGATTTATATATTTTTCAGAGCTTTGGGAATTTCAGTATGGATGAGAAGCATAATGCAGGAGAATATAACATTGTACGGCTTCCGGATTTTTCAGAATTTGACGGCATCCTTCTGGATCTTGCCACCGTGTCCCAGCCAGACCTGATTGCAGAGATAATTGAACGCGCAAAGCTCAGCAGCATCCCAGCAATTTCTCTTCTTGAGCAGATTCCAGGACTGTACCATTCCGGAATTGACAACTACGAAGCCATTAGCCGGATTGTTGAGCACCTGATCACAGAGCATGGATGCCGTACCTTAAATTTCATCGGCGGGCCAGAATTTAACAGGGAAAATCAGCTCCGTTTCAAAGCTTACAGGGATGCCCTTCTTCGCCATGGGATTCCTTTCGAGGAGCAGCGCGTGATCCATCATAATTATGAAATTGAAACCGGAATCCAGGCATTTTCCACATTTAAAGAGAAAAACCTGCTTCCAGATGCCTTTGTCTGTGTCAACGACAATACAGCTGTAGGCGTCTGTCTGGCCGCCAAGGAAGCCGGATATTCTATCCCCGGGGATTTTCTGGTAACCGGTTTTGACAACGAAGACAAAGCTTCCTATTATGAGCCCAGAATTACCACGGTAGGCTTCTCCAAAGCCGATATCATGGAAAATGCCCTTTTAATGCTGGAAAAAATCTGGAATGGAAATGCAGAGGAAACTTATATATACGCACCTTTCACCTACGTTTTTCAGGAAAGCTGCGGTTGCGTTTCCCAGAATCCACCTGACCGTGGAGAGTATGTAATCAAGCGCATCGTAACAGAAGCACGCCAGAGCGATATGCAAAACTGGATGATGGATCTGAACCGTGTTCTCCTGGACTGTGCAGGATACACAGAGCTTGCAGGACGTATGCAGAACTGGCTGACAAAACATGGCTGCGGAAATATTTATCTGTTTATGAACCCAGATATCTTTATGAGCGAAAATATGGATGCACTGCCTGAGCTTCCGGAGGATACTTATCAGACAGAAGGATACCCGGAGGAGATGGCACTGGTTTACCCGCCCCTGAATGGTACGAACCGGCTTCACCTTAATCTGAAAGAAATTCTTTCACTTCCACAGACAGAAGCTACCAGAGGACAAAATATTTACCAGTTCTGTCCTCTGCATTTTCGTGAACGGGAGATTGGCTTTCTGATCATCACCAATTGTGATTATCTTCTGGAGCATCAGTTCCTGTTCGAAACCTTAAATGCACTCCAGACTTCCATGGAAGCCCTGTATGCAAGACTTACCCTGCGTAAAATGAATAAACAGCTTTCTCAGCTTTACATCCATGATTCTCTCACCGGGCTCTACAACCGGATGGCTTACGAGAAGCTTGCCATGCCTCTTTTCCATCAGTGTATGCAGGAAAAGAGACCAGTTGGAATCATGTTTGTGGATGCAGATCACCTGAAATATATTAATGACACCTTTGGACATGATATGGGAAATCTTGCTATCAGCAGCATTGCTTCCGTCCTGCGGCAGCACTGTCCGGCAGAGTCCGTTTCCATACGCTATGGAGGCGATGAATTCGTATGCGTAATTCCTGATTATGATAAACAAAAAATACAGGAGCTGGCTCATACCCTTCTGAATTCTCTGGAAGTGTTTTCTGCCAACAGTCGGGTGGGCTTCCCCATTGAAGCAAGCATCGGATGGGTAATTGCCGATGATCCGGGGCTGACCTTGAATGATTATATCAATCTGGCAGATGAGAAAATGTATTCTGTGAAAAAGTCCAGAAAAGCAGAGCGGAAGGATTTCTAAACGGACAGGGGACCTCTGGCGACATCACCATATAGGAAAGTCAGTTACTTTGCAGCTGACGTTCAGAACTTTCCTTGTAAAAAAATGTATGATGCCAGATCAGGAAAGCAAGAACTGTCCAGATCTTGCGGCTGTTGTCCTTTTTCCCTTCTTTATGTTCTCTCAGAAGCTGGAGCAATTTTTCTGTATGGAAAAATTCTTCAGCTTCTTTTGATGTGAACAATTCTTTCACCATCTGATACCAGTCGTCCTGGCGCAGCCACACACGGATGGGGATTGGAAATCCCAGCTTCTTCCTTCCGTCAGTATCCTGAGGGATATACTTCGAGACCGCCTTTCGGAAAATATCCTTCGTTGTACCATCAGCAATCTTAGCTTCCTTAGGCAGCCCAGCTGCAAGCGTCCATACATCCTTGTCCAGAAACGGCACCCGCACTTCCAGGGAATGAGCCATACTCATCTTGTCCGCTTTCTGGAGGATATCGCCGGGAAGCCAGTAATTGAGGTCTACGGACTGCATTTTCTCCATATCCTGAAGGTGAGATTTCCCCAATCCATCCCTTCCACTTTTCTTTTCTATACGGCACACTTTATGTGTGTGCTTAGTTCTGTCTGTCTTTTCAAGGAAACGGTCATTTTCAATTTCTTTATAAAACGGCTTCAGGAATTCCTGGGTTGTCTGCCCTGTCACGCCTCCTTTTAAAATCTGATTTTTCTCTTTTTCACCATAAATATATGCATTTCCGATAAATCGTTCTTCTACTTTCTTTCCTGCGCGTATCAGGAAGTCCCTGCCTTTCACATCTGGCAGTTTCGCTGCCAGCCGGCCCACAGCCCTTCTGATTCCAAATGGGATCCAGCCAACCATTTTCAGAGCTTCCGGCTCCCGGTAAATGTTATATCCACCGAAAAGCTCATCCGCGCCCTCGCCGGAAAGCACTACTTTCACATGCTTCGCAGCTTCCTGTGCCAGAAAATAAAGGGCAACTGCGGATGCATCTCCTGAAGGTTCATCCATATGGTACATGACGTCTGGAAGGGAATTCCAGAATTCTTCTTTGGAAATGATTTTTACATGGTGCCTAAGGCCTGCTGCTTTCGCAACCTGGGCAGCTTTTTCCACCTCATTGTAGCGATTGCCTTCGTCAAAGCCTACAGTAAAGGCCTGGTCTGCTCCGGAAGCTGCTGCCAAATAGCCAGAATCCACACCGCCGGACAGAAATGCGCCAACCTCCACATCGCTTAACATGTGGTGCTTTACGGAATCGTCCAGGATGGTTTCAAGCCTGGCCTGAAGCGGCTGCATGTCTGGATTGTTTTCTTTTAACTCATTGACATTTTCATCCCTGCGAGTCCCAACATTTGAATTCTCTTGACTTTCTTCCCATTGACCGAGTGTAAGTCTGGCTTTAAAATACGATTTTATTTCATATTTTCCATCTCTATAAATAAGCACATGCCACGGCATCAGCTTATAAATTCCTTTAAAAAAGGTCTCTTCCAGTGCTGAATATTGAAAGGACAGATACTGCTCCAACGCCAGTCTGTTCACTTCTCTCTTATACCCTGGAAACGCCAGAATGCTCTTGATCTCAGATGCAAATACGAAATGCCCGTCGATCTGCGCATAATACACCGGCTTGATTCCAAAGAAGTCCCTTGCCAGCATCAAAGTCTGCTCCTTCTCATTCCACACAGCAAATCCGAACATTCCCCGCAGCTTGTCCAAGGCCTTTTCCCCGTACTTCTGAATGGTATTCACCAGCACTTCCGTATCTGAATGGGTGCGAAAAGAAATGCCAGCTGCCTCTAATTCGGCCCGCAGTTCTTTATAATCATAAATCTCTCCGTTAAAAACAATCTGCAGATTCCCATCTGCACTTTCCATTGGCTGCTGTCCATCCTCCAGGTCAATAATACTGAGCCTTCTAAATCCAAGGGTAATCTCGCCACCACAAAAAGAGCCTTCACTGTCTGGCCCTCTATGTTCAATGGATTTCATCATTCTCTCGATCACAGCCTTCTGGTCATTCCTGTGACCGGTAAATCCACAGATACCGCACATATCTTCCTCCGTGTTTAACCGCCGCGTACTTCTGCCACGGCATTATATTTTTCTTTTCCCTTTACGCTTCCTCTTCCCCTTGAGTATGCAAATGGCACAGAATGTACCTTGAAATGAACTTTAGAACCAAAGCTTGAGATATTATAACATAAACCAAAACTGTCCATGTATTTACAATTTTCTCATACCAGCCTACAATACCCGAATTCAAGTGAAATCTACCGCAAAGTGGCATGTAAATTACAAAATGATTTTTGGTATAAAATCGCCCCTACTGATAAAGCGGAACCACTGATTTCTCAATGATTCCGCTTTTTCTGCAGGCGGTCAATACAGAGGTTTCTTGTGATTCGTCCGCAAAAATGTGCCCAATTTACTTTTGTAAATCAACCGTAATACTCTCACCTACCGGAACCGCCAGATCTTCCGGTGCCTGGTTTTCGCCATATACAGTTCCGATTTCTTCTATATATGCATCTTCCGATTCCTTCTGTTCGTAGGAAACGATTTCTCCTGCTGTTCCTGAAAAACGATAAAGCTGCAAAGTTAATTGTTTTGCATGATTTGGAATTTCAAGATTTTCTAATTCAAAGATCAAATTCGGTTTTTCATAGGAAGTGAGATCAAAAACATATTCATTTCCTAAGTCGTCTTTCCCTCGAAGCCAGAATTCATCATCTTCTGCCATATCAGAAAATGATCCTGAAATAGTACACCCGAAGATATTATATTTCATTTCTGAAAGCAAAAACGTCTGATTTTTCTCAATTGGTATGGAGGTTTGAATGTCAATCTCCTTTGTATCCGCTTCCAAAACTTCTGGATCTGCTGTAAATGAAAATTCATACGCATCCTTCTCTTCAACCTGCCCATTTTCATTTTGAAACGTTCCTATTTCAATTTCAAATTTCTGGGAACGATCAGCTTTACTTCGATTAAACTTCGCTACAAAGTATTTGGAAGCTGTTTTTTCTAATCCTGTGCTGTTATTAAGCGCATATTGCCTTTCTAACGCTAATGCCTCCCCATCAACGGCTGCCTGGACACTGTTCATGGAAATATCATTTTCGTCATTTTCGTCTGTCAGAGAATATGCAACCCAGAGACTTTTTTCATCCGCAACAACCTCCTCCAAAGAAACCGCAATCCCATTTTTTTCAATTGTCTTTTGGATTGCTTTCACATATTCATCTGTGCCCTTCTCAATTCCTAAAATCCGCCCAATAAGGGAGGTCATTTTATACCAGGCTGCTTCCACCTTTTTCTGATGAATAAGACCAACGCCAATGACTGCCACTAATAGGATGCAGGCGGCCGCAACCCTTATGTAATGCTGGACTATTACGATTTTATTTTCTTTCCGTGGTTTAGCCGCCTGATAGATGTATTTCTCATCGATCTCCTCAAACGCAGTTAAAAATTCCCCCCCTTTACTCTCCTTCATAGCCAGCCTCCTTTAATAAACCATAAAGTTTTTTCCTACTGCGAGCCAAAATTGACTTGATCTTGCTTTCCCCACTGGCATGCCGGTCCGCTATCTTTTTTATAGGATCCATATACCAATAACGCCTTATAAAAATATCCCGGTCCCGTTCGGAAAGCTTCCCTAAAAAGAAGTCAAACAACTTTACAAGTTCCTTCTTTTTCAGGTAGTCCTCAATGTCAGAAGAAATTGCATTTCCAATCTTTTCCACCTCTCCTGCAATATCCTCCATATGGGAATCCACTCGTTTCTGCGCATTTCTTTTGCGATAGCGGTCTATCGCTGTATTTCTTGTTATTTTAGAAACAAAGGAAGACAAAACAGATGGTCTCCTGGGCGGAATGTTATTCCATGTAAAAAGCCATGTATCATTTACACACTCCTCGGAGTCTTCCCTGTTATACAAAATATTCTGTGCAATCCTATAACACATATTCTGATATTTGTTTTTTGTCTCTATAATTGCATTTTCATCTCTGGCAAAATACAAGTTAATGATCTGTGAATCATCCATCCTGTGCCCTCCTTTCTTTTTCACTTTATATCACGTATTTTATTACAATTGGTCGCAAAAAGAGAATTTTTTATTTTCCTTCCTGGTCCAATACCTCTGTCACATAGCTGCCTTGTCCATCTACGGCAATTACTCGTTCTTTACCGTCTTCAGTTTCAATAATCTGCCCTATTGATACTTGATCCTGCGGTCCCTCAATACTCAAATCTGGATTTTCCTTAAATGTACCCAATGGATATGGATACATTACCCGTTCTCCCTTTGCATTGAAAAATTCATGCAATTCAACTCCAGAACTGGCAGCTACTGAAACTGCACCAATCAGCATGCTTACTGATACTCCAATCAATAACAGTTTTCGTTTCATCATATTCATCCTACCTCATCTCCATAATTTTTTCAGCTATAAGCTGTAAACAATATTTTCCAGTTTTCTCTTTTGTAGTTACTTCATTCCTTTTTCACTATATATCACGTAAAATTTTTGCGTCCGTTGCATACCCTGAAAATTATGTAAAATTTATTTCTATTTTTGCTGCATAAAAAAGACACCAAATCCTTTTTGAACATTCTCTAAGGTTTTGGTGTCTTATAATTATTTCTGAAGCACAAAACGTGCCTGCTCCAGATTTTTCTTATCCACAAGGATTTCATACTGCTTGGCCTGCTCCGCTGGATTTCCAGCACTTCCCACGCGTCCCCTGAGCGTTCCGCTGCCTGTCCATTCTCCCAGCTGGTCTTTTACTTTGTACTTATACTTAATGTTTTCTCTATCCAAAACATCTCGGATCTCATTAAATCTTTTCAAGTCTGTACCAATCCATAGGCTTTCTGAATTAAATGCTGTGAACATTCGCTTCTCCCCCTTTCCATTTCACCTAATTAATTCGTTCAATAATTTTTGAATTTCTTCTGAACAAATCAACATTCTCATTTTCTCATTACCATCCTCAGTCTCAGGTTTACCGCAACGAAGATTATTCGGATGTTCTGATATACAGCAATTTTTATACCAGCATTCCCCCATGAGTGCCCCTTTAACAGACCACTTCTCATTTTGCGTAAACTCACCTACCAGTGATTTCATTACCCGCTCTGTAGAATATCTCTTAAAGCCAGCCAGATACTGCAGCGTCTTTTCATCATCAATCTTGCTCAAATTGATTCTATGATCCTCAATTGCCGACAAAACAGCTTCACGAATCCTGATTTTATCCTTCTTTCCAGAACCAGTCCATGGAACCAGATAATCAAATGCGAGAATCAAATATTCAAAACAGATCATATCCAGAATTATTATTCTTCCATTTGATTTTTCTGCTATGGATTTCAACAAACGATATTTATTACGGATATCCTGATTATCAACTACATAATCAAATGCAATATAATACTTATCTTCCTCTTCTGGTCTTAAATCTGATACTGCATTCAGAATGCCCTGATTACTTTCCTTGCTTTCAACTACAAGAGCATTTTCAAAGAAAAGTTGATTAACCAATTTCCAGAAATGAAGTCCTGCGCCGGTATCCTCAGTCCATAAGTATTTCATATCACAGTTCCTCTTCCAGCGTTATCCGATTTCCCTCAACCTTCAAAATCTTGAAACTCTTATCTGATACATTAAGACCATCACAATTTCTTGAAAACAGCATATATTGATTTGAAAATTCAAAATTGATAAATCTTCGGATTTCATCATTAAGCAAAATATCTGCATTGTCAATTACAATAAAATTACCACGGCACTGTTTAAGCGTCTCCAAAAGATTATCCGATTTATAATTAAATAATTTAATTCTTTTATACTCATCAGTAAACCTTAAATCTTCCAGCATTTCATAGAGAACTGTTTTGCCGGTTCCACTATCTCCACCAACAAGAGTAATTCTGTCATCAAATACTAAATCATAGGAAAAAGGAGCCGCTTTAAACGTAATATTTTTATAAATCATCAGTTTCTCTCCTTTCATACTCCCTGCTCCACCAAGCATTATACCCTTTACTGCCAGTTACTACATCCGAATCATTGAATCTGAACTTTGCACTATCCGGAATATCAGCCAGTGATGGTCTGGACATATAAATTTTTATGTTGTCCATTGCAAAAATGATTTTAAGGACATTCGGCCCGCATTCTTCTACACAGACCACTTTATCTGGATGTTTTACAATATTGAGCAACGTCTTACATCCAGAAGATAAATTACGAATGGTACCCAATCCATACTTTGTTTCGATGTGCTTATCTGAAGTTAGTTTGGCATCATCCACTTGCTGAATAAGTTCTTTCTCATTTTGGGTCATTTCTTCATTTCCGGTATTCAAATTAAAATATAAATCATTTTGAATGATCCAATCTTTTGACTCTTTTTTTTCTGTATATATATCAATCATTCAGCGTCACTCCTTTGATGGAATTACTGTACCATAGTTATAATATTATTTAAAATTCCAAAATAGTTCCTTTTGTCAGTTTTATTATATCATCATCCCAGTTGGTTGGAAAAGCAATTTTTGTTAGGATTGTTCTTTTATAGAAGCATTAATATAAATTCCTGATTGCCAAAATACAAGCTATCGCCTATACTTCTTTTATAAAGAAATAATTGGTATCAACACTGCAATCAGTGTATGAATACAAAATCCGCTTACGAAAGGGGGACTTTTTTATGAAAATGAATCGTGTGTGGAGGGTTCACACTTCCTAAGCCTAACCCTCCGAATAAATTCTGGAGGAAATAAAATGGAAAATCGAATTACTGTCCGTGAAGCAATCACAGAAATCGAAATCGCTGCTTTCTGGGAGCAACTTTACAATTACTACAAACGTGATATTTTTCCTGATTCTGTAGACGGAGAGCAAAATCATTTCCTCGGGGGCGAATATCGACAACATATGGAGATAATTCACAAAAGGCCACAAGATCGTTGCTACTACCTGCTTTTTTATCAGAATGAACAAAATGTAGGTTTTGCAATGCCTGTGATTTACACAAGCGAAGATGGAAAATGTTTTATTATGGACTTTTGCGTTTACCCTGAATTCCGTGGAAATGGTATGGGAAAAGAATGTGCCAGAGCACTTCTGAAATGGGCTGAAAAAAATGGGGCATTTTATGCAGAGCTGAACTATAGCGACAACGTTCGCCGAAAACATTTCTGGCAAAGCATTGGGTTTGTCCAAAATGGTTCTGACCAGTGGGGTGATCCCCTAATGCTCTTTCCCCCAAAGGAGAGAGCCCCAATCTCAGTGGAAATCCTCACTGATTCTGAAGACTGGCAGCTTCAAAAACTGGAAAATGGTTTTCGAGCTGAAGTCGGAGTTCCTGCTTTAACGGAAGAAATGTACAGCAAGCTTACTGCCGCAATACAAAACGGTGAAACCACATTTTTCCTTGCCAAACGTGGCTACCGGGCTGTTGGGATGTGCAGTATAACAAGATATTTCTCTTCTTCCATCTGTTCTGAAGCAGGAATCTTGTCCGACCTCTATGTGGAGCCGGTATTTCGTAAAAAAGGAATTGCGCAAATGCTATGCATAGCAGCAATGGATTTCTGTAAGGAAAACAATATTGTAAATCCATCTGTTTTTTGCAGTTCCAAGGAAGAAAAATTATTTCAAAATCTTAATTTTAACAATACCTTGGATATCCTATTAATACATTCAAATTAAGTCACATTTTAGGGCGCTATATCACCTTTGGATATAGCGCCCAATTCTATTATATCATCCTTCAAATTTTGTCAAAAATGACTTATCACCACAAAATGGCTCTTTCAAAAAGATATAAAAAACCGGAAACCCTTGATTTCTCTAGGTTTCCGGTTCTTCTTAAATACGTGTGTTAGAGGATTCGAACCCCCGGCCTTTTGGTCCGTAGCCAAACGCTCTATCCAGCTGAGCTAAACACACATTTATTACTTGTGAAGTACTTGTCCCTCACAACAATGGATATTCTACACGATACCTGTGGTTTTGTCAACACCTTTTTGAAATTTTTTTTAAATATTTTTTGTAGGTATTTTTTGCACGATTGGTACTATTTTAAAAACTCTATCAGAGCTCTCTAACTTCTTCCAGCATGACGGTGCCTCCCTATCTCCTGGCTTTCTTCGCCTGCCAGTTCAGCACTGCGCCCATCATATAAATAGCCGGGAACATCAGCATTCGGATCACGGAAGCCGGATCGAAATCCCCGAAGATCATAGTAACAATCACTTCTGCCACAACCTCTGCAATAAGAAGGCCTCCCATTCCCACACAAAGGCCTGCATTCTCCACCTTACCAGCCTGTTTCACTCCAACCACGCCAGCTGCCAGGTAGATCACTCCTGCCACCAGAACCATCACATTGCTTGCCACCAGCTGGCTGTAAGTCATACCGTTCTGATTCAGATATTCTACAACTGCGCTGTCACTGCTACCCTTCATAACCAGGGAAAGATTGTTTCCACTTCCAAATGCCAGCAGAACGCCAAGAAAAAGCAGGAGCATTCCTCCCACCTTCAGGATGGTCTCTCCCGGTGCCTGTTTTTTCAACATAATCCAACTCTCCTCATTTAATAGAATTTTCAAAAACACATTTCAAAAGGATCTAACATTTTTTCTATAAAAATTACGGACAGACATATAAAGTCTGCCCGATAATTTTTATAATTTACACAATCAACAAGCCAAAGTCCATGCTTGCATGAAACCTTAGCGACTGCTGCGATAACGAATCAAAACTCGCAGAGCGTGTTTTGTCTCGTTTCCAATTTTCTTTAGCTCTTACTTACGCATCCAGAAGGAACGCCTTATAAGCCTTCTTCGCCTCGTAAACATCCGCCTTGCTGGTAACCTCCCACGGTGCATGCATACTGAGAACAGAAACACCGCTGTCAATTACTTCCATACCATAAAGAGCTGCGATAAAAGCAATGGTTCCGCCGCCGCCAACGTCAACCTTACCAAGCTCAGCAGTCTGGAAGCAAACCTTATGGTCGTCAAAAATCCTGCGGACTCTTGCCACATACTCTGCATTGGCATCATTGGAGCCGGATTTTCCACGGGCACCTGTAAATTTATTGAGAACGATACCTCTTCCAAGATAAGCAGAGTTCTTTTTCTCAAAAGCTTCTGCAAATGCAGGATCATAGCCGGCGCTTACGTCTGAGGAAAGCATGCTGGAATTCTTCAGAGCCTTTCTCAATCTGAGATCAGAATACTGTCCCAGTGCATCCAGAACCTCTGCTACGCTGTTCTCAAAGAAATGAGACTGCATACCAGTTGCTCCCACGCTTCCGATTTCTTCCTTATCAACAAGGAGACAGCAGCTTGTACGCTTCGGTGCTTCCATCTCAAGAAGAGCCAGAAGGGAAGTATATGCGCAAACTCTGTCATCCTGTCCATAGCCAGCGATCATGCTGCGGTCAAGACCACAGTCACGAGCCTTGCCAGCCGGAACGATCTCAAGCTCTGCGGAAAGGAAATCTTCCTCTTCCACACCATATTTCTTATTCAGAATGCGAAGTACATTCTCCTTAACAGCCTCTTTCTTCTTGTCATCCGGAAGATCCTTCAGAGGCTGGCTTCCAATCAGGATATCCAGCTTCTCGCCCTCAACAGCCTCAGAAGCCTTCTTCGCCATCTGCTGTCCAGCAAGATGAATCAGAAGGTCTGTAATGTAAAGAACTGGATCGTCCTCATCCTCGCCGACAGTTACATTTACAACAGTGCCATCCTTCTTCACAATTACGCCATGCATTGCCATTGGAAGAGCAACCCACTGATATTTCTTCACTCCACCGTAGTAATGAGTGTCAAGATAAGCCAGATCCGTATCCTCATATAACGGATTCTGTTTAATATCCAGTCTCGGAGAATCAATGTGCGCACAAAGGATATTCATCCCCTGTGCCAGATCATCCTCTCCAATATGGTACAGGGCAATGATCTTCTGCATTCCAACCTGGTAAACTTTATCTCCTGCTTTCAGAGCTTCGCCATTTTTCACCTTTTCTTCAAGGGAAACATAGCCTGCTTCCTCAGCCTCTTTCACAATCTGTGTGATACATTCACGTTCTGTCTTTCCTACATTTAAGAAATGACGATATTTCTTTGCCACAGTTTCCAGATCCTGCATATCAGCATCTGAATATGTGAGCCATGCGTTTGGACGTTCCATAATCTATATCCACCTTTCTCCTGTTTTCATTTTACACAGGGAAAATAATCCCTGTGTTTTCCTCATCCAAAATTCATTATAGCGTATAACCCGGTAAAAAGCTACCGGCAAATAGGTTTTCTTGCACAAATCTTTTGCCGCGCAGTCCAACACTTTGCACTGCCTTTTTTGATATGTCCAACTCCGGTTCAAGGTCTCCTGTATCGGTTAAAACAAGCATATACTTCCTGTCGTCTTGGCACTGCATAGCCGCAGGAGGTATAGCCCTCTGACAGAAAAGACAGCCCTTCTTTTTCCAGTTTACAGCAAAGCAGCTCCACAATTTCCGGCAGTGTTCTTTTCCCATCAATCAGTTTTTCCACTGCATATTTCAGCAACGCTCCTAAAGCTCCTGTCTGCTCACTGTCGATCAGCTGTTCCACATATCGCAGATCCACTTCCTGTTTTCCAATGGAAAAACCATCTCTGCCATGTACCTTTACTTTCAGCCTTTCCGGCTTATCCTGCGCCCTAAAATGACCGTAATAATCCTTCTTAGAACCATTCAACGGCGTATTTTTTGACATGATGCGATGGCTTTGTGGTGCTTTAAATCCAGCTGCCGTATTCTCATCTAAAGGATAATCCCTACAAAGTTCCCGGACTTTTTCTGTGATATCTACCGGCATATAATTGTCCATCTGGATCACGATATCTGCAATATGGAAAAAAGCCCCGGAGCTTCCGGCAACCAGAATTGTGGAAATCTCCTCCTTTTCATACAGATCCCGGGCACGTTCCAGAAATGGGGTGATCGGCTCTTTTTCCCGGCTGATCACATGCTGCATAAAGGCGTCGCGCACCATAAAATTAGTAGCAGATGTATCTTCATCCAACAGAAACACCTTGCTTCCCGCCTCTATTCCCTCCACGATTCCTGCTGCCTGGGAAGTACTTCCGCTGGCATCTTCCGTAGAAAAACAGGTGGTATCTTTTTTATTGGGAAGGTCATTTATAAACAGGGAAATATCCACATCTTTCACAAATCTGCCATCCTCAGAACGCAGCTTCTGGGCTGTGGAATCCGTGATCACATACTCTCTTCCATCTCCCTGGATATGGTTATACACGCCCAGTTCCAATGCATTCAGAAGGGTAGATTTGCCGTGATAACCACCACCAACGATCAACGTGATTCCCTTAGGAATTCCCATTCCGGTTATTTTTCCCTTATGGGGAAGCGCCATAGTCACCCGAAGACTTTCCGGCGAAGAAAATGTCACGCTCCCTTTCATCGGCTTAGATGAAATACCGCTCTCTCTTGGCAGAATCGCGCCGTCATTTACAAAAGCAACCAGGGAACGCTTCTTTAATTCTTCCCTGATATACGCCTGATCTTCTGCCAGGAAAATAGTATTTTCCAGATCTTTTCCACTCAAATTTCTGTATACAAATGCTTTTTCCACACAAACCGGGAGAAATTCAAAGAATATTTTCTCCAGTTCTCCCGCATTTATAGTACGTCCATTTGCCGGAAATCCTACAAAAAACCGGACGGTAATCCCCTGCTCTGTAATCTCACAGGCCGTTCGCTCCAGCACCTCCTGACCGCATCTGGTCACAGAAATAAGTCCGCTTTTTCCAGAGCCTTTTGCCCGAAAAGTATAGCGGTTCACCTGCTGTTCAAACCGTCTGGTAAGATAGTCTGCCAGAGTAATTCTGGTCAGTTTATCTTTATAATATTCCGCTGGAAATCCAGCTTCCCTGTGAAAAATTTTCACACTGACATGGGACGGTGACGCAAATGGATCGCCCTGTACATGATCAATTGACAAAACATATTTCTTAAACTGATATGCCCCTTTCAGGGATTTATAGGCAGGATAGCTCTTCCGATTGATGGAACGAAGCATGTCCTGCAGCTGATTTGATGACTGCATAAGTACCTCCATTGTCTATAAAAATGAATATCGCCAATCACTGATATTACTGTCTAATTCTTCACCGCACTCAGCAGTAAAGCCACTACGGCATTCAAACATACATGAAGCACGAGCCTATTCCCACCCCTTCTCATATATGTTTCCTATTTACTATAGACAATATTTCCGGACTTGTCCAGCCAGGATTTTCCGCGTGCTCAAGTTCACCTTTCGCACATTTTCCCACAACGTAAAACCACCGCCCAGTCAGCGTTCTTGCCAACAGACGGTGGTTTATTTATACATTTTTAGGGAAAGGAAAGAGTTTTTCTTAAGAGTTCTTTCTCTTAAGATGTATATATCATATCGCATAATTGTGAAAAGCATTTGTCCAAATTATAATTTTTTTCTAAAATTTCTAAAATGAAAATAACTAATTCGTAACTGGCATCAAAATTCCATCCCTGTTCTTCCCATTGTGTCCTGTTTTCAGATCATAACGTTTCATTATCTTCTGAAAGTCAGAACATAACTCTTACCATCCATTAATACTATGAAGATTACTATTCACGCCCTTCACAACAACACGCTTCTCAATGCACAATGTCAGTCGTGTCTCTGTTCCTCATTTCCATACGCCTCGCAAAATCTTGCAGCGAATGCCGGTGGTTCGTTATTGGCATAAAGGTGGGAAATATCACCGAAAGAGCTCATGCGGAAAGCTGCTATTCCCTGACGGCGTTCTTCTGTGGTCAAAGTTGTCACAGAGGATGGGGCAGCCACGCAGCCATGCCAAAGTACCATCGGAGAGATATTCAGCAGATGGCTGAGAAGTACACACTCCAATCCAAAATGACAGAAGAAAATAATCGTGTCATTATTCTCTTCATTTACTTTATAATAGTGACCTTTCCTCTCATATCCATGCTTCGCGAGAAGCTTGTCGAACTCCCCGATCACACGGTCATACTCTTCTTTCACATGACCTTCCTGCATAGCCTCATTCTCAAACCAGTGGTCATACTGGAAAAAGCGCTCGTCTGCCATCCAGTCCTGTGGCAGCCAGTCCCATGCAATAATCTTCTTATCTTTCACATCCGGGCGCCAGATCTGACAGGGAAATTCCTTCAGCCATTCACACTCTGTAGCTGTTCTTCCCATCTTTTTCAAGGTCGGAGCCGCAGTATCCTTCGCTCTTCCAAGGGGGGATACATAGAAAGCTTTTACATCTAATTTGGAAAGCTTCTGTGAAAGATACTCCACCTCTTTCCAGCCTTTTTCTGTAAGGGAATCTATATCATAATCCGGGTCACCATGGCGTACAATCAATAATTTCATAATGTCACTCCTCGTAATTTGCTTTTGAATCACTAATAATTTCAAGCTATTTCTTATTTCATTGAACAGTAACGATTTTAGCATATCTTCACAGATAATTCACCATATTTCTTACCGTCATTTCTTTACAATTTTTGTGAAAGAAGTATATAATGATGCTATATCAAAGGGTCTTTTGACGCTCATATCTTATATGAATTCAAACAGACGCTGATCGGATCATACTTTAATAAATACAAGAACTAAGTGGACGCAATAACCACTTTCAGATTACATTTTATTCCTCAATATAACTCAATTTACGATTTCAAGCGAGGTACCCACATGAAAAAACTTGCCATCATTTTCCCAGGTGTCGGTTATACCTGCACCAAGCCCCTTCTCTATTATACTGCTTCCATGGCTGCTGAGCGTGGTTATGAAATCATCCGCCTTGACTACGGCCAGGACATCCACACCTTCCACGGCCGCACCCCAGCGGAACTGGAACCTATCATAAAACTGGCAATAAAAAGAACGCTCCCCCAATTGGAAAACGTTCCTTTCTCTGAATATGATGACATTATTTTTATCTCCAAAAGCATCGGCACCACCATCGCCTGCCAGCTGGAAACAGCACTGCAGCTGAAGGGAAAAGTCCATCAATTTCTTATGACTCCAATTCCTTCTACCCTCCGTTATCTCTCCGATATCAACGGGCTCTTCTTCGCCGGAACCGCCGATCCCTATATGCCGGAGTCCAAGATCCGCTCTGCCGCAAGAAACTTCCCCGATAAAACCGGCGGGATTTTTGAGGGCTGCAACCATTCCCTAGAGCAAAAAGGCGACACTTTAGGTGCGCTGAAGAATGTCAGACTGATTGTAGAATGTCTGGATAAAATGTTAGTCTGATTTTTGTTTTCCATTAACAGGGAAGAAGCACTTCCCTGTTTGTTCCATAAAAGATATTATTATGTCCAATTAATCTGTCTAAAATTTCTTCCATCCGTTTCCAGTTATTATTTACATCAAACTCATAGCTGTGTCCCCATATGTAAAATAACTGCTTTTCTTCACTTTTTTCTTTTAAAAATTTCTCCAGAAGTTCCCATATATTTTCATCATCATGATGACAAGTTGGTTTAAATATCAGTAAATTCTTTTGTAATTTAAATGCTCCGGAAGACTCTACGACCGTGCATATTGAATTTTACATTTTTTCAGTATCTGAACCACTTCATCATTATATGTTCCATAAGGATACGCCATACCGGTAATCTGGCAGTCAAACATCCGTTCCAGATTTTGTTTATCCAGATAAACTTCATTATATACAGTGTCTTTATCAAGCTTTGTTAAATCCTGATGAGTCAATGTATGAGCCGCGATTTCATGCCCCTTATACAATTCTTTTAATCCTTCTGCATTCATATGATGCACTCTTACATTACCAAAGTCATAATGGCTGGCATATGTCTGCATTCCACTGTTCAGATTGAATGTTGCTTTTACATGATAATAGTTGAACATGTCTACCAGTCTCCTGTCCTGGCAAACTCCATCATCATAGCTAAATGTTACTGCCTTTTGTTTTCCATCCCACATATATTCTGTATCCTCGTTTCATATCCTTCAAGCTGCATGCTCCAAACATTTCCTTCACATACAATCTTTGTTGTTTGTTTCTCTCCCGAATTATTAATTACAACTAATTTTTGTGCGTCTGGATAATAGGCACATTCCACATGCAGATTATCTGTAATGCATTCTGCCTGTTCTTCCCGTCCAGCCTCTAATATCAGTTGCAACAATAATCTGGTACTTTCCTCTGAAAAAGCAAATCCCGTCATATAAATTCCACTTCCTTTTCCAAACTGGTGTCTGGTAATACCCGGATATCCACTTGCAGCCTCTGCCAATACCTCTGTTTTTTCATCTGTCAGATATATATGTTCCATTACTGGCCATTCCAGTATGTCTAATATATGATTTTGTTGTGCTTTTACTTCATACTCCCATTTTCCATGGCATACCCTTGCCCCATTATCTTTATCTACTCCCAGTACCTGAGCCAATCTGAAAAACGTATCATATCCATCGGTTGCTGACGGCTCGCCAATTCCAATAAAACAGCCCCCTTCATATACCCACTTTGTAATTGCCTCAACAACTTTCACGTCTTTCCAGTTATCACCGCCACTCCATGCGTCACCCGCTTTTCCTGCATTAATAATGACTTTGTATCTGGATAAATCTCCGCTTCTGGCTGTCTCAAAATCAATAAAATCAACATCCACAGGCAAACCTGAAAGCGCCTCATTTATATGAATCAAATTATGCATATATGTTTCATGAAAATGTCCAGACAAAGTCCATGAACGCAATTTGCCCCAACAATGTAAAACCGCTACTTTGGTTTTCAATGTCCAAGGCTTTCCTTTTTCATGGAAAGACTTCAACATGCGAAATTCATCTGCAACTTTTTCAATGTAATCGCAAAAATCCGGATAATTCTCCGTAAGATGTAAATATCCGCCTAATCCAATTCTTTGAATCGGTTCACGCAACAATGCACGCCTTACATTTCTCCAATACTGCATTGCATCCCTTGTAGGATTTCCTCCCTCTGTAAATGTAGGAGCTCCTCCAAGCCCCACCGGGAAAAGATAAGGATGAAGCCTGAGTTCATGAACTTCTGTATCTACACCTGCACAAAGACGTGCTTCATACCCGGAAAATACGCATTTAATAATCCCATCAAAACCAAATTCAGAAAATCTGTCATTATATGGTTCAATTCCAACCCAGCTGTCATCGTAAAATACGTAAGCCTTTTTTCCATATTCATGCACAATATCTATTAGTTTTTTTCCAAATGAAATTACAAAATCATTAATAAATTCCATCCAGTCTTTTTTTGCTTTTGTTGGCGGCATATGGGTTACCCGATATTTCCCCTGATTCACAAAATCCTCTGCGGTAAGTGCATATCCATATTTCTGTTCGAAATTGTGTAAAGCAAGAGGACTCACTGTAAAATCGTAGGAGCCCCAGTCTGTAAATAAATTTCGTTTTCTGGCATCGCTTCCCCAAATCCAGACAAAATTATAAAACATAGAGGTAAAACGAACCACTGTAGTTGCAGGATGTTCTTCGCACCATTCTTTCATCCAATTAATTAAATAAACCTGTGTTTCAGCGTATACAGGATCTATCGGTATAAGATGCTCTTTATCCCAGTTATTGGTAATATGATTATACATGGAAATTTCTTCCCAAATTCGATATGCCAGAAAGCTTACTGTATATTTGTGCCATAATACACAGTTTTCAATCCTGACAACACCTTTTTTCTTATCATAGCTCCAGTTTTCTTTATTTACTTCCTTGTCAGTTGTGCGGTCATACACCTGCCAGTACCCCAAAGCTTCTGCACTGTCATTAATTTTAAACTGCTCCTGAAAAAACTCTTTTAAGAGCTCTAGTTCCAGACAATGCTCAACTGCAGTTTTCGGTTCTGTGACAAGAAAAGTCTGCTGCAATTTATCCAAATTTTCCATAGCCCAGGGATTATGACCGCGGATAATACAAATAGTAGAATAAATACCATATCCTGCCTCCGTTATCTCCGGAGACAGTTCTGTCCCATCAGAATCCCTTATTACATCTGCTCCCCATTTTTTTGCAAGTTCTAAGGTCAATTTTTCATAACCAGCCTCACCAGGCAAGGTAAAGCCACCTTTATTTTCTAACTCAGTCATAATTTTTGCCCTCTTTCAAGTAGTAGTACAATGCCCAGTCCTGATCATTTGCCCATGGATCCGCATACTGGCATCTTACGTTGTTAACCATAAAAGGATATACATATGCGCAGCTTGCACTTCCGTCACTATTTATCATACTTAGTACACCTCGCAATGAATTTTCCGCCTTTACACCATATGATCTCTCACCGGTTATTTTTTCATATTCCCGAAAAGCAACACCACTTAAAGAACTCCAGTAATGTGGAAATGTATCTCCAAGGTTTTTGTACTTTCCAAACCAATATCCATCCCAATGACGAACCGCATTTTCATACATATGAAAATCTGGCTGATGTCCATTAAACAGTACCAGTACAGCTAATTGTTTCTTTCCTTCTTCCAGATATAATATTTTTCCTGTAAGTTCGTATAACTGAAAAAGATAATTTACTGCTGGGGCAACAATACTCTGCTCATATTTTACTTCATGCGGTGGATAACATAATCCGTTTTTTATAAGCATTTCGCCATGTATTTCATAATATCTCAGAAGTTCCTCAGCCTCTCTTTCCATACCACCCGATTTCAACAGTTTCACAGATTCCAGCATAGGGATTCCAATTGCATAGAATGAAGCTCCGTCTTGTGCATAATAAGATTTCATAATTTTATACATATTTTTAAGATCAGCAACCTCATTATACAACCTGTATCTTTCCATGAAAAAAATTGCGAGCCATGGATAATTGTACAAACGGTTCCAAGTATTATCTCTTCCTGCATCATTGTATACAATACCTGTATTCTCGTCGTAGAGCTCTCTGTATATGTATTCGGTATATTTCTGCAGTGCTTTTTCCACTTTCATATCTTTATTTTTCTGCAGCCAGAGCGCCAGAAGTGCCCCCATTCCCACTCTTTCCCTGCCACCGTTATGATCGTATTCTTTTTCATAAACCAATCGCTTATCTTCATTATCATAGGTGAGAAATGCACCATCCAAAAGGCTTCCACTGCAAAAATACTGCTGTTTTTCAACAATAAATCTGCATCTTTTTTCTGCAAGCTTCTCTATCTTTGGCAATACCAAAATAATAGCGGATGTACTGTATTCTTTACACTTTATCAAGAACTCTTGTTCTCCTTGACTTACAGAATCCATTTTAACTTTGTAATCTATACAATTACCATTTTCTGTTTTTTCCGCTGAAATTTTTTCTCCTGCAAGAGTAACTTCGATTTCTTTTTCACGCCATATTTCTTCATCTGCTTTTATGTGAAAACATAAATCTTCACCCTCGAAATAAATTCCATGCTCCAACTGTATCAGCAGCTGTCCTTCCTGATGAAGCAGTTTTTCCTCAAACTCCCTTTGACTGTCATACCAGAAAAGATCCCATTGAATCACAGTTCTTTCTCCTGGTTTTAAGTTGTTTATTTTCGGATTTAATATAATAGTTCCGCGGTCATTACTGAGCTCTTTTTCATTTCTTATAATGCTGTAATCTTCTATTTTTCCTTTTTTCAGAACCAACCCAAGATTTGGTTTTTCTCCTCCCATTCTGATCCCGGCAATATAGCTCTGACTTTCGCCACAACGGATGTGTGCATGACAACGCTCTCGCATACAGATTTCAGCAGCCGTATAATTATCCGGAAATGGTACTGCAATACCAATTTCTCCTTTTTGTGGGAAATACTCCCAATTCCGATTGTTAACGAAAATATATTTTTCAGTTATCTTTCCTTCTGTAGATGCCGTTCTTTCTATTCTACCTGTAATTCCGTCTGGAAGAAACATTTCTCCCCATTTTTTACCTGTGGCAACCCAGTTCATTTTATATTTGTCATTTTTGTTTACAATGCTTTCCAACTGATGATTTTCATTCTCTTTAATAATAAATTCCATACCTAATCCTCCATATATCATCCTTTTACAGATCCCGCCATTACACCACTGATAATATATTTCTGCATAAATATATAGAAAACCAGCAGAGGCAATATACCTAATACCATCATTGGAAACAGACTAGTCCAGTCTGTAGAAAACTGACCGATATTGCGATATACTTCCTGCAAAATAACATCTTTTTCTCTTTTCTGTATAAAATACAACGGTCCCATAAAATCGTTCCATACATTTAAAGTATTTAAAATTACGATTGTAGCGATCATCGGCTTCAGCAATGGAAGTACAATTGTACCAAAAATTCTAAATACTCCTGCACCGTCAATTCTTGCAGCTTCTTCCAGTTCTATAGGAACTGAAGAAATGGAATTTTTCATTAAAAAAGTAGCAAATGGAATATTGATAGCAATATCAATAAAAATAACTGCTGTCAGCGTATTCATTAGATCCAGGCTTCTTACCAGCTTGTACAGACCAAGAACTGCCATCTGGTATGGAAACATCATTCCGGAAAGAATTACCAGAAAAATAATTTTTGTAATTTTACTTTTCTCTTTACGGTTTAAAACATATCCACACATGGTACTGCTCATCACAATGCCAAATACCGCACATACTGTAATAATAAGAGTATTTCCAAACGCTCTTGGATACTGCATTTTTTCAAACGCATTGATATATGGTGTAATATCCCAGGAAGACGGAAGTGCCATCGGCTTTGCAGCCGCTTCAGTTCCTGACTTAAACGTAGTAACAAGCAGATAATAAATAGGAGTTAAAACAATAAACGTGATAATTAGCAAATAAACATGCTTCAAAATCTCCATAATATTTTTTTTCGTTTTCATCAATTTAAATACTCCTCCCATTTTTTAAATATTCCAAGCATTACAGCGGAAACAACCATTGTCATCAACAGAAATACAATTCCAAAAGCGGATGCATAACCGAAATTTCCATCTGAAAATTTTGAGTACATCAATGTCAGAATAGTTTCTGTCTGATGTGCCGGACCTCCGTTCGTAGTTGACAAGACAAGATCAAATACTTTCAGACCTGAGATAGTGCTTGTTACAAAATTAATTTTTATGGCAGGTGCAAGCCCTGGTAATGTAATATGCCAAAACTGCTGCCAACTGTTAGCTCCATCCACAGAAGCAGCTTCATAAAGATCTCCACTAATACTTTGCAAACTTCCTATGTAAATTACCATAGACCATCCAAACCACTGCCACACTGAAATTGCAATTATGGAAAATATAGCGATTTTTCCATTTCCGAGAAAGTTGATTTTTTCAAGTCCCAGTTTCAAAAGCACCTGGTTTATCAAACCATAATCACTTGCAGACAGAATATATTTCCAAAGATATCCAACAACCAAGGTGCTTAATACTGCGGGTGCAAAAAAGATTCCTCGGTAAATTGTTCTTCCTCTTAATTTGGAATTCAGAAGCACTGATACAGGAAGAGAAATTAAACTTTGAATGGATACTGTAAGAATTGCAAATACCAGGGTATTCTTTAATCCTTTCAAAATAATTCCATCTGCCAAAAGCTGTTTATAATTTTTCAGTCCTGAAAAAACAATATCCGGCGAAAAATTAGTCCAGTTATAAAAACTGTATTTTGTAGTAAAAATAAGCGGAATGATAAAAAACACAGAAAATATAGAAACCGCAGGTATTGCCATGATAATATATGGCAGATTTCGTTTTACATGATTGGCATTCATACTCTCCTTGCCCTCCTTCTTTTTATATTTCTATTATAAATTTGATTTTTTTCTCCATAAATCCAAAAAAATTTATATGACTATCGTTTTTTTTATATCCATTTACTTTTGTTAATTCTATTGATAACAGGAAGCTCTATTGCACAAAAACAGATCCTGCAAAAAGCTCATTTGCTAAATGCAGGATCTATTTAATAAATTATGAATAATTTTAAATTTGTTAAATGATTACAATTTACTCATATCTGATTGAGTCAGCTTTTGTATCAATAGCATTCACAAGATCGTCTCCACTGATGTCTCCGGAAATAACACCCTGAAGCTGAGCAGTAAACTCATCAAACAAGGACTGACTTGGGAGATTTACACTCCATCTGTCAGATGGGAATGCAATATTTCCATTGTTAATAATATCTGTAACATATTCATACTCTTCCGGCATCTGAGCCTCAACTCCGCTTCTATAGCTGGTTCCGCCAACATTTGCATCAGCAAATGCCTGCTGAACTTCAACGGAAGCCAATGCTGTTAAAGCAGCTTCTGCACCATCGTGATTTTCCGTATTTACATTAATACCGAAGCATGCAGCTGGTCCACCTAAAACGTATTCATTTTCTCCTGTTTCGCTAAGCTGCGGAAGCATTTTAAAATTAACTCCGGATTCTTTCAGCTCTGTATACTGCCATGGACCTCCATGAAGAAAAGCCACTTCTCCATTTTTAAAACTATTCAGCATTTCCTGGCAGGAAATTCCCAGAGATTCAGAAGCGATCAGTCCTTTTTCAACTAATGTACACCATTTATTAACACAGTCGTTAATATGTCCGTCCATAGTTACTTCGCCCATTGCAAATTTGGTGTCAAAATCTGTTCCATCAGGGTTTGCTTCTTCATTGTTATGATAATAAGAATTTTCCAGATACCCCAGTAAGCTAGATGTTGCAGTTGAGTCATCCGCAATCCCAAAACCATATGCATTATAGCCTTTTTCATTAATAGTCTCGCAAGCAGCTACAAACTCATCAAATGTTTTTGGAATTTCTACTCCACATTCCTCAAGAATCGAAGCATTACACCAGATTCCGGAAAACCATCCATAGGAAGGAATTCCATAAATTTTTCCATCAGCACTGCAAAGCGACATTCCGGCCTCATTAAACTCTTTTACAAAATCATAATCTGAAATGTCTTCCACGTTACCAGCTTTGATTTCGGCTGGATAGTTTGTTCCATCCATAATAATGTCTGGGCCTTCTCCAGATGCAAGCTGTGTGCTAAGTACATTATTATAATCAGTATTTGCAACATATGTGTACTCAATCACATACTTCCCATCCATCTGCTCATTTACCTTTTCCAGAATAGGATTCATGTCATCCTCATCATACCATCCCATCAAGGTTACCGTCTCTGCATCATCCGCCATAACCAGATTGGAACCGCCTCCAACTACCATTACTGATACAGTGCATGCTGTAAGAAACATACTAATCACTTTCTTTTTCATTTTTTTGCTACCCCTTTCGTTTATTTTTAAGTTGCTTTAAGTATAACGTTCACAGGATACGAAAAAAATAACAAAAAACTTATCTCATTATCAAATTTTTAAGATTTATATCCTATACTTTTCGTTCCAGTGTAATAAAATCTCTTCGTAATTTGATTATAGAGGTAGTTCCTCCCGGACCTGCAAAAATTTCCACACCGTATCCTTCCCCACACAGAATACGAATTCTCTTGTCAACATTGCTTACCCCATAACCAAATTCTTCATGGGACATTTTTCCCTGACCAATTTTTTCATACAACTCAAGTCCATTATCCCTGACAGTCATATAGAGTTCATTATTTTCTGCATAAATCTCAATGGATATTTTTCCTCTTTTTTCTCTCATGCAGTCAATGCCATGCTCAATTGCATTTTCCACCAGAGGCTGCAAAATAAAAATTGGAACCATCTGGTCTAAAAGCGAGGGCTCAATTTTATACTCAACATCGAAGCCTTCATCGTGCGCCATAAGCTGCAGTTTCACATAGGCCTTTATATTTTCCACTTCTACATTCAAATGGTCTACGTTGATGCCCTTGTTAAGAGCCGTCCTGTAAAAAGTAGCCAGTTCCGTAGTTATCTCGTAGATTCTGTCTTCCCCTTTTTCAATGGCTATCCAATTAATTGCGGAAAGATTGTTATAAAGAAAATGCGGGTTAATCTTTGACTGAAGCAGATCCAGTTCCAGACTCTTTTTATCCAGCTTCGACTTGTATACTTCATCGATAAGCGTTTGTATTTTCCGCAGCATTTTATTAATATTTCGAGCCAGTTCCCCGATTTCATCCTGGGAACTTTCTGCTATCTGAATCTCAAAATTTCCATCTTTTACTTTCTTTACCTGGTCAATAATCTGATACAAATAGTGCAGCAAAGATCTGGCACTTTTATTAACTCCTATAAATCCAAGCAGCAACAGTAAAACTACAATTACAACAGAACCAATGATTCTTGGATGAAAAGCACTTGAGAAATAAGAAGCATCAATTCTGTAAATAATTTTCCAACCGGTGTCATTTAGATTTCTTTCCTCTTCATAGCCAGCACTGTTTTCATTAACTTCCCCCTCATTATTGTATTCTAACAACACAGCTGAACCATTTTTCACCTGGATGTCCACTGGCATTTCCGAGAACATGGATATACTGTCAGAAAAAACTTTTTCCTTTACTTCTGCTCTGAGAACGCCATATACCCGATTTGGAAGGCTCATGGAAATTCTACGTGTTATAAAATATTTTCCATTTTCATTCCACCACAAAGTATCTGCGCTATTCCAACTCGCTTCATACCAACTGTTATCTTCCAGATCGGAAGCTTTTTTGAATACTGCATCATTGTTAGAAATCCTTTTATCGGAATAAACCTCCATCTTTAAAAAATAGCTGTTGGAAAGCCAGGCGTTATAAATCAGGTTATTTACATTTGAAGTCATCTGGATGCGTTTCTTATACTCGGAATCATCCAGGCTGAGAAATTCCCTTAGTACACTGTTGCAGGTCACATATAGTACAGATTTTTCGCACATCTTTATCTGATTCTCAATATTCAGGTGGTTCCGCTCAATGGTTTCTTTCGCTTCCAGAAGCTGCTGCTCCTTGATAAAATTTGTAGATGAGTACAATACAAATATCTCCAGAACTAGCACAGGAAGCATAACTAACAGCGTGTAAATGATCCTTACTTTATTCAAAAATGATTGTTTGTTGATTTTTTTTGCTATCCTATTCACCATTTTGCACCCTTTCCCTGTACTGCACCGGACTGCAGCCTTCATGATTTCGGAAAATAGAAATGTAGTAAGACACATTCAGGTATCCTACCCTCTCCGCCACATCACTTACTTTCATATTTGTCTGACACAAAAGTTCTTTTGACTTTTCAACACGATACCAGGTAATAAATTTTACCAGATTTTTTCCAGTTTCCATTTTATATAAAGTACTTAGATAGGCAGAGGATACCTGCAGCTGCTCTGCGATATACGATACATTTAAATCACTTTCACTGTATTTTTCATAAACCAGTTCTTTCGCCATGCGAACCAGACGATTTTCTTTTATCTCTTCTTTTTTCTCTTCCTGCATTTTATCCAAAACGTTTTCGATTATCTTATTTACCTCTTCCAGTGTCCTTGCCTGATATATTTTTTGAATACAGGGTACCATGTCCACATTAGAGTCTGTGTACTCGCTGATCTGCTTCATCGCATCCGTAAAAGTATATTTTACATAAATTGAACTAAAGCCAGTCTGCTTCATTATATAGGCAAATACTTTCACAAATTCCTTCTTTATTCCGGAATAATCCTGCATTCTGGCGCAGTTAAATATCCTTTCAAAATACAGGGAAAACATGTTATTTTCCTTTTTTAGAAAATAATCTTCATCATGAACCAATACCATACTTTTGGATACAAAAAACTGATAGTCAAGCTGGTCTTTCAATTCTGTATATTCTTTTTTCAGTTCTGTAAGACTTTCGGTCTTTTTTCCCAGTACAACAAAAATATTTACCTGATATTTTTTCTGGGATTTTTCGATCAATATCTCACATTCTTTTTTCGTTTCTGCTGTCCGATAAAAATTTCTTTCCCGGATCAATAACACTACGATCTGGTTATCTGTGTTTGTAATGATCACAGTTTCTTTTCCAAAATATTCTCTGATATCTTTCAGGTACTCTTCCCATTCAATAGAAAACAAATTAGAATAACAGGAAATAATTACAGGTATACAGATTTTTTCCTGCACAACACTGGTGAATTCATTTTCCAGAGTTTCCCAATGATTTAAAGTTCCCTCTTCCAGTTCTTCAGACTCCAGATAATTAAGCAGATTCCAGCTCAGTTTTTGCTGTGCGGCCTCTTCCTTCGCCTGTATGATATCATTTCTATTTTTCTTTTCGATCTCTTTTTCCTGGCAGATCTCTATGATCTTTTCAAAAAGAGCCTTAAACGCATCCAGTTTAACTGGCTTCAAAAGATATTCCTGTACCCCTAATGAAATGGCATTCTGTGCATATTCAAATTCACCATATGCACTGTAAATAATGCATATTGGATTCAGCCCTCTTTTCTGCGTTTCACGTATAAGCTGGATTCCATCCATATAGGGCATTTTTATGTCTGTGAGAAGAATGTCAAAATGATTTTTTTCCATTATTTTCAGCGCATCTTCTCCATTTTGCGCAAATGCTGTTCTTAATGGAAACCCAAACCTTTTTAATAAAAGCGCAATTCCTTCCCGCTCTTTCTTTTCATCATCCACAATCAAAATATTGTACATAAACTCACCCCTCCATACATATATTTACTCAACTTTATTTCATCATAAAAGAAGCTTTATGTAAATACCGAAAAAATTACCTGAGTATCAATTTTTTATACTACGATACAAAACTTCTAATACACAAAAGAGTTACTATTTCCGCAAGTATCCCTGCACGCAGGTGATATCATGCTTATAGTAACTCTTTTATCTTTATAACAATATTTGCATTTTAATCCGCTAAAGTTATAGTTCACTTATTTCACTTTTACAAACTTCCACTTATTGCAGCAGTTCCATTCAGCATTCCCATCCCCTGCAGTAAGCTTATAGTATCCCTTATCCCAGCTGCATAAGCAAGATCTGAATATCTCTCGTCCCGGGTCTGCAGGCAGGCGATGTAATCATCGATCACACGCTTTACAGTGTGGGATAATTGCAGCTGGTCATATCGTTCCTCCAGATACTTCAGATCCTCATTGTCCTGTCTGATGTAGGAATCATTTTCATCCACCCGCTGCTGCTCCATCACCATTTTCTCAATGTTCTGAAGCATAATCATTTTTGTTGTCATTTTCATTATTGATTTCCTCCTGATATGTACTTATAGATCACGGTTCATTGGTAACGTTTTCCCGAATCACACAAGCTGTTCTTCTGTGATTCCAAGCTATTTAGGGTTACAATTTAAGCAGTGATAAAAAATCCATTTTTCTCACACTTACCGTCATTATTCTACGTTTTATATCAAAATTTTGCAACAAAAATCGTCCGACAACTTTCCCTATAATTCGACAAAAGCGCTACTGTTCACTGGTAACGTTCCGCGAGGTGTTTTTGTGAACAAAGTTCACAGAAAACCCGAGAATTAAGTTTG
>OGYI01001087.1_pt1 | contig 28702 bp, 23 predicted proteins | sample 1576521 | NCBI WGS metagenome assembly OGYI01 (sample SAMEA3541484, study PRJEB24748) | human gut metagenome | biome: human gut; feature: human-associated habitat; material: faeces | place: China | collected 2012
CGAGGGCCGCCCAAGACAGCGCCGCCTCCGCGCTGGCCAGCTTGCCCGATGTGGACTTCTCCGTGGGCAAGGAGGCCTTCATCTCCACGTGGTCCCAGCGCATCGACGCCTATCTTTCCGGCTCGCCGCTGGCGGGGCAGGGCGTGACGTTCGCCACGGCCGCCTGGGAATACGGCGTGGACCCGCGTTGGTCGCCCGCCATCTCCAACACCGAGAGCTCGAAGGGCGTCGTGTGCTTCAAGCCTTACAACGCCTGGGGCTGGGGCCAGTCGAGCTGGGGGAGCTGGGAAGAGGCCATCAACGCCCATGTGGCCGGACTTGCGAGCGCTTACGGATACTCAATCACGTACGGTGCGGCGATGAAGTACTGCCCGCCGAACTACGACCACTGGTTCAACGCGACGCTGGGCCAGATGCAGATGATCTAAACGTTTCGCCGGCCGCCGGGCCGGCGAAACTGTTTTCCGCCTCGGAACCCATGATGCCAGCCTGCCTGTAGCTGCTCTACGGGCGGGTTTCGCCGCTTTCCTGCGCGCGGGGCTTGCAGTATGCTAGGGCACGGCAGGAAATCGGCGCACGGGCGCTTGGTGAAAGGATCGGTATGAGCAACGTGATCGTCGTCGGCTGCGGCCGCGTGGGTTCGCAGTTGGCGAACATGCTGTCGGACAACGGCAACAACGTGTGCGTCATCGACAAGAACGCCGACGCGTTCGCGAACCTGGGGCGCAACTTCAACGGCTCTACGGTGCAGGGCCTCGGTTTCGACGAGGAGACGCTCGTGAAGGCCGGCGTGGAGGACTGCGACGTCATCGCGGCCGTCACCCAGTTCGACAACACGAACCTCATGGTGGCCGAAGTGGGCAGCCGCCTGTACGGCGTGCCCCATGTCATCGCCCGCCTGTACAACCCCGACCACGAGCGCGCCTACATGCAGCTGGGCATCGACCACGTGTGCGGCACGTCGCTCGTTGCCGAGGACGTGTTCAGCAAGATCGTGTCGGGCCACGGCGCGCACATCGACACGTTCGGCGAGTTCGAGGTGCTGCGCTTCTCGCTCGACCTGAGCTGGCGCGACACCGACCATCCCACCATCCGCGTGTCCGAGATGGAGCGCGACCACGACATCCGCATCATCGCGTTCGAGCGCGCCGACGGCTCGGCCTCGTCCATCCCCACGCGCGACTCGATCCTCTACCAGGGAGATTCCGTGCTCGCCTGCGTGCGCCACGAGCTGATCGGGGCGTTCTCTCGCTACATTCAGGACTAGGAGAATTCCATGTACATCGTTATCGCCGGCGGCGGCAAGATCGGGGAGTACCTGGCCAGCGTGCTGCTGGGAAGCGGCAACGACGTGGCCGTGATCGAGGAGAACCTGCAGACGGCCGACCATCTGTCCATCGTGCTGGAAGGACGCTACCTCGTTATCCACGGCGATGGGTGCGACTCGAAGTACCAGGAGGATGCCGGCATCCGCAAGGCCGACGTGTTCGTGGCCACCACGGGCCAGGACGACGACAACCTGGTGTCGTGCGAGATCGCCCAGCGCGTGTTCAACGTGCCGCGCTGTATCGCGCGCGTTAACAATCCGAAGAACCTGCGCATCTTCCGCGAGGTGGGCATCGAGAGCGTGTCGTCCACCACGCTCATCGCGAACCTTATCGAGGAGGAGACGCTGTTGGGCAGCGTGAGCGTGGCCTCGTCGCTCACGCACGGAAACGTGGTGCTCACCGAGATCACCGTGCCGCGCATGCGCTACCATTCCAACGAAGCCGGCATTTTGGCCGAAAGCGTGCCTATGCCGGAGAACAGCCTGATAGCCGCCGTGTCGCCCAAAGACGACGACAACGTGGAAGTGGTGGGCGAGGAAACCGTGCTCTACCCCGGCGACAAGGCCATCGTCGTAGCCGACACCGAAGTCCTCGACGAGGTGCGCTCCCTGTTCAAAGGACTCTAGGCTCCGGCGGCCTGCCGGTCGGCCTCGTTGGCCATCGGCACAACCTGAGTGTGCTCCTCCTATTCCTCGTGCGCCGCGCGCAGCTCCTCGAGGGCCTCGGGCGGGGTGTGGGCGCAGGTGCCGTCGCCCAGCGCGACCACCTGCACGGAGTCGCCGGGCTTCACCTCGCCGTCCTCCAGCGCCACGAAGAACACGCCCTCGCGGGGGAAGATGCAGTCGCCGGCCAGGTGGTAGATGGCGCACTTCGTGTGGCACACCTTGCCGATCTGGGAGAGCTCCAGGAGCGCGCCGCCCACGCGCACGCGGGTGCCCAACGGCAATGCCAGCAGGTCGATACCCTCGGTGGTGACGTTCTCTGCGAAATCGCCCTCGGCCACGTCGAGGCCCATGGCCTGCGCCTTCTCGATGGACTCCCACGCCAGTAGCGATACCTGGCGGTGCCAGTCGCCGGCGTGCGCGTCGCCCGCCACGCCGCGGTTCGCCTCGATCGTAACGCCGTCCGCGCATGGTGCCTTGCGGCCGCCCTTGCGCCGTGACGTGTTCACCGACCGCACGCGGCCCTCCCTGCATTCCTCCATCTCGCCTGCCCTTCTCTCGAATGCCTAGTATTTCTATAGGAAATATATACTACTTGATCGAGGATAAGCAAGTCAAGGGCGTCGCGCCCAAGGCTCGACACTTTCCGTGAAGTGCGCCGCTCGGGGGCTTGTTTGCGGTATGCTGGTTGCCATCAGGTACGACGTGGGAAAGGGACCGGCGTGATCAACCGTTACACGCGCCCGGCAATGGGCGCCATCTGGGAGCTGCAGAACAAGTTCGAGATCTGGAAGGAGATCGAGGTGCTGGCCTGCGAGGCGCAGGCCGAGCTGGGGAAGTCCGGTATCACGAAGGAGGAGGCCGCGTGGATCCGCGCGCATGCCGACTTCACCGTTGAGCGCATCGACGAGATCGAGAAGGTGACGAACCACGACGTCATCGCGTTCACCACGAACATGGCCGAGTACATCGACGCCGACGTGCCGGAGGGCCAAGAGCCGCCGAGCCGCTGGGTGCACTACGGCATGACGTCGTCCGACCTGGGCGACACGGCGCTGTCCTACCAGATCACGCAGGCTATCGATATCATCCTGGAAGACATCAAGCAGCTGGGCGAGACGTGCAAGCGCCGTGCCTTCGAGTTCCAGGAGACGCTGTGCGTGGGCCGCACGCACGGCATCCACGCCGAGCCCATGACGTTCGGCATGAAGTTCGGCAGCTGGGCTTGGGCCCTCAAGCGCGCGCAGACGCGCATGGAGGAAGCCCGCAAGGTGGCCGCCACGGGCGCCATCAGCGGCGCGGTGGGCACGTACTCCAGCATCGACCCGTTCGTCGAGCAGTACGTGTGCGAGCGCCTGGGCCTTGCGGCCGACCCGCTGTCCACGCAGGTGCTGGCGCGCGACCGTCACGCGCAGGTGATGGCCGGCCTGGCTGTGACGGCTTCCACACTGGAGTCCATCGCCATGCAGGTGCGCCTGCTGCAGCAGTCCGACGTCATCGAGGCCGAGGAGCCGTTCACGAAGGGGCAGAAGGGGAGCAGCGCCATGCCGCACAAGCGCAACCCCATCACGGCCGAGCGCGTCTGCGGCCTGGCCCGCACCGTGAAGTCCAACGCGCAGGTGGCCTTCGACAACGTGGCGCTGTGGTACGAGCGCGACATCAGCCACTCCGGCGCCGAGCGCGTCGCGCTGGCCGACAGCTTCATCGCGCTGGACTACATGTTCGGCAAGATGCAGTGGATGCTGGACGGCCTGCAAACCTATCCGGCCAAGATGGAGCACAACCTGTGGCGCACGAAGGGCCTCATCTTCAGCTCGAAGGTGCTGCTGGCGCTCGTGGACACGGGCATCAGCCGAGAGGACGCCTACGTCATCGTGCAGCGCAACGCCATGAAGGTGTGGGAGGATATCCAGAACGCCGTGGACGGACCCACCTATCGCGAAAACCTCGAAGCCGACCCCGAGGCGAACCTCAGCGCCGAGGTGCTGGACGAGATCTTCGACCCTTGGGACTTCCTCACCCGTAAAGACGTGGTATTCGACCGCCTCAAGGAGCTGGAGTTCTAAAAGCTGCCGCCTACCTTACGTAGAGGCATCAGGAAGCCCCGTCCTGCGGGGCTTCCTGTTTTTGATGGGTGCGATATCTTTGTGCCGGCTTACGCAGATGGTCTGGGACGGAGAAGGCGTTTAAGCTGGTGTCCATACCCTTACGAGGCAGTACTTCCTGGCCTCGCCGTCGAGGGGCTTGTCGTCGATGTTTGTGTACGTGACCACGGCATCGCGCGAGCCGGTGGACGCCAGGTACTCGCCGTAATCGTCAGCGCCGCTTTTCACGTCGAAGGCGAACCAGTCGTTCGTGTCGAAGTTGATGCCCACGACTTGCGTGCGCGACTTCACCATGAGGTACGACCCGCACCAGGCAGGCGGCGCGGTAGGGTTGCGGCTGAAACGGAACCACGGCGCGTTGCTGTAGTCGCCGTTCGTCACGGCGCTGGCCGGGGTGTACGTGCCGATGCTGGCGATACCTCCGCCGTACTGGTAGCCGGCATCGAACGAGAACATGAACCCGGTGTTGCCGTAGCCGGCTTCCAGCGGTTTCATGGACGTGGGCAGCGCCATGGTGTCCAGCGCTTCGCCCGTGTTGGCATCCACGCGCACGAGCTGGTAGTGGATGGACGAGGTGTCCGTGCGCGGCGTGATGACCACGGAGTCGCCGGTGGCGTAGGGAGCCGTCGCCATGCGGCCGATCGAGGTCCACAGCGTCTCGATGTCGTTCGCTCCCATGGTGGCGCGCTTGAACAGCGACGGCTCGGTTTTCTTCGGACCGCTCGCTTTCGGCAACACCTGCCAGAATGCGCGGTTTCCCACGGCGGCGATGGTGGGCATCTCCCAATCGCCGTCGCCTTCTTCCACCAGCGCGGGATTGCCCAGAGCCGCACCATCGGTACGCGCGGTGTATATGCGCCAGACGCCGTCGAGGATGTCCGCCTCGGCCCAGATGAGACCCGAGGATGTGGCGCGCACGTCGTAGATTTCGAAGCCTTCGTCGGATCCGACGGCCTGCTCCAGCACCACGGTGGAGTTTCCCGAGCTCAGCGAAAGCAGCGCCACCTGGGTCAGCGGCTTGCCGGTGTCGGTGGGCAAGAGGCATGCGGCCAAATCGTCGTCGTTCGCCCAGACGAGCGAGCCGTACGGCAGCTCGTAATTCCCCACCTGGTTCATGAGCGTCGTTGGATCTTCCGCCTGGACGAACGTGTTGGTGAACTCGTCGGACGCAGACGACAGCACCGCGTCTTCGGGCACCTTGAGCACTACGAGGTTGTCATCTGGGTCGTTCTTCGTCTGCTCGATTACGACGGATGCGCCGCCGCCCACGGCCGCCAAAGCGCCCACGCCCAACGCTCCGTACAGGAAGTGGCGGCGGGTGAGCAGAACCTCGCCTCCGTTCGGCGTGGGAACGCGAACGCCGTTGCCGCCGGCGTTGCCGTTAGAGGTGCCGCGCGGAGCGGGGGACGATGGGGAGGGCGATGCGGAGGACGAGCGGCGATGCGCGCCGACCGAGCCCATGGCGCTGGCGCTGCCGTACCCCGCCACGTTGCCGACGTCTGCGGAGCCCCCGCGACGACCGCTGCCGCCGTGTGCTCCGCCGTATCCGGCGACGTTTCCCACATGCCCACCGCGCGCGTTCGGTTTTCCGCCGGCGTACAGCGCGCCTCCCCGGGAGGCTGCGCGCCTGTTCGCAAGGCGTTTCTTAGCAACGGTCGGTTTCGCGTGATTCGCGTGTGTTGATCTGCGGGTTACCATGGTGTTTATTGTGTCATTTCACGCACAGGTTAAAGCGCCCTTCGGTCTAATTGCTACAATAAACGCAAACACGACCAATACGCTCGGAACTGGTCCGCGTAGGGAACGCGGGCGCGCATTGTCCGAGATGTCAGCGAGCTTGAGGAGTGATCCATGAGCAACGAAACACGACGCATCCTTTTGGTTGAAGACGAAAAGGCCATCCGCGACGCCGTGACGGCCTATCTTGAACGCGAGAATTACTGGGTGACGGCGGTCGGCGACGGCCAGGAGGCGCTCGAGGAGTTCTCGAAGCACCACTTCGATCTTGTCATCCTCGACCTCATGCTGCCCCGCGTGCCGGGCGAGCGCGTCTGCCGCGCCATCCGCGACAACTCCGACGTGCCCATTATCATGCTCACCGCTAAGGGCGAGGTGGAAGACCGCATCATCGGTCTGGAGCTGGGCGCCGACGACTACCTGGTGAAGCCGTTCAGCCCCCGCGAGCTGGTTGCTCGCGCCCGCGCGCTTCTGCGCCGCGTGCACGCCGATTCCGAGCCGCAGCGCGAAGTGCTGGAGTTCGGCGAGCTCACCATCGACGTGTCGGGGCACAAAGTGCTGGTCAACAACGAGGAGATCGATCTCACCGCCAGCGAGTTCAAGCTGCTCACCACGCTGTCCCGCTACCCGGGTCGCGTGTACTCGCGCATGGAGCTGGTGGAGAAGGTGCTGGGCTACGACTTCGAGGGCTACGAGCGCACCATCGACTCGCATGTGAAGAACCTGCGCGCGAAGATCGGCGACAACCCGCGCAGCCCGAAGTGGCTGCATACCGTTCACGGCGTGGGCTACCGCTTCGAAGACCCGACCAAAGTCCAGCAGTAAGCACCGCGTGAGCGCCTCGAGCGTGAGCGCATAACCGTGCAGGAGGAGCGAAGCGTGCAAGACTCGGCGACGACCGGACCCATCGGCAAGGCGGGCGCGGACGACGCCGGTGCGGGCAAGCGCAAGCGCCCGGGTTGGGACAACCTGTCGTATACGACGCGCGTGACGGCGGCGTTCGCCTTCATCGCGGCCATGACCGCCCTGGTGGCCATCGGCGTGGTGTCGTTCGTGTGGGAGCAGCATTTCCAAACGTACACGCGCGAGAACATGGTGTCGACCGCCGAGTCCGTGGCCAAGGACATCGCGGCGAACTACGAGAAGTCGGGCACGTTCGACGCGCAGACGCTCGCGCCCGCGCGCTACATGGTCAACGTCACGCCGAGCATCGGCATGCGCGTCGTGGACAACACAGTGCCCGCGAACAGCGAGCAGTCGGTTGTGTTCGACTCCACGCTCGTCGAGAATGGCGAGGACGCCGCCGACGGGGTGTCGCTCGTGCCCAAGCATGCCAAGCCCGAGCAGATGGTCACGGTGCCCATCGAGGTGAAGAGCCCCGACAACGAGATGACCCAGGCCGTGGGCTCGGTGAGCGTGTGGGTGCTCGGCTCCGATACGCTGCTGCGCTCCACCGACGAGGAGTTCCGCAACAAGTCCTACCAGGCCATGTTCTTCGCGGCCGCCATGGCCATCCTGCTGGCCTCGTGCATCGGCTTCCTGTTCGCCCGCAACCTGGTGGGCCCCATCAACCGCATGACCAAGACGGCGAAGGCCATCAAGGAAGGCGACCTGTCCGCCCGCACCGATCTGCACGGCGAGGACGAGATCGCGCGCCTGGGAGAGACGTTCGACGAGATGGCCGACTCGGTGGAGAAGGACCGCGAGCTGGAGCGGCGCCTGACCACCGACGTGGCGCACGAGCTGCGCACGCCGCTCATGGCCATTCAGTCCACGGTGGAGGCCATGGTGGACGGCGTTTTCGAAGCCGACCCCGAGCACCTGGAGACGGTGAACTCGGAGGTGCAGCGCCTAAGCCGCCTGGTGGACTCATTGCTGAAGCTCTCGCGCCTGGAGAACCGCGCGAACCCCATGAAGGAGGAGGTCGTGGACGTGGGCCAGCTCATCAGCGGGATCATCGCCACGCACGACGCCTTCGTCACCGACTCGGGCCTCACGTTGGAGTACCAGGCCGACGAGGGCGTGCGCGTGCTGGGCGACGCCGATATGATACGCCAGGCCACGGCCAACCTCATCTCGAACGCCGTTCGCTACACGCCCGAGGGCGGCCACATCACCGTGCAGGTGAAGCGGGGCGACCTCATGGCCTCCATCGCGGTGCGCGACACGGGAATCGGTCTCTCGCCCGAGGAGTGCAAGATGGTGTTCTCGCGCTTCTGGCGCGCCGACGCCGGACGCAACCGCGAGAGCGGCGGCCTGGGCATCGGCCTGGCCGTGGTGAAGGAGATCGTCGACCGACACGGCGGCTGGGTGCAGGTGGAGGGCCGCAAGGACGAGGGCGCCTGCTTCACCATCCACATCCCGCTGTACGACGAGGGCCGCACGCCCAAGGCGCGCCAGCAGAAGCCCAAGCAGGCAAAGGTGCCGAAGGTTGCGAAGGGCAAAGAAAAACAGCGCCCGAAGGGGCATAGATAGCCAAACTGCGCGATAATGAGGCGCGCATGAAAAACGCTGCGGCCCGAGGAGAGCGCGCGGCGTGTCGATGAAAGGACAGAGCAGCATGACCGGAATGGACATCAAGCCCGACGCGCAAGGCAAAGTGCGCGACCTCTACGACTTGGGGGACAAGCTCTTGTTGGTGGCGTCGGACCGCATTTCTGCGTTCGACTACATTCTGGAAGACGAGATCCCGCACAAGGGCGCGGTGCTCACGCAACTGTCGTGCTTCTGGTTCGAGCTCCTGGACGGCGTGGTGGAGAACCACCTGATATCCGCCGACGTGGCCGACCTGCCCGAGCAGTTCAAGCCGTACTCCGACTACCTGCGCGGGCGCTTCATGCTGGTGAAGAAGGCCGACATGTTCCCCGCCGAGTGCATCGTGCGCGGCTACCTGGCCGGCAGCGGCCTCAAAGAGTACGATAAGCAGGGAACCGTGTGCGGCATCGAGCTGCCCGAGGGCCTCGTGAACTCGTCGAAGCTGCCTGAGCCCATCTTCACGCCGTCGACGAAGGCCGAGATCGGCGACCACGACGAGAACATCAGCTTCGAGCGCCTCGTGGAGATCATCGGCGAGGACGACGCCTCCCAGCTGCGCGACCTGGCCCTCAAGGTGTACACGACGGCACGCGACCACGCGGCCGAGCGCGGCGTGATCATCGCCGACACGAAGTTCGAGTTCGGACGCATTGACGGCCAGATCATCCTGGCGGACGAGGTGCTGACCCCCGACTCGTCCCGCTTCTGGCCGGGCGATGAGTACGCCGAGGGCAAGGACCAGCCCAGCTTCGACAAGCAGTTCGTGCGCGACTGGCTGAACGCCAACTGGGATCGTCAGGGCAACCCGCCCCGCCTGCCCCAGGACATCATCGACCGCACCAGCGAGAAGTACATCCAGGCCTACGAGAAGATCACGGGTAGAACTTTCGTTCCGTTTGCCTAACGGCAACCGGAACTTCTCGACGCTGCGAGGCGTTGAGGCGTCCGGCCTTGCCGCTCCAAGCTTCGCTCACGTGCAAAAGCACGCTTCGCAAAGCTTTCACGACAATTCCGGGCACCTCAACGCCTCTCGCTGACTTTGACGGACCTGCGAGGTTCGAGGCAATCAACAAGGAGCAATAACCCATGTCCCAGCGTAACCCTATGAACGACCGGTACCAGACCGACGAGCATCGCGGCCAGACGCGCAAGAGCGCGGCCACCATGAAGCCGAAGACGAAGGCGGCTTCGTCGGTGCGCATCCAGCCCACCGTGAAGACGAAGCAGCAGAAGAAGGCTGACAAGAAGGCCGCACGAGCGAAGCAGACCGAGATCGATCGGCAGTACTACAACCCGCCCACGCCGGAATACAAGCGTCTTCGCAAAATCTGGTGGGGTCTTTTGATCGGCGCCATCGTGATGACGGCTATGTCGTGGTTCGGCCGCGCCTTCCTGCCCGAGGTGGGAACCTATGTGGTGCTGGGCCTGGCCTATGTGTGCATCATCGGCGCCTTATACGTGGACTTCTCGAAAATCCGCAAGGTGCGACGCGCCTATCAGGAAGAGATGATGTCCAAAAAAACCAAGGAGATGCGCGCAGCAGAAAAGCAGCAGAAGGCCGCGCAGCGCGCCGCCAAGCAGAAGGTGGAGGAGGCTCCGGCCGTGGAGGAGGCGCCTAAGAAGCGCGGCCTGTTCGGCAACGGGTTCCGCCTGCCGAAGAAGCAGGAGGCCGAGCCGATGGAGGCGAAAACTTCCGACAAGGATTCGACGAAGTAAGGTGGGGACCATGGTTTCTCGTGTCTACGTGGAGAAGAAGCCCGGCTTCGACGGGGAGGCGAAGCAGCTGAAAGAGGAGCTGCGCAGCCTGCTGGGCGTCGGCGCGCTTGAGAATCTCCGCATGGTGAATCGCTACGACGTGGAGGGGATCTCGGACGAGCTGTTCGCTCAGTGCGTGCCCACCGTGTTCAGCGAGCCGCAGTCCGACATCGCGACGCTGGAGATGCCCGAGGCGAACGGGGTGGCGGTGTTCGCCGTGGAGTACCTTCCCGGCCAGTTCGACCAGCGCGCCGATTCTGCAAGCGAATGCATCCAGCTGATCAGCCAGGGCGAGCGCCCCGAGGTGCGCAGCGCGAAGGTGTACATGCTGGAGGGCGCGCTGTCCGACGAGGACGTCGCCGCCATCAAGCACTACGTGATCAACCCCATCGAAGCGCGCGAGGCGTCGCTTGATGTGCGCGAGACGCTGCACCTGGAACAGCCCGTGCCGGGCATGGTGGAGACGGTGGACGGGTTCCTGGAGCTGGACGAGGCGGGCCTGGCGGCGTTCATCGCCGACCGCGGCCTGGCCATGGACCTGGCCGACATCGCGTTCTGCCAGCAGTACTTCGCCGAAGAGGGGCGCAACCCCACCATCACCGAAATCAAGATGATCGACACGTACTGGTCCGATCACTGCCGCCACACCACGTTCGGCACCGTGCTGGACAACGTGGCAGTGGAGGACGAGGCCGTGCAGGCCGCGTTCGAGAAGTACCTTGAGATGCGCCACGAGCTGGGCCGCGACGAGAAGCCGGTGTGCCTCATGGACATGGGCACCATCGGCGCGCGCTGGCTGAAGGCGAAGGGCGTGCTGACCGGCCTCGACGAGTCCGAGGAGATCAACGCCTGCACCGTGAAGTGCAAGGTGGACGTGGACGGCGAAGAGCAGGACTGGCTGTACCTGTTCAAGAACGAGACGCACAACCATCCTACCGAAATCGAGCCGTTCGGCGGCGCAGCCACCTGCGTGGGCGGCGCCATCCGCGACCCCTTGTCGGGCCGCAGCTACGTCTACCAGGCCATGCGCGTGACGGGCGCGGCCGACCCGCTGGTTCCCGTGAGCGAGACGCTGCCGGGCAAGCTGCCGCAGCGCAAGCTGGTGACCACCGCGGCCGCGGGCTACTCTTCGTACGGCAACCAGATCGGCTTGGCAACCGGCCAGGTGAACGAGCTGTACCATCCCGGCTATGCGGCCAAGCGCATGGAGATCGGCGCCGTGGTGGGCGCGACGCCGGCCGACCATGTGCGGCGCGAGACTCCGGCCCCGGGCGACGTGATCGTGCTCCTGGGCGGGCGCACGGGCCGCGACGGCATCGGCGGCGCCACGGGCTCCTCGAAGGCGCACAAGCTGGAATCGCTCGAGAGCTGCGGCGCCGAGGTGCAGAAGGGCAACGCGCCCGTGGAGCGCAAGATCCAGCGCCTGTTCCGTCGGGGCGACGCCTGCAAGCTGATCAAGCGCTGCAACGACTTCGGCGCGGGCGGCGTGTCCGTGGCCATCGGCGAGCTGGCCGACGGCCTGTTCATCGACCTCAACAAGGTGCCGAAGAAGTACGACGGCCTTGACGGCACCGAGCTGGCCATCTCCGAGAGCCAGGAGCGCATGGCCGTTGCCCTGGCGGCCGAGGACGTGGACGAGTTCATCGGCTACGCGCACGAGGAGAACCTCGAAGCAACCCCCATCGCCACGGTGACGGAGGAGGCGCGCGTGCGCATGGAGTGGAACGGCGCCGTCATCGTGGACGTGAGCCGCGACTTCCTCAACAGCAACGGCGCGGCGAAGCACCAGGACGTGCGCGTGCTGCCGGGTGGAACGTACGAGCGCACCTGGGCGGGCGACACGCTGGCCGAGCGCATGAACGCGCTGGTCACCGACTTGAACGTGTGCTCGAACAAGGGCCTGTCCGAGCGCTTCGACTCCACCATCGGCGCGGGCACGGTGCTCATGCCGTTCGGCGGGTCGCGCCAGCTGACGCCGGCGATGGCCATGGTGGCGAAGCTGCCCGTGTTCGGCGAGACCTCCACGGTGAGCGGCATGGCCTGGGGCTTCAACCCGTACCTCACGGCGGCGAACCCGTTCGTGGGCTCGTATGTCGCCGTGGTGGAGAGCGTGGCGAAGCTGGCGGCCGCCGGTTTCGCGCGCGAGGACATGTACCTGACGTTCCAGGAGTACTTCGAGAAGCTGCGCGACGAGCCCGAGCGCTGGGGCAAGCCCGCCGCCGCCGTGCTGGGCGCGCTGATGGCGCAGGTGGACCTGGGTATCGGCTCCATCGGCGGCAAGGACTCCATGTCGGGCAGTTTCGAGCAGCTGGACGTGCCGCCCACGCTGGTGTCGTTCGCCACGGCCATCGGCTCGGTGGATCGCGCGACGTCGCCCGAGTTCAAGCAGGCGGGCAGCCGCGTGGTGCGCATCGCGCCCGCGTCGTACGACGGTGTCACGCCCGACGCCGCCGGCTTGGTGGAGGCGTTCGAGCTGGTGGAGCGCTTGATCGGCGACGGTGCGGCGCTGGCCGTGTCCACGCCGGGATACGGCGCGACGGCTGAGGCTCTGTTCAAGATGAGCGTGGGCAACGGCATCGGCGTGAAGCTGACTGATTCGGTGACGGCCGACGAGCTGTTCGCCCCGTCGTACGGCAGCTTCCTCGTGGAGCTGGCTCCGTGCGTGGAGCTGCCGCATGCGTCCGACGTCGTGCGCGTGGACGAGGTGGGCGAGACGACCGAGGCCTACGAGTTCGCCGCCTGCGGCGAGGTCATCGACCTGGTCGGGTTGCAGGAAGCGTGGGAGGGCCACCTCGAGTCGGTGTTCCCGTACCGCGCCGAGGGCGATGCCGTGGAAACGGTGTCCTTCACCAGTGCCGCGCCGCTGGTGTACAACGGCACCATCGCGCGCCCGCGCGTCATCATCCCCGTGTTCCCGGGCAACAACTGCGAGTACGATTCGGCGCGCGCCTTCGAGCAGGCGGGAGCTGTGGCCGAGACGCTCATCATCAACAATCTGACCCCCGACAAGGTGGCCGAGAGCACCGAGGCGCTGGTGAAGGCCATCGAGAACAGCCAGATCATCATGATCCCCGGCGGGTTCTCCGGCGGCGACGAGCCCGACGGCTCGGCCAAGTTCATCACGGCGTTCTTCCGCGCTCCGGCCGTCACCGAAGCGGTGCGCGACCTGCTGCAGAACCGCGACGGCCTCATGCTGGGCATCTGCAACGGTTTCCAGGCGCTCGTGAAGTTGGGTCTCGTGCCGTTCGGCGACATCCGCCCCATGGACGAGGAGTGCCCCACGCTCACGTTCAACACCATCGGTCGTCATCAGAGCCGTCTGGTGCGCACGCGCGTGGCATCGAACCTGTCGCCGTGGCTGAGCCGCTGCGAGGTGGGCGACATCCATACGGTGCCCGTGAGCCACGGCGAGGGCCGCTTCGTCGCGTCGCCCGAGCTGGCGGCCCAGTTGGCTGCGAACGGCCAGATCGCCACGCAGTACGTGGACGAGCAGGGCGTGCCGTCGATGAGCCTTGACGTGAACCCGAACGGATCGGTACTGGCCATCGAGGGCATCACCAGCCCCGACGGCCGCATCCTCGGCAAGATGGGCCACAGCGAGCGCCGCGGCTACGGTCTGTACCAGAACGTCCCCGGCGACCGCTACCAGCAGCTGTTCGAGGGCGGCGTGGGTTACTTCACGGACTAGGGGCTTCTCGCATCAAGTTTTCTCGCGCGGCGCATCTTCGGGTGCGCCGCGCTTGCTATACTGGTTGAAAAAGGCCTCGCGGAAAGGCGGCTTCATGAAGATACTGGGTTTGGGTGTTCCGGAAATGCTCATCATGCTGATGTTGCTGGTGCCCGTCGCACTCGTGGTCGCGCTCATCGTGGTGTTGGCGAAGCGCGCCGGCAGCCAACAGCCTTTGCCCGATGAGCGCCAGCGCGCGAGCGCGCTTGCCTACCAGCGTCTTTCGCAGCTTGACGACCTGTATAAACGCGGCGCCATCACCGAAGAAGAGTACGCGTTGAAAAAGCAGGAGTGTATGCGCGATCTGTAAGCCTGATCGGAAAGGCGGCTCTCATGGGGTTCATGGATGGGTTCGAGCGCGGGTTGTCTGGCAATTACCGTTACGAGATCGCGGGGAAGGCGGTGGTCTGCTCGCATTGCGGCGGCGAGGAATTCGATGAGCGCTCGGGGCAATTGAACACAGCCGGCGCGTCGCTTCTCAACCTCGATTGGGCCAACGCGACCGCGCGTGTGCTTGTATGCCAAAGCTGCGGTCATTTGGAATGGTTTCTTTAGGAGGAGCATGGATCCCGAATTCGTCAACCTAACCCCCGAGAACCTTGCCGACGAGCATCTTTCCTGCATCATTCGCGTCAGGAAGCCCCATCCCGGCGTCGAGGCGAAGCGCCAATGGCTCGCCGATCGGCTGCGCGAAGGCCATGTGTTCCGAAAGCTGCAGGTGAAAGACCCGGTTTTCATCGAGTACGCGCCGCTTGAAACGGCGTGGGTTCCCGTGCTGGGCGACAACTACCTGTACGTGTACTGCCTCTGGGCGTACGGTGCCGGCAAGGGCAAAGGCTACGGGCGCGCGCTCATGGAGTACTGCCTGGCCGACGCGCGAGTGCAAGGCAAGTCGGGCGTGTGCCTGCTGGGGGCGAAGAAGCAGAAGGCGTGGCTGACCGATCAGGCGTTCGCGCGGAAGTTCGGCTTCGAAGTGGTCGACGCTACCGACGACGGCTACGAGTTGCTGGCTCTGTCGTTCGACGGGACGGTGCCGCGGTTCGCGCCGCACGCGAAAGCCCAGGCTATCGACAGCGACGAGCTGACGATCTACTACGATTTCCAGTGCCCTTACGTGCCCGAGCGCATCGAGGCGATCCGGCGGTATTGCGAGGCGAACGACGTGCCGCTGACGCTCATCCAAGTGGATTCGCTGCAAAAGGCGAAGGAGCTGCCCGGCGTCTTTAACAACTGGGGCGTGTTCTACAAAGGGAAGTTCGAGACGGTGAACGTTCTGGATACCACGTACCTCAAGAGGATCCTCAAGAAATAGGAGCGTTGCAGACGCGACAACTCACGGTGTCCTGCGCATCATCCAGTCCGTTCCCTCTCCGAAGGCCGAGCCTTTCAAGCTATGGCTCGCCCAGGTTGGCGCCGAGCGCATCGAGGAAACCGTCGATCCCGAACAGGGAATCGATCGCGCGTTCGAGCTGGTGCTCAACATGCTTGCCGATGCGCTGAGCGACGTCGAGGCCCTGGAGGCGGGGATGTCCAGCAGCACCGCCCTGAGCGATGTCAGCACCCAGGAGCTGCTCTCGCGCCTTCGCCGTCGGACATCCCCAGCCCATTGAGCACGTAGGAGTCGCTGGACGTCCAACAGCGGTTCGCATCCTCGCACTCTTCGCTGCAAGCTCCGGGCGCGAATCGCCGGCGAGCGGCATCGCCCGTGTGCGCTCGTCGGCTCTGCGCAGCGCGGGTTCGCCGTATGTTGGCGGCTTCGTTCGGGCGCGATCGGGCTTGCCGCTCGCGTGCTTCTTCGCCGCCGCTTGCGGGTCGCTTTCGTTCTCTGCTGCTCGCTGACCGAGCGAGGCGCTACGCCCGCCATCGGTCGGCTTCGGCGGCATCGGTTCCGTGATTGAATGGCGCATCTTTTAACCGAAAACGCTCGAAGGCCTGGCGGCCCCAGAGCGGAGAAGGGAGTATGCGCATGCGGCAGCACACGACGAACCAAACAGGCGGTGAACGGCGTTCGCGCCGATTGCATCCGGCATGGCTCATCCTCATCGCCTGTTGCTTCCTGCAAGCGGGAGGCATGGGCACCATCAACAACGCGGCGGGCATCATGGTTCCCGCCGTGCTGGGCGATCTGCAGTTCTCGCAGGGCAGCTTCATGCTGTACTTCACGATCCAGGGTTTGTGCATGACGGCGGCGCTTCCCGTGGCGGGGAAGCTGTTGCCGAAGGTGAGCATGCGCGTGCTGGTGAGCGTCGGCATGGTGGCGGCCGCGCTGGCGTTCGCGTCCATGGGGCAGTTCAACGCGGTGTGGCAGTGGTACGTGGCGGGGGCGGTGCTGGGCGTGGCGGCCGCGTTCGCGTTCCTGCTGCCGGCACCCGTCATGATAGGCAACTGGTTCAAGAAGAAGGCGGGCCTTGCGATGGGCATCGCCATGGCCTGCTCGGGCATCGGCGGGGCGGTGATGAACCCGTTGGGCGGCGCGCTCATCCAATCGTTGGGATGGCGGCCCACCTATGCGGTGCTCGCCCTGATCGCAGCCGTGCTGGTGCTGCCGTTCTCGCTGCTGGTGATGAAGTTCAAGCCGGCCGACCCGCGCGATGCCTATGGAGCCGACGAGGTGGAAGACACCCCGGCGAGCAGCGGAGCCGAAACGGCGTCCGGCGTCTCGGCGGCTCGCGCCGTGCGTTCGCTGGCGTTCGCGTGCGTGTTCCTGGTTGCGGGATTCCTGTCGCTCGAGAGCGCGTTTTTGCAGCTGATGCCCACGTACGCCGGCACCGTCGGGCTCGCCGCCGTCGCAGCGTTCCTTCCTTCCATCGCCATGATCAGCAACATCGTGGGCAAGCTGGTGCTGGGGTGGCTGGCCGACGCCGTGGGGCCGCGCAACGCGACGCTGTGCGGCTTCGGCGTGGGCGTGACCGCGTTCGCGCTGTTCCTAGCCTCGAACGGCAACGTGGGGATGGTCATGGTGGCGGCCGCCTTGTTCGGCGTGCTTACGGCGATGGTGACGGTGAACGTGCCGCTGCTGGTGCGCAGCGCGTTCGGATCGAAGGATTACGGCACGCTGTTCTCGTACGTGAGCATCGGCACATCGCTGGTAGGCTCGCTGGGCATTTCGGTGTATGGGTTCCTGTTCGACCGCTTCGGCTCGTACGATCCCGGCCTGATGCTGGGCATTGGCACGGGCGTTGCGAGCGCCGCGCTGCTGCTGGTGGGTATGGCTGCGGCAAAGCGCCTGATGGGCGCCGCGCACGTGCGAAGCGGCGCGGTGCAGGCGGAGGAGCCCGCGTTCTAAGAGCGCGCTTTTTTCTTCGGGACGATGCGTTCGACGATGCCCTGGGTGACGCGGTGGCCTGCCAGCTCGGCAAGCGAGCCGAGGGCGCCGACCAGGGTTTCGCGAGCGGTCCCGTCGATGTTCTTGGCCGCCTCGCTCAGCAGGGCCACCGTTTTCGCCCCGCCGAAGAAGACCTCGGTGGCGTTCTGGGCGCCCGAGGCCTCGACGGCTTTGAACAGCGCGTCGACGATGGCCGCCGCTTCCTCGTCGGAGTAGCGCGCCAGCCATTCGGTGAGCAGCGCGTCGGTGAACCGGGCGTTTTCGGTGAGGTTGTCGAGGTAGACGAAATCGTCGCCGTCGACCTCCCACGAGAACGGGCTGTGCTGCAAAAGGCCGCGCTCGGTGCTGTGCACCACGAGCGGCGGGGTGTGCGACTCCATGAGCATACCGATGACGGAGTCCTGCGGGACGGTGCGGTGGATGCGGCCGTCCAGCTTTCTCCAATCATCGGGCGAGAACGCGCCCGCTTTGAAACCGGGGCCGTCGTGCGTGTACACGCGCTCGATGCGGTCCTGCACAGCGGCGGACGCGTTCAGCGCGGCGTACAGCGCGAGGTTGGCGCCCTTCGAGTGGCCGCCCACGAACAGCCGGCGAGGCAGGTGCGGCGCTACGGCCTCCAGGTAGCGCGCGGCTTGCTCCTGGGCGGGCACGGGCGCGGTGTAGCACATGTTGAAGTTCTCGCGCCAGCCGGTGATGGACGTGTCGGTTCCGCGGAAGCCCACGTAGGCGAATTCCTTCTTGTAGACGAACGTCATGGCGGCGAACTGCGTCTGCCGCTCGGTATCGAACAGGCTGAGGTAATCGCGGATGACCATGTCGCGAAACCGCGGGCTGGCGGCGAGTGCCAGCATATTTTCCTTCACGCGGCCAGGGATGAGGCCCGAGAACATATGCTCATAGTGTTCGGCACGCAATGTATCGAGGAAGTGGGCGGGGCGTCCCGAAGGGGATAGCAGGTTCTTCACGATGGTGCCGAGCCTGCCGAACGCCTTGCGCTCGCGCAGCGGCGGCACGATCCCTTCGGCGCGCACCATGCAGAACTGGGAAAGCGCCGCCGAATCGACCGGGTTGAACGGCTTTTCCTCGAATGAGGCGAACTCCGTGCCGAGATAGTCGAGAATGTTCATGCAGCAGCGCTCCTAGCATCCGATACCGCCTGCGTCGCCTCTCATCATACCGCGTCTCGGGCGCTGCCGGCCTTCAATCTGCCGACCTTCAACCTCTCGGCGTTTCGTCGTCGATCATGGCGAGTAGCTCCTCGCGCGAGTTGATGGCGAGCTTCGCGTAGATGTGGCGCACGTGGGTGCGCACGGTGTTCTCGGAGATGTAGAGCTTCTCGGCCACATAGCCGTGATTGTAGCCTCGTCCCAGGTAGTACAGCACCTCGCGCTCGCGCGGCGACAGCCCCCGTTCGGCTGCCAGCGTGTCGCAGCGGCGGTGGATGTACGTGCGCGAGTCGTCCGCGCCGTGAGGCTCGGTGCGCCGGCCTTCGCGCTGCCGCGAGCCTTGCGCGAACGATATGGCGATGAGCGCCAGGTACACGGTGAGCATGATGAGACAGATCGTGCGGCCGTCGGTGCCGATGACGGCGATGCCGCACAGGCCGGCCACGAACGCGAGCGCTAGCAGCGCGAGACAGGCCGGGAATACGAACGTGGCGGCAAAGGGCACGCTGCGGACGGCGCTGGCCATGCTGCACCAGATGGCCAGCGCGATCACCGCGAAGCTGGCCTGGGTGAGCACGTCGATGATACCCGCTGCGACATCGCTGTCGGAGCTGATGACGGGCAGCGCGAGCAGAAGCGCCACGGCGATGGGATACACGGCCTGGTTGAGCAATCTGAGCGGCGACGAGTTTGCCTTGCGCAGCACGAACAGCGCGACGACGATGGCCAGCAGCGACGGCCCGATGAGCGATTTCCACGCTCCCAGCGGATCGGGCAGGCGCATCTGCTCGCTCGAGATGACGGGATCCCAGGTGAGCCCGAAGATGAAGCAGGTGATGCACGCCCCTACGAGGGGCATCCACAATATGGCGGCTGCCTTGCGCAGCCGGATGCGATGGTCATCCTCGCTTGCGCTTTCGGCGCCGGCGGGGTGCGGTGCCGCAGTCTCGTCGTTGAACGTGCGGGCGACGAACAGCAGCGCCACCGATGTGACAAGCGAGCATGCGATCAGCGCCAACCCGATGGGAGAGGGGGAAAGCGGCTCGGCCGCGAAATGGACGACTGCTGCCGCCACGATGCCCCATGCGCTGTTGAACAGCAAATTCTCCGGTTCGAGCCGCGCGAACACCGAGCCCCACGCCGTGGCGAGCATGGCAAGTCCCGCTCCGAACGCCAGGCCGAACATGGCGGGCTCGGCGAACGGCAGCGTCAGCTGCGTGTACAGCGGCAGCATGAACTGCACTCCGATGGCGACCAGGCAGGCGCCTGTCACCAGAGGCGCCGTGCGGGTGAGGTCGGGCGTGCGTCGATCTGCGCGCTTGGCCAACATGGCCAGCGCGGCGAGCACGATGCCCGCGCCCGTCAGCCCCCAGCCGGCGTACACCGCGAAGGGGTGCAGCGAGGGCGTCGCGCCCGTTCCGTGCTCAGAAAAGAAGCGGATCGCATTGAGGAAGACGGAGAACAGCAGTCCCGCGCCCAGCAGCGCGGGCTTGAACGAGACGGGCGCCGGAGACGCCTGCTTCGAGTCGTGTTGTTGCGCGCTTTCCATGCCCTCCCTGCAACGCCTCGGCGTTTTCCCTCGTAGATAGCGCAAATCACCAAATTCAGCTATAGGGTGGGCGCGTGCGGCGCACCCTGCGGATTCCGAAATCATCGCTTTCAGTGATGGCGAAACCCCGGCCTGCACCGTAGTGTAGCCGAACGTCCGGCGCCGCACAACAGAAGCGGGCGACGCCGGGATCGGAACATGGGCACATGATTGAAGGGAGCGGGAACATGGGAACCACCTCGAAGCACAGCTGGTCGCGTCGCGACTTCTTGAAGGGGGCGGCCGCCGGCACGATGAGCGTCGCCGCGCTGGGAGCGCTGGGCGGATGCTCGCCGCAGCAGTCGGCCTCCACCGCCTCGGCGGCGGCCGCCGATTCCGGCGAAGCGGGCACGTACGACGTGATGCAGGAGCTGTCGACGTTCAACCGCGGCCAGAATGCCAGCGCGAAGGCGCCTACCACGCCCGAAGAGTACATCGCCCTCAAGGGCGACGGCGTGCTGTCCGCGGGCGGCGGCTGCGAGCAGCTGGGCATCAAGCCGGCCGACTTCATGCTGAACAAGCCGGCGTGGTTGGGCGACGCGCCCGTGGTCAGCGACATCGCCGATACCGAGGACTGCGACGTGCTGGTCATCGGCGCGGGCAACGCGGGCACCGTGGCGGCGCTGCGCTGCCAGGAGGAAGGCGCGAACGTCTTCTTGGCCGATATGCAGACCTACGACGAGTACGACGAATACGCCTGCGACATGGCCTGCTACAACTCGAAGCTGTTCCTGGACAAAGGCACGCCCGAGATCGACACCACCGAGGTGTTCAACGAGTACATGCGCCTCTCGCGCGGCCATGCGCACCAGAAGATCGTGCGCGACTACGCCATGCGCTCGGGCGAGATGCTCGACTGGATGGTGGGGCACATTCCCGCCGAGTACGTGGAGAAGTATGCGAAGACCTCGAACTACAAGGGCAACGACAACTTCAACGGCGAGTGCTGCGGGCAGAGGTCGTGGCCGGCCATGACTCAGTGGCGCGACGAGGAATCCAACATCAACATGTGGCCGTTCGTCATCCGCTCGGTGCACGCGGCGTTCGAGGAAGCCGGCGGCACCATCAAGTGGGGTTACCAGGGCGTGGTGCTGGTGCAGGACGGCGACGCGGTGACCGGGGCCGTCTTCCAGGATGTCGACGGCGCGTACCACCAGATCAACGCGAAGGCCGTGGTCGTGGCGGCGGGCGACTTCGGCGGCAACCCCGACATGCGCCTCGACCTGTCCGACCAGATGCGCAACCTGGCCTGGTCGTACGGCAACGACCGCACCGACGCCACCAGCATCGGGGGCATGGGCCGCGACGGCTCGGGCATCCGCATGTGCATGTGGGCCGGCGGCACGATGGAGGGCGGCCCCCGCGCCGGCCAGGCCGCGGGCATCAACGGTGTGCCGGGCTTCGCGTTCGGCGGCGCATGGCCGTGCTTCGGCAACGACGGCAAGCGCTTCATGAACGAGACCATGGTGAAGCACGGCTCCAACGGCTACCTGGACATGCTTCCCGAGGGCCAGCTGCTGGTGAACGTGACCGACGCGAACTGGGAAGAGTACCTGTCGCACCAAGGGTACGGCCACGAGACGATGGACCGCAGCTCGGACTACATGGTGGAAGAAGTGCGCGAGAACATGGCGAACTACAAAACCGGCAAGGACGGCTTCGACGTGCGCGCCTTCTCCCGCTTCGGCAAAGAGTACTCCACGGTGTACGCTGCCGACACGCTTGAGGAGCTGGCCGAGATCGTGGGCTACACCGGCGAGGCCAAGACGAACTTTCTGGCCGAGGTGGAGCGCTACAACGAGCTGTGCGCGAAGGGCCACGACGACGACTGGGGCTGCGACCCGCAGAACCTGCTGCCCATCAAGGACGCTCCCTTCTTCGCCTCGTTCGGCACCACGGGCGGCAATCCTTCCGGCGGCCTGTGCCAGCATGCGGCCATCTGCACCGACGGCCGCTACCAGGTGCTCACCGGCGAGAAGCAGCCCATTGCGGGCCTGTACGCCGCCGGCAACACCTGTGGCCAGCGCTACGGCATCCAGTACGCCACGCCCACGGCTGGCAATAGCTGCGGTTCGGCGCTGACCTCCGGCTACTGCGCTGCCGAAAGCGTCATCGAGGACCTGAAGGCGTAAAGCGGCCCGCAACCGATTCGGGGCCGGTTGGCGTATCCCTCCTCTCCCTCCCCGATGCCAGTCGGCCCATAGCGCGCGGCGGCTGCTTTCAAGTGGCCGCCGCTCCGCGCGAGCAGAAGAAGGAGCAACGATCATGACAGAGAAACGCGATGCGATCGTTCAGGTGTCCGTCCCGTTTTGCGTGGACGATCGCGCGCTTCGCCGCGAGGGCATGATCCTCGGGTGGGATAGCGCGCGCATGGCGCGCTACGCCGACGCGCTGGTGGCCGAGATCGAGGCGAACGCGGGGCAGTTCGACGATTGCCTGGTGCGCGCCGTGCAGCTGGGCGGCGGCGTGGCATCGAACGCGGGCGCGGACATCGCGCGCATCGTGCGCGCCGTGCGGCAGGTTTGCGACGTGGCCGAGGACGCGCCCGTCGCCATGCGTTCGTCCATTGCGAACGTGAGCGGGGCGACCATGCCGTTTTTCCGACGCGCCGGGGTGACGCGCTTCGACTTCGAGATGCTGTCGCTCAACCCCGTCGACTTCGTGCGGCTCAATCGGGTGGACAACCTGAACGATCTGCCCATTATCTGCGACCATTTCCTGCATTCGTACGCGAACGACACGTTGGGGCTGGTGCTGGCGTTCGGCCATGATGCTTCCGAGGGCGGGGACGGTGCGCTCAACGTGCGGCGCACGGCGCTGGCGGCCGCGCGCTCGCATGCGACCCACGCGGAGCTTGTGCGGGTGGCCGATGAGCTGGCGGCGGGTTGCGACGAGGTCGCGCGCCAGCTGGACGAGATGCGCGGCGCGTTGACCGAGCATGGCTTCATGGAGTACCTGCCTCTTCGCTTTGCGCGCGCAGGCAAGGAGGACCGTTTCGCGCAGATGGCGGCCGCTGGCGTGCCGCAGATCGGTTTCGGCTTGGGTGCGATTACGCGTATCGACGGAGCCGAGAGCGTGAACACGCGCGACTTGGCGCGCTACTGCGCCGCGGAAGGCGACTTCGCGAAGATCACCGAAGAAGTGCGGAAAACGCGTTAGGCACCGTTGCGGAGGAGCGGTTGCTTCCTTATAATAGCAGGCGAGCCGCAGGGAGCGGCTAACTCCCCACGGCTCTCGAACTCGCTACGGCGGTTCGGATGTTATTGTGCGCCCGGTTCGTCCCTCTGGGACGACCGGGGTTCGTCTTTCGACCACGCTTGAAGCGCGAGCGAGGCCGCCCCGACCGCCAAGCTGCCGAAAGCAGCTACGAGGCCGAGAACCTGCAAGATAACTCCGGTAAGGCTGAGTACAATACCATCCATGGAGGACACCCCCTTCCGTATATCTAGAATTCGGAAATGGATGTAAAGAGGGTGTGTCATCCTCCCCGCCTGGCGGGTTCGTGCTTCTTAGTATAACAACCCCATCTCACGTTTTCATGGCGCACATCCAGCGCAGATCTTCCTCGATCTTACTGAAATCCCACGCGTTTACAGTGCGGATTCCACGTTTCTTGCCGCTGTTTCTCGCGCGGATTGCACGCGCTTTGCCCTTCGTTCCCGCGTGGATCTTGTCGAAGCCGTCGCGGCGTTGCTCGGCTTCGAATATTTCACGTGAAACATTCGCTCTGGCTGTCCGTTTGACGCGCAAGCTCCGGCCGCGCGGCGTGTCGCCTAGGCGCCGCGTCTCTCAAAGCGCCGTGCCTCGTGCATCCGGCGAGGCCACCGATGGCGAAAAAGCATTGAATTCGGAAATTGCGTAGCGAACCGCAGACGTGCTGGTAATCCCAATCTATCATAGTCCCAGGTCATGAGATCGCTTGCTTCCGGCGCTGCTCGGCGGACCCATCCCGGATGACGCGATCGCTTCCGAATTCGATGTCTTTTTGCCATTCGCTGCCCTATCGGCTGCTAAACCAGGATCGACATGCACCGCCGCGCGCCGCTTCCCCTGTCGGGCGGCTGGCGATCGGGCGGGACGGGCTCCTGGCCGATGGCCGAAGAGGGCTTCCGAGCCGCCGGCGAGCTTTCGCGGGGCGGGCCGACCCGGGCTATGTCAATTCTGGTTTGACAGCGGAGGGCAGGTGGGCTGACCGAAATGGCCCGCAGAAGGGCACGCACGCCGCGCGCTGCGCGGGGAGCGGGATGTCGGACGCGGTAGGATGTCGGATAGGGGAAGCGAAAGGGTCAGGATGATATTTGAGGGCAGGCGAGCAATCCGGCCCCGCTCGTTAAAAAGCCCGCCGCGCGGGAGGCGCGACGGGCTTGCAACACGGGGTGCGGAGCGCGGACGGGACGGCTCCGCAACACGACGCTGAGGGCGAACCCGGTCTAGTTGGCCGAGTCGTCCTGCTGCCCGTCGTCGCTGTTGGACCCGTTTTTCTGGGCGTACTCTTCCGGAGTCATGACGTCCACCACGTTCACGGTCATCTCGACCACGTTGAGGCCGGTCATGTCCTTGAGGTCGCCGCCGACAACCTTTTTGATGTCGTCGAAGATCTCAGGGGCGGACTTGCCGTACTCCATGATCACGTCGAGGTTGATCTTCGCGTTCGTGTCGTCGACGATATCGGCGTCCACGCCCTTTGTCTTGTCTGCGCCGCCCAGGCCTTCCTGGATGCGGGAGAGAACGTTGCCCTTCATGTCGATGATGCCGTCGATCTTCTGAGCGGCCATGGAGGAGATCTTCTCCACGACGTTCTCGTCGATGACCAGTTTGTACACCGGCTCGGCGGAGACGGAGTCGGCCGTGGCGGCATCGCTCTTTTTCTTATCGGCGTCCATATCGGAGTAGGGGTTGTAGGTGGAAGAGGTTGCTGGCTTGGTCATAGTGCTCTGGGTCATGGTAGTTCCTTTCTGTAGCATGATGGATCGGGGGGGGCGAACGCCTCGTGCTGCGCGAATCTCGCAGGGGGATGGGCGCGGCACGCGAGGCGTTTCGCTAGTTGAAACGTTCGAGGACCTGTTTCATCTGCTGGCGCGTCTTGCGGTCGCCGTCGCGGTACTTGCCGATGACCACGCCGATGGCGGCGAACACGGCCAGCAGCACGGTGGGCCAGAATCCCACGATGAGGATGAGGGCTGCCGCGACGAAGCCGATGATGCCGTACAGCACCGCATGGCTGTGGTTCTCCACGTACGGCGAGAACGCGCGCTTCATGCTGGCGTACACGCCCTTGTCGCGCTTCGTCTCGGCCGCTGCATTCGCCAGCACGTCGGACGGTGTGTCGGCCGTACGCTGCGGAGCCTTCTGCTCGTCGTGCTTCTGGTTCGAAGACGCGTAAGCGTTCGTCGTTTTCGGCTTCTGCTTCGCCGCCTGCGACTGCTTGGGCGCCGACTTCGGAGCCGGGGTGGCCGCAGGGTGGATGCGCATGGTGGACTGAGTCATCGTCGCATCACCTACTCGACCACGTGGGCGGGCACCGGTTTGGTCTGGTGCTGACGGCGCGTGTCGTCGGTATACTTCGTGGCCTGCTGCGTGAACGCGGGTGTAACCACGTCGGCGTCGCCTGCGAACGTGATGCGCACGGAGTCGACGGGGTAGCCGGTGAAGGCTTCAAGCGTCGCGGCGATCTCGTCCTGCAGCTTCGCGCCCAGCTGTCCCAGCTCGGCGTTTCGACCCGGATCGATCTTCGCGTGGATGCTCATGCGCGGGTCGTGCTTGTTCGTGATGTGAACCTTGACGTTGTCCGTGGACAGGCCGTGATGGCTCTCGACGACGTGCTTGACCGTGGACTGGATGGCGTTCTGCGTGATGGCGATGCTGCCGTTGTCGCGCTCAAGCTCCAGCTGCGAGTTCTTGCCCGGAGCAGTGATGGCGCGAATCAACACGACCAGCAGGCCCAGCGCCGTGATGCCTAGCAGAACGGCCTCGACGACGAAGAACCACGGCATGCTCATGAGCCAGGCGATTGCCGGGAACAGCGGTTCCCAGGCGAACCAAAGGGCTGCGAGCACGCCGATGCCCAGCACGGCAGCAACGACGAACACGATCATGCAAAAGCGTTTGAACTTTCCCATAGATGCCGCCTTTCTTCTAGAATGCGCACGCCCGATGGCGGTGCGCTGCCGGATAGAGTGGGACTACTCTAGAAGAAAGCCGCAACGGGCGCGCCTGGCCGCGCAAAAGTGCCGCCAGCCGTTTGCCGTGTTGTTGAGCACCCGTACCCCTTTGCATGTCCGACGGCTCGGTAAAGGGGTTCGGGTCAGTCTATTTGCGTGAACCTGAACAGCTGCGGACGGGCTATGGGCTCGGTCGGGCCGGGGTTCGCCTCCTCTTCCGCGGCTTGCGCGCGCAGGGCTTCGCCGTAGGCGCGCAGCGTTTCCTCGAGGTTGTCGACCGGGGTTATGACGTAGGTTTTCGTTTCGGTCGTTCCATCGTCGTACGTGGCCGTCACCTTGAGACGCGCCTGCGCGATCATGTCGGCGTATTTGCGGATGAGCAGCGCATTGAGGTTTTCGTGCATATTGACGTCCCATTTTCGACGATCGCCGTAGAACTCTCCCGTCGTGGCATCGTACAGCTCCGCCACCTCTCCCTCCAACGGGAACGAAACGCGCAGGGCGTGCCATATCTCGGTCTTGTTCGCGTTCTGCTCGTCGTAGTTCACGGTGAAGCTCGTGGTGCGATCTTCCGTATAGGGGTCGTCGCCCTCCTGGTAGGAGAATTCGGGCATGCGGGCGTTCGTGTAGAACAGCACGCGGTCGCCTTCCACCGTGTAGGTGAGCGAAGCGACGTTCGTTCCCGTGCAGGAGAGGTCGAACAGATGGGCCACTGAGAGGTAGCGCTGCCCCGAGTCGGGCGCGTTGTCGGCGTTGTTCGGATCTATCTCCGGGTCGCTGCGCCACACTTTCGTGAAGCCGCCGTATCCGAAGTCGTCTGTGCCCGCATCGAGGGCGAAGGAGTTTTTCGCCGTCGCATTGTCGAGTTGCTGCGAGATGGCGAACGCGACGCCGCTCGCAAGGGCAAGCACGCAAGCGGCTGCGATGACGGCCGTGACGAAGCGGCGCGTACGATAGCCGCTTTGGTTGCAGGTGCGCGGTCGGCGGGTAGGCTTCGCGTGCACCGCCTCCGCTGTGCGCAGGCGGTGCGCCTCGCGCATCACGCGATCGTGCACGCGGCCTGGCATCTCTATGTCGTCCATCAGCGCGCGGTACTGGTCCTGCTCGGGTGATTGTCCTGTCCGTTTCAAAGGATGCCCCCTTTCCCCAGCATCTTCCCGAGTTGCGTTCGAGCCCGGCTCAGGCGCGAGCGAACCGTAGCGGGCGCGCAGTGCACGAGGCGGGCGATTTCCTCGGTCGAGAATCCCTCGTAGTAGTGCAGATGCACGATCAGGCGCATCTTGTCGGGCAGGCGTCCTAGCGCTCGTCCGAGCTCGCTGTCCTGCAGGGCGCGTGCCGCATCGTCGCTGCGAGGATCTTCGCGGCCCGCATCGGGAACCGCGTCGGTGAGTTCGGCGCGTCGTTTCCAGGCCGAACGGTGCAGGTCGCGGCAGCGGTTGATGGCGACGCAGAGCAACCATGCCTTGAGATGCTCGTCGTCTTTGAAAGCGGTTGCGTCTTTCAGCAGGCGCAGGAACACGTCTTGGCAGATGTCTTCCGCGTCGTGCGGGGACTGCGTTTGGTTGAGGGCCAGGCGGTAGACGGTGCTTCCCCAGGTGCGCATGGCGCGCTCCATGAAGTCGTCCTGCCTGAGCGTTGGTTGCATACGGGGTATCGCCTCCTTGCCACCAACACGAAACCGGCTTCGGAAATGTGCCCGGAATGAGAAAAAAGCGGCGAAGCGGGATTTCTCGCCGCTTCGCCGCCTGTGAGCGCCGCCGAAGGGCGGCCTTATGTCGCGGGATCGCCTTTTCTGGCGGTTCCGCGCGACGAGACCTTTTCGCCGAGCTGCCCTGTTGCGTCCGCCGCCTTCGCTTTACGCGTAGATCTCTTTCTCCTCCACGAGGTCGTTCTTGATCTTGCCCACCAGCTTCTGCAGCGCGTCGATGCAGTTCGGTCGGATGTCGGCGCCGATGAGCACGTACATGATGGAGTCGCCCACGTTGAGCACGCCCTCGTTCAGCCACGTGCGCACGTAGTATACGCCCGGCCAGGTGAGGGCCTCTTGCACCGCTGCCTCCACGCCGGCCGCGTCGTAGGAGAATTCCACCTGGGCGACCTCGCCCAGGCCCTCGACGCCTTCGCGCACCTGCTTCTTCGGCGTGATGCGCACGATGCCGTTGTGGGTGAGGTACATGCCGCACTGCGCGGCGTTCGGATCCTGCTTCGCTTCCGCGAGCCATTGATCGATGGACGGTTCCTGCTGAGCCATGCCGCTCCCTTCCTCGAGGATGATCGCCCCATTATACGCCATTGAGAATCGTGGGAGACGTTGCCATGAAGGGGCCTTGCCGCCGTCGGCCATCGCGTACGGCTCGTGCGGGCTCGCTTCGTCATCGACCTGACGGCGGATTGGGAAGCGAGGCGGCAGAGATCGCGCGCTATGCACGATTATCGGGGCTCGTCTTCGAAGGCGAAGAAGGAAAGCCCAGGTCGGAAGAAACGACGATGGCGGAGAATCGTACATAGCGCGCGATCTCTGCCATGCGGAGACGATCCATCGCGGGACCCTGCCGGCACGGGCACCATCCTGCATCCCGCTTCGACGCGCACAGATGTTTCACGTGAAACATC
>OGYI01001088.1_pt1 | contig 28626 bp, 26 predicted proteins | sample 1576521 | NCBI WGS metagenome assembly OGYI01 (sample SAMEA3541484, study PRJEB24748) | human gut metagenome | biome: human gut; feature: human-associated habitat; material: faeces | place: China | collected 2012
CTTTACATTGTTTTCTTTCAGATAGTTGCCCATCATTTCCCGAAGGGCAGCTTTTGATATGTACCCAGAATCCTGGACACATATTTATGAACTAGGCGGAGATCATGGATGCTTCCCTGTATTGTACAGGAGGCATCCATTTTGTTTTTGCCTGAATTCTTTTGTTATTATAGTAATCTATATATTCTTCAACAGCTTTCGAGAATTCTTCAAAAGAAGAATAGTCTTTCTCATAACCGTAATACATTTCATTTTTTAATCTTCCAAAGAATGTTTCCATTATACTATTATCATAGCAATTGCCTTTGCGTGACATAGATTGAATAATTCCATGCTTTTTTAATCTGTCTCTAAAATAGACATGTTGATACTGCCACCCCTGATCAGAATGAAAAACAAGTCCTTCTACGGAAGGAAATTTCTCAAATGCTTTATCAAGCATTCGATGTATTTGTTCAAGGTTAGGACTCATAGATAAATCATATGAAATGATTTCATTTGTGTTCATATCTAGTACTGGAGAGAGATAACACTTTCCCCAAGAAAAATTAAACTGAGATACGTCCGTTGTCCATTTCTGCAGTGGGGCCGTTGTGCTGAAATCTCTGTTTATTATGTTATCAGCAATTTTACCCACTTCACCTTTATAAGAATGATATTTTTCCTTGGGGCGTTTTCCGCATAATCCGGCTTCGTGCATTAGACGTTGAACTCGTTTGTGATTTACTTGGTATCCACGGTTTAATAGTTCTTTATGAACTCTACGAACACCATATCTATGCTTGTTTTCTTCAAATATTTCTTTAATAACAAGCCCTAATTCTTTATTTCGATTAGCAACTACATCTAATTTATTAATTTCAAAATAATAAGTTGATTTCGACATTCCAACAGCTTTTAGAAGATGTTTTAATTGATATCCTTTTTCTCTAAGTTCTTTGATGATCGCTGCTTTTTCGCCTTGAGTTCCGCAGCCCATTTTTCGTGTCTCAAGGCGATTAATTTTTTTATTGCTTCATTTTCTGTTTTTTAATATTCAGTTTCTGCTCTGAGGTGAATTAGTTCTTCTCGTTCAGTTGGTGTTAAATCAGCAGGTATAGATTTCTTACTCATGTTTATATCCTTTTTACTTTTTCTACCTTTCTTAAGGTTTAATCCTTCGTACCCATTAATTTTATACCTTTGAACCCATTTAGACAATAAGCCACTATCTATTCCAGCACTAATAGCAACACTTTTTTGCGATTCTCCTGCTAATACACGAGCTACTAGTTGGTATCTATACTCAGCGGAACGTTCTTTGCATGTAGTTGGATGCCGGAGATAATCGAGACCATATATATCTGCTATTTTTGACCACTGTACAATCCTTTTTCTAAAGTTTTTTTGCCCAATGCCTTCTGGCGTATCAATCCACTGACCTGAACGATACATCTCAACAGCATTTAATTTAAATGTAAAATCATATTTCATGTAAAAACCCCCTTTGCTGGATTTGTCCAGTAAAGGGGGTACATATCATGGTAAGTCTATCTTACATCAGTTTGAAGGTTTACACAAACTTTGGGATACTCCTTCCTTTTTCTATTCATCTTAATTTATACATATCCCAGAAGTCCCGGAAGCCACATGGACAGGGCTGGAATATAAGATACCATCATAAGAACAATGAAAATTGCTGCAAAATATGCCAGCAATGGTCGAATCACTTCTTCAATCTTCGTTTTTCCTACCTTTACACCGACAAACAGAGTCGTTCCTACCGGAGGCGTAATGGTTCCGATACACAGGTTAAAGATAATCATAATACCGAAATGAATGGTATTCATGCCCAGTGTCTGACAAATTGGAAGGAAAATCGGTGTAAAAATCAGACAGGCCGGCGTCATATCCATAAAGGTTCCCACAATCAGCAGCAGAATATTAATAATAAACAAAATGACATATCTGTTGTCACTGATTCCAAGCATAGCCTCAGACACTGCAGTCGGAATGCCTGTAAATGCCATTACCCAGCTCATAATACTGGAAACGCCTATCAGGAAAATAATAATTCCAGTCATTTCCGCACTGTCCAAAAAGATTTTCGGAAGCTCAGACGGCTTAATCGATTTATAAAAGAAAACAGACAATACCATACTGTACACAACTGCTACAACACTTCCCTCTGTTGCTGTAAAAATACCGGAAATAATACCACCAATAACCACAACAATCATAAACAGACAGGGAATTGCTTGCAAAAATACCTTCATTTTTTCACTTAAGGTAAACTTTTTCGTACTGCGATAACCCTTCTTTTTTGCAAAAACATAGATTACAATCATACATGCCAGTCCCCAGAGAATACCGGGAATATAGCCTGCCATAAAGAGAGCTGCAACCGAAGTTCCACCGCTGACAAGAGAATACGTAATCATTACATTGCTGGGAGGAATCAAAAGTCCCGTAGGCGCTGTTGCAATATTGGCTGCCGCGGAGAAAGCTCTGTCATACCCTTCTTCTTCCTCAATCGGTCCAATAATGGATCCCATAGCAGAAGCTGCCGCTGTACCGGAACCGGAAATCGCACCAAAAAGCATATTGGCAACTGCATTGGTATGAGCCAGTGCACCGGGAATACTTCCTGTAAAAATTTTAGCAAAATTAATCAGACGAATGGCAATTCCGCCCTTGTTCATCAGATTTCCAGCCAGAATAAAAAACGGAATCGCCAGAAGACTGAAAACCGAAATACCAGAAAAAATTCTCTGAGCGCCCGTAAGAACGGATGCTCCCATATCAAGAACTGGAAGAATTGCTCCAATCGAGGACACAGCCAGAGCAACTGCAATCGGCACACCGGCCAGAAGCATTATTACCAAAAGCGCTAAAATATTCAGCCCGCAGGCAACTGCGATTGTCATAATCTTACCTCCCCCTTCTCCTTAAATTCCATGTGGGCCACATCAATGGCATTCATAATGCTGAAAATCATAATCAGCGCTCCTGTCACCGGCACAATCACATAGATATAGGCCATGGGCACCTGTAAAGAGGCGGTTTTCTGAATCATGGTCAATTTGGTAATTGCCATGCCGCCGTATACCATTACGACTGCTGCCAAAAGGAAAGAAAGAAGGTCAATTCCGATTTCCAGGTATTTTCTCGGCGCTCCTGTCAGCTGATCCGCCAGAAATCCCATTCTCATATGATCCCGTTTTCCAAAAACATAGGCTGATGCCAGCAGAGCCATCCAGGTAAAGGAATAGGTCAGAAGCTCCTCTGATACCGTACTCGGTTTATTAAAGAAATAGCGGATTACAATCTGGTAGCTGCCAATCAGGGTCATAAACACAAACAACGCAATAATCACGATTCCCAGACCCTTCATAATTCCTGCTTTTGCTTTATGCATCGCTTCCATCCTATTCTCCCCCCTTTGCTTTCTGATTGAATTCCTGAATGTGATCATAAAAATCACGAATCTTTTCATTTTCCTGAAGCATGGTATCGTGAAGCGGAAGAACCTTCTGTTTAAATGCATCCACATCCACATCAATAAACTCCACGCCCATGTCCTCTACGGCAATCTGCTTCGCCTCTTCTATGCTCTTCTCCCATTCTTCCAGTTCCACCTCTGTAGAAAGAGCAGCCGCCTCCTTAAAGATCCGATAATCCTCGTCGCTCAGGCTGTTTAAGAATTTCAGATTGGCTACCAGCATGTCCGGAACCATCTGATGCTTATTGTAGGAATAATATTTGGCAACCTCGCCGTGCTTGTTATTGGTCAGAGCCAGCTCATTGTTCTCCGCTCCGTCAATGACGCCCTGCTGGATAGCCGTATATACTTCTCCGAAGCCCATGGGCGCAGCAGCCGCATCAAAGGCCTGTACCATGGCAACACTGGCCGGGCTCTGCTGTACACGGATTTTCTTGCCCTTCAGATCCTCAGGTGTCTGAATCGGACTCTTTCCGTAAAAATTACGGGTTCCTGCATTGTACCAGGTCACCACGCGGAAACCGGCCTCATCTGTGGACGCATAGATTTTTTCCATGTAGTCGGTATCCTGCATTACTGCCTGATACACCTCTTCAGAATCAAATAGATACGGCATACTGAAAATCTCATACACATCAGCAAAAGTTTCCAGATTGGCTGTACCTGCCACTACAAAATCAATCGCTCCTGTCTGTGTCAGCTCAATGGCCTTCTGGGCAGAGCCCAGCAGCTCATTGGGGAAAATCTGAATCTCATACTTATCCCCAAGATTTTCTTCTACATACTCCTTAAAGGCCAGAAGCCCCAGATGCTCCGGGTGTGTCTCTGCCTGAGCATGAGAAATACGGACAATCCGCTTGCCGCCTGTCAGAGAACCGCAGCCTGTCAGAGCCACTGCTGCGGCCCCGCCGAGAGCAAGCGCCGCCAGCTTTTTCATCATTTTCCTCACGTCACTACTTCCTTTCTGTATTCCTGTAAATTGTTTATGAAATCAGTATAAAGAAAGGAACGCCGGATTGATACCGTAAATATTTGACATGCAGGAAGAAAATTTTGTCATATTCTCTGCGCCTTCCGGGTCGGAAAATCAAGGTTTCCTCCACTTACCGGGCCTGAATTTCAAGGCTTCCTCCACACACCGATCCTGAATTTCAAGGCTGTCTCCACACACTGTCCCTGTATTTCAAGGCTGTCTCCACACACTGTCCCTGTACTCGGAAGGATTCATTCCCGTAATCCGTTTAAATACCTTGGCAAAATAATTTGCATCATAATACCCTACCAGCATACTGACCTCCCTGACACTGACACTCTTTTCCTGAAGAAGTCTCCTTGCCTCCTGAATCCGGAAACCAGTCAGATAGGCTGTAAAATTCTGGTCAAAACACTGCTTAAACAGCTTGCAGAAATAGGCATCGGAGTAATTCATCATCCGGGCCGCATCCTGCATGGAAATATCTCTCATATAATTTTTCCGGATATACCGCCGGATCTTCTCCGCCGCCTGTCCCAGACGATCCGGCTCCTCCATATCCGCCTCATCCTTAAACTCCTCTCCCTCAATCGCCTCCTGCCGGGACTCCCCGGCGCTTGTGTCCGTCCTGTTCAGCTCCTCAAACTGCCTTCTTCTCCGGAGTCGCCGAATGGCCTCCTCCATCACAGCAGTCAGCTCCTCCTCCTCGCATGGCTTCAGCAGATAATCCAGGGCATGAATGGCAATGGCCCGCTTGGCATAGGAAAATTCATCATAAGCAGTCAGGAAAATAATCTCGCAGCCCTCGTCCAGCCTTCGAATCTGCTCTGCCGCCTCCACACCGTTCATCTCCGGCATGGAGATGTCCATAATCACAATCTGGCAGCCCTCCTGAGAACAGAGCTTAATGGCTTCTGTCCCGTCCACGGCCTGCAAAATCACCAGACTTTCCCCGAACCGCTTCAAAAGCCTTCTGGCAAGCGCCATTCGCTCAATCTGCTCATCATCAGCCAGCAGCACCTTGTAACTCTCTTTTTTATCATTTTCCTGATTCACTGTTTTTCCTCCTTGTAATGCTCCGGCGTAAATGCCAGCTGCACAGCCGTTCCGCATCCCGGCCTGCTGTAAAGAAACATTTCTCCGTCCCGGTACATGGCATGAATCCGCCGGTAAATATTTCCGACTCCGATTCCCGTTCCCTGCTCATCGCCCTCTTTCAGCGCCTTTTTGATTGCCTCAAGCTTCTCTGTATCCATCCCTTCTCCCGTATCTGCCACGGATATCCACAACCGCCGCTTCTCCTTCCAGGCCCTTACCAGAATTTTTCCGCCCCGGCTTCTGGCAGAAAGACCGTGCTTAACCGCATTTTCCACCAAAGGCTGAAGCATAAACGAGGGAACCAGGATTTCCAGCGTTTCCGGAGAACAGTCTGTAAAATACTGAATCCTCTTCCCGAATCGCATCTGCTGCAGATACATATAGTCCTGCACAACGCGAAGCTCCCTTTCCAGCGGCATGACGGAAGCCTTTGATTTCAAATTATAGCGAAAGAGGCGGCTTAAAGCATGAATCATTTTTTCCGTTGCCGCCGCATCCTCAATCTGGGCAGTTCCCGCAATCATATTTAATGTATTAAACAGAAAATGCGGATTAATCTGACTTTTCAGCATCTGCAGGCGCACGGCCTCCAGCTGCCTTTCCTTTTCATGGTTCTCCTTCAACGCCTCTATGTAGCCGCTGGTGGCCGCCTTCATTTTATTAAAGGAGCGAATCAGAAGGCCGATCTCATCCTCCCCCTCTGACTGAAGCTCCGGACCGGAAAAATCATTTCTTCCAATCCTCTCTGCCTCCCCCGCCAGCATCACCACCGGTTCCACAATCTTGCGGCGCACGGTTCTGTTTAACTGCCAGACCATCCAGAGGGCGCCCGCTCCCCAGAGAATACTGACTGCCGGAAGAATGGAAAACAAAAACCTGTTTCTCTCGTACTCTTCATTTCCGTCTGCCACAGTTATCTGCTCCAGCTGACCTGCCCGATCCTTCATATACATCTGAACCCGGTAGATTCGGTACAGCCGTTCCACATACTCCGGTTCCTGCCGATCAGTATTTTCAAAAACTTTCAGTTCCTTTTCATACGTATCATACATATTCCGGATCGACCAGATTCGGGCATACCGCTCCTCCCCTGCCTCCCTGTAATCAAAGGGAAGGGCCTCCAGACTTTCCCGGGTAGCTTCCCTTGCCTCCAGAAAGCGCTTCCGATCCTCCGGCATTGAGCTGCTGACATAGTGCTCAAAGGCCACACTTTCTTCATCTATGGCAGACCAGAAGGCCAGACTGCCTGCGTTATTTTCCAGAATCGATCCAAAACCGCCCAGGCCGAACCAGGTTACCAGAAGATTGGCTCCCATGGAAACAAAAACAACTGCCCCGGCGCAGACAGCAATCCACTTTACCCTTTTTTCCAGTGAAAATCCTGTTTTCCCCATATTCTTCCTCCTGTTGGCGTTCTGTTTCCTTTTGTTTTGCATAGTATAGCAGGTCGCAGTCCCCCTGAACAGTTCCCTTCCTTCTATATTAAGTATTCTTGACGGCTTCTTAACATAAAAGAGGCTCTCCAGGCAATTTCCCATAATTTCCTATGAAATGAAAAAGTGCCGCAGAATCATCTATACTAGATGATCTACGGCACATATCCCCCTCTTATCAGGTATCCGCGTTATTCTGTGTTCTTTATTTCAGTGGAAATATCGTCATAATCCATCCTACGGATACGATACAGCAGATAATTGCCAAAGGCAGAGACTGCTTAATCATGGATTTCTGATCATATCCTCCATAGTTCATTAAATACGGTACTGCTGCCGTTGCCATAGGAGTCATATAGGCAGACAGGCAGGCAGCCTGAATCAGAATCATCAGTCCTACCGGATTAGCTCCCATAGATGCACAGGTTGCTATTGCAATCGGATGGAAAATCATCATACATCCCCGGTTCGACATTACCTGAGTCAGCATGAACGGTACAATAAAGAAAATCAAACCAATAATATAGGAATTTCCTCCCATCATCTGAACCAGATTTGCAATCATTCCTCCAATCAAATCTCCCGCTCCGGTGGAAGAAAGAGCTCCTGCAATTCCCAAAGCTCCAACAATTAACAGAAGCATGCTTACGGGAATTGCTGCTGTTGCCTCTTTGGGCTTTAAAACACCGCACCAAACCATCAAAAGGGCACCAATAAGCGTAACCTGCCAGTTTTCCAGTCCCATCTGACGGGCAAACATCAGAGCAATTGCGTCACCGAAAAAAATGAAAATTCCGGCATATTCCTGGAAGGTATTCAGCGGAGCCTTCGCAGCCGCTTTTTTCATTTCTTTCAGTTCTCCACCTATTACAGGCTCATCCGGAGCAAATCTCGGAGCAATAAATCCACAGTAAAGCACACAGATAATCAGCATGGGAAGCCGGGCTTTCATCGGATCCAGAAGCCCCACAGTATAATTCAGATACCCATAGCTTTCCAGATACCCGTTTAATTCTGCTGCAATTGTCGCGCCTGCTCCAACCGGAAGCGTACAGCAGGTAACAATCGTAGTAACGCCCAGAGAAAACATAACCTTACTTGATTTCACCCCCATGCTCTCTGCAGATGCTGCCAGCATAGGAGCAACAATTCCGAATACCGCTACAGGGCTTTGCACAAACTGGCTTAAAATCATTCCAATCAACACATATCCCATAACCATCTTGGTCATATTTCCCTTGGACATGCTGGAAATTTTATTAGCAACCGTCATGCAGAATGCAGTTCTGTTAAATCCTGCAGCCACAATGCACATACCTGCAATCATAATAACATTGCCATTAGCAAAATATCCCAACGCTGTTTTCGCATCCAGACACCCGGTCAGAGAAAGTGCCGTCAATGAACTGATGGCAAAGGTTGCCAGGCTAAGCTTTCCACTGCAGTACCCAATAATAGTGACTGCAAAAATTATCAGACATATTGTTAACTGACTCATAAACACCTCCAAAAAATAGTAATTTTCCCAAAAAAAGCGCAAAAAAAGAAAGCCTCAGTCAAACCAGCTTGTCCAAGGTATTATTCTTCTTTTGTATCTGATGATTTTACTCCGCCAGAATTGATGTACAAATCTGATACCACCTGTAAGGCTCCGGATTGAACACCCTGCCGGAGCAGTTTCTGGAGATCAGAATTTCATTTACTTTTCTCATATACTCATTCAGATCTTCTCCTGAAGCTCTTGCATTGTTATGATGAAGAGGAAGCATCAGCTGGGCTCCCATCTGCTCAATCATATCCGCATACTGCTCTGGTGCATAACTCCGGATCCGGTGTCTCAGCATCAGATTCGGACGCTCCTTCTGTACATGCTGCATATGCTCTTCAAAGTCCCTGCCTGCACTGAAATCAATTCTGAAATTATTTTTTGTCTCAATTAAATAATTGAAATTATACATAGAACCCAAAGGGCCTAAATTACTGGGACAGGAAATTCCAAAGCCTTCCGAACCGTCATACAGGCTTCCCGGATCACTTGGTCTTTGAAACCTTCCATCACGGAATGCCCGGTTATCATGAGCTCCCGGATAAACCTTCAATGTAAAATCATCAAAATAATAAGTATTTCCAGGATACAGAGGATAAATTGCCCCATACGGAATATCATAGGCTTTTGCTACCTCCATGGCACAATCTGCCGGAACAAGCACCCGTCCAAAAAAACGATTCCACAGTTCCCCTGTCAGATTGCTGTGATCTCCATGTACATGATTCAAAAGGATATAATCTGCCCCTGTAAAATCCTCCACAGAGAATCCTCTCTGGGCATAAATGTCCTTCTCCATCTTCTGATTTCTGGTTAACTCCGTCATTCCGTCAAAATGACCGGCATCCCAATAAAATGGATCCGTTACCAGCACCTTTCCTCCCGGTAATACCATTTCATAACACTGCACAGAAATCCATCTCAGTCTCAACGTCTGAGAAATCATTTTCTCTGCATACGGCTCTGCCATCGCATTCCCTCCATTTCTTTTGTTTTCTTTCTGTTGACTCCAGTATAACACAGGACTATTTATTACTCAAATTCATTATTGTCATGTAATAATTCCTTTATGGAATTATCAATCATTTGCCCGGAAGACTGAACAATGAGCATCATCAAATATTTCATAGCAGGTGACAGGTTTTTGTCACTGCGGAACACCATCATAACCGTCTGCTCCATTATTTCCATTCCTTTTAAGGAAAGATACCGGATTTTCTTCTTTCCAACCGGAACAGACAGAAACAGAGCTGCCCCCAGACCGCCTTCCACCGCATCCATGAGACTGCGGACATCACTTACCTGAAGAACCATCTTCGGTTTTAAACCATACCGTTCGCAGATTTCCTTTGTCAGAGATCCCGAATTGGTAGATACCGGCAGCATTACCATATCCATTCCCGTTAAGCATTCCGGCTCAATCACAGGATAGTTGTAATTGTCATCAAAAGACGCTTCTTCAAGCAGCGGAGAATCCTCCGGTACAGCCAGCACCAGCTGACTTTTCCCCACAGGCAGATATGTATAGCCCGGAAGACGCTCCACGTTAGTCACCAGCACCAGATCCTGTTCATTATTCTGAAGTCCCATCATCAGCTTTCTGCTGGCTTCTCCTTTTGCATAGATCTTCATCTCCGGATATCGTTTATAAAATTCAGGAAAAATTTTCTCTATCATTTCACTGGTTCTTCCCATACTGAATCCAAAACGGATCCGGGATCTCTCCATGACAGACTGACGCTGTAGCTGTTCTTCCAGCTGATGATCCAGATTCATAATTGCCCTGCCAATTTCCACATATCTCTGACCTGCCTCTGTCAGAAGAAACTGCTTTCCCTTTCGGACAAACAGCTCCATTCCCAGTTTTTGTTCTGTTCGCTGAAGAAATTTTGTTAAAGCAGACTGAGTAATGAACAGCTGATCTGCCGCTTTGGAAATTCCGCCCTTTTCTGCAATTGCTACAATATACTCATAATCCCGTATATCCATAATGCTTCTCCTTTTCCTGCCCTGTCACCTGCTTCCTGCCGTTTAAGCAGAACCTGCCCTCCTGCCAGTATAACGTAAAAATGCCTTCTTTGAAAGAAGAGATTCTTCATCCCTTCTTCCAGAAAAGGCATTCCTGTCATTTTCTTTATATTTTATTTTGCGTATTCTTCCGTTCCTGCTCCCTGCTTTTCCGGAGCTTCGCATTCCTCTGTCTACGCTTCTGCTTTTCCTTCTTCTGCTGCATTCTTCCTGTTTTCCAGAATCTTGTCAATGCTGACAATCTTCACGCAGAGAGAGAACAGCTCCATAGCCAGCTCCAGATCTCCTAACGGCGGATAAGAGGGCGCAATTCTGATATTGCTGTCATGGGGATCCTTTCTATAAGGATAGGTTGCACCTGCACTTGTCATCACCAGTCCGGCCTTTTTGCAGCGGGCAACAATAGACTTGGCACAGCCGTCCAGAGAATCAAAGGAGATAAAATATCCGCCCTTGGGCTGTGTCCAGGTTCCAATATTCAGTCCGCCCAGCTCCTGCTCCAGAATCCGAATCACAGCCTCGAATTTGGGGCGCATTACATTTGCATGAAGACGCATATGCTCTACCATGCCATGAATATCCTTGAAATAGCGGACATGGCGCAGCTGGTTTACCTTATCATGTCCAATGGTCTGGAACTTTAACTGCTTTTCAATATCCTCCAGGTTGTTGCGGGAAGCTGCAATAGCTGCAATTCCGGAACCCGGGAAGCTGATTTTTGATGTAGATGAGAATTTGTAAACCAAATCCGGATTTCCTGCGCGCTTACACTCAGCCAGAATCTCAATCAGATGATCCTGATCGTGATCATACAGATGATGCATTCCATAAGCATTATCCCAGTAAATACGGAAGTCCGGAGCTGCCGGCTTCAGCCGTGCCATACGGCGCACAGTCTCATCGGAATAGCTGTTTCCGGTAGGATTGGAATATTTGGGCACACACCAGATTCCCTTAATGCTCTCATCCTCAGCCACCATCTTTTCTACCAGATCCATGTCCGGACCGTTTCCAAGAAGGGGCACATTGATCATCTCAATGCCAAAATACTCTGTAATTGCAAAATGGCGGTCATATCCCGGTACAGGACAGAGGAATTTTACCTTATCCAGCTTGCACCAGGGAGTGCTTCCCATCACGCCATGGGTCATGGAACGTGATACGGTATCAAACATAACATTCAGGCTGGAGTTCCCGTAAATAATAATATTCTCAGGGGATACCTCCATCATATCTCCAATCAGCTCTTTTGCTTCCTTGATACCTGTCAGCACACCGTAGTTACGGCAGTCTGTGCCATCCTCACAGGTCAGGTCGTCATTGCTGCTCAGCACATCCATCATGCCCATAGACAGATCCAGCTGCTCAACGCTGGGCTTGCCGCGGGACATATCCAGTCTCAAATCCTTACCCTGATATTCCTTATACTGTGCAGACAGCTGCTTTCTGAGTGCCTGCAGTTCTTCATTGCTCATCTCTGCGTACGGCTGCATCTTTTTCTTCCTCCTCATACGGGTTTCCACCTTCGTTCTCGTTATTCTTCTCGTCACCCTTTACATATATCAGGTTCAGTGTTTGATTTTACACGAAATTTTCCTGTTTTACAATCTATTTTTGAAAAAAAAGTGTTTTTCATAAAAAAACATTTGTCCGCCCCTGTTTTACAAAGCGATTTTGGAATTTTTTCACAAAGGCACTCCGGACAAATTCTTTCCGCCTTCTATTGACACATTTCTCAAAATTATAGTAGAATGTGCAGGAAAGAAAGGTGAGAAAATATGTCAAGTACAACTATGTCAAGGCAGCCGGAGCAAAACAAAATGGGAACCATGCCCGTTAACCGGCTGCTTATTTCCATGTCTCTGCCCATGATTATTTCCATGCTGGTGCAGGCACTCTACAACATCATTGACAGCGTGTTCGTGGCGCAGATCAGCGAGGCTGCTCTTGCAGCTGTATCCATGGCCTTCCCGGTTCAGAGCCTGATGATAGCGGTTTCCACCGGCACCTGTGTCGGCGTCAATGCTCTTCTGTCCCGCTCTCTCGGTGAAGGGAAACAGGAAGAAGCCCGTCTCGCTGCAGTAAACGGTATCTTCCTGGCAATTCTGGGGGCTTTGGCCTTCCTTCTGTTCGGACTTTTCGGAGCCCATACCTATTTTTCCAGCCAGACCTCGGATCCGCTTATTATTGAATACGGAACACAGTATCTGGAAATCTGTACGGTATTCTCCTTCGGAATCTTTGGAGAAATCATTCTGGAGCGAATCCTTCAGTCCACCGGCCGAACCATCTACAACATGTATTCCCAGGGCATCGGTGCTATTATTAACATCGTTCTGGATCCCATTATGATATTCGGTCTGTTGGGATGTCCGGCCATGGGAATCAGCGGCGCTGCAGCTGCAACTGTCATCGGACAGATTATTGCCATGTTCCTGGCTCTGTATTTCAATCTGAAAAAAAACCACGATGTCAGCATTAATATGCGTGGCTTCCGTCCTGACATGAGAATCATCCGGATTATTTACTCCGTCGGACTTCCGTCTATTATCATGCAGTCCATTACCTCTGTCATGACCTACGGAATGAACCTGATTCTTATCAGCTTTTCCGCTACTGCAGTAACCGTCCTTGGTATTTATTTCAAGCTTCAGAGTTTTATTTTTATGCCGATTTTCGGCCTGAACAATGGTATGATCCCGATTATCGCATACAATTACGGAGCCCGCAGCAAAAAAAGAATTATGGATACTGCCAAGCTGAGCATCGCCATTGCCATCAGCATTATGCTTCTGGGACTGGCTGTTTTTCAGGTATTCACCCCTCAGCTCCTGATGCTTTTCAATGCGTCAGACAGCCTGCTGGAAATGGGAATTCCGGCTCTGCGCACCATCAGCCTCAGCTTCCTGTTTGCCGGCTACTGTATTATTACAGGTTCTGTCTTCCAGGCCCTGGGAAACGGTGTGTACAGCCTGATTATCTCCGTGGCAAGACAGCTTCTCTGTATTCTTCCTCTGGCTTATGTATTCTCTCATGTCTGGGGACTGAACGCAGTATGGTTTGCCTTCCCCATGGCGGAGATTATTTCCACTCTGCTTACTTCAATTCTGTTTAAGCGGATTTATAACAAGAAAATCAGAATTTTGGAATAATATGTAATAATTATATTATAAGAATAATCTGAAAATGCATGGAGGTTTTTACATGTCACTGATTGAGCTTTTCATCATTGCCGTAGGACTGTCCATGGATGCCTTTGCCGTTTCCATCTGCAAGGGACTGTCCATGCGCACCATGAGTCTGAAAAATGCCGTGATTGTCGGCCTTTATTTCGGCGGATTTCAGGGCCTGATGCCGCTGATTGGCTATTTTCTCGGCATTCGATTTCAGCAGGCCATCACTTCCTACGACCACTGGATTGCCTTCATCCTTCTGGGAATCATCGGTATCAGCATGATACGGGAAGCCCTGTCCGAGGAGGAGGAATCCTGCAATGCCTCCCTGGCCGCCGGCGATATGCTGATTCTGGCTGTTGCCACCAGCATTGACGCTCTGGCCGTTGGCGTTACCTTTGCATTTCTTCAGGTAGACATCCTTCCTGCCATCTCCTTTATCGGCTGCACCACATTTATCCTGTCCGGCATCGGCGTAAAGGTGGGAACTGTTTTCGGATGCCGGTATAAGGCAAAGGCTGAAATTTTTGGCGGAACTGTTCTGATTCTTATGGGCTGTAAAATATTAATCGAGCATCTGTTTTTTTAACAGATGCCCGATTTTTTTATGTCATAGGAAAGTGCGTCCTATGACATAAAAACGCTTCTACAGCTCTATCTCCCGGAATCCTCCTCCCGGCTTCAGCACGCTTACCCGGCGGAATCCGCAGTCCCAGGCAAGCTTCTGCGCCAGTTGAAAACTTCCGCAGATATGCTCGGTACTATGGCTGTCAGAATTAATAATAATCCTTCCTCCCATCCGGCAAAGCTCCCTCAGAAGAATGGAAGACGGATAGGGCGCTGTCCTGTATTTCCGCCCTATGGCCCCGGTATTGATTTCAAAAGGAACCTCTGCCTGCTGCAGATATTTCATGGCTGCCAGAGCCGGCTCCAGATAGTCATCGCAGGTTTCATCAAAATGCTTTCCGTCTTCGTTAAATTTCGTCAGCAGATCAAAATGTCCAATCCAGGTACACCTGGTTCTGTCCCATACCGTCGCTTCCAGCTCATAATAATCCCGGATAAAGGCGTACCAGTCGCCTTTCCAGAGACGATCCACTGCCTCTGTCAGCTTCTCCTCCGTATCATCTACAGAAATAAACTCTCCGTTTTTTTCTACACAGTGAGTAGAACCTATGGAATACTCTGCCTGCTGAACCGGCCCCAGACAGTCCAGCTCAATTCCAATATAAAGATTTATTTTCCCCCGGTATTCCTCACGAAGCAGCTCCAGCTCTCTTCTGTATTCCTCCAGCGCCCGGTCATTCATTCCGAAACCGGGTTCACAGAAAGAATAATCTCCGTGTCCGGAAATGCCGAAATCCGTCAGTCCCCTCCGAAAAGCGGCCTCTGTCATCTGGCGTGGTGTATTTTTCCCATCGCAGAATGTTGTATGCGTATGGAAATCTGCTCTCAGATTCATAACTTTCTCCTTCAGACGCCAGCGGTTCCCGTACTGCCTCCGCTGTCCGTCTTTTTATCCTTTTATTCCTGAAAATGGAAAATCACATAAGGAGCCGTAACGGGATTTACCTTTATTGTGATTTCTTTGATATGAGGAACCTGGTATCCGGCAATCCTGCCGTCCTTCAAATCAGCAAGAATCTGATCCTTTGCTTCCATCCAGATCCCCAGATCTCCATGATACCATGTTTCCAGAAGAAGATCACCCTGAATCCGCAGATTTGAGTTTTCTTCTGCCGCAGTTTCTTCCGGTTCGGTCTCCTCCGGCGCGGTTTCTTTCGCCGCGGTTTCCTCCGGCTCGCTCTCCTCTGCCGTGGTTTCCTCTGCTGTGGTTTCTTCTGCCGCAGTCTCCTCCGGCTCGCTCTCTTCAGTCAAACTCTCTTCCACATTCCGGGGCCTGAATATCAGCTCCGGCTCTATGGTTTCCGGCAGATAGGTGATCTCATAGCGGATCACATTTTCCGGAACGGAAGCATCAGTTTCTATCCCTGCTGTCTCCCTTCCCCCGTACCAGGAGGGATGAAGGCGAATTGCCCCAAGCTCCGGGTCAAATGTATAGTCAAAATTCTCTGTTACCAGCTTCTCTTCTCCAAGGGTTCTCTCTCCCAGATAATTCAGAGAGGAATACTCCCCTATGGCAGTTCCTGCTCCAACACCGCAGATCAGAACGCCTGCCAGAAAGCCTCCCAAAAGAATCTTCTGTATCTTACGCATGCTCTTCCTCCTCTCCAAAGCCGCAGTCCCCGTACAGACCGGCCTCCCTTTCTCTTCCTTCCATTTTCAGAGAAATTCCGGTTCTTTTCTTTCTCCAGATGAAACTCAGTCCCAGTCCCGCTGCAGAAAACAGACTTATATTCAATCCGAAAAGCCCCAGGGTAACTCCCGCCAGAGGATATCCCTGAGCCAGCAGCACCGCCAGCATCCCCAGTCCAAAAAGAGTTCCGATGCCCACGGCCCCGCACAATATAGCAAAGAAAATCCAGCCGCAGTTCCATACAATCCGGAAACAGGCAGCGGCAATCCGGGTGCCATGTCCGGCGCACCAGAGCAAACCGTCCCAGAGACGGCCGCCCCATTTCAGAGCCAGCTGCCATCCGGCGCGCAAAAGACGTCCCGTCATTCTCCAGCCTCTTTTCAACCATGAGACAGTAAAATCCTTCACCTGTCTGACACACCTGCAAAAAGTCCGCCAAATGCCCGCCGGACGCCGTCCTGCAGAAACGCTTCCAGCGCCGGACGCATTTTCCAGACGGATGTCTTCATTCTCCGGGACTTCCTCTCCTCCGTTCTTATCTCCCGTTTCCTTTCCTGAAAAGTTCCGGAAGCAGGCTCCTGCTTTTTTCCCCTGGCTGACACAGAAATTCCGAAAATCTGCTCCCGCCTTCCGAATATCCGGTCCCCGCTTCACGCCTTCCCCCGGATTTGCTTTTCCTGCCCGGATCGAGGAAAACCGGCTCTTACCAGTCTCTTCCCGGACCGACGCATAATCTCCCCGCACATGATAGGCCTCCAGAATCTCTGAGGTCAGATCCTTCAAATTTCCGAAATCTGCAATCGCCTCCTCCTCAGTCAGCCCGTTCTGCACCTTCATGTCAATATGCTGCTCATACTCTTCCATAATGTCCTGAAGCTCTTCCTCCTGAAGAACAGAAAGAGCCTGCTCCAGCTCGCTGATAAATGTTTTCTTATCCATGTCTGCACTCCTTTAAAAACGCTCCAACCTTTTCTGTCAGCTGATTCCACTCCTGCTCCAGGCTGTCTCTGTAAAGAACGCCTGCTGCCGTCAGGTGATAATATTTTCTCGGCGGACCCTCTGTTGATTCCCGCAGATAGGTTTCAAAATAATGCTCGTTGGTCATCCTCTTCAACAGGGGATATATCGTGCCCTCATTCACATCCACAACCTTGGAAACCTCTTCCACCAGTTCATAACCATACATATCCTTCTGACGGACTGACTCCAGTACGATCAGCTCCAGAACTCCTTTTTTCAACTGCGCGTTCATCCTCGTACCATGTCCTTCCTGGGTATCCTTATTTTTACAATACTATATTATACCTACTACTATGCAATGTCAAGTAGTGGAGTAAAAAAGAAGACGCCAGGATCATTCTTCCGTCCGGCGCTTCTTTTTCGCTGGAAATTTCCTATTCGTTAAACAGAACCAGCTTCTGTCCCACATTCTCTGCATTACTCCAGATCAGCAGCTCCCGTCCCTCTGTCACATCCGGCAGATAAACCATCTGGCGGGTCAGATACGGAATCACCGGGCACTCTCCCGGAATCTGGTAAGTGGTTCCCTCACTGGAAACCAGAGTCCAGCTGGTATCCTCATTCCAGGTCATGGAATCTACGGTAATATACTCCGGAACCTTAAAATCTGCCGGAATTCCTGCAATAATCATCTCTGCTGCAGTCTGCGGCGGAAGACTCAGTGTCATGGCCGGTCCAATATAAGCATAAACGCTGTCTCCCACATGAATATCGGAAAGGCTCAGGGGAAGACCGTCCACTGCTCCCAGCACCTTTGTTGTCTCATCGGAAATGTGAAGTACCATCTCGCCTTCAAAGGAAGCGCCGGACTGGTTATTCAGAACAATTCTGTTCTCCTCAACGGATGTTACGGTGCCCCAGATGCGGATCTTTTCCGGAGCGGTCGTCTCTTTCTCACCGGCCGGTCCTCCGGCATTCAGCTCCACTGCGGAACTGCCCGCGGTCAGAGTCGGGGACTGGGCAAATGCGCAGATACTTCCTGCGGCTGTCAATAATCCTATCATGCAAACTGCTGCAGCTGCTTTTTTTGTCTCTCTTCTCATGTTGGTATCGCTCCTTTTCTTTCTTTATGCCCACAGTATAACAGAACCTTTCTCTGATTGCTATTGAGAATTCCGGAATTTTCTCTTACAGATTTATTACCGGAGAAAAACTGTGATTGATATTTTTTCTCACTTGTAATAAAATCAAATATAGTTGTTTTTCCCAAGATACTTACTGACAAGCAAAGGAGCTTTTACCATGGAAAAATCAAAAGTTTATTTTACCAACTTCCGCACCATTGCCTTCGGTGACGGACTTCCCACCAAATTAAAAAAGCTTATTAAAAAAGCCGGAATCGGACAGATTGATATGGATGGCAAATTTGTTGCCATTAAGATGCATTTCGGCGAACTGGGCAATATCAGCTATCTCCGTCCCAACTACGCCAAGGCAGTTGCCGACGTTGTCAAGGAGCTGGGCGGAAGGCCTTTCCTTACAGACTGCAACACCATGTATCCCGGCAGCCGTAAAAATGCTCTGGAGCATCTGGAGTGCGCCTGGGAAAACGGATTTTCCCCGCTTTCTGTAGGCTGTCCCATCCTTATCGGCGACGGCTTAAAGGGAACTGACGACATTGATGTTCCTGTAAACGGCGGAGAATATGTGAAAAATGCAAAAATCGGCCGTGCTGTTATGGATGCTGACGTATTTATCAGCCTGACCCATTTTAAGGGCCACGAAATGACCGGCTTCGGCGGCGCCATTAAAAATATCGGCATGGGCTGCGGCTCCCGCGCCGGAAAGACCGAGCAGCACTGCAGCGGAAAGCCCCATATCGAAGAGCCTCTGTGCCGCGGATGCCGCAAATGCCAGAAGGAATGTGCAAACGGCGGTCTGATTTTTGATGAAGCTTCCCGGAAAATGCATGTGGATCAGGAACACTGCGTCGGCTGCGGACGCTGTCTGGGCGCCTGCAATTTTGACGCCATTGTTTTTGACAGTGACGATGCTGTAGAGCTTTTAAATTACCGCATGGCAGAGTATGCCAAGGCTGTGGTAGACGGACGCCCCTGCTTCCATATTTCTCTGGTCGTGGATGTCTCCCCCAACTGTGACTGCCACGGCGAAAACGATGCGCCGATTCTTCCCAACCTGGGAATGTTTGCATCCTTTGATCCCCTGGCTCTGGATCAGGCCTGCGCAGATGCCTGTCTGGCCGCTGACCCCATGCCGGGAAGCCAGCTTTCCGATCATCTGGCAGATCCTCATTTCCACGATCACCACGATCACTTCAAGAATTCCACACCGGAATCTGAATGGAAATCCTGTCTGGAGCACGCAGAAAAAATCGGTCTGGGAAGCCGCGACTACGAATTGATTGTTATGTAAGCCCTTCCCCTCCGGTACGTCCGGAGAAACAGCAGGGGCAGCAGAAGCCCGGTTATCTTTTCATCCGGCTTCTGCTGCCCCTGTCTTATTTTCTGCTGGTTTCTTCTGAAGAAACCTTTTTTTTCAGCTCCAGTTCATTCTGCCGTAGCGCAGCGTTATATCATAAATATCCTTCTGAAGCTCCTCTGTCAAATCCTCTTCTTTCAGACGCCATTTCCAGTTGATTCCCACGGTAGACGGCTGATTCATCCGGCACCGGTTATCCAGTCCCATGTAATCCTGCATCGGCACCATACACAGCTGAGAACGGCTTCTCATAATCAGGCTGATAAAGGAACGGTAAAGCCGCTTCTGCGGCGTTGCATAATCACAGAGATAGTCCCGCGCCAGCTTCTGTTCCTCCGGCGTAATGCTTTTCCACCATCCGGCCAGAGTTTCATTGTCATGAGTCCCCGTATAAGCGACTGAATTTTCTGTGTAATTGTGAGGAAGATAATCATTGGCGCAGCCCGAATCCCTGGAATCAAAGGCAAACTCCAGAACCTTCATTCCCGGAAATCCGCTTTCCTGTACCAGACGGCGAACCGAATCTGTCACATATCCCAGATCCTCTGCAATCACCTGCTTCTCTCCCAGCGCCCGCTTCACTGCTTCAAAAAGTTCAATTCCCGGTCCTTTTTCCCAGTGTCCATCCACAGCAGAATCTGAGCCAAAGGGAATTGAATAATACTCGTCAAAGCCGCGGAAATGATCAATCCGCACCACATCGTAAAGGCGAAAACAGCCGCTAAGCCTGGATATCCACCACTGATACCCTGTATTTCTGTGATAATCCCAGCGGTAAAGGGGATTTCCCCACAGCTGTCCATCTGCAGAAAATCCATCCGGCGGACAGCCGGCCACTGCTGCAGGCCTGTTATTTTCATCCAGCTGAAACAGTTCCGGATGAGCCCAGGTATCTGCGCTGTCCATTGCCACATAGATGGGAATATCTCCAATCAGCTGAATCCCCTGGCTGTTGGCGTATTGTTTTAATTGCATCCACTGTTCGTAAAATTTAAACTGAAGATACTGTTGAAATTCTATATCAAAATATAACTCCCGTCGATAATAATCCATGGCATTATTCCACCGCAGACGAATATCCTCCGCCCACTCGGTCCAGGGAATTCCGCCAAACCGATCCTTAACCGCCATAAACAGAGCATAATCTGCCAGCCACCAGGAATTTTCTCCCACAAATTTCTGATAGTCCTCATTCTGGCTGATATTGCTGCGCTCATATGCCATTCTCAAAAGAGGATAACGCCCCAGATACATTTTCTCATAATCCACGCTGTCCTCACGTTTTCCAAAATCTACAGCTTCACATTCCTCCTCTGTCAGCACTCCTTCCTCAATCAGAGCCTCCAGACTGATAAAATAGGGATTCCCGGCAAAGGTGGAAAAAGACTGATAGGGGGAATCCCCATAGCTGGTCGGCCCCAGAGGAAGAATCTGCCAGAAGCTCTGTCCGGCTCCCTTCAGCCAGTCAATAAAAGTAAATGCGCTTTTTGAAAAACATCCAATTCCATATCTGGACGGCAGACTGGTGATTGGCAATAAGATTCCTGCTGATCGGTTCATTCTTTATCCTCCCAATTTTCTGTCTCAATGATTACGCCGTAATGATCGGAAACCACCGGCTCTCTTTTTCCGCTGCAGACCACCCGGCTTTCTGCCACATGGACAGGCCTGCTGCAAAACAGATAATCCAGACGCATCCCTGTTTCCTGCTTTTCCCTTCCGGAGGACCTTCTATCCTTCCATCCGTCAATCTCCGGACGGGCCGTAATACCCCCGTCCTTTTTCTCCGCCAGAACATAGGTATCCTGCCATCCGCTTCTGCAGACCAGATCATAGCCCTGGCCGCGAACCTCCGCGGGGCTGTTAAAATCGCCCATGAGCCAGACACTCTGTTTTCTCTTTCCTGTTTCCTCCAGAGTCTGATTCAGTCTGTTCCACTGGTTCAAAAACGGCTCCTCTTCGTCATCCCACCAGCCCATGTGTACTGTATAAAACCAGGTGTCCTTCATGGCCTCTGTCCGGATTCCCAGAACCTTTCTCGTTTTCCAGTACTGATAATCCCTGCACCGGCTGATAAAAAACTGATCGGTTTCTGCAATAGGCGTCCTGCTGAAAATCGCCAGTCCCTCATCGTAGCGTCCGTATCCAATCTTTGCTCCCAGCCAGGTCCAGGAGCAGGCAAAGCCCCGCTCCTTTAAAAGCCCGGCAAGTCTGGCTGCATAATTCCCCCGCCGCACCGGCATGGATACGTCCCGGCACCGGACAAAGCCCTCCAGTTCCTCATCCGGCCACACTTCCTCCGCCGCAGGCTGACTGACCTCCTGAAGCGCCAGAATATCCGGCTTTTCCCCGGCTGCCGCATCTGCAAATTCCACAAGCTTCCTCTCATAATCCTCTTCCACAAGACTGTGGACATTCATGGTCATCAGCTTCATGATTTCAGACCTTTCTTTACAAAATATCATTAATATCCGATTTTAACACATCTGCCTTTGGTCCGTAAACAGCCTGGATTCCGTTGTCCTTCCGAATCAGCCCCAGGGCTCCTTCTGCCTTCCATGCCGGAAGCTCTGCCACCCGGGACAAATCCTTTACTGTTACACGAAGTCTTGTCATGCAGGCATCAACTAAAACAATATTTTCCCGGCCACCTAAAAGACCGATAATCCGTTCTGCCTGGCTCTGGCTCTTTTCACTTCCGTTTCCGCCATTGGACGCCTCCTTTTGTGCTGCTTTTGATAAATCAGCCTGGCCTGCATTCTCCTCGCTGTTTTCATCTGTGTAATTGCCCAGACGTCCCGGAGTCGCAAAACGGAATTTTCCAATCATTACATAAGCTGCAAAATAACCGACTGCAAAAAATACGATTACGCAGATTACAAAGTGAACCAGATCGCCTGCGAGACCGGCCTTTAAAGACATGGGAATTCTTGTAATAAATTCCAGGTTTCCAAAAGAGTGCAGCCGCAGATCCACAATTCCCGCCATTGCAAAGGCGCAGCCCTGCAGCACTGCATAAACAATATACAGCGGCAGCGCACAGAACATAAACATAAACTCCAGAGGCTCTGTTACGCCGGTTAAAAATACAGCCAGCGCCGTAGATACAAACATGGAACGGTAATTCTGCCGTTTCTCCGGCTCTACTCTCCGGTACATAGCCAGAGCAATACCCATCAGAAGTCCCGTAGCTCCAATCATCTGTCCGACCTTGAACCGGGCCGGAGTTACTGTTGTCAGCAGATTCGTATAAGCTGCCATATCTCCTGCATCTTTAAAATTAATCAAATCTGTTACCCATGCCAGCCAGAGCGGATCCTGTCCGAATACCTGGGTTCCCGCATTGATTCCTGTGGCAATCGTGTAGGTTCCTCCAAAGGAGGTGTAATTCATAGGAATCGTCAGCATGTGATGAAGTCCGAAAGGCAGAAGCAGACGTTCCAGGGTTCCGTACACAAACGGGGCCAGAACCGGAGAGGTGGAAGAAGATGTGGCAATCCACACTCCAAAAGCATTGATTCCTGACTGAACAGCCGGCCATACCACTGCCAGAATCAGAGAAATCACAACAGACCAGGCAATACATACCATAGGAACAAACCGTTTTCCGTTAAAAAATGCCAGAGCATCCGGAAGCTTGCGGAAATTGTAATACTTATTATAAATAACGCCTCCTGCAAATCCGGAAATAATTCCCACGAACACACCCATATTCAGTGCCGGAGCTCCCAGAACAGAGGTGAAATATCCGTTTACCAGAATTTCCTGTCCAAACAGCGTGTGCGTCACTGCTGCCGGATCATTTAACATATCTGCTGTCACTCCAAAAACAGAACCTGTAATCTGATTAATCAGAATAAATGAAATCACTGCTGCAAATGCTCCGCCGGCCCTCTCTTTTGCCCAGGAGCCGCCGATTGCCACAGCAAACAGAATATGCAGATTGTTAATAACAGCCCATCCGATATTCTCCATTGTGCTTCCCACGGTCAGAATAAATGACGCATCTGCTCCTGCCATCTGCACAAGCTTGCCCAGACTGATCATCAGTCCTGCTGCCGGCATAACAGCAATTACTGTCATCAACACCTTACCCAGCTTCTGAAGAAAATCAAAATTGATTTTCCCGTGCTTCCTTTCCCTGCTGCTTCCCATTGTAAAATCCCCCTTGTTTTGATTTTTGTTTTGGTTTTTCTTTTTGTGCATTCCTTTTGCATTGTTTGCGTGTTTCATTGCATTAAATATAAAACTATTGCACATAAATTGCAAGAGGTTTTTCTTTATCTTTCTCGTTTTCTGCATTTATCACAAATAGCATTCTATATTTTTGTGTATTATTACCATCATTTTTCCTGTCTTCTCTAAAAAAACACATTTCCCCTGTTATGTCCGCACCTTTTCATGCAAATATTTGCATTATTTGCACTGCCCTGTAAAACTGCTTCTGCCAAAATTCTCTCTTATAAAAGTAAGAGACAAAAAACGTGTATAAAATCAAGCTCTGTCTTTCCTTTCGCTCTGATTTTATACACGTTTTCTTATAAAAGAAGCATATGCTCCCTGTTTTCTTCTAGCGGTAACGCTTGCTCATGGAAAATCCGCGTCCGCGCACTTCACTGACGCGGCTGACTACCATAAAGCTTTCCGGATCAATATTGTGAATCAGCTTTTCCACCCGCGGCAGTTCCCGGTCAGAAATCACGCTGAGAAGCAGCTGGGTCTCCTGTCTCAGATATCCGCTTTCTGCCGAAAGCATCGTCACGCCCCGATCCATCTTTTTCAGAATCGCCTCCCGGATCTCCTCCGCCTTCTCGCTTACCACCTTTACCTCTGTTCTCGTTGTGCCCATCAGCATCACCTTGTCCAGCACAAGGGTATACGTCAGCACCAGCAGAATTCCGTACAGAACCTTCTCCGGAGGATTATAAACAGCCTGAGCCAGAAGGATGCAGAAATCAAACACATACATGCTGACAGACACCGGAATCCGGAAAAAATGATTCAGCGCCAGCGGAGGGATATCCATTCCTCCTGTTGAAGCGCCTGCCCTGATGACAACTCCCAGACTGATTCCAATACCCAGACCGGAAAACAGGGTGCAAAGCAGAATATCCTCTGTCAGCACCATATCGCCAAACAGCTTCTGAAACATTCCCAGTGCAGCCGGATAGGCAAAGGTACTGATCACCGTAGTCGCGGCAAACTGTTTTCCCAGAATCAGGAATCCTGCTGCCAGCATAATTACATTAAATACAAGCACAAAGCCTGACACCGGAATGCCGAAAAAATGGTTCACTGCCAGGGCAATTCCCGTGGTTCCTCCCGTTACCAGGCCGGCCGGCATCAAAAACAGCCGCACAGCCAGAGCATACATGGTATTGCCTGCCACAACCAGAATAACCGGCCATATTTTTTTCGCCAGCTTTTCTGCCGGACTCAACTCTTTTTCCATGTTTTACAAACCGCCTTTCTTTCCTCTTTCAGCCTCAGTTATCCGCCTCTGCCCGGATCGCCCACCGCAGCTTGGTGGAGCGGGCCCGGCTGTTGCGGACGCACTCTTCAGCCGACGGGCGGATAACATCCTCCGCCACCTGACTGTACAGCCCTGCCTTCTGATACTGGCGGAAGGATTTTTTCACCAGTCTGTCTTCCCCGGAATGGAAGGTGAGAATCGCAGCCCGTCCCCCCGGAGCCAGAATGTGAGGCAGCTTATCAAGAAATGCATACAGCACTTCAAACTCACTGTTTACATCAATGCGAAGAGCCTGGAAGGTTCTGGCACAGGCCTTTTTCACTGCTTCCTTTCTCTCCTTTTCCGGAAGAAAGCCCAGGGCCTTTTCAATCAGATCCCGAACCTGAAGGGTGGTTTCTGCCTTTTCTCCTCTTCGAATGGCTCCTGTAATGGTTCTGGCAATTTCCTCCGCGTAGGGCTCGTCTGAGTTTTCCCTCAGCATTCCGGCCAGCTCCTCCCTGTCTATGGTTTTCAGACGCTCTGCCGCCGAAATTCCCGCCTCCGGATTCAGGCGCAGATCCAGAGGGCCGTCAGCCTTATAGGAAAAGCCTCTCTCCGGATTGTCAATCTGCATAGAGGATACCCCCAGATCCGCCAGCACAAAATCAAAAAGACCGGTTTCCTCAGCCAGCTTGTCAATATCTGCAAAATTCATCTGCCGGACAGTCATAATCTCTTCTCCGTACCCCAGATCCGCCAGACGTTTCTTTGTTTTTACCGATTCTATCGGATCCACATCCAGACCGTAAATATGCCCCTGTCCCTTCAGCTGCTCCAGCATGGCTCTGGTATGGCCGCCATAGCCCAGAGTTGCATCCAGACCCTTTTGTCCCGGCTGTATCTGGAGAAAATCAAGAATTTCCTTTACCATAATTGAAATATGCATTCCGGCCGGTGTCCCGCCCTTCTGAATAACATGCTCAATGGTATCTCCGTATTTTTCCGGATTCAGCTCCTTGTATTTTTCCTCAAACCGTCTCGGATGAGTTCCCTTATAACGGACACGGCGTTTGTGCGGCTGTGTCATCTGTTCCTTATTCTCTTCCATAAGCTTCTCCTTTTTCCTTCTCTCTTCCCGAAGTCTGCATCCGTCCCTCTGCCACAATCCGGTCAATCAAATCCAGATACGCTCCTCCGTCATAATCAGACCAGACCTCTTCACAGGCACGCCGGAACTCCTCCAGCTCATTCTCGTCCGGCTGGTAAACCACCGCCTGGTGCAATTCCAGTTCCTTTCTGGCTGCGCTCTCCGCCTCATCCCAAAGCTCTTTCTGATATTCCCAGGATTCCAGGGCAGCCTGATCAATCATTTCCAAATCCTCAGGACTTAATTTTGAACGGATCACCGTACTCATCACAAGAACATCGGCATTTCTCGTATGGTTATCCTCCACAAAATAGGGGGCGATCTCATCGTATCCGTCCTGCACATAATTGACAATGGAATTTTCCGCCGCAGTAATGCCGCCCTTCTGCAGTTCTCCCTGAAGCTCTCCGTAATCCAGGGCAACCGGGCTGGCCCCCAAAGCTTCTACCATGTCCATCATCAGACGGGAATTCTGCACCCTTACCAGCATTCCTGTCATATCCTTCGGGCTGTGAATGGGCTTTTTGCTGTAAAAGCCCCTGGCCCCGCCGTCATAGTAAGTCAGACCGTACATATGCTGCTCTGCCATAGCCTCTCCGCGGAGAAGCTCCATGCCGACAGCTCCCCTGTGTACCTGACGAAAATGCTCTGTGTCCCGGTAAAGATAGGGCATGGCAAATGCATAATAATCCGACACATAATTTGACATAGTCGACTCATCAGTCTTTACTATGTCTATGCCTCCATACTGAAGCTGCTCCAGACAGGACGGAGAATCTCCCAGAAGCCCGTCATGATAAACCTCAATCTGAATCCGCCCGTCACTGCGCTTTTCCACCTCATCAGCAAACCAGTCAATCGCTCTGCTGGTGCAGCTGTCTGAGGACAGATTATTGGCCAGCGTTAACGTTACGGTAGGTACGTTTCTTCCGGCGGAATTTCCCTGACATCCTCCTGTTAATACAGCAGCCGCCAAAACTGCTGCTGTCAGTCTTTTTTTCAACATCTTACCTCGATTTCTGCTTCTCCCTCATATACTGCAGCTGCGCCTGTTCTCCCCGGCAGCGTATCAGGCCCTTTTTGGTCCTGAACAGTTACTTTTCATTATACACAGGGGAACCGGACTGTCAACACATGGTTTTGATTGTTTCCCGAGCATACAAAACGGCGGCAGTTTTCTGCCGCCGCCAGTCACTGTATCGTCTTACTCTACTGTCACCTTCATGAAATTCTTTTTGCCGCGTTTTACAACCATTCCCTCACCGGCAAAATCATCCTTGCTAAAGGATGCCTTAATATCCTTTACCTGCTGTCCGTTTACAGAAACACCGCCCTGCTCTACGTTTCTTCTTGCCTCGGAACGGCTTGCTGCCAGACCGGATTTCTGCAGAACTGCCAGAAGATCAATTGCTCCGTCTGTGAAATCCTCATCCTTTAATGCAAAGCTCGGCATATTCTCCAGACTTCCCTGACCGCTGAACAGAGCACGGGCTGCTGACTGAGCCTTTTCTGCCTCTTCCTCGCTGTGTACCAGCTTGGTCAGCTCGTAAGCCAGGATTTCTTTTGCAGTATTTAACTGGCTTCCTTCCCATTTGTCCATCTCGTCAATCTGCTCCAGCGGAAGGAAGGTCAGCATCCGCAGGCATTTCAGAACGTCTGCATCTGCCACATTTCTCCAGTACTGGTAGAACTCAAAGGGACTTGTCTTATTGGGATCCAGCCATACAGCGCCGGACTGGGTCTTGCCCATCTTCTTGCCTTCGGAGTTTAACAGCAGGGTAATCGTCATAGCATGAGCATCCTTGCCCAGCTTACGGCGAATCAGCTCAGTACCGCCCAGCATGTTGCTCCACTGATCGTCGCCGCCGAACTGCATGTTGCAGCCGTATTTCTGGAACAGCATATAGAAGTCGTAGCTCTGCATAATCATGTAGTTGAACTCCAGGAAGCTCAGTCCCTTTTCCATACGCTGCTTGTAGCACTCTGCTCTCAGCATGTTGTTTACGGAAAAGCATGCGCCTACCTCGCGAAGCAGCTCTACATAATTCAGCTTCAGCAGCCAGTCTGCATTGTTTACCATCAGGGCCTTGTCATCGCTGAAATCAATAAATTTGCTCATCTGTACCTTGAAGCAGTCACAGTTGTGCTGAATCATCTCCGGAGTCATCATCTGACGCATATCGGAACGTCCGGAAGGATCTCCGATCATTCCTGTTCCGCCGCCAATCAGGGCGATGGGCTTATTTCCTGCCATCTGCAGACGCTTCATCAGGCAAAGAGCCATGAAATGACCAACATGCAGACTGTCTGCAGTAGGATCGAAACCAATGTAGAAAGTTGCCTTTCCTTCATTTACCATTTTTTTGATTTCTTCTTCATTTGTAACCTGGGCAATCAAACCGCGGGCTACCAGCTCGTCATAACAAGTCATGTTTGTTTCCTCTCTTTCTTTTCGTATCTGTATTGTTCTTTCGGGACCGGAATCTTCTTCTCTCCTGTTTCATAGGACGCACTTTCCTATGACGATTAGGGTGTCAAAAGACACATTAACATTCATTGATTTTTGTTTGTACCTTGAA
>OGYI01001091.1_pt1 | contig 28592 bp, 26 predicted proteins | sample 1576521 | NCBI WGS metagenome assembly OGYI01 (sample SAMEA3541484, study PRJEB24748) | human gut metagenome | biome: human gut; feature: human-associated habitat; material: faeces | place: China | collected 2012
AAAATGTAATTAAATTCAGAAGTACCGTATCATTTGTCCGGTGAAAGTGTAGCTGCATTAGTGCCAGGAATCACTGAAAGCTGTGGTGAATGAGTAACTTCATCAAAAATCTAAGTGAATTCTTTGCTGAAAAAGCAAATGAAGTTCAGAAATGAAATCTTGGCTAAGGATTTCTGTGGGCATTGAAACATAATGAAACTATCATACCCGAAATTTGATGTAGATGTAGTGTAACATAGATAATTTGAAAGTGCAATGAAAAAAATGATTTCCATATTATGGTAATTATAGTTTGTGCATAAAAACAAGAATTATAGCATGTTGATACAAGACATAGAATCCTTTAGGATTAACTAAAGGAGAGACTTATGGATAATAACTTTAGTATAGGGAAACGTATTCGTGAACTACGAAATCAAAAACATTTAAGCCAGGAGCAGTTGGCTCTGTCGGCAGAAATTACAACGGCATATCTAGGACAGATTGAGAGAAATGAAAAGAACCCAACAGTTGCAGTTGTTGCAAAAATATGTGGTGCGTTGGGGATAGAACTTTCAGATTTTTTCTCGCAAAAGGGAATCCCACAGAATGAACTGGATTCATTGACGCTACAGATTGTATATCAAGTCAAAAATGAAAATGATGAAGTAAAACAGATTATACTTCAGATAATAAAGCAGACGTTGAGATTAAAGAAAGAAAAGTAAAAGGCTATGCATTCATTAGAAAATGGATGCATAGCCTTTTGAATAAATTGATGTATAGATAATTGTAATTTGTAATGTATATATATATAATAAATCAATTTTACAACTGTCAATCAAAAGAATATACTAACTATAGTACATATACTAAAGTAGCCATTATTGCTGAAGCGATATTATATAAATTATGGACACGTATAAGGAAAGCAAGATATTGGAAAGGAAAATGGTGGAAAAATTGTAATGAAAGAAGAGAGAATATGAGTGATTATAAATTGACAATGAGAGGAATTCACCATGTTTATAAAAATAAAGTTGGTGATGAAACGGAAGCAATTAAGTTAATTAATTTAAATGTAATGGAAGGCGAATTTTTGGCCATTGTCGGAGCGAGTGGCTGTGGGAAAAGTACACTTTTGAATATTATGTGTGGAATGATTGACCCATCAGAAGGCGAAGTATTAGTTGAAGGGAAGAATATAAAATCTGAAAAAATAAAGATAGGATACATATCACAATCAGATACTTTATTGCCATGGAGAAATATAGAATCTAATGTTGCCCTTGGATTAGAAATAGAAGGGATGCCCAAAAAAGAAAGACTTCAAAAAGCAAGGGAAATGATGAAAATGAGCGGGTTGTCTGGCTTTGAAAAAAAATACCCTTATGAATTATCAGGAGGAATGAAAAAACGTGTGGTAATTATAAGAGCATTGGCACAGAATCCGGATATTATATTTATGGATGAACCGTTTGGTCCATTGGATGTATTTACAAGAGAAAACTTGCAAAAAGAAATATTGAAAATGTGGGGAGAAAGAAAAAATACAATTATTTATATTACACACGATATAGCAGAAGCAATTACGCTTGCTGATAGAATAGTATTATTGAGTCATCGACCTTCTGTAGTGAAAAAAGAATATATAGTTGATATTCCAAGACCGAGAGTTATAGAAGAATGCAAATATAATACGGAATTCCTTAAACTGGAAAAAGAAATCTGGGGAGATATAAAGGATGAATTGGAGAATGGAGATGAGGGATAAAGTATGAAAGATAAGACCAAATGGATGTCAAGAGTATATTTGATACTGGTTATTTTTACATTTGGAATAGTATGGCAGATATGTTCTGATAAAGGAATTGTAAATGAATTGTTTTTTAGTTCACCAAAAAAAGTAATTGCTGATTTTATTGATATGTTTGTAACGGGTTATATTTTCCCTCATATAAAAATTACACTTTATGCAACTTTTGTAGGACTGGCATATGGAATAGTACTGGGAAGTTTGACGGCGTTTCTTGTTGGAAATAATAAGGTGCTTGCAAATGTGTTAGAACCAATTTTTGTAGCAATTAATGGAATACCATTGTTGGCAATAGGTCCTTTATTTGTGTTTTGGTTTGGACTTGGGATAAAATCTAAGATTGTTATGGCGGCAATTAATGTTTTTTTTAGGGTCTTTTTTAATATGTATGAAGGTTTTAAAGATGTTGATATACAATTAATACAGACACTTCAATTAATGCGTGCAAACCGTTTTCAGATTATTATGAAAGTGATTTTGCCGTCGGGTATTCCATGGCTTCTTGCAAGCTTAAAAACAGGCGTAGGAGCAGCTGCATTAGGTGCGATTATCGGGGAATACCTTGGCTCATCCGCAGGATTAGGCTGGGTGATTCAGACAGCTGGTGGATATTATAATATCACGAGGGTGATATCATGTGTAATTGTTCTTATGCTGATAATGTTTTTACTGGATCGAATCGTGTCATGGATTGATAGAAAGGCGTTGAAATGGCGTCCGACTATTGATAAATAAAACTTAGGAGGAAAGAGATGAAAAAAAGAGTAGTAGCAGTAATGCTGATTGCTGTGATGACAACACTTTTGGCCGTAGGGTGTGGCGAAAAAAACAGTAATCAAAAGGAAGAAAACAGTACAAAAACAGAAGATACGCAAAAGGAGCTTGAAAAGATAACGGTTACAGAACCGGTAAGAGGTATTTTGTGGGCACCAGTATATGCGGCCAAAGAATTAGGATATTTTGAAGAAGAAGGATTGGATGTTGATATTACAGCAATTAAGAGTGATACTCCATCTGCACCAGTTATGGCTGGAGAAGCACAAATTGGATTATGGGGACCGGAAATGGTTTGCAAACTTGTACAAGATGGACAGGATATACAATTGTTTTACACATGTACAGATAAATATCCGTACTCATTCTTTTTGGCAAAAGATATTAAATCAGTTGCGGATTTAAAAGGAACTGCTGTTAATGCGGCAAGATCAGGAGGTTCACCAAGAGCATATGTGAGATCTATTTTACGAAACGCGGGACTGAATGCAGATGGTGATGTAACATACGTTAATATGGATAACAGTGCTGTTCTTGCTGCATTGGAAAGCGGTGAAATTAAAGCTACATATGCTTCGCCGGAATTGAGAGCACAGTTAATAGATGCAGGATATGAGCCTACAATCGATATTTATAAACCAGAAGTGCATAAAGAAATTATCGGTTCAGAGACATATGAAATGTATATTTGCTATGCAAAAAAGAGTTATATAGACGAAAATCCTGAGACAATACAGCATTTTGTAAATGCATGTTATAAGGCTGCACAATATCTTGATAAAAGTAGTGTTGACGATATCGTAAAAACATTACAAGAGCCATTTAAAGAGATGAGTAATCTTGAACAAATTGTAAAAGAATGTAAAGATAATGAAATTTGGTCTCCAGATGGTTTGTTTACAGATGATGGTGTGAAAGCTATTAATAATATGGCAATAGAAGCTGGATTAATTACAGAGCCAGTTGATAGATCGGCACTAATAAATGAAACGTTTGTCAAAAAAGCGGCTGGTCAGAAATAGTGAAGAGACAATATACCAATAAAGAACTTATTTTTTCGGCTTTAAATAATGAGAGAATTAATGCTGTTCCCAAATTTTTTATGGGGACAGCATTCCTGGCACAACAAGCAGGAGTTTCGTCAAAACATTTCGAAGAAGATCAGGAATTATATGTTCAAACTAATATCGAGTTTTCAAAAAAATATGGTACAACTATGTATGATGCGGGATTTTATGCAGATGTAAAAGAACAAATCAGTGATATGAAAATAGAAAGTGTTATTCAGTCAATAGATGAAATTGATAAATTGGAATGTTATTCTATTGCAAAGAGTAAAGCGCTTGATAATATTGCGAAAAAAATATATATGTATAAGAAAAACGATTCAAGTACCCCAATTTATGTTGGTGTGAGAAATACCCCAATGCTAGTTGCGGAATTGTTAGGTGTTGCATCTTTTTATAAGAAATTAGTGCGTGATAAAAGATTAATTGAAGAAACATCAAAAGCATTAGAACCAATACTTTTTGAAGGATTGACGAAAATTGCAGAAGCAGGATGCGATATAGTTTGGATTCCGATGCCTACAATAAGTGGAACCTGTATCTCAAAGAAATCATATGTAGAAAGTTGCCACGTTTATAGTACTAGGTTTATCGAAAAAATACATCAATTAGGTATGAAGGCTATTATTCATACATGTGGAAAATGGAATGACCGTTTTGATGTTGTTATGCAAGAAAGACCAGATGCCATACATTTAAGTGAAACAAATATGTCGGAATTTGCTTCGAAATATGGCGAGCAAGTATGCATGATGGGAAATATATCTGTTTTGAACACATTATTATATGGAGAACCAGAAGATGTGTACAGAGAATCATATCAATCATGTATGGAAGCTGGAAGATATGGTAATTATATTGTGGCACCGGATTGTGGAGTGCCAGCAAATGTAAAAGAAAAAAATATAGAAGAAATGTTTCGAGCTTCTGAAGTAGCAGCAAGGGCACTTTATTCCTGATAATATTAATAATCGATAGTTATATAAAATCGGTGGTAGAATTTAACCGCCGATTTTTAACATGTACATATAGGAGATAATAGAATGAAAAAAAAGGGGATTTGTGGAATTTGTCCACATAAATGTCCGGTGTTAGTTACGATTGAAAAAGAAAGAATAGTAAAAGTTGAAGCAGATGTTGAACATCCAGAGGGACGAGTGTGTCCGAGAGGTGCTATGGCATCTGATATTATTTATTCAGAAACTAGAATTACAAAACCACTAATAAGAGTTGGAAAAAAGGGAGAAGGTTTATTTAGAGAATCGAGTTGGGAAGAGGCATTACAACTTGCAGGTAAAAGTTTTTTGAAAATTAGGGATAAGTATGGAGCAAATTCGCTGGTCAGTTATGTAGGCAGTAGCGGAAGTGAAGATGCAACATCAAGATGTTTTACAGGTGATAAGCCATTCTTCAAAAATATTGGTTCGGATAATGATATGGGATGTGGCTCTATTTGCAATACTTCATCGAATAAACTAGCATCCATATTAACTTATGGAGTTCCAGCAACGGAGTTGTGTTCTGATATACCTAATAGTGATATTATTTTTGTTTGGGGAAAAAATCCAAAAACAGACGCAGGCTCAATGCGAGTAATGAAAGAAATTATACAGGCAAAAAAAAGGAAAGCCCTTATTATTGTAATAGATCCACGAGGGGAAGGAATAGCAGAATTAGCAGATATTTGGATTCCTATTATTCCTGGATCTGATGGTGCTTTGGCAATAGCAATGTTAAAAATAATTGTTGAAAGCGGTAGATATGATAAAGATTTTGTTGAAAATTACACGGCAGGATTTGAAGAGTTCGCCAATTATCTTCGAACAGTAAATTTGAAAAAAATGTCGTATGATTCTGGAGTTTCAGAGGAGACTATGCATAAAATTTCGGATATTTTTTGTAGTACAACAAAAATATCATTAGTTTCCTATACCGGTTTGGAATATCAGTTAAGTGGTGTTCAAAATAACAGAGCAATTCAAATTCTATGGGCGATAACAGGAAAAATAGATGTACCAGGGGGCATCTGTTTTAGAGGGTCTGATTACACAGTGTTTGAATTAAAATCTGCAAATCAGGCAATAGGTTCAAGTGAGTTTCCACTATTTAGTGGAATAACAGGAAAGGGACAGTTTACAAAAGTACCAAATGCTGTATTATATGGAACTCCTTATCCAGTTAGGGGACTTTTGATTTGTGGTGCCTCTCCAGCTATTATGTATCCAAATCAACAACTATGGCATGAGGTGTATGAAAAGTTAGAATGTTTTGTTGTATTAGAACGATATATGTCAGAAGATGCAAAATATGCGGATATTATCTTGCCCTCAACAACGTTTTATGAGTATGAATCGATAGTTAATATAAGAGACGGAATGCGATTAAGAAAACAAATGATTGAGCCATTGGGAGAAGCAAAAGCAGATGTATTTATTTTACAGGGAATTGCAGAAAATATGGGGTTTGGAGATGTATATCCTAAAACAAAGGAAGAATTGTTATTATGGATGTGCAAAGGAGATAAGGAGCTTCTGGAAAATTTAATTAGAAATGAATATGGCGTTTTTGAAGAGAAAAAAATAACATATTACAAATATAAAACAGGAAAAATAAGAGCGGATAGACAACCAGGTTTTCCAACGCCATCTGGAAAATTTGAAATATGTTCTACATATATTCAACAATATAGTTATACGCCATATCCAGAGTATAAGGATATAAGAAGTATAGAAAATCTTGGAAGCAAGGAAGACTATCCATTAATAATGACAACCGCTGCCAGGAGTGGATTAAGGTTTTGCTCATTTGGACCAGGAATAAAAAAAATCGCGATGAAAGAGCGTGTTCCAACAATAGATATTGGAGAAAAAGATGCAAAAAAATATGGATTGAAAAATGGAGAAGAAGCAATTGTTGAAACAGTATTTGGTAAAGAAGAATTTAAAGTTAGAATTTGCCCTATGGCTGAAGGTAGTATTCATGTTGCAGGAGGAACTGGAAGTTGTTATATGGAAGGAGAATGGAGAAATCATAACATAAATAATGTATGCAGTATGAATTATTCGGATCCGATATCGGGTTTTTTAATTTTAAAATCTATTCCTTGCAGAGTATTAGCTAAAACTATATATAATAATAAAAATGGAGAGAAACACTCCCCACTTTTTTAATATTATTTATATTGTATGCTATATATTTTCACCAGTTCTGTAATCATTTCAACAGCCTTATCCATACCTTCTACTGTAATATGTTCATACGGTCCGTGATATGCATGCCCACCAGTTCCAAGATTCGGGCAAGGAAGCCCACGGAAACTAAGCTGGCATCCATCTGTACCGCCACGTATTGGCAGACACTGCGGAGTAAGTCTGACTGTTTCACATGCTTTCTTCGCATTGTTAATCAGATGCATATGCTGTGCAATTACCTCACGCATATTGCGATACTGATCTTTTAATGTGAGAACTACCGTTCCTTTACCCCATTTTTTATTCAGATCATCTGTAATCTGCTTCATTATTTCTTTGCGTTGATTGAACTTTTCTACATCATGATCACGGATAATGTAATGAAGTTTTGCAAGTGCACATTCTCCTTCCATATTGAGCAAATGATAAAAACCTTCATACCCTTCCGTATCACGAGGGGTTTCGCCCTTGGGAAGCATAGAATCAAATTCCATGGCAACAAGGCTGGCATTGACCATCGTATCTTTGGAAGATCCCGGGTGTACACTGACTCCGTGGAATTCAACCAAAGCACCGCATGCATTAAAATTCTCGTACTGAATTTCATTTTCTGTATCTCCGTCCAGTGTGTATGCAAAATCAGCACCGAACTTATCAACATCAAAATGCGCTGCACCAGTTCCCGTTTCTTCATCTGGGGTAAATGCGATGCAAAGCGGGCCATGAGATATATTCTCTTTGTTCATTCGTTCAACCATAGTCAGAATTTCTGCAATACCAGCTTTGTCATCAGCGCCGAGAATGGTTGTTCCATCACTCGTAATCAATGTGCGTCCTTTTAGTGTTTTCAGATGCGGAAACATTTCCGGACTTAAGACAAGTTCACTTTTGCCAAGTGCAAGAGCTTCTCCATCATAATTCTCTGTAATCATCGGTTTTATATCATGGTCACAATAATCGGAAACCGTATCCATATGTGCAATAAAACCAATTGCAGGTGCATTTTCACATCCTGGAGTTGCCGGAATCTTTCCATACAGAAAGCATGTATCTGTCAATGTTACATCACAGATGCCTAATTCCTCCATTTCCTTTTTTAAAACATTTGCCAGGTCAAACTGGCACTGGGAAGAAGGTGTTGTCTCACTTTCCTCATTGCTCGGTGTGCGAATTACCACATATTTCAGTAATCGTTCATATGCGTTCATAAAATATAACTCCTTTAAATTAATAGAATATTAAAGATTTTTCACTGTGATACTCACAAAATATTCTGTGCATCACAATCGTATATCCTGACATTATTCTTTGCAGACATCGACCCATTTTTTTGCAACTGAGACTGATTCTAATTCTGCAATTGTAAGTTTGACTGCACTGTGGTCATTACCTGCTGCTGGATATACAATATCGAATTTTCTCAGGGATTCGTCTAGATAAACAGGAATTCCTTCTTTGATGCCGAATGGGCATACACCGCCCGGAGCATGTCCAATATATGCTTCAACGTCATCAAATGGAATCATTTTTGCTTTTGTATGAAATGTATCTTTATACTTGTGATTATCGATTCTTGCTGTTCCTTCCGTCAGAATCAAAATCGGGGTATCACCGATCAAAAAAGATAATGTTTTGGCAATCATGCCTGGTTCTACACCAAGTGCCTGCGCTGCAAGCTCTACTGTTGCGCTGGAATCCTCCAGTTCGATGATATGGTCTACATAACCTTTTTCTTCCAGATATTTTTTTGCTTTCGCTAATGACATAATAAAAGCCTCTTTCCAAACTGATATCATAGATATCAGAAAAATGATATTTTGTAAAACTCTCTGACCTTAATATTTCTATTGTATCATAAAAATGGTTAGAGAAAAGCAGGAAAAATTTAATTTTTTGTTCGAGATGTATTTACGAATTCGTTGCTTTTCGTCTAAGGGGTGGTATATAATAAAATGAAAGTGTTCCATGGTACCTTGTATTATTTAAATAGGTATTTAAGGAAGTATTCTTGAAAATATGATCAGGAGGCATAGAGAATGAAATTAACAAAGTTATTGGAGCGTCTGGATTACAAGGTGGTCGCGGGCAGTGATAATATAGAGATTACAGAACTTGTCAATGATTCCAGAAAGGTCGTACCGGACAGTGTGTTTGTGTGTATCAGTGGTGCTGTCTCGGATGGTCATCAGTATGTAAAAGATGTAGCAGAAAAAGGTGCTGCAGCGGTTATTGTGGAAAAAGATGTGGAAGTGCCAGAGGGATTGACCGTTATCAAAGTAGAAAATACAAGATACGCACTGGCACTTATGTCAGCAGCCTACTTCGGATATCCGGCTGAAAAGCTTAAGACCATTGGAATTACCGGTACCAAGGGTAAGACGACAACAACTTATATGGTAAAAGCTATTCTGGAGGAAGTAGGACACAAAGTCGGATTGATTGGTACGATTGAGGCGATCATCGGAGATAAGACCATTCCATCTAATAATACAACACCAGAGTCTTACACGATTCAGAAGTATTTTGCACAGATGGTGGAAGCCGGATGTGACTGTGTGGTTATGGAAGTTTCTTCACAGGGACTGATGCTTCACAGAACCGCAGGGATTATGTTTGATATCGGAATCTTCACAAATCTTGGAGAAGACCATATTGGACCGAATGAGCATAAAGATTTTGAGGACTATAAGCGCTGTAAAGGACTTCTGTTCAAACAGTGCAAAGTTGGAATTGGAAATGTAGATGACAAGTGGTTTGAAGATGTATTTAAAGGTGCAACCTGCGAAATTGAGACATTTGGATTTGGGGAGAAGGCAGATCTTCGTGCGATCGATGTGAAGCACATCTCAAGACCAGGATATCTTGGAGTTTGGTACCATGTGACAGGACTGATGGACTTTGATGTGGAAATCGACATTCCTGGAGAATTCAGTGTGTACAATTCACTGACAGCTATTGCAGTATGCAGACATTTTAATGTACCGGTCGAGAAAATCAAAGATGCACTGAAAGTCGCAAAGGTCAAAGGTCGTATTGAGATGGTCAAGGTATCCGATGATTTTACACTTATGATCGACTATGCGCATAATGCTATGGCACTGGAGAGTTTGTTACACACACTTCGTGATTACAATCCGGGACGTATTGTGACGGTATTTGGCTGTGGCGGAAACCGTTCTAAGACAAGACGTTATGAGATGGGAGAGGTATCCGGAAAACTGTCTGATTTTACAATCATTACTTCAGATAACCCGAGATTCGAAGAGCCACAGGCAATTATTGATGATATCATTGTGGGTATGAAAAAGACGGATGGAAAATATATCGACATCTGTGACCGTAAAGAGGCAATCCGTTATGCCATCGAGCATGGACGTCCGGGTGATGTCATTGTGCTGGCTGGAAAGGGACATGAGACATATCAGGAAATCAAAGGCGTGAAATATGACATGGATGAGAGAGTCCTGATTAAAGAAGTATTGGAAGAACTTAAAGGAGAGTAATGTTCGCTGATATTATTATTGATATTACGCATGAAAAATTAGATAAAGTATTTCAGTATCGCATCCCCCCAGAACTTGAGGGGGTGCTTCAAGTTGGAATGGAAGTTGTAGTTCCATTTGGCAAAGGGAATAAAGAAACTCATGGATATGTGATAGGATTTTCTGAAAAAGCAGATTACGACCTCGCAAAAATGAAGGAAGTTCTTTGTATTGAAGAAAACCATCAGGAAATCGAGTCAAAATTGGTTGTTCTTGCTGCATGGATCCGAGAATACTATGGTGGAACTATGATCCAGGCATTGAAGACGGTACTTCCTATTAAGAAAAAAGAGCGGATCCAGCACAAACGCAAGGTGAAGCTTCTTTTAAGTAAAGAGGAAGGAAAGAAGCAGTTAGATATTTATCTGCACAAGAACCAAAAGGCAAGAGCAAGGCTTTTGACAGGGTTGTTAGATCAGCCGCAGCAGGACTATGAGCTCATTACAAAGAAGTTAAATATCACACTCTCGGTCATTCGTTCTCTGGAAGAGCAGGGAGTATTGGAGATTCAGGAAGAAGAGAATTTCCGTAATCCGATACACTACCAGAAAAAAGATTTCGGTCCACTTACACATACACCAGAACAACAGCAGGCAATCGACACATTCTGGAAAGATTACAGTCAGAGACATTACGGAACATATCTGCTTTATGGCGTAACCGGAAGTGGGAAGACGGAAGTTTATATTGAGATGATCAGTCGGGTGGTCAGTCAGGGAAAACAGGCAATTATGCTGATTCCAGAGATCGCGCTGACTTATCAGACGGTGATGCGCTTCTATGCCAGATTTGGAAACCGGGTGTCGATTTTGAATTCCAGACTTTCCCAGGGAGAGCGTTCTGATCAGATGGAGCGTGTCAGACGTGGAGAAGTGGATGTGATGATTGGACCTAGATCTGCGCTTTTTACACCATTTTCCAATCTGGGACTAATCGTGATTGATGAAGAGCATGAACCTACTTATAAAAGTGAGCAGGTGCCAAGATATCATGCAAGGGAGACTGCAATACGCCGTGCACAGATTGAACAGGCAAGTGTCGTACTTGGTTCAGCAACACCTTCTGTGGAAGCATTTTCCTGGTGCCAGGGCGGAAGCTGCACGATGCTGGAATTAAAGAACCGTGCTACCAGGCAAGTGATGCCAAAGGTATACACGGTCGATATGCGGGAAGAATTAAAGAATGGAAACCGTAGTATTTTAAGTGACAGACTGACAGAACTTATGGAAAAATGTTTAAGTGAGCACCACCAGATGATGCTTTTCCTCAATCGGCGTGGATATGCGGGGTTCGTCTCTTGCAGGTCCTGTGGATATGTAGTAAAATGTCCTCATTGTGATGTTTCGCTCTCAGAGCACAGAGGAGGCAGGCTCATCTGTCATTACTGTGGGCATGAGGAGAGGATGATCAAAACTTGTCCGTCCTGTGGTTCACCTTATATTGGTGGATTCCGCATGGGAACGCAGCAGGTAGAGGATCTGGTAAAGAAGCGCTTTCCACAGGCAAGAGTCCTGCGTATGGATTTGGATACGACAAAGAATAAAGACGGGCATGAGAAGATTCTGTCAGCGTTTGCAAATGAAGAAGCAGATATTCTGATTGGAACGCAGATGATTGTGAAAGGTCATGATTTTCCTGGGGTAACACTGGTTGGAATTCTGGCGGCAGATATGTCACTGTATGGGGACGATTACCGTTCCGGAGAACGTACATTTCAACTTCTTGTGCAGGCTGCAGGCCGTGCCGGGAGAGGGAATCTTCCGGGAGAGGTTGTGATTCAGACATACAGTCCAGAGCATTATAGTATTGTAAATGCCGCAAAGCAGGATTATGAAAGTTTTTATGAAGAAGAAATCAGTTACCGGAGACTTATGGGATATCCACCGGCTGCCGGGCTGATGGCAATTTATGCCTCAGGGGCAGACGAGGCACTTCTTACGAAAGCTTCAGGATATCTGAAAGATTTTGCAGTGCGGGCAGCTGGAGAAGCACCGATGGCAGTCATTGGACCAGCAAGTCCAGGCATAGGAAAAATCAATGATATTTACCGTAAGGTCATCTATTTGAAAAGTGAAGATGAAAGAATCCTGATGGCGGTGAAGGATCGGATGGAAAAATACATTGAGATCAATCGGGGCTTTCAGTCATTAAAGATACAGTTTGATATGAATCCGTAATAATAAGATTATCAGAGTGAAGACATGATGCCGATGCAAAGCAGGTTACAATCCACAGGCGTCATAAGATAGAATGTAGCAGGTAAAGGAGAAAAAAGATTATGGCAATCAGAGAAATCAGAGTGCTTGGGGACGATGTTTTGACCAAACACTGTAAAGAAGTAACAAAGATGAGTATCCGTACAAAGATTTTGATCGAGGATATGTTAGATACCATGTATGAGGCTATGGGAGTCGGACTTGCAGCACCACAGGTCGGAGTGTTAAAAAGAATTGTAGTGATTGATGTAGGGGAAGGTCCGATCATACTGATCAATCCGGAGATTTTGGAAACTTCCGGAGAGCAGACGGGAGAAGAAGGATGCTTAAGTGTACCTGGAAAATGTGGACAGGTGACAAGACCGAACTATGTAAAAGTCAGAGCTTTGGATGAAGATATGAATGAGTTTGAGATGGAAGGCGAAGGACTTCTGGCGAGAGCGTTCTGCCATGAGATCGATCATCTGGATGGGAAAATGTATGTAGATCTTGTTGAAGGCGGTATTCACAATGTAGAAGAGGGAGAGGAATAGATGAAAGTCATATTTATGGGGACACCGGATTTCTCTGTTGGCACATTAGAGGCGCTTGCAGAAGCCGGGCATGAGGTTGTTCTTGCAGTGACACAGCCGGATAAACCGAAAGGGCGTGGCGGCAAGATGCAGTATACGCCGGTCAAGGAAGCAGCTCTTGCCCGGGACATTCCGGTTTATCAGCCAAAAAAGATCCGGGAGCCGGAATGTATTGAAGAATTGAAAAAATATAACGCAGATATTATGGTTGTTATTGCGTTTGGGCAGATTCTTCCAAAGGAAATTCTACAGATGACACCTTATGGCTGCATTAATGTCCATGCATCTTTACTTCCAAAGTATCGAGGAGCTGCACCGATTCAGTGGGCAGTCATTGATGGTGAGAAGGTTTCTGGTGTGACAACGATGCAGATGAACGAAGGCCTGGATACAGGAGATATGATCTTAAAGACAGAAATCCTGCTAGATCCAAAGGAGACTGGTGGAAGCCTGCACGATAAACTGGCAGAGGCAGGAGCAAAGCTTTGTGTAGAGACTTTGAAATGTCTGGAAGATAAGACGGCTACATGGGAGCCACAGGGAGAGAGTACGACTGCATATGCAAAGATGCTGGATAAGAATCTTGGTAATATTAACTGGAATGATCCGGCTGTCCAGATCGAGCGCCTGATCCGAGGTTTAAACCCATGGCCAAGTGCTTACACACACTGGAATGATAAAGTGATCAAGCTGTGGCAGGCAGATGTCGTGGAAGGCAATACAGACCAGGAAGCCGGAACGATTGTAAAAGTGGAAAAAGACAGTTTTTATGTCCAGACTGGTGAAGGACTTCTGAAGATTGAGGAACTTCAGCTTCAAGGCAAAAAACGTATGGATGCAGGAGCATTTCTTAGAGGAAATCACCTGGAATATGGAGAAATTCTAAAAAAATGTTAAGAAAGTATGAAAAGACGTGTTTTTGCGTCTTTTTCATATATAATACCCCTAAAGGATAAAGGAGGTAGAAAGTTATGTATTATCCAATGTATTTTGATCCGACCTATGTACTTGTTCTGATCGGTGTAGTCATCTGCATGATCGCATCTGCGAAGATGAATTCAACATTTAATAAATATTCCAGAGTGAGAAGTCATTCTGGTATGACAGGAAGAGAGGCTGCGGAGACAATCCTGAGAAGGGCTGGTATCTATGATGTCCGGGTTGAGAGGATATCCGGCAATCTGACAGACCATTATGACCCGAGAGGGAAAGTGCTTCGGCTTTCTGATGCAACTTATGGACAGACATCGGTGGCAGCGGTCGGAGTAGCAGCACATGAGTGCGGACACGCAATCCAGCATCAGGTGGGATATGCACCGCTACAGATTCGTGGTGCACTTGTTCCGGCTGCCAATTTTGGAAGTACCATTGCGTGGCCACTGATTCTTCTGGGATTGTTCTTTAATTCCCAGATGTCCCAAGTGTTACTGAATCTTGGTATTCTGGCATTTTCACTGGCAGTGTTATTTCAGATCGTAACACTTCCGGTAGAATTCAATGCTTCCAGAAGAGCGATAAAGATTCTGGGTGAGAGCAATCTATTATATCCGGATGAACTTTCCGGAACCAAAAAGGTACTGACGGCAGCAGCACTTACTTATGTTGCAGGTGCAGCTTCTGCAATCCTTCAGCTTTTGCGGATCCTGATTCTGACAGGTGGCAGAAGAGACGACTAGACCTTGAAGCGATTAGTTAAAATGAAGAAGAGTAGTCGTGAAGATGGTGTGATTGAGTGAAGAGATAGTTGATAAAAAGGAAATGAGGATAGATACATGGCAACGCAGGTAAATGTAAGGGAAATCATACTGGAGACGCTGCTCTTAATTACAAGAGACGGGGAGTACAGTCATATAGCCCTGAAAAATGTTCTTGATAAATATCAGTATTTGGAAAAACGAGAGCGTGCATTCATCACGAGAGTGGTGGAGGGCACGCTTGAGCGTCAGATAGAGATTGATTATATCATCAATCAATTTTCAAAAGTAAAAGTGAACAAACAGAAACCAGTGATCCGCACGATTTTAAGAAGTTCGGTCTACCAGTTAAAATATATGGATCACGTACCGGACAGTGCGGTGTGTAATGAAGCGGTAAAGCTTGCAGAAAAAAAAGGATTTGTGAATCTAAAAGGGTTTGTAAATGGAGTTCTTCGTAATATCAGCAGAAATCTGGACAAGGTTTCCTATCCGGATCCGTCCAATGAGATTGCCTGTCTTTCCGTGAAATATTCTCTGCCAATGTGGATGGTGGAAAAGTGGATCTCGGTATATGGAAAAGGGACAGTAGAGAAGATGGGAAAAGCATTTCTTGAAGAGCGTCCAGTGACAGTCAGACGTAACACAACTGTTGTTTCAAAGGAAGAATTCGAAAAAGAACTGGAAAAAGATGGTGTAGTCTATCGCAGACACCCAGTACTTCCTTATGCATATGAACTGACCAGTTATGATTATCTGGCAGGACTTCTGGCATTTCAGAAAGGATATTTCTATATCCAGGATATCAGTTCCATGCAGGTGGCTGAATGGGCAGATCCGAAAGAAGGAGACTATGTGATCGATGTCTGTGCAGCACCAGGAGGAAAAGCAATTCACCTTGCGGAAAAGTTGTCGGGAACCGGGTATGTGGAAGCAAGAGATCTGACGGAATACAAGGTTGCGTTGATTGAGGAGAATATTGAAAGAAGCGGACTTGATAACATAGAGGCTGTATGCCAGGATGCGACGATCAATGATGAGGCGTCTTATGAAAAAGCAGATATTCTAATTGCAGATCTCCCATGTTCGGGACTTGGAATTCTTGGTAAAAAACCAGACTTGAAGAGTAAGATGACAGTGGAGATGACGAAAGGACTTGCAGACTTACAGAGACAGATTCTGACAGTTGTCCATAATTATGTAAAACCAGGAGGAAAACTTCTGTACAGCACTTGTACAATTAATCGGGAAGAAAATGAGGATAACACGGCATGGTTTGTGGAAAACTTTCCGGAATTTGAAAAAATCCGGGAAAAACAGATGCTGCCGGGAAGCGATATGGGGGATGGATTCTATATTGCTGAATTTAGAAAACAATAGATTGGAGCAAGATCATGGAGAAAAGAGACATCGTATCTTATAACTATGATGAATTACAAGATGAGATAAAGAGCATCGGAGAAAAACCGTTCCGTGCAAAACAAATTTATGCATGGCTTCATGAAAAACTGGCAGAAGAATTCGATGAGATGACAAACTTATCGAAAGCACTTCGGGAAAAACTTGATCAGGCGTATGAAATCCGTAAAGTGAAAGTGGTCGCCCATCAGATCTCCAAGGTGGATCCGACAGAAAAATTTTTGTTTGAGCTGGAGGACGGAAACCGAATCGAAAGCGTTCTTATGAAATATAACTATGGCAATTCGGTATGCATTTCCTCACAGGTCGGATGCAGGATGGGGTGCAGATTCTGTGCGTCTACACTGGATGGGCTTGAGAGAAATCTGACAACTTCTGAGATGTTAAGACAGATTTATCAGATCCAGAAGATGACAGGCGAAAGAGTATCCAATGTTGTTGTTATGGGAACAGGAGAGCCTTTGGATAATTACGATAACTTTGTAAAATTTATACATATGCTTAGTGATGAACATGGGTTGAATATCAGCCAGAGAAGTATTACCGCCTCCACTTGTGGAATTGTACCCAATATTCACAGACTGGCAGGGGAAGGACTTCAGATTACTCTTGCATTGTCGCTGCATGGTTCCAGTCAGGAAAAGCGTAAAAAACTGATGCCGATCGCGAATAAATACGAACTTTCAGAAGTACTGGAAGCCTGTGATGATTATTACAAGCAGACCGGGCGCAGAGTGACCTTTGAATATAGTCTGGTGGCAGGCGTGAATGATGGACCGGACGATGTAAAAGAACTGACCGGGATATTGAAACACCGTAACTGTCATCTGAATTTGATTCCGGTAAATCCAATTAAGGAGAGGAATTTCAAAAAGCCAGATAGCAAAAAAGCTATGGAATTTCAAAATAAACTTGAAAAAAACGGAATAAATGTTACTATTAGAAGGGAAAGAGGCTCTGATATTGACGGAGCCTGTGGACAGCTCAGAAGACGATATGGTGCTGTAAAAGAGGAGAGACCAGATGAAGATATATGCGAAGACTGATGTGGGCCGAAAACGTGAGATGAATCAGGATTATGTCTATGTGACAGATAAGCCGGTAGGTCCTTTTCCGAATCTGCTTGTAGTAGCAGACGGAATGGGAGGACATAAAGCGGGTGATTTTGCGTCAAAATATACCGTGAAGGTTGTCCATGAAGAACTGGAAAAGACAGAACTTGATAAACCGGAAGAAATCTTGAAGAGTATTGTGTCTGTAGCAAATCATAAGCTGATACAGGCAGCACAGTCTGATGTGAAGTTAGAAGGTATGGGAACGACACTCGTAATAGCTACTGTAATAGGGAATACTTTATATTTTTCGAATGTCGGAGATAGTCGTCTTTATCTGATTGGTGATAAGATAAAACAGTTGTCCAAGGATCATTCTCTTGTTGAAGAGATGGTTCGTCTGGGAGGTATAAAAGCAGAAGAAGCTAAGAATCATCCGGATAAGAATATTATTACAAGAGCCATGGGGGTCAAGGAAGAAGTAGAGGCTGATATTTACGAATATCGGCTGAAAAAGGGGGATATGATCCTGATGTGTACCGATGGTCTCAGTAATATGGTTGAAGATGAGGATATGTTTGATATTGTAAAGGGAGCGAGAGACATCGTCGAGGCAGTACAGATGTTGATCGAAAAAGCAAACAGCAATGGCGGGAGAGATAACATAGGGGTTGTTTTAGCTGAGCCGCTTGCAGATGAGGTGAGTGCATGGTAAAAGATGGTATTGTATTAGGAAAGAGATACGAGGTACTGAGCAAAATTGGTGCCGGTGGTATGGCAGATGTCTATAAGGGAAAAGACACAATGCTGAACCGTTATGTCGCGATCAAAGTATTGAAAAAAGAATATCGTGAAGACGAGAATTTTGTCCGTAAATTCCATTCAGAAGCGCAGGCAGCCGCAGGACTTCTGAATCCGAATATCGTAAATGTGTATGATGTCGGAGAGGACCGGGGACTTTATTATATGGTGATGGAACTGGTAGAGGGCATCACTTTAAAAGAATATATTGAAAAGAAGGGAAAGCTTTCCCATAAAGAAGTCATTAGCATTGCAATTCAGATGTGCAATGGTATCGGGGCAGCACATGCGGCAGGTATCGTACATCGTGATATTAAACCTCAGAATGTTATGATATCCAGAGATGGTAAGGTCAAAGTGACTGATTTTGGGATTGCCAAGGCTGTTACTTCTAATACGATCAGTTCCAATGCAATGGGATCTGTTCATTATACATCTCCGGAACAGGCAAGAGGCGGCTATAGTGATGCGAAGAGTGACATTTATTCAATTGGTATCACACTATATGAGATGGTAACCGGAAGAGTACCATTTGACGGAGAGTCAACAGTGGAAGTTGCTATGAAGCATTTGCAGCAGGAAATCACACCTCCGTCAGAGTATGCACCGGATATTCCGTACAGTCTGGAGCAGATTATTTTAAAATGTACCCAGAAGAACAGTGAGAGACGTTATGCAAGTACAGCAGATCTGACAAGAGATCTGAAGAGATCTATGATGGATCCGGACGGGGATTTTGTTGAAATTCCGCCACTTCGTAATGCAGATACAGTGATTATCACAGATGATGAACTGGATGATATCAGAAGTTCTTATGACGACTATGATGATGATTACGGAGATGACGATGATTATGGCGCCGATGACTATGACGATGATTATGGTGATGACCGTTATGATGATGACGACGAAGAGTACGATGATGACGATTATGATGGCAGAAAAGGCGCAGAAGAAGTTAATCCACATATGAACAAGGTCATGAAGATTCTAATGATCGTAGTGGCACTGATCATTGCATTTATTTTGATTTTTGCAGTCGGAAAAGCAGCAGGAATTTTTAAATCTATTGGATCCGGAACAACAACAGAAGACTCATCAGACAAAGATACAGTAAAAGTACCTGATATTGTCGGAATGACAGAAGAAAAAGCAACAAAAGCACTGAAAGATAAGAACCTTGGAATCAAAGTTGACTCTAGAGAAGATTCTGAGAAGTATGAGGAAGGAACAGTCAGTGAACAGAAGACAAAAGCCGGAACAAAGGTAAAGAAACATTCAACCGTTCATGTAGTTGTAAGTTCCGCATTAATTGGAAAAGAGATTATTGTGCCGGATGTATCTGGCATGAGTGAGGATGAAGCTCAGAAAAAATTGACAGATGAAGGATTTAAACCTACTTCGGAATTTCAGTATGATGATAATGTAGCTGAAGGTAATGTAATCAGTACAACACCTGCAGCACATTCCAAGGCAGCAAAAGACACGCAGGTTAAGATGATTGTAAGTAAGGGAGCTCAGAAGAAGACAGTACCGGATGTGCGTGGAAAATCTGAAGCAGATGCCAGAAGTGAGATTCAGGCAGCAGGACTTACTGTAGGATCTACCAGCACCCAGCATGATGACAGTGTAGCAAAGGGAAATGTTATTTCTCAGAGCGTGACACCTGGTAAAAAAGTATCAGCCGGAACAGCCGTCAATCTGGTACTTAGCAGTGGCAGCGATAAGGTAAGTATCCAGAACTTTGCAGGAAAAGATGAGGAAGAACTTCTGTCATGGGCATCTCAGAACGGTTTGAATGCAAGTAAGCAGAAAGATGAATACAGTAGTAACTATGAAGAGGGAACAATCATTTCTATGAGCCCGGCTTCAGGAAGTGTATCGAAAGGCAGCACGATCACTTATGTATTAAGCCGTGGACCGAAACCGTCTGATAACACGAATACTGGTGGAAATACGGACAATGGCAACAGCGGCAGTGGAAGTGGAAGTGACAGCGGTCAGCAATAGGATATAGAAAAAGATGCAGGGAAAGATAGTAAAAGGAATTGCCGGATTCTACTACGTTCATGTAGTAGAATCCGGTGTTTATGAATGTAAAGCGAAAGGAATCTTTCGCAAGGATAAGAAAAAACCACTGGTAGGCGATGACGTAGAAATCGAAGTTTTAAGTGAAGTGGAAAAGACTGGAAGTATTATAAACATTTTTGAGAGAAAGAATGAATTGATCCGACCAGCAGTTGCTAATATTGACCAGGCACTGGTCGTATTTGCAGCGGCAAAGCCAAGCCCGCATTTTAACCTGCTTGACAGATTTCTTGTTATGATGCAGACGAAAGAGATACCGGTGATTTTGTGCTTTAATAAAGAGGATATTGCTTCTGAAGAAAAATTATCGGAACTGGCGGAAATCTATGAAAAATGTGGGTGCCAGCTTATATTTGTCAGTGCAAAAGAAGAAAAGAATATGGAAACTTTGCGCAGGATGCTGGAAGGTAAGACTACAGCAATTGCTGGCCCTTCCGGGGTCGGAAAGTCGTCAATTATCAATCTTTTAAATCCAAAGGCCAATATGGAAACCGGCAGTATCAGTAGAAAGATTGAGCGAGGAAAGCATACGACAAGACATTCAGAATTATTTATGATTGATGAAGATTCTTATATTATGGATACGCCTGGATTCAGTTCATTATATGTGAATGATTTTGAAAAAGAAGAGCTGAAATATTATTTTCCGGAGTTTGAGCTATATGAAGGTCAGTGCAGATTTAACGGGTGTGATCATATTCATGAACCAGGTTGTGCTGTGAAGAAAGCCGTCGAAAAAGGAAAGATTCATGCTGTCAGGTATGAAGATTATAAAGAGTTATATGAGGAATTGAAAAATAAGAGGAGGTACTAGTTATGGATTACATTTTAGCGCCGTCAATATTGTCGGCAGATTTTAAAGTTCTTGGAGAGCAGATGAAACTTACAGAGGATAATGGTGCAAAATATCTGCATTTTGATGTTATGGACGGAATGTTCGTGCCAAGCATTTCCTTTGGAATGCCGGTATTAAAATCTATCCACAATGCAACAGACCAGGTTATGGATGCGCATCTTATGGTGCAGGAACCAATTCGTTACGTGGAGGCTTTTAAAGAAGCAGGAGCCGATATCGTGACGATTCATCTGGAAGCTTGTGAAGATGTGAACGCTACAATTGCGAAGATTCGTGAGTGTGGAATGAAAGTAGGACTTTCTATCTGCCCGGAAACACCGGTTTCAAAAGTAGAGAATCTGTTAAAAGACATTGATATGTTACTGATCATGAGTGTACATCCGGGATTTGGAGGACAGAAGTTTATTCCAGAATCTCTGGATAAGATTCGTGAGGCGAGAAAAATAATCACAGATCAGGGACTTTCCGTAGATATCCAGGTCGATGGAGGAATCTACCAGACAAATGTCAAAGAAGTACTGGATGCAGGAGCGAATATTATTGTAGCCGGTTCAGCAGTATTTAAAGGAGACCCGGCAGAAAATACAAAAGCGATGATGGAGATTTTGAAGACTTATGAGTAAGAAAATTGTGATTGTAAGTGGTGGAGAGTTAGAGGAATCATTTGTATTATCAGAACTTGAAACGCTGGACAGTCAGTTTATTATTGGTGTTGATAAGGGAATGGAGTTTCTTTATCATCATAAGATACTTCCAAGTTATATTGTTGGAGACTTCGACAGTGTAGACCAGAAAATCGGAGACTATTACCGCAATGAGACAAAAGTTCCGATCCGCGAATTCAATCCGGTAAAAGATGCATCAGATACAGAAATCGCAATTCGCCTTGCAATGACACTTGGAGCCAGTGAAATCTATATTCTCGGAGCGACCGGTGGAAGAATCGACCATCTGTGGGCAAATGTACAGACACTTACAATTCCATTTAAAGCAGGGGTTGATGCGGTCATTCTGGATTCCCAGAATAAGATTCGCCTGATCGGCGGCGACACAGTGATTCGTCGCGAGGATGCATATGGACCGTATTTTTCAATATTCCCATTAGGACAGGAGATTTACAGTTTGAGCATCGAAGGCGCAAAATATCCGCTTCATGACCATCAGCTCACTCCTTATGACAGTCTGTGTGTCAGCAACCAGTTTGCAGAAGAGGAAGTAAAGATTACCTTTGGTTCAGGGATTGTAATTCTGATGGAAACCCGGGATAAAAAGTAAACAGATAAAATGATGTTGAGGTCATAAAATAATAACAAAAAGAAGAGGATGTCACGTAATCAGTTTTGATTTGGTGGCATCCTCTTTTTTGGCAGTTAGCTTTTCAAAGTCTGCAGTATCTGGAGGCTTATGTAGCGCAGGCAAAAGCGCTGGCGCTGTTTGAAACAGGGGAAGATGGCATAGGTTGCGAGAAAACTCTGACACTGGTGACTTGTTTTAATTTCTTCATAATAGTCAGTAAAAATTTTTTGCAAGATATTCATAAAACTATTATGAACGAAAATGTAACAAAAAGAAACCCCTCATAATTGAGGGGCAAGGGAGTTGAATAGGCAAAGTCTATTTTTGTAATTATTGCAAAAATATTACGTTTCGTCTATGAACAAAATGCTTTGGATATAATTTCAATTGTTTTGTCAAGTAACCGTTACTTTTGTCAGTATATAAAAATGACATTCACTGATTGTCATATTTAGAATCGTATGATAAAATAAGAAATGACATCTACTGCATGTCAAAAGGAGAGGAGGACGAAAAAAGAATGTATTCCATATTAGAAAATAACCGTCAAGGAAAAAAGTACTAAATAGTTGTTTCCTAATATGGATTTTTGTTTAATTAAGAGGGCTGAATATTTATTGTAAATAAGATATATCCACATCAAGTAGAGTGTCGCAGCTTACATGTAATACCTGGGCAATTATTTTAAGCTCGATATCTGTAACAAAACGTGCACCAGATTCAATTCTTTGGATGGCATTTTTATCGAGATCAAGTCCATGGATTTGAAGCATATCAGCAAATTTACGTTGGGAGGTTTTTTCGGGAAGTTGCAGTCTTAGTTCTTTTATTTTTTTCCCGCAAATGTTGTTAGAGCCATTAGATGATTTGTTTTTGTACATAATATAGTCCTTTCATGAAATCTTTATAAATGACACCTAGTGATTGTCATTTTGGACAGTATATGATAAAACGAATAAAAAAATGACATCTACTAAATGCCGAAAGCAATTAAAGATACGAAGGAGGAATTAGTGAATGAAAAAGAAAATTCGTAGAATAATAGTGATTCTTTTAATATTGGTTGTTGCAATATTAATTGCAATATTTGGATATAACAAATTACAAGATAGTAACGAGCAGGAGCAAGAAACAATTGTTAAGAAAAATGTGAAAGTAATCACATCAGAAACTGATAAGAAAAAACAACCTGTGAGTGTAACAGAGGATAGTATTATTTTTAATTCAAGGCCGGAATACAGAGAGGGAGACGTAATTGTTTCGGGAATTACAAGTACTTCTAAAAATGGGTTCATAAGAAAAGTAATAGGAATAGAAAAAAATGGGGATAGTTATGTAGTAAAAACTGAACCAGCAGTTTTGACAGATGTATTTGAAAAAGCGCAAATATATAAGCGTATCAAATTGACAGAAGATGGAAATAAATCTGCAAGTTATTCAATTGGGAAAACAGAAAACACTTATAATGATGTTCAAAATGTAATAAGTCAGGCTGATAATACTTACAGAACAGTTATGTTGGCTGATAAAAAAGAAGCAGATGATGAAGATAATGGTACAGATTATGTGTTTGGAAAGAAATTTGAAATGGAGAGCGATCCATTTACTATTTCTGGGGAAGCAGGATTTGATGTTTGGCTGGATATTAAAATTGAAATAAAACATGGGAATATTACTTGTGGGATGGCGATTAAATCTAAAGAGGGGGGAAAGATACTTTTAAAGTGTGGAAAAGATTGGAACAAAGAAGAGGAATGGGGGTTGTGGGAGAAATCATTACCTAACTATGAATTTGTAGTTGCAGGAATTCCAATTGTAGTAACGAATAAATTAGAATTAAATGCTGAAGCAGGTGCAGAGCTTGAAGGCAATATAGGGCTGTCGTATGAGCTGGCTTCAGAAACAACAACAGGATTTGAATTTAAAAGTAAAACTGGAAAAGTGAAAGAAATAAAAGAAATAGACTATGATTCGGATGGACTGCAATGGGAAACTATTTCTGTATCAGGAGAGGCATCTGCGAAAATAGCAATACACTATATTTCAAAGTTGTATGGTTGTTCAGGAATTGATGTATCAGCAGGAATTTCAGGAAAAGCAGAAGGAGAGGCGAATCAGACAGCAAATACAGATTTAGAGGGAGGATATGCAGGCAGCTTGGATTTATCAATAAACCCTGAAATACAAGGAGAGCTGATAGTAGACATTCCAGTTTTTGCTGAAGATTTGAAAAAACAGCCACTATTTGAAGCAAAGATGAAACCGCTATGGTCAAAGCATTGGGAGTCAAGTGTAAAATGGAAAGATGATTTGGAATGGACAGAAACAGGAAAACAAGGTAGTAAATATATAACTCGCTACAGTGAGGTAAATAATATAGCGTGTCCAGTGTTTCAATTTGATGTTCCATGGGGATGGAAGATTGAAAGCGAAGAAGTTGGAAATGGATTGGATGAGATTGATGAAAAAGTTGTATTAACAAATGAGGAAGGAGTTACTGTTACGTATTGGGATTGCCAACATCAATTGGGAGGAAGATCAGAACTAATGTTGAAAGCAGATATTAGTAAGGTGGCGGATTCTGAATTTAAACCAACAATTCCGGATGGAGTTGGTGTAGATGAATCGTCAGCAGATGAGCCATATGCAAATCTGGGAACAATGATAGTTGCAAAGATACATGTTACAGGCGAAATGGATATGAAAATCGACACGGAATATTCTGATTGTGATTCAGTATTTTACGCGGTTGTTCCAGAGTCTTATGTTGGAGAAAGAGAATTTATAGGACAGGCAGGAGAGGTGGATGAATTTTCATTTCCATATCCGACGCCATATGCATTTATTGCAGAATCTGAGGACGGAACATTTACAGCGGGGGAAGAAAAGCAAATTATTAATATTTTAAAGAGTTTTAAGGAAGCGGAATAGATAAAGACAAAATAAAATAAGAGTAATAAAGAAATTAAGGTGGGATTAACATTTTGTCTCACCTTTTTATTTCGCATAAATGTATTGGATTGTTAGTATAAAAATGACATTCACTGATTGTCATTTTCGAATGCGTGTGATAAAATAAATTTAAAATGACATTTACTAAATGTCAAAAGAGCGTAGATTATTCAAAGGAGGAGAAATGAGTATGAAGAGAAAATGGACGCTTTTATTTATGACGATGGCTATTATGCTATGTATAATGGGATGTTCGTCTGTGCCTAAAGAAAAAGATATTAAAGAAGATATTATTAAAGCTAGTTCTTCTACCCCTAATTTACTTAGCAAAGGGGAAAAAATAACTGATTTTGAAATCAAAGACAGAGAAACGGACAAAAAGCAAAAATACGATCATGCTATATGTGAGGTCGTGACGGAAAAAGAGAATGTTTCTTATACAAAAGAGGTTGAAGTAACATATTATAAGTATGACAAAGGGTGGAGTTTGAGCGACATTAGCGTAAATGATAGTAAAGAATGGACTATTGCACCAACAAAGGGAGTGAATAAAAAACAGATTATCGCTTCTTTAGTGTCTCGGGATGTGAAAACTGATGGAGGAGCGTGGACAATAGAAGATGGAGAAATTTCAGATGTTACGATAAAACAACAAGATACAGACATAGCGAAAGGTACGGATAAGGTAACGGTAAAGGTCAACTTGAAAGGAATGGTGGAGAGCGCAACAGGAATAGTAAAAGCAGAATATACATTTGATAAGGAATGGAAATTAAAAAACATAGAGAATCAAAATGATTTTAAGGTAAAGGATGATCCAAACAAGGCATTAAAAATTGATGAAACAGGGTTGATTCAAGCATTGGCTGGAAAAGTGATAACAGTAGGAGAACAGAAAAACGATCTGGGCGGCGGATTTTATATTATAGATAATTCAATGAAGCAAGAAATAGAAATAAATCCAGATGAAATATCAGAGTTCTCAATTAATCGGGAAGAAAAGTATGATAAGGGGACGGAATATACATATGAGTGTAGTTGCAAATTAACAAAAGCAGATATGAAATATACACTTCAAATAAAATATTATTATGATTATGGAAATGAATGGAAAGAACCAACGATAGACATAACCCCAGTTGTGAATACGGAAGATATAAATTTGAGTGGAAAATGGATAGGAACATATAATGGCGCAGGAGATGATGGAAGTGTTGAATTGAATATTACTTCTGATGATGGAAAGAATTATTCGGGTACTTATAGTTATACGCCAAATGAATCTTATGGACATGCAGGTAGTTACAATGTATCAGGAACGTTTGAAGGAGATACGATGCAATTGACATTAACAGCGGGGGATTGGATTTCTAAGCCGGATAAGCCATTGTCTATTGAAAAACAAGATGTTACTGTTCGTTATTACATAGATGATTCAAAATTAAAAGGAACCGGTCAATCAGGATATCCATTTGAGGTAAGTAAAGAATAACTTATATATTTGATGTAAATGGGCTATAAGAAATAAAAAACATTTTAGCAGAAAAGAGGCAAAATGGAGGAGAAAAATAGTTGCTTGGATATTGAGTTTATAAAAGCATATTTGCAGAGCAGTATAGAACTGGAAACGCAGAAAAGAATAGCAGAACAAACATTCAACGAACTTTTACGTGAAGAAAATCAATGGAAACAAAAGATGTCTTATGTAGCAAAAAAACGATATACAAAATTTTCTATTTGGGATATGCTTTTTATGGCGTGTAAAGGTTTTGGAATATCTTTAGTAATACTGTATGTCATAATTACGATTATTGAATTTGCTGATTTTAATAGTATTTTATTTGAAGATATACTTTATTTTATCTGGTTCATCATTTTAGCGATGTTAGTTGTAGTAATTCCGATTTATAGAAAAATAACAGATTATATAGACATTAAAGAAAATTCTATTTTAGATAAACAGAGAGAAACAAGCATAAGACAGCAAGCTAACAATGCGCTATGTATTATTCAAGACAATAAAGGAAAATTAAAACGAGCATATAGATGTGCAGTAAATAATTTAACGAATACATATTCAGCAAATATCATTTATAAGAAGTATCAAACCGTAGAAGCATGTGCTTCGATTTATGATTATTTAGAGTCGGGACGATGTTATATGTTAGAAGGTCCCTATGGCGCTTATAACAAATATGATGATGATTTGGCAAAAGGAATAATAATTAAAAAGTTAGAAGAAATTGGTTCTAAGATGGATATGATTATTGCAAATCAAGAAAAGGCTTATTGTGTTATGCAGAAAATACAGAAAAACGTTGAAGAGATGGAATGCGATATGAAAAATATTTTCCAGTCATTACAAGACGTGGATGGAAAATTGAATGATATCGCAAATAATACAAAAATTACCGCATGGGCATCATCGGTGATAGCGACGCAAGTTCCTGACTGGAAACGTGAGGCGCAAGATAGAGCAAATAAAACATACATATAGTCAAATATGAAAGTGAGGAAGAATGAAATGAGTTTAAAAAAAAGTCTTAAATGGATATTTTTAGCAGCACCAATTCTTAATATTTTAATAGTTTTGTCTGGGGAAGAAAGTGTTTCTAAGTGGTTACCATCAGAATTGACATTTATAGTAGTAGCAATTGGTATATTGTATTTTTGTTATGGAAGAAAATCGACTTGTCCAGAATGTAGAAAAATATTTGCCTTAAAGAAAACAAAAGAAGAAATTGTAGGACAAGAGGATGTATCAGTCTTAGTTGAAACAAAGATGAGAAATAATCGACAGGAGGTAGTTGGAACAGGGGAGCAGTATGTTCCAGGGGTAAGAACAACATATAGAGAATACTATACGTGTAAGCACTGTGGAAACGTAGTAACAAGGGATTATACCAAAAGCAGGGCCAAAATGTAGAAAATAAGAAGGTTTCAATAATATCAATATTAGAATAAAAATTAATACTCAATAATGAGTCCGTTAAGTTGATTCTGTAAAAAAACAGGACTCTATTGTGTAATACAATCAAAGTCTTATCTAAAGGCGGGGCGGATGGTTATTTTATTAGCTGTCATGTTCCGCCTTTTCTTTTATTATTCTTATTTTGAATTGTGTTTTGATATGGTGTTGAAAAAAATCTATTGAGATGTGACTCTTTCAGATTCTTTCATTTACTAGAAAATATATTGACTTTGTGAATGAAATGGGGTAACATATGCACATAGAACAAAAACTTTCGAGGTTTTTATCAGAAATGGTGCTTGCACC
>OGYI01001096.1_pt1 | contig 28569 bp, 17 predicted proteins | sample 1576521 | NCBI WGS metagenome assembly OGYI01 (sample SAMEA3541484, study PRJEB24748) | human gut metagenome | biome: human gut; feature: human-associated habitat; material: faeces | place: China | collected 2012
CTGACGTACGGTGCTGTGAGAGGACGGCGGTTAGTCACCGTCTCCTACTCGATTAGGATGAATTGAAATTACTAAGCTTTAACCCACTTGCCAATCCATTCATGAGTCGTTTTATTGTATTTCCGCTTGTACAGAACACCATTTACTGTTTTATATCTCCATTCAATTTTATCACTACGTCTTGGAGAGATAGAGATTTTCTGAGGCGTTGCCGTATAAGCGGAATGAGTAATACTTGCAGCAGCCTGAGTAGTACATGGTGAAAATAAGCTAAATACCAATAGATAAACTGGAATTAATTTGACTTTCTTTTTCATGTGTTTATTGCTCCTTTATCTGAAAATCGGTCATTTCCTCGGGAATATGATCTAAAGTTGTTAAATACTTTCCATCTACATATAAATCGTAATTGGAAGAATGTTTGGAATGGATGAAGTAAGCATTTTCTGAAGTGATAGCCATAACGCCTTCAGGATCTGGGAAAACTAACTCTGTCACGAATACAAAAGAAAATATCAACAATATAGTGATAAATGCTGACTGCAAAAAATGGGATATGTTTTTTCGCTTTTTAGTAACAAAATTAGTTGTAATAAATTTGATTCTTGTTCGTAAATTAGTCTGGCTTTTTCCAATAAAATTCATAGATAATGCATGATGCACGCATTGCCTGTAATGTACAGCCTTTGCAGTGGACACAATTAAATTTGCATATTGGATATGTTCTTTCCGGCTGCTGTTCTGCAGGATTGCCTGATCGTTAGAAACTTCCATAAAGAGTGTATATTCTTTCTTCAGAAGATAGATCAACGGATTCCACCAGTGGATACAGCAGACGATGTCTACCAGTAATGTAATCCATAGATCATGTTTTTTATAATGCATAAGTTCGTGCTTGAAAACATATTCCAGTTCTGTGTCTGTAAAAGAAATATCCGGTAATAACAATGTTGGAGTATGGAGTCCGGTAATAGCCGGAGAGATAGTATCCGGCAGCACTGCAATACGGATGTTATCGGTTGTATAGTGCGACGCTAATTCGTATAAGTGATGATATTCGGCAGTGTCTTTTGCTTCAAATTCTTTCATATAGTTATTCAATCTTATCTTGCTGATCAATAGCCGGATTAATTGAATAACAGCACCAATAAAAACAATGCGATATAGGATATCTAAAATACTCCATCCGTGAAAAGGAGTGGAATTATATAAAAATCCAATAAATGTCGGTAAAATGTGTTCGGAGTAAATACTATAAGTAAAAGGAAAATTCAAAGGAACCGCCATACGCAAAAGAATCAATATGACTCCGATAAATACAAAGCGTTTACCCTGCGCAAAAAATGTCTTTTTCCTATATAAAACATAATAAAAATATATGGTTAAAATCAGACTTGTCGTCAGACAAGTGAGAAATGGACCAAGCGAAAGTTCCATAAATGTCTATTGCTCCTTCTTAAGTTCTTCTTTTTTCTTGGCAATTAGCTGTTCCAATTGCTCTAATTCTTCGGCATCTGTTTCTGAATCTATTAATGAAGCAAAGAGAGAGAATGGAGAGGATCCAACAATATCTTTGAATGATTCACTAAAGTATTCTTCTTTTGAAACACATGGTGTATAACTTCTTGTCAATACAGTTCCACTATATACAATATCTGCAATTTTAATATATTCTGATTTCAATAATGCTCGCAGACAGGCTTGTATCGTATTGATGTTCAGAGACGGATTGTTTTCCTCGATTTCTGAAGCAATCATAGGAGAAGAATTGTTCCATAAAATTTTCATGACTTCTAGTTGTTTTTTTGTGAGTTTTTGTCGTTTCATTAAAACTATCCTCCTGACTTATTGGTATGTTTTTAGTATAACTGAAAAAAATGGTTAAGTCTATATGTAAAACATTACAAAAATAAATTTATAAAATATTGACATGTTAATAAAGTAATGATACGTTAAACACAAGAAAACGCATGCATTATTAATGGGCAAAATGTAAAAGAAAAGGAAGAAGACTATGAAGAAAAAACGAAAGAAGGAAAAGCATCATGTAAACTGGAGACGAATTACAGCAACAGCGTTGATTGCTACGTTGTCAGCCACCTCTCTGTCGCTGGAATCTTTTGCAGCTGATCCGGTGAAATCAGCGGAGACACCGGCGCAGACAGAAGCCTCCGCTTCGGAATCCGATGACCTAGTGGAGCGCCCGGCACAGTTAAAAGGCATCACCGGGAAAGATGCCGTAAAGAAGGAAAATACCGAGACTTCAACTACCTTTCAGGTAGGGAACGGAAAGAAAGTCTCAGTCTTTTACCAGGAGCCGGTGCGCTATAAAGATGAGGAAGGGAACCTCATCGATTATGATCCTTCTCTTACAAAGATCGAAGATACGAAGAGCGAAAACAAAGAGAGTCTCAAAGGGTATTCCTATGAGAACGAAGAAGGGGATGCGAAGCAGTACTTCCCGGAAAAGTTATCGGACAAGAATCCTTTGCTTCTGGAAAAGAATGGCTACAGCATTCAGGTTTGCCCGGAGGGAAAGAGTGGGGCTATCGAAGTAGAGAAAGAGGATTACACCAACGGATATGAAGAGACGGAAGAAGTGCCGCTGACGGCAGTCTATGAGGGGACAGATCCGGCAGAACCAGTCTCTTATGCCTATACATCCGGGGAAGCCGGTGTAAAGGAAGAGATCCGCCTTACGGAATGCCCGAAAGACAATACCTTCTCTTACACTTTGCGGTTAAAGGGATTAAAGCTTAGAAAGAATCCGGTAGATGAAGGAATGACTCTCTACGATGCAGAGACAGAGGAGATCCGTGCATCCATCGCAGCTCCGAACATGAACGATGCCAGTGGGAAGGCATACAGCGAGGATCTGACGACCAAAGTGGAGGAAACCGGGAAAGATATCTACCGGATCACAGTGACAGCAGACAGGGAATATTTGAAAGACAAGGAACGGCAGTATCCGGTCACCATCGATCCGACGATCCAGTGGACCGGAAATACAGATCTTGGGGACGTTTATGTCTTAAATGGCTCTACCTACAAAGATTACAACTTCTATAGCAGTGGTGTAATCGTTATGAATGCGGGAAAAGCATCCAAAGGAGTCTACCGGACTTATCTGGCATTTAAAGATATGAAGGCAAAGATCAAAGGCAACTATGTAGACAGTGCCGTCCTGACCCTCCATGAAACCGGGAACAGCACCAAAGGTCAGACTGTGCAGGCTTACCGGGTGAAGGAAGCCTGGGAGCGTTCCAAGGTGACCTGGAATAACCGTCCGGGCTATAATACGTTATATAGCAGTGTGAAGACAACCGGAACGGCAAAGACCGCAAGGACGCTGAATCTGACTGCCTTTGCCAGAGGGCTTGCCAATGATTCCATCGTGAATTACGGTGTCATGTTAAAGGGAGCGGACGAGACCGGAAAATATGCGGAATTCGCAGGTTCCAGACACAGCACCGCCAGTCTCCGACCTAAGCTGGTCGTAACCTATTATGACAAGCCGACGAAAGCAACGTCCGTATCAGTGACACCATCCTATGTGAAACCGAGGACGGCAATCAAAGCCAACTGGGCAGGGATCACTTCCAAAGGACTATCCTATGTACAGTATAAGATTGTAACACTGAACCCGAAGACGCTGAAAGATGTCAGTGAACTGGTGCCTTATTCTGCAAGTACAAAGATCGGCACAAGCGGAAGTGGTTCAGCCACGATCGCAGCAAGTACCGGATGGAAAGAAGGCAGTTATAAGATCGGGATCCGTGGCGTAGACAAGGGGAATCTTGCAGGGCCGGGTGCAGGCGCTAGATTTGTCATCGACGGAACCGCGCCGGTCATGGACAGACCGGTCCTGACACCGGAAACCACAGAAGCGACACCGACAGATGTACAGAATCCGGTCATCCGGTGGAGCGGTGTATCGGATGCCAACTTCAAACAGATGGAATATAAAGTGGATGGAGGAAGCTTTAAAGCACTGGGAACCGGAACCAGCGGAAGCGTGACCCTTCCGGCAGGCACCATCACCGGAAATGGAAAACATCAGATCACTGTCCGGGCAGTGGACAAGGCCGGCAATGTCAAAGAAGAAGTGCTGGATTATTACTACAAAGACAGTACCAAAGGTTTCGAAGGATATCTGCCAAAAGAAGAAACTTTACAGCTTCGGAAAGACTATGGAAAGAACCTGATCTCCTGGGAGACAGATAAAGTGCTGAATGACACCGTGTATTACCGGATCTACCGGGGAACGGAGAAAGATTTCACACCTTCCGATGAAAACCGGGTATGTAACAAAGTGTTCAAAGGGTACTGGATCGATCTGGAAAGTGCGAAGGATGAGAAGTGGTATTATAAAGTAGAAGCAGTCCGCGCAGATGCTTCCGGCAAGATCGAAGAGCAGGAAGCCATCGATACCGTATTAAGCGGAACGGGAACTGCCCCGGAAGAACTGGAAAAACATACCGGAAGCAAGGAGTATTTGGGATACCACAGTTATCAGACTCCGACCGGTAACGGAACGGTGGAAGACCAGAGCGGAAATCTGACTTACAGCCAGGAAGACGCCTCCCTTCCGGCAAGCCAGCTGACCTTTGAGATGGCAAGGACTTACAACAGCCAGTCTGCGCTTACCGGAATGCTGGGACTGGGATGGAGTGACACCCTCCATAAAGAACTGGTCAAAGGGGAAGATGATACGATGTATTATCTGGACAGTGATGGAACCATCTACCACTTTGAGAAAAAAGGGAACGCATACACCTGTAAGGAGACGAAGGACCTGACCCTGAATGACGGAAGCGAAGAAAGCAGTCCTCTCGCAAAAAGCAGAGCTGCTATGCAGAATGGCACTTCTTCTGTAAAAAAGAAGACTGCTGTCTGCAGTACGGAAATGGGGAAAATGAAGTATACCTATAAAGGGAAAAGTGAAGAAAAAAGAAGTACAAAGAAAAAAGTAGCGAAAGTACGGAGCAAAGAGGATCTGGAGGAAGATTCTGATGAGGAAGAAGATCCGGAGGAAGAAGCAGATGAGACGGTACAAAGGACACATGCCTATACAATAAAGGACAAACAGGGAATCTTGTATCGTTTCAATAAAGAAGGCCAGTTAGTTGCTGCGCTGGATCCAAATGGGACCTTCCTGTTGTATGATTATCTCCCGGATGGAAGATTAAAACAGGTATCTACAGAAGCAAAAACAGTACTTACATTGGAATATGAGAAAGAAAGTGGACTTTTAAAGGAAATCGTTCTTCCGGATGCAACGAAACTTTGCTATACTTACAGTAACGGAAGAATGACGGAAATGAGCCACTGCGATAAGGATGGGAAGAAACTGGTATCCTATACATATGGATATGAAACAGGGCATCTGAATAGTGTGACAGACGGAAAGGCACAGAAATATACATTCCGTTATGAAGGAAATAAAGTGGCAGCTCTTACATATTCGAACGGGGAAAAAGACTGCTGGGAATATCGGACTGGAAAAACACAGATCACAAAAAGAAATTCCCAGGAAACTGCGATCCGTTCTGTGATACGTGGATATGACACAGAGAGTGGGAAGACTTTAAATGAGAGAGCGGCAGACAGAAGCGTAACAACGTATACATATGGATATGAAAAGAATCCATATCTGGTGACAAAGACGGCAAAGACCGTTGGTTATGAGACTCTGACAGATGGAAAAGTGGAGTGGAAATCGGAAGAGAAAGTAAGCGAGACCTCTTATGATGAACAGGAAAATGAAAAAACGGAAACGGATGAAGACGGAACAGTCACAACCTATGAGTATGAAGATACGACCAGCGAGTGGACGGAAGACCAGCCATCAGAGATCCGGAATGAAAAAGAAGGAACTGTCATCAGTAAAGAGAAATACGAATATAACGAAAATGGAGATTCTGTAAAAGAGAAAGAAGTCACAGATACAAAAAATCAGACCGTTACAGAAAATAGCTATGATGACAGTGGAAATGAGGTCGAGACAACTACAACGGTGGCAGGGATTGAAACATCTAAAACAACTTCAGAGTATGACTGTTCAGGAAACGCAACAAAATCAGCAACCACAAGCGGTGATACGGAAGAACAGGAAGAGAATACTTACGATGTCATGGGAAGATTGACAAAGAAGAAGGATCCGGCAACCGGAGAAGTGACCGTCTATACTTATGACGCACTGGGAAGACAGATCAAGTCGGTCAGTACCTTAAATGGAAAGACCCAGACAACCACCTCTTCTTATGATGCCAATGGAACTATTGTTTCTGAGATGGGAACCGATGGTATGAAGACCGATTATGAATACGACTCCCTGAACCGTATCATCAAAAAGACAATTACCAAAGGAAGTTCTATCACCTATACCACTTCTTATGAATATGGAGATGTGACGGTACAGGACGGAAGGGGAACAAGGACAGTCAAGAATGCTTTTATCCAGAAAGAAAGTTACCCAAGTGGAACGACAGCATCGGAAACCTATACCGATGCATCCGGCAACGTCGTAAGAGAGAAAGCAAACGGCCTGTATACGGATTACACCTATGACGCATCCGGTAACCAGGTAGTTGCATATCAGAATGGCACCGGTGCAGACGCGGCAGATGGAAAAGTGACGCTGACATTGTATGATGCAGAAGGCAGAAATTTTGCAACGATTGTAAATCCAGAAACATCTGGGGAAGAGTATCAGATTGGAAATGACAGTATCGTGACAAAGCAGGTTTATGACACAAAGGGCAATGTGGAGAAAAAGACAGATGCCATGGGAACGGTGACCCAGTATGCTTATGACGATTCCGACCGGGTAACAGAAGTCACTCAGAATGCCGGAAAAGACGGGGCGCTTGTAACGAAAGTCTCCTACGAAGCTGACACAGAGAACCAGAAGAACCGAACGATCATCACAGAGGCAGGCGGCAGAAAGAGCATAGAAGTCACCGATGCTGCAGGACTTGTAAAGAGCAGTCAGGATCAGGGACAGAAAGAGGACGAGAGCATTGCAACCGCTTATAGCTATGACAGCCGTGGGAACCAGACAAAGGTAACTTATGAGAATGGGGATTACCGGGAAGATACCTATGACACAAGGAATTTAAAGACCGTATCGAAATCTTACAAAGCAGACGGAACCCAGACGTTACAGACGGAGTATAAGTACGATGACCAGTACCGCCTGATACAGATGACCGATGCGAAGAAGTCAGGCAATGAGCAGAAATCGTACCGCTATACTTACACCGGCTATGACGGATTTGGAAGGACGGCATGGACAGCAGAAGTATCCCAGGAAACAGAACCGACGGAGACCCAGATCGAAAAGCATAAGATCTCTTACAGCTATGATGCTGAGGACAAACTGACAGAAGTCCACTACGCACTTGTCGAAGATGGAAGAGTGGAAAGCCTGCATTATGAGTACGATAAGAACCAGTATCTGATCGCCATCAAAACAAAGATCAAAGGCAGTGATGCGGAAAAACTGATTCGGAAGTACCGTTATAATGAGCGTGGCAAGCTGTTCACCATCGTGGATTTCACCGACTACCGGGATCAGAACGAAAGCTATGTGGCAAGGTTCTATGCGTATGACGAGTTAGACCGGGTATCTTCTATGACCTATAAGAGTGGAACTACGGTATTGGAAGAGTATACGTACACATATGACAAGAACAACCAGATTACCAGAAGGACAGAGAAGAACAACACCGCCAAAGATGAGAAAGACCATACCGAAAAGACAACGGAATATACGTACAATGCACTGGGAAGATTGACGAAGAGTGTAGTCACAGACCATAAGAATAACGATGAAAAGACTACATCCGCTTACAGTTACGATTCCGCAGGCAACCGGACAAAGAAAGTGAAAGGGGAAGAAGAGACTTCCTACACTTACAATGGTCTGAACCAGCTGCTGGCAGCAAAGACAACAAAGGGTGAGACCGTAAAAAATGACATCATTTATGACTACGATGTAAACGGCAACCAGATCAAAGAGACAGATACAGAAACCGGAGACAGCGTAGAGAATAGCTATGATGTGGAGAACCGCTTAAGCAAAGCTGTTGTCACAAAGAAAGACAAGGGAAGTGTCACCCAGGAAAACCTGTATAACGGAGAAGGACAGCGGATCCAGAAGAAGGAAGGGGCAAGTGTCACCAACTACTTCTATGAAGATGGCATGGTATCCTATACAACCGGCACAGACACTGGTGAAAAGCAGATCCAAAACCTGTCCGGTCTGGAAGATAACGTGATCTATGCAGAGAAGAAAGTGTCAGACACTTATCAGGACTTCCTGTATACGAAAGACATCCAGGGAAGTACAACCAGTGTCCGGGATAAAGATACCAAAGGCGAACTCGTTTACGAATACGATGATTTCGGAGAGACCAGCATCCACGGAACCAGTGCCTTAAAGAATGAGATCTGCTACACGGGCGGTATCTACGACGAAAGTACCGGACTTTATTATCTGAACGCCAGATACTATGATCCGGAGAATGGAAGATTCCTGACAGAGGATACATATCGTGGTGAAGTGAACGATCCGGATACCCTGCATCTGTATGCGTATTGTAAGAATAATCCGATCAACTATGTGGATCCGAGTGGGCATAAATCAATTTTATCGATATACTATAGCTATAATGGGAACGGTAGAAGTTTAAGGCAACAAGCAATTAGATCAAATTATTATGATTACCAAAAAGCTAAATATGTAGGTGTCGGTAAAATAAAAGAATTTAAAAAGGGATGGAATAAGATATCTAAAAGATATAAAAAAGTATATTTGTATTTACATGGGGGTACAGGAAAATTACATTTTAGTGATGGGGAAATGAAGGTTTCAGCTATAAAAAAATTAAAGAAAAAAAGAAAAATAAAAAAATTAGTGCTTATTATTTGTAAAGCTAATAAAGGAGGAAATAGTGTAGCGAAAGCTTTTCATAAAGTAGCACCAAAAGCCAAAATATATGCATCAAATGCAAAGGTTTCATTTGAATATAAGTGGGTGAATGATACGTATTATCCAAGATATAGATTTAGAACGGTTTTGAAAAATTATAGAAAATATGCGGGTAAGAATCCTATACATCGAATTAAATTCTAGGGGGATAGATTATGAAACAAAAATCGAACAAAAGATCTAAAAAAATAATAAATGGAATTTTTATTGTAGTATGTTTGATGATAGTATTCTATGCTGCTTTGAAAGTAAGTAATATGACAGTATGTAAAATTAGCATAACATATAATGGAAAGAAGATAGAAAATGCTAATCAAATAAACTTAAATATTACACATGATTCCCAAAAGGGGAAAAAAATATGGGAACAAAGAAAAGAAGATAAAATAATGTTAGTACATAATGCAGAAGGATTGTCAGAAAATACATACACAGTAAGAATTCCTTATAAAACATTGAGTGAAAATTCACCAATAGTAAAATGTAAAACTGATTATTATAATACCAGAGAATTTGACTGGGCGGTACTACTTTGGAATATTGATATTACGGAAAAAAATGGGAAATGGATAATCAATAGCAAAGTAAAGAGTAAACATTTGTTTAGTGAAGAAACCTCCAAAAAAACATTCAAAGTGGGAAAAGAAAAAGCAAATTATGTGATGTAATAGTGTCAAGTCTTACTGAGGAACCTCTGGATAACATTGATGAAGCTAGCGCATTTTGGAATGATAATTTTTAATTAGAACAAGATAAAGCTGAGTTATTGGAGTAGCAATGCTATACTGAAAGACTTTGCTGCTCCATGCATTTATAAAAAGGGTAAGTAAAAATATGAAAAAAAGTGTCACAAAATGCTGCTTTAGATTGTTACTAAATGTAGAGACCATATTTTAATGGAAGATTAAGAAGAGTATGGAAATGGGTTACCATACAAAACGAATTTTTTAGTGGAGAGGATAGCAGTTATGAAAAGAATAGCTTCCGTGGTATTAATATCAGCATTGTTATTAACCGGGTGTCGCCAGACACCCGAAAACAGTGCAGATTCAAAGCTATATGTATCAATTAACGGCGAAAATCTGCAGGGGATAAAAGAAGTTGTCCAAAAGAAGAATGTTGACCTGGAAAATATGGATATAAAGGCACGAGGTGTAGAAAAAAGAGCGTTGGAAGCGGCAATTTCTGCAGATGCGATGGATGTGGAAATGCTACAGATGTTAGTTGATGCAGGTGCCGAAGTGAATATCAAGGATGATAATTATTTGTGTGAGATCATTCTGAATGCAGATATTCCATATAGCAGAAATGTGGAGGAAAGTTTAAAAATATTACTGAAGAAGGGAGCAGATCCAAACAGGAAAGATGTAGATGGCTATACTGCTGTTGACAGATGGATTTGCAAAAATGGAATCGACATGCTCTGGGGAACTGTTACATCAACACAAAATGTATGGAAGATGGTAGAATATTTTCAGAAATATGGTGGTGAAATCACAAAAGATACCTTACGTTTCTATTTGAAAAATGGTGGGTACGTCTTAGGAAAAGAATTGATACATCGTCTGGAAAAAGAAACTGGTTTGCCGGAGGATTTGCTCTATGCAATCAATGGAGATAATCAAAAGTTGCTTTCATATTTAGAAAAGAATGATCCGTCGAGCAAACAGGTGCTTTTGCAGGCGGTAGCCCATTGTAATGTGGATGTATGGAAGAAATTAAAAGAAAAGGGATGTGATCTGGCGATAAAAGGTCCGGATAAGAGAACGTTACTGCACATTGCAGCCAGTTATAATGATGCTGACGTTGTAAAATTTCTTGCCAAAAAGGAAGATTTGAAAAAGAAAACAGAAGAGCAATTGTGTACACCATACACGTTGGCAGTGATTCATGGAAACAAACCGGCATTGCAAGTGTTAAAACAGATGGGAGCAACCTGGCAGGTGAACCGTGATAAAAGCGAAGAAGGCGATACGTGGATACAGGCATGTATGTGGGGAAATCAGAAGTCAATAAAATTACTTTTGGAAGAAGGATACAAACCGGAAAATTTTGAATGTGCTCTCGGATACGGCTCATGCAATGCACAGACATTAGAAGAACTGTTAGACCAGAATATTTCATATGAAGTTTCAGAAAAAGAAGATTACATAGATTCGGGACTGGAAGAATTGATCAGCAACAATCTGGAACTGGCGCATCAAATATATAAAAGGAATCCGGACATTTCTGTTTCGACCAGTTTATATAATAGCGCCTATAGAGAGACTGCAAGAAAATGGATCAAGGAAACGTTGGATGTTAATAAAGAATCTGCCGCAAGGGCATTGGAAGACGCAGTTTGCTATGGGGATTATAAACTTGTGAAACAATTAGTAGAAAGTGGAGTAGACGTAAACTACTTGCTTTTACCGGAACCAGATGATGAGGATGAAGAAGGCGAAGATGATGAATCTGCTATAAAACATACTGTGTTACACGTAGCGGCAATGTCGACCAGTGACGAGATCGCGAGATATCTGGTAAAACATGGAGCAGATGTGAAAAAGAAAGATGGCAGAGGAAAGACAGCATATGATCTGGCAAAGAAATATAAAATGTTGTCAGATTATAATTTTTTGAAGTAAGCTCTATTAAAGTTTGTTATAAAGAATGGAAACCGGAATGTTGGAATGTCAGATCTGGATAAAGGGTAGTGTCAAATAAGTTATCAAAAAACAGAGCCAAAGAAAAAGGCTCAAGTGAACCTTGAAAATTGCAGATATTAATTCCAATAAGCTCTCCGAGGGCTTAGGGCGTTGCCCTAAGAACCTACAAGGGATCAGTCCCTTGACCCAATATCGGGCTTTGCCCGAACTCATCCTCGCCGGAAGGCAGGAAAAGGGCACAGTTGCCCCTTTTCTGCTGGATAGGATAATCCGAGAACTTTATGTCAATAGGCTTTCGCTCCGATGCGGCAGTACCATTTTTCTGTATGTTCAGAATGGTCTGTTGTCCAAGGAAGATCAGAAGCTGCCACTTGCCAGGCATGTTGTCGGCACCCTGAAGCATTTCTACTTCATTGAGGACTTTATAGCCTGCATGCTTATGTGGACGCAGGAAGTTATAGTAAGCGACCCAGAGCGCCAGATCATAGTTGACACCGTCGATGTTGTCGAACCCATTTGTATGGCGGTAAGAAGCTTTATAAGTACGGTTCAGTCGTTCAATCATCTGTTTGAATGGACGATGTTCTGTAGAGACAGCATCGTCGTTGGTAAGTCCAATGACCTGGGTGACGGAAAAAGTGAACTCTTTGCCAAATTTCTTTGCGAATTCCATAGCGGCAAGGGGATAAGCACTGTATCCGTCAGCAATAAATTTAAAGTTTTCCGGAAGCTTTTTGAGATTCTGGAAGGCCATACGCATAGCAAGGATGCAGGACCCGACACCACGGTTATCAGATACCTGATAGCCAAGGATAGAGCGGGTAGCGGCATTCATGATCAGCCAGACATAGGTTTTGATACCACGGATCTTGATGTAGGTTTCATCAGCAGTGAAGATCTCATTCTTTTCGTAGGGGTACTGATCCACGAAAGGCTTGATGCAGATGGCGGCAGTTTTACAGTAGTTGGCGATCTGCTGGTGGGAGATGCTTATGTTATACAGGTCTTTTAAAGCCTGTGATGTCTTGCGCAGGGAAAGTCCCAGATTAACATGCAGCGTCAGACATAAGGACATGACATGGGCATTGTGCTTACTGAATTTAAGGGAAGAAGCATTTTTAGGCAGGGTATTTAAATCCATGCTGAAAAAATCCATCGTGAACTCACGGTAGATGTAATGGAGTTTGTATTTATTCTTGCCATAGTCTTCTTTCAGATCTGCCTTATCTACTTTTTTTAGATTGTGCAGATAGTAGGAGCGCTTAGGATTCACGCATTTATGGACAATGAAATGTTTTCTGTCTTTTTTAGGAACCAGAGTGTTGCCGCAGTGGGGACAGCGTAGTTTTACAGCGGAAAATCTGCTTTCATCAGGTGAGAACTTGGCATCGCAGATCTTGCACAGGAGCTGACCTTTGGGACCATTGTTCTTGTAGAGAAATGGTTTAGGGGCATCGCAGCGGGGACAGGTGCAGGAGTCTGGGATATTACACTCTGAGCGTCGGCTGATCGGGTGGATCTTCTTACCATAACGTTTTTCGTAGTAAGGAATGAGTTCTTTATAAGTCCAGTCCTGATGGAAATCCGTGATCAGAGGGAGTTCATCAACTTTGAACTTTTGATATTTTGGAGAATGGGAATCATCGAAAGCCCACTGCTTGAGGGGAATATATCTGCAGATAAAATTTAAAAGCCAGCAGATTTGTTTATGTTGGTATTGAATTAATTGTAATAAATAAAGTATAATGTTCACGAGCAATTAAATCCTTGCGTATTTTGTTTGTTGTGGTGACTACATTATACCGAAAAAAGGAGGTAATTGCTCTTTTTATTTGCAAACCTCCGATAAATCAAGGTTTTAAAGGATTTAGAACAATAAAAAACAGGTAGTTTTTGACACTACCGGATAAAGAGAGGAGGATGCGCAATGGGAAAAAATAATCATTTTAATAAAAAAATAAAATTCTTTGGTGCAGGATATACTGCAAGTAATGTATTTTGGTGGATAGGATTTTTCATCGTTATTTGGTTGGAATATAAGGGGAAGAATCTGAATAATGTGCAAAATACAATATACTATTCCATAGTTTTCGTTTTAATTATAGCGGGAGTTGTGTTTAAAGAATTACAACGCCATACAGCCGGCGAAGACACGAACAAAGCAATGAAATCCCTTACAAAAGCATACATCGGAATTTGGGGAGCATGGGCAATTGTAGATGTCTGGTATACGATTTGGGGAATTTATTTACAGCATGATGTGCTTATTCCGTATCTGGTTATTACCTTAGTGGCACTTTTAGCTATTAGTGGAATCAGTCTGGCGAGAAGGAGTACATTTCCAGAATAATATGAATTAGCACCATTCATTGTATATCTTGGAAATCATCTGAAACAATACGAAAAAATTTTGAAAAAAATTAAAAAAAGTGTCACAGAATCCCTTTTTATATTGTTACTAATAATAGGAACAGTATTTTAAAAATTTTTAAAATATGTAACTGTTAGGGCTTTGCCCTAACAATAAAAAAACTTCCCATTTTATGTCACAAAATGGGAAGTTTTGTGGTTACTACATATGTAGAGGTTACAAGCGGAGTATGCGCTGGGGAAACTAAGGTATGAAAAAGAACAGGAGGTACGTGTATATGTTAAAACCAGGATTAATACTTTTTTGTATAGCACTTATAACAGGAGGAATCGGATTTTTTGCAGGCGGAGGATTCTTAGGAGATGGAGGGTCGTTCATGGCTATTGGATATTTAACACCATTTCTGATATACATAGCAAATCATGTTGGCAATAAAGGTGAATAAGCCACAAAAATAAACGTCTCCGATTTTGGCAGCGGAGGCGTTTATTTTTAATCAATCATTACTGGACTAACCGTCTATCGGGAGTCCTCTTAGATATCCTGCGTCAGGTGAGCAGCGAACTGCTCGGTAAAACTCTGGATATATGGAACAGCAGCGCCGATTGCTACGGCGTCTTTTTTACATTTACCGGAGAGGATGTAAGTAACATTGCTGTCGAATGTGGAGCGCGCGGCTACCTTTTCACGGATCAGATCGAGGTCCTCATTTGTGAAATAAGATGCAATGTGCCCGCCCAGAATCACCGGCGTTTCCAGAACCATGTGCAGGTTGTTGATGAGCACGGCAACGTCAGAGAGATAATGATCCAGATGAGTCAGGCAGTCGGAATCACCGGCTGCTTTTTTCTCAAAAAAGTTATCCAGTTCCTGGTGAATGTCGTCGGCATCGGAGCCTAACAGAGCATGTCCGGAACAGTAACATTCGGCGCAGCCTTTCTTGCCACAGTAACAGGTAAGCCCATCCGGAACGAGTGTCATATGCTCGAAAGTACCACTTTTTCCTGTGGCGCCAACCTGCAGCTTTCCGTCAATCAGCACGGCACCGCCCAGATGCTGTCCGAGAGAAATGTAGATGGCATCGCTCAGGTCGCGCTGCTCCCACAGCTCGCTGTAGCAGGCACATTCCGCATCGTGGATCAGCTTACATGGAAAACGGAATGCATTTGCAAAAGTATCCAGACGCAGACCGGTACTGTTTAAGATCTCGCCGTAAGTAAAACTTTTTCCGTCCGGGGAAATCAGTCCCTGTACACCAAGCCCAATGCCAAGCACCGTGTCTTCTTTGTAGTGATTGGTATTCATAAAGTTCCGCACGGTATCCTTCAGAGAAATGAAATAATCATCTGTCGGTGCAAAATCCAGAGAAATCTTCTCGCGTGCAATCACCTTTCCATATAAATTAAGTGCAACAATCGTCGCCCGGTGCGGCAGCAGTTCAATTCCGATTGCGATACGTGCAAGCGCCTCTACCTGATAGGCAACCGCGCGACGTCCGACCGTGGAATCCAATCTTCCGCATGTCTTAATAAGAGAAGCATCTAGAAGTGTATTCAGATGCTGTGATACCGTTGGCAGGCTGATGCCAAGCTCATTTGCGATCATCTGCTTCGGGCAGGACGGATTCTGATAAATAAATGAATATACATCCGACAAGTTCTTTAATTTTATATCTGTAAGTGTGAAAAAATCCATAATCTAGCCCTCTATTCATCCGTGACTGTTAAAACCCTTTACCCCAACAATTCGCAAAATACACATAAATGTGTTCTTTCGCTGCTACACAGCTATTTTACAAAATCAATTAATAAAAAGATATAAGACAAGTATACATAATAAAAGCGCAATCGTCCAGAGACAGATTGAGATTGTAACTATTTCACAAATTCTGAAGTGAAAGATTGTGAAGTTTACAGTATTGTATATTATCTTTAAATAAGCTATTCTGTAAATACATTATATAAAACGATTTTATAAAATAAAATTGTAAAATGATTTAAAACTTAAAAACACACTATAAATAAGGAGGAATCATCATGGGAATTATTGAGAAAATGAGACTGGATGGAAAGAAAGGTTTTGTAACAGGAGCAGCAAGAGGAATCGGTAAATGTACCGCAACTGCATTTGCAGAGGCAGGAGCTGATGTGGCAATCGTTGACCTTGATATCGAGGAAGCAAAGAAGACAGCGGCAGAACTGGCTGAGAAGACAGGAAGAAAAGTCATTGCGATCCAGACAGACTGCACGAACAAAGAGCAGGTTGACGAGATGGTAGAGACAGTTGTAAAGGAACTTGGTGGACTGGATTTCTGTCATAACAACGCAGGTATTTGCATCAACGCTCCGGCAGAAGAGATGACTTATGAGCAGTGGTCAAAGGTTATTAACATCAACCTGAACGGCATTTTCTTAACAGATATCGCAGCAGGAAAATATATGCTGGCTCACGGCGGCGGATCTATCATAAATACTGCATCCATGTCTGCACATATTGTTAATGTCCCACAGCCACAGTGTGCATACAATGCATCTAAAGCAGGTGTGATCCAGTTAACAAAATCTCTCGCGATCGAGTGGGCTAAACGTGGTGTGCGTGTGAACTGTATCAGCCCTGGATATATCGGCACAGAACTGACACTGAACTCTCCGACACTGATTCCGCTGATCGAGAAATGGAACGAGATGGCACCGCTTGGAAGAATGGGAAAACCGGAAGAACTGGAATCCATCTGCGTATATCTGGCAGGTGATACAAGCACATTTACAACAGGATCTGATTTCGTGATCGACGGAGCATTTACATGTTTCTAAGAGCTTAAATTTTATCTGCGAAATCGGTGATGATGATACATACACAGATTTCGCAGATCACAAATGTGAATAGTAATTAAGCATGGCAAAACATGAAATATAGGAGAATACAGATATGAGTGGCACAAATGGCAGAGAAATCATAGAAGCCGGGGATGCGGCACTGGGAATCGAGCTTGGCTCTACAAGAATCAAAGGCGTGTTGATCGACCGCAGGGGAAATGTTCTGGCGGTCGGCATACACGACTGGGAGAATACCCTGGAGAACGACATCTGGACTTACAGTTTGGATAAGATCCACGCAGGACTTCGTTCCTGCTACACATCTCTTCGCAAAGCAGTCGAAGATACATATGATGTGAAATTGAAAAAAGTTGCGGCGATTGGAATCAGTGCTATGATGCATGGTTATATGGCATTAGATAAAGAAGGAAAACAGCTTGCACCGTTCCAGACATGGAGAAATACGAATACACAGAAAGCGGCAGATGAGCTGACAGAACTGTTTGATTTTAATATTCCGCTCCGTTGGACGATCGCACATCTGTATCAGCGGATTCTGGATGGTGAGAAGCATGTCCGTAATCTGGATTACGTGACAACATTGAGTGGCTATATCCACTGGAAACTGACCGGACAGAAAGTGATCGGTATCGGGGATGCGGCAGGAATGTTTCCGATTGATTCAGAAAAACTGGATTATGACGCACAGATGAAAGAGAAATTTGAAAAGCTTGTTGTGCCATACGGATTTGACTGGACATTCGATCAGGTAATGCCGAAAGTACTGGTGGCAGGACAGGAAGCAGGAAGACTGACTGAGGAAGGTGCAGCATTTTTGGATGAATCCGGCACATTAGAGGCAGACATCCCGTTCTGCCCACCGGAAGGAGATGCCGGAACAGGCATGACTGCAACCAATTCGGTTGCGCCACGTACCGGTAACGTGTCTGCCGGAACAAGTACATTTGCAATGATCGTACTGGAAAAGGCACTTTCGAAACTGCACCGGGAAATCGATATGGTAACGACACCAACCGGATTTCCGTGTGCAATGTCTCATGCAAACAACGGAACCTCAGACTTGAATGCGTGGGTAGGAATCTTCGGAGAATTTGCACGTCTGATGGGAATGAAAGTATTCGAAGGCGAATTATTCCAGAAATTATACACCGAATCGTTGAACGGTGATACAGATTGTGGAGGACTTCTCGCATACGGATATTATTCCGGGGAAAACATTACAATGATTAACGAGGGAAGACTTGCTTTCCTTCGTACCGCAGACAGTCATTTTAATCTGGCGAACTTTATGCGTTCTCATTTATACACATCACTGGGTGCGGTGAAGATCGGGCTGGATATTTTAACAGAAGAAGAGAAAGTAAAAGTAGACCGTGTTATGGGACATGGTGGATTTTTCAAGACAAAAGGTGTAGGTCAACGTTACCTGGCAGCTGCATTTGGCGCACCGGTAACTGTAATGGATACCGCCAGCGAAGGTGGCGCATGGGGAATCGCACTCCTTGCGGCATACCTTGCCGGACCTTCTAAAACGATGCGTCTGGAAGAGTATCTGGATCAGGAGATATTCTGCGGATTATCCGGTGAGACAATCGAACCGGAGCAGGAAGAAATTGAAGGATTTGAAGTATTTATGGAGCGCTATAAAGCGGGACTTGCGATAGAAAAAAGTGCAATTGAAAATATGAAATGGTAGATTGGAGTTAATACAAATGAACAAATGGGCGAAGAGAATCGGATATGGAATCGGAGACCTTGGGTGTAATCTGGTTTTCAGTACAATGGCGTCGTATCTGATGGTTTTTTATACGGATGTTTTTGGAATTACAGCGGCGGCAGCAGGAACAATGATGCTTGTCACCAAATTTATTGATGCATTGACAGATACGGGGATGGGACTTCTGGTAGACAGAACCCATACGAAATGGGGACAGGGCAGACCTTATTTTGTGATCGGAGCAATTCCGTTTGCAATATTTACGTTTCTGACATTCTATATACCGGATCTCGGAAGCTCAGGAAAACTAGTGTGGGCGTATGTAACTTACTGCCTGCTGTGTACGGCATATACAGTGGTAAATATTCCGCTGAATACGATTGTTCCGAGACTGACTTCTGATGTGCATGAGAGAAATATTCTTGTTTCTACCCGTATGATCTGTGCGATGGCAGGAACAGCGATTGTTATGTCCATTACAGCACCGCTGGTAAAATATTTCGGTCAGGGAAATGAAGCCAGAGGTTATCTTGTGACAATGACGATTTATGGAATTGTCGCCATGTGTATTTTCCTCCTAACATTTGCCAGTACGAAGGAAGTCGTTCCGCCGACAGTTACACAGGCACACACTTCCCTTGCAAAAGATTTTAAGGGACTGACCGGACAGGCATGGATTTTATTTCTTTTGAACCTGTTTTATTTCTCCTTATATGTAGTAAGAAATACAACCGTTATTTATTACTTCAAATATAACCTCGGAAGAACGAACTGGTTATCGTTGGTAGGAATTCTCGGAATATTATCCGGACTGCCGATGCTTTTGTTCCTTCCGGCACTGGAAAAACGGTTCAGCAAAAGAAATCTGATGTTCATGAGCGTTGTTCTATATGCGCTTGGTGATCTGTTAATTTTTGCAGGGAAGAACTCAGCTGCCTGCCTGTTGATCGGACTTGTGATTACGGGACTTGGCATCTATGGAATATTCGGACTTACATTTGCCATGCAGCCGGATGTCATCGATTATTCCGAGTACAAGAAAAATGCAAGTGTAGCCGGACTGATCGCGGCATTCCAGGGATTTTTCGTAAAAGGCGGTATGGGACTGACAAGCTTTGTCATCGGACTGTTCCTGAAAAATGGCGGTTATGTGGCAAATGCAGTGCAGAGCAAACAGGCACTGACACATATCGAAATCTGCTTTATCTGGATCCCGATCGTGCTGTGTGCACTGATCGCAGGGCTGACTTATTTCTATAAGCTGGATGGTCTCAGAGCTGAGATGACAGAAGAGCTGGAGAAGAGACGTGTACAGAATTCATAGATGTAGACTCAGACAGATAAATATGGAATAGAGAAGAATATAAGAAGGTGGATTGTTGAACCGCCCTTCCAATCGTTAGATTTTAGGTCTGACTTTTGGATGCGGTTCGGTTATCCACCTTTTGTAAATGCGAAGTGTGTAAATCGAGTAAGAATCTGCCTACTTGTTTGTTTCAGATGATTTCGGCAGGGAGAAGATAAATTCTGTTCCGACACCTTCCGTGCTGATAACGTTGATATTTTCTCCATGAGCCTGTATGGCTTCTTTGACGATGGCAAGACCGAGTCCGGTTCCTTTCTTATCTTTGCCACGGGAAAGATCAGTTTTGTAAAAACGTTCCCAGATCTTATTCAGTGCATTTCGCGGAATACCGATACCGTAATCCTTGACAGACGTGTAAACTTTATCGCCACGCTCGGTTGTCTCGATCGTAATGGAAGAATCCTGATCACTGAATTTGATCGCATTATCGATCAGATTATAAAGAACCTGTTGGATCTTCCTCTTGTCTGCAAAGATATAGAGATGTTTGGTTGCGAAAAGAAGTTCAATCGAAATCTTTTTCTGGGTGCAGCGCCCTTCAAAGGATGCGGCTACGTTTTTGATTATCTCATGAATATCGAATGACACTTTATCTAACAGAAGATGTTCCGTATCAAATTCATTCAATGTCAGAAGATCGTGTGTCAGATCCGTCAGACGCTCTGTCTCAAATAAAATGATTTTCAGATATTTTCCCTGTAATTCCGGCGGGATCGTACCATCTGCCATCGCTTCCACATAACCTTTGATGGAGGTCAGCGGAGAACGAAAATCATGGGAGACATTTGCAACAAATTTCTTCTGGTAGTCTTCCATATCCCGAAGCTGGGAAGACATATAGTTGAGGGATGCGGAAAGGTATCCCATCTCGTCTTCGGTGTTGACAGGTATCTCGTAATCCAGATTGCCGGAAGCATACTGCTTGGCGGCTTCCGTGATTTTGCTGAGCGGCCGGTAAACGAAAAACTGGAACGCCAGCAGAATCATAAAGGACAGAATGTAGATGACGAGAAAGCACGTATAAGCTGCATTCAGAAGATAATGCTGTGTCTCGGAAACACTGCTCAAGTCTTTGTGGATGATCAAATATCCCTGAGAAGTATAGTTACTGTTCACCGGTGCAATGACCGTGAGTACATCTTCATTAAAGTAACCGTGGTAATCACTGACCTCATATTGGTTATTGCCAATTTCTGCCGGATCAAAGTTCGCAATTCTGGTCGGAGCGGAAGGAAAATCACCGGAGGATGCCGAGGTCAGCACTTTGCCGTTGCGGTCAACAAACCAGCATGCAGCATTCAGATGCGATTCGATACCGGACAGTTGCAGATGAACATCGTTGAGCGTAATATTTCCATAAAAATATTGCGGCAGGTAATTCGTTGCAATGATATTCGCTTCCTGATGAACGGAAGAACCGGTGCTGGCTGTCAGCGGATCACTGATTAAGCCAGAGCCGAGCGTTGCGATCGTAAAAAGGCTCAGGAAACCGAAAATGATATATACAATAACAAATTTCAAATATAATGTACTTTTCATGTAGTGCCTCTGTGGTTTATTTCTTATTTTACTTCAAATTTGTAACCAATACCCCAGACGGTAGCAAGTCCCCATGTAGCATGATCTTTGATCTTCTCGCGGAGACGTTTGATATGTACGTCTACTGTACGGGTATCGCCAATGTATTCATATCCCCAAATCTGATCCAGAAGCTGCTCTCTTGTGAACACCTGATTCGGAGAAGCAGCAAGGAAATAGAGAAGTTCCAGTTCCTTTGGCGGCATATCAACAGTCTGACCATCCACAATAACCGAATAATTGGTAAGGTTAATGGAAATGCCCGGATATTCGACACGCTTACTTTTGTCTTCCACCGGAGATTCCATCTTCTGCCCCGGTTGGTAGCGACGGAGAACAGCTTTTACACGGGCAACCATTTCTTTGGAATCAAATGGTTTCATAATATAATCATCAGCGCCCATTTCCAGCCCAAGTACTTTGTCAAAAACCTCGCCTTTGGCAGACAGCATAATGATCGGTGTGTTTGATCTTGCACGGATCTCACGGCAGACCTGATAGCCGTCAATGCCCGGAAGCATGAGATCCAGAAGCATTAGATTCGGCTGGTAAGTGTCAAATGCGACAAGTGCTTCTTCACCGTCATGGACCATCATCGTGTCAAAACATTCTTTTGTTAAATATAAAGAAATCAGTTCGGCGATATTTTCATCATCGTCTACGATTAAAATTTTCTGTTTATTTACCATATAAAATAGTCTCCCTTCGTTCGCAGTGTTCTATCTGAGTTCTGCGATTGTAACTCCGGCGTCACCTTCTCCGAAAGCACCGAGCCGGAAGGATTTTACATGTTTTTGGCGCTTCAGGTATTTGTGGATGCCCTGACGCAGTGCACCGGTTCCTTTTCCATGGACAATGCGGACAGAGCTTAAATGTGCAAGGCTTGCGTCATCCAGATATTTGTCTAGTTCAGCAACCGCTTCATCGACTGTCTTACCGAGTAAATTGATCTCAGTAGCAACGGTAAGTGATTTGTTCATCTTGATCTTGCCTTTTCCGGTACGCTTCGATGTCTTCTGGAGATAGTTCGGCTTCTCGTCGATGATCTCCAAATCGGAAATGTTTACTTTGGAGCGTAAAATTCCCATCTGTACATCCAGATTGCCCTTTGCATCCGGAAGAGATACAACCGAACCGGTAAGATTCATGCTCAGAACCTTAACCGATTCGCCAAGTTTGAAATCTGACGGTTTGTATTGTTTCTTCGGTTTCGCTGGTTCTGGTGTCATGCCGGAACGGGTTTTCGCCATCTTCTTGCGGAGACGTTCACGTTCTTTCTCCATCTCGGCGGCAGAAATATTCGCCTTGCCGAATTTGTGGAAATTTCGCATTGTCTCATCGGCAGTCTCTTTGGCATCTTCCAGAATAGCATGTGCTTTTTCATTTGCCTCACGTAAAATACGGTCTCTCTGGGCTTCTAACTTCTCCTGCTTCTGGGAGGTTTCCATTTTCAGGCGTTCGATCTCACGCTTGTAAGCAGCGATCGTCTCGCGCTCTTTGTCCAATGTTTTACGGCTCGTCTCCAGATCTGTCAGAATGTCCTCGAAAGATTCATCCTGTTCGGTCAGATGCGTCTTCGCATCTTCGATGATGTAATCCGGAATCCCCAGTCTGGAAGCGATAGCAAAAGCGTTACTCTTTCCAGGAATGCCGATCAGAAGCCGGTAAGTCGGGCGGAGCGTCTCAACGTCGAACTCACAGGACGCATTTTCCACGCCCGGCGTAGACAATGCATAGACTTTCAGTTCGCTGTAATGCGTTGTTGCCATCGTGCGGATGCCGCGGCTGTGAAGATGATTCAAAATAGAAGTCGCAAGTGCTGCACCTTCGGTCGGATCAGTTCCGGCACCCAGCTCATCAAAAAGAACGAGAGAGTGTTCGTCTACCTGTTTCAAAAAGGAAACGATATTCGTCATATGAGAAGAGAATGTACTGAGGCTCTGCTCAATGCTCTGCTCGTCTCCGATATCGGCATATACATCGTGAAATACGGCAAGCTCGGAACGGTCCAGTGCCGGAATGTGAAGCCCTGCCTGTCCCATCAGAGTAAAAAGTCCAACGGTCTTAAGCGAAACCGTCTTACCACCGGTATTCGGTCCGGTGACAATGAGGAGATCAAATGTATCCCCCAGTGTAAGCGTGATCGGAACGACATTTTTCTTATCTAAAAGGGGATGTCTTCCTTCCCGGATGTGGATTCTTCCTTCCGTGTTAAAAATCGGCTGGCTCGCATTCATATCAAGTGCAAGTGCACCCTTTGCGAAAATAAAATCAAGCTGACGCAGGATTGTATAACAGGTGTGGATTTCCGTTGTATATTCGGCAGCGTCGGCACTCAAACGTGCCAGAACCTTCTGAATCTCTTCCTGCTCCTGCCCATATAATTCTTTTAAATCGTTATTCAGTTTTACGACAGCCATTGGTTCAATGAAAAGTGTAGAACCGGTTGCAGACTGATCGTGGATCATACCGGAAACCTGGCTGCGGTACTCGGCTTTGACCGGGATGCAATAGCGGTCGCCACGCATCGTAATGATCGGATCCTGTAAATAAGTGCGGAGAGATCCATTTACCATATTGGAAAGAGTGGCGTGTACTTTGTCATTGATCTGGTTCATTGCACGGCGGACATGTTTTAATCCCGGACTGGCATCGACACTGATTTCATCCTCGTCGATAACGCAGCGGCGGATCTCATTTACCAGAATGGTTACCGGATTGAGCTGTTCAAAATAGCCGTCCAGACAATCTTCCATCTCATCGGCATTGTCATGTCTGCCATAAGCTCTTGCACGACCGGCAGTCTCTAATAATTTGCAGATGCGGAGAAGTTCTCCGCTTCCGAGCACTCCGCCGATCTCTAGTCGGCGGATGGAATCGTTGACCGGATTGCAGCCGCTAAAAGACGGGCGTCCCTTCTTCACGATCCTTGTAAAAGCGGCCGCAGTCTCATCCTGCGCGCTCCTGATGGCAGAAATGTCTGTCATCGGTTTCAGTCTTCTGCACAGTTCTTTTCCACTGAAAGAAGAGGCATGTTCTATTAATTGTTCGATAATTTTGTTATATTCCAGTTTTGCTAATGTTTTCTTATTCATAATTCTCACCTGGATATATTCTACCTTATTTGCAGGATAAAGAAAAGGATAAATATTGAACATTTGCAGGTGATACGCTATACTAGAAAAAGGATTGCGAAGGAGACGCGAGGACCTATGGATGAGCAAAAAAGACAGCAAGAAGAATCAGAAATGAACGAGACTCCGGAGTATTCTTTTTTACAGGAAGTCATCAAAGATGAAGTGGGTGGCACAGGAAAACGGAAGAAGAGAATCCTGCGTAAGATAGGCGTGGGAATTTTTATCGGACTGGTTGCCTGCTTTACTTTTAGTGTGTTCAAACCATGGGTAGAGAGCAGAATATCCGGCAATCCGGATGAAGTGACGATTCCAAGAGACACGAAGCAGACTGCAGAAAATGAAACAGACAGATCCGGGAAAGATGGAAACGGACAGAAGAAAGATAATTACAGCAAGTCTGTGAAGTCATTAAGTGATGTTGCGAAGAAAGGAAAGAGAAGTGTAGTATCGCTTCTTGTACTGACGGATGCAACGATTGGCAATAAAGAGTTTGTCAGTGAGAGTCAGTCGGTATCCGGTGTCCTGATCGCAGACAACGGGCAGGAACTTCTGATCCTGGGACCGACGATGGAAGTGGGAGAAACACAGCAGATCCAGGCAACATTCTGTGATGGAAAAAAGTATCGGGTTACAGAGAAGAAGAGCGATGCGAATCTAGAACTGACGATTTACGCAGTGAAGGAATCACAGCTGGAAGAAAAGACGGCAAAGAGTATCCGGCTTGCAGCGCTTGGCAGTTCCTATGAGGTGAAGAAGGGTGACACCACCGTGTTGCTTGGTATGCTTTTCGGGCAGGGCGATGCAGTGGGATATGGTGTGCTGAGATCCAGTACCGAGAAAGCAGAGTGGGCTGATGGTACATATCATATTCTGGGAGCAGAGCTTGCCGGATTTACCGGAGGCAGTGGTATTATGTTTAACCGGCAGGGAGAAGTGGTTGGAATTATCTGTGATGCGGCAGGCGAAGATGCGAAAGAAGAACTGATGCATGCATATGCGATTTCAGACATCAAAGATGTTATGCAGTTTCTGGCGAACGGAGAGAGCGTTCCGTACATCGGAATCCATGCAACGGATGTGTCCGAGAATATAGCGGAAGATCGCGGGATTCCAAGAGGAATCTATGTAGATAAAGTAGAAGCAGATTCTCCGGCGATGCGCGCCGGTATTCAGAGCGGGGATGTGCTGACTGCGATAGGAGGAACAGATATAGAGAATTTTGAACAGTATCATGAACTTTTGATGGAAGAAAAAGAAGGCACACATTTGTTGATCAAAGGTTACAGACGCGGTGCGAAAGATCAGTATGTTGCTGTGCATTTTAATGCTACAGTGGGAAATAAATAATAGAAAGAGGCTATAAAATATGAGATATATCAACACATTAGTAGAAGGCGAAACCATCCGGAATATTTATCTGTGCAAAGGAAAAAGAAGCGCAGAGACAAGAAACGGGAAGCCATATGACAATCTGATTCTGCAGGATAAGACAGGAACACTGGACGGAAAGGTCTGGGATCCGAATTCTAATGGAATCGCAGACTATGATGAGATGGATTTTATCGAAGTATTTGGCGATGTGATCAGTTATAATAACAATCTGCAGCTCAATATCCGTCAGATCCGTAAGGCGTATGAAGATGAGTATGTGGCAGCAGACTACATGCCGACAACCGAGAAAAGCACAGACAGTATGTTTGAAGAACTGATCGGATATGTGAAGAAGATCGATAATGACTATCTGCGGCAGGCGGTTGAGTATTATTTTGTAAATGATGAAGCATTTATCAAGACATTTGTCGGACATTCTGCAGCAAAGACCGTTCATCATGGATTTGCCGGAGGACTTCTGGAACATACATTAAGCGTTGTGAAAATGTGCGAATATATGGTGAGTGCATATCCGATTCTCAACAAAGATCTGCTGTATGCGGCAGCCATTTGTCACGATATCGGAAAGACAAAAGAATTGTCACCGTTCCCGACAAATGATTACACAGACGATGGACAGCTGCTTGGACATATCGTGATCGGTGTGGAGATGATCTCTGATGCAGTCAGAAGTATTCCGGGATTTCCGGAGCAGCTGGCAAGTGAATTAAAGCACTGTATCGTTGCGCATCATGGAGAATTAGAGTATGGTTCACCGAAGAAACCTGCGCTGGCAGAGGCACTGGCACTGAATTTTGCAGATGCAACCGATGCGAAGATGCAGACACTGACGGAACTTTTTAAAGACAAGAAGAACAATGACTGGCTAGGGTACAACCGGTTATTTGAATCCAATCTGAGAAAGACGATTGTGTAGGAAAATAAAATTACAAAGATGCAGCGATAAGATTCAATTTAAGTGGAGAAAGATATGCAAAAAAACGATGTTGTAACAGTTACAATTGAAGATATCGGCGTAAATGGAGAGGGCATAGGCAAAGTTGATGGCTATACCCTCTTTATTAAAGATGCCATGATCGGAGATGTGATCGAAGCGAAAGTCATGAAAGCGAAGAAGCACTATGGCTATGCGAGATTACAGAAGATCCTGACGTCGTCCGAGGCGAGAGTGAAGACACCGGTATGTCCGATGGCGAGAAAATGTGGTGGCTGCCAGATTCAGGAAATGAAATATTCGGCGCAGCTTGCATTTAAAGAGGGAAAAGTGTGCGGCAATCTGGAACGGATCGGTGGTGTGCCAGCGGAGCTTTTAGATGAGATCATGGAGCCGGTTGTTGGGATGGAACGCGGCGAAACCGCAGAAGTTGCGGCTGCTGCGGATACTGAAAAGGCAGGTGCAGCGGACTATCAGCCGTTTTGTTACAGGAATAAGGCACAGTTCCCAATCGGCACAGATAAAGAAGGACATGTGATTGCCGGATTTTATGCCGGAAGAACGCACAATATTATTTCAAATACAGACTGCATTCTTGGTGTTCCGGTAAATAAAGAGATTCTGGAGTGTATTCTTGCGTTTATGGAAGAATACAAGATTCTATCTTATAATGAAGAAAAGCATACCGGTCTTGTGCGCCATGTGCTGATTCGTTACGGCTTCACAACCGATGAGATCATGGTCTGTCTGATCTTAAATGGAGAAGAACTGCCGCACGCAGAAGTTCTTGTGGAGCGTCTGCGAAAAATTCCGGGAATGACAAGTATTACTGTTAATGTGAATCGTGCAAAGACGAATGTTATTATGGGAGATAAGATTAAACTTCTGTGGGGACAGACATTTATCACAGACTATATTGGGAATGTAAAGTATCAGATTTCACCACTGTCATTTTATCAGGTGAATCCGGTGCAGACAAAGAAATTATATGAGTTGGCGTTGGATTATGCAGACCTGACCGGTGAGGAAACGGTGTGGGATCTGTACTGCGGAATCGGAACAATTTCCCTGTTCCTTGCTCAGAAGGCAAAGCAGGTGTACGGTGTGGAGATCGTGCCGCAGGCGATTGATGATGCGAAAAATAATGCTAAGATTAACGGAATTAAAAATGCAGAATTTTATGTCGGAAAAGCCGAGGAAGTTCTGCCGGATTATTATAAAGAATATGCGAAGACGCACAATGGTGAGAAAGCACACGCAGATGTGATTGTTGTCGATCCGCCGCGCAAAGGCTGCGAGGAATCGCTGCTTCAGACGATTGTTGACATGCAGCCGGAGCGTGTTGTGTATGTCAGCTGCGACAGCGCAACACTCGCAAGGGATGTGAAGTTCCTGCGCGAGAAAGGCTACGAGCTTACGAAGGTGCGCGCGGTGGATCAGTTCCCTCATACGGTGCACGTTGAGACGGTTGTTCTTTTGTCCCAACAAAAACCAGATGACACGATAGAGATCGACTTAGACCTGGACGAGCTGGATGCCACCAGTGCCGAGTTGAAAGCAACCTATCAGGAAATCAAAGATTATGTGCTGAAAG
>OGYI01001105.1_pt1 | contig 28321 bp, 28 predicted proteins | sample 1576521 | NCBI WGS metagenome assembly OGYI01 (sample SAMEA3541484, study PRJEB24748) | human gut metagenome | biome: human gut; feature: human-associated habitat; material: faeces | place: China | collected 2012
CATCCGATTGGCTACGGGGGAATGGATTATGTTTTTGGGTGCTGATGACTATTTATTGGAAGGTGCTATGAATGTATATTGGAATTATCTAAAAAAGCAGACTTTGGATGGTATCGATATAATAACGGCGCAAAGTAAATTAATTGATGCTAAAGGGAAATATAAGAGAGTATTCGGGAATCCATATAATATAAAAGAATTTCGATGTTGTATGAAAATTTCTCATGGTTCGACATTACATAATAGAAAGTTATTTGATGAATTGGGGAATTTTGATATCTCATTTAAAATTTGTGCAGATTACGAATTTTTGCTTCGTAAGAAATTGAATGCTAGGTATATTGAAACACCTACTATAGCCATGCAAGGGGGAGGAGTTAGTAATACAATCAGAGGGCTTTGGGAGAGTTTTAAAGTTAAGCGTTATTGTAAGTCAATTCCTCTTTTGTTGAATGTATATTATTTGACAAAAGGTGTCATTGGATATTACATGCGGAAAATTAAGATAATTAATTAAGATATATTAGTGATGAGAAATAAAATAATAGGATACGTTTCTGCTGAAGACCCTTTCCGAGACAAAAAGGCATGGAGTGGTACGAAATATAAAATAAGGGAAGCTCTCCAAAATGCTGGTTATGAAGTGGTATGGATTTCTTGTAAACCAAGTAAAATATGTTTTATATTTTTGAAAATATTACTTAAAATGCTTTTTGGGAAAAAAGCCATAGTAGAACATAATCGGTATTATTTTAAGCTTTGCGCCAAACATATAAATATGAATAAAGTACGATTGTGCGACTATATTTTCTTTCCTGGTGGGGCGCAAATTAGTGCTTTTGTTAATTTTGAGAAACCGATAATTTATTATACAGATGCAACCTTTCATATTATGATAGATTATTATTGGCATGGTTTGTCCTCATGGTTGATTACTCAAGGGGAACACTATGAAAAAGAAGCGATTAAGAATGCGTTTATTAATATTCGTTCTTCTCAATGGGCAGCAGCTTCTGTTATCAACGATTACGATGGGTGTCTCCAGAGAAATTATGTTCTTGAGTTTGGAGCAAACTTTGATGACAAGGATCTTTTGCATGCTACTCCTTATAAAAGTGGAGCTTTGAATATCTTATTTTCAGGTGTAGACTGGATTCGTAAAGGAGGGGAAGTTGCTGTTAAAACGGTGCAACTTTTAAATAAGCGTGGGATTAACTCTTGTCTGTTCATTGTAGGGCTTTCCGAAATACCTCTAAAATATGCGAATCTTCCATTTGTTCGAATAATGGGATTTCTGGATAAGAATAATCCGGAGCATTACCGAAAGTATGTAGATATAGTGAAGAACTCTCATTTACTTTTATTACCAACTAATGCGGAATGTTCTGCTATTGTTTTTAGTGAGTCCTCTGCATTCGGTTTGCCTATTTTTACTTATGATACGGGAGGGACAGGGAATTATGTAATAGATGGTGTAAATGGTTATAAACTTCCTCTAGCAGCACGCGAACAGGAGTTTGCGGATGCTATTGAAAAGAGCTTGGAATCAAATGAATTTCTTCAATTACATAAGGGAGGAATAACGCTTTTTAATGAAAGACTAAATTGGAGCACTTGGTCAAAGAGATTCAGGAAAATAATGGAAGAAAACAATCTTTAATCCAGAATTATTTACGAATGCATTTAGCCTTGTGTTTAATATGAAAATGCGTCTTTCTATCACATTGAAATTATCGCTTGTTTGGTTTGTGTTGGCAGGAATGGTTCTAGGTCGATATACTGAACCCGCATTTCTAATAATAGCAACTTTATTTATAATGCTCCAACTTAATAAAGTATATGTAAGTACTTCTTGTTTGTTTGTAGGCACTCTTTTTTTCTTTCATTCATTTGCGAAACGAGCAGGTTCATTGCCTCATATGCTATTTTGTCTATCTGCTGTTCAATCGTTGTGATTGGTACGATTGCTTCCGAGGCAATTGGTGAATCATCAAATCCTACAATACGATATTCATCGGGGAGACAACCGTATTCGCGTATGAGGAGGTTTAGGAGAATGTTGGCATGAGTATCATTTGCCATAAAGATTCCTTTTTTCATATTGGGATATTTTTCTTTGATAATTGAAAAAATATCGCTAATGCGTTGTTGTGTTTCTTTATAGCTGTTTCCAAGACCTGTAAGAATGAGTTCGTGTTTGATATGTGCTGTTCACATATGTCAGAAAATCCTTTAATTCGCCCATAGGAAGGTACCGAAGATGGGACATCTGAATTAACATGAATCAGGACATCGCAGTTATTTTTGAAAAATTTGTATATTTTGCAATATCATCAAAGGTTACTTTCTTTTTTTACCTTCCATAACAAATACCTTCCTAATGTGTAATTACAGTAATTCTTATAATGCTACACTAAGGATAACAGAAAATAAGAAGAAATTCAATTTTATAATAACCGGTTACTTTACCGGTTACGCAACTTGAAAAACAGTATTATATAATTTGTCGAAAAGGGGAATAGGAATGAGAAGACGAATAATGGCTGTTCTAACAGTGGGATTACTAGTATTAAGTATGACCGGGTGTAAGAGCAGTGTACCAACCAATAGAGGCTGACGGAATCAGTTTTATTTGTGATGGTAAGGCAGTTGTTAATATTCAGAAATACGAAATTGTAGTTGATTAGGGAGGTGACAGTATGAAAACGTTTGATGTTGTGGCACTAGGAGAGTTATTAGTGGATTTTACGGAAAATGGAATCAGTGTACGGGGGAATCCAGTATTGCAGGCAAATCCCGGTGGAGCCCCTTGTAATGTGCTGTCAATGTTACAAAACCTTGGGAAAAAGACTGCATTTATTGGAAAAGAAGGAATAGATATGGCGCAGAACAGAGTTCGGAGCGTGGATGTGGCAGATAAATTGCTTAAAAACAAAAGAAAACACTTATTCGACAACGTGATTCATGGTATAATAGAGTCAGTCGAAAACATAAATTATCGTAGAGCCATTGAGCAAGAAGCCCCCACTTCAAAATCTATGATTTAAGTGTGGGATATGTCACTGGTGCTGATGATACGAAGGAGACCTGGTGCAGTTTTGATGTGAGCTTATAACAATCGCAGATAAAGGAGATTTTTGAAGTGGATATGATTTTAACTAAAATCACACATAGCATAGATTCTAATAAAAGGGATTCTTACATATATGCAGTTACCCTGATGGGATTGTTTACGTTCTTGTTTTTAGGGGTGGAGTATTTTTTTGTGAATGTACTTTCGCATATCGTATCGGAAGATCAAACAGTACTGGCACAAAATTATGCGCTAGGTGTCAGTGCAGCTGGGTTTGTACTCTACGCATTGTTTGATCACTTTTGCAAAGACCGGTTGAAAGAAGCCTGTTTTATTTTTATTGCTCTTTTGTCTGTTTTATGTATGGCTTTCATTTATATGGGAACGACTTATACGGCTGTTTTTTTTGCTGGACTTGTTCTGTTTTTACTTCTTGGGCTAACTGGCAGTGCTGCTTTTTATACTTCTATGTGTAGAATGAAAACAGAGCAGTACTTAGCGAGAACAGTGGGAATTTCTTATGCGCTTGGCATTCTGCTTCAGTTTGTGAACAACAACCTGATTCGTTCAGAGCTTGCAGAGATGATTGTTTTATCTGTGTTTCTGCTGATTCTTATTGCCTTGCTGCTTAAATGGGATTACTGCAAAGAGGACAAAGTTCAGACCAATCTCTCTTTAAGTGATGAAGAGGGTAACGATGTCAACGGAAAGATTGTCGGTATCCTTTTGATTCTGCTTGTGTTGTTGATGACCTGTATTTTCAGCACTCTTGATAATGCAGTAACACTTGTACATTCCAGTGGAGAAATGGATATTGGTCAATGGCCGAGAATTCTTCTGGCATTCAGCGGATTGGTGGCGGGGTTTGTGTTTGACCTTAAAAACCGAAAATACATGGGAATCATTATGTATTGCGTGATGGTATTGTCCACGATATGTATTGCTGTACTGAGATTTTCCGGCTCGTTTTTGGTAGGACTTATTGTTTTCTATTTGTCAACAGGATTTTTCGCTGTGTTTTTTACCTGCGGTTTTATGGAAATTTCCCGATATATGAAGGTTCCAAAGTTATGGGCAGGAATGGGAAGGGCAGTCAACAACATGACTGCCGCCGTCATTGCTAATCCTGTTTTGCTGCTGTTGTCATCGGATTGTGACCTTGCCACGATTGTTCTGATTCTTGTTTTGTTTGTGGCAGTCAGTATCGTGGCAGTTATGTATACTTTCCAAAAGAAAATCTTTTTAGAAGAACTCATCGCAACGGTGACTGAGGAAATTAATGATGAGGAGAAGTTGAGGAATTTTTCAGAGTTATTCTCTTTTACAGAAAGAGAGAGTGAGGTGTTTGACCGCCTCGTCAATACGGAAGATAATAATCAGGAGATAGCAGAAAGCCTGTTTGTTTCCAGAAGAACGTTAGAACGACATATATCTGCGATTTATGAAAAAACAGGAGTGAAGTCTCGTATTGGGCTTCTGAATCTTTATAATAAATAATTTTGATCTGAATATTTGTTAAGCTGTTTTGTATAGCCCTTCAGGCGTTAGACAAGAAAATCTAACATCTGAAGGGTATTTTTTTACAAATTTTGTAATGGCGGAACTCCGCCATCTAAATTTTAGTGATTTGACGGAGTTCCCTTATATACTTTTTATGTTCCATTTCCTATAATTTTACTAAGGTTTATACAAAATATATTTTCTATATCAATAGGAAAAGGAGGGAGTTGTGAATGCAAAACTATAAAATATGGATGAAAAAAGCTGGCTCTCTTTTTTTATGCTGCATATTGTCTGGTGTGGGATGCATTTTATGCAATAATGCAAAGTCTTCTATCCAAACAAAACAGACGGAAAATACACAATCCGGTTTTTCTTGCGGGAGTGGGGAACTGACTGATATAGCCAATTATATTGGTTCTCCCGTAAAGCTTCGATATATACAGGATGGAGAAACGCATAATGAGTGTGAAATCACAGATAAACAAACAATTGACTCGTGCATGAACGCTTTACAGACACTTCAGATAGGTAAAGAAACAGAAGTTCGCACAATGGATGCAGGAGAAACATTTCTTTTTGAATTTAAAGATGGAAGTGTCTTTGTGTTGTCTTTTGAGTCAGGTAATCTGCTGAAGAATGGTGTATGTTATGAGACAAAGGGTTATACAATGTTGCAGCAACTGATTAAGAATTATTATGAGAAAAATGTATCACTGCGGTTGCGGATCAGATATCACGAAATCAAGTATAAAAAGATTCCGAGAGTACATGGATTAAATTAAGGAGGTTTTTATGAAAAAGTTTGTAAAAAAATATTTATCAGGTGTAATGGTATTGTTTCTGTCGTTCTGTATTGCCGCCTGTGGAAGTACAGCCGGAAAAAAATCTGTAAGTACATTTAAAACACAGGAATTATTTTCCAAGTACAGTAAAGATAAAGGGATACACATGGGAATCTCCATGAAGAATAACGGTACAGATATTTCGGTAGACATATATCAGCTAGGAGAAAAAATGTATCTTGATGCTACAAGTGGTGAGGATCGTTTTTTATATATTGTGAAAGATGATATATTAACGGTTCTTGACCCGGTAAATAAGATATATGAGCAGAGAGAAATCACAGATGATGTTGAAAAACAGTTAAAAACGGTGACATCGGGTATGGATAACATATTAGAGATCGGCCAGATGGACATTAAGTATGAAAAGGGAACCGTAAAGCTTGATGGTATGGAATACGATACAGAGGAAGTGGTAAATGGTGATAGTACTATAAAATTTGTATACAATGATGAAGGTAAACTTGTATATGTCATAAGAATGGATGGAACGACAGAAACAGATATCAAGATTACTGCTTTTGATGGGGATGTGAAAGAATCACAGTTTGACATCCCAGATGGATATACCTCAACATCGGAAGCAGATACTTCAATTAGCAGCACTTCCACAGAGAAAAATAATTCGAGCAGTGATACTTCTACAGAGAAAAACAATTCGATTAGTGGCAATTCAACAGGGATTACGGATAAAGAAATTATCAATGAGGAAGGCGGATATTCTTTTAAAACAGCAGATTATAACATTATAAGTAAAAATGGCGAAGTAACAACCGTTTATACAAACAGCAAGGAGCAGGTTCCATATTTCAATGTAGTTACTTTGAAAAAAGAGAGTGGCGATACGATAGATGAGCATCTTGACCGTTTAAGTGAAGTGGTGATGGACAAATATAAAAATAGAATTGCCTCTCCTCCGGTTAAAGTATCTGCTCAATTGACAGGACGGACGGCATATGGCATTGAGTATTCTTATTCGACGGAAGATGGAAAAAATACGATAAAAGTATCTCATTATGTTGATGATCTGGGGGATGCCTGGGCAAGCTGGGCTGCGGTGTATTACCCGGGAGATGCAGTGACTTTGTCAGAGTTGCAAGAAGCGATGGATAGCCTGATTATTCAGGAAAAGTAGATTTATGGCTTTTGATTGGGAACATAATTTAGGACATCACAAAACTTATATAGGAGACCAGACTTTGTATGCATATTTTGAAGATGGTTTTACCGTTACATTTAATTCAAATGGTGGACGGCTAAAGGCGGAAGATCCGGATGTTCGTGAGATTGATACAACTGATTATGAAGACAATCTGTTTTTCGATATTGGGGAATGTATTCCAGTACGTGAAGGTTATAAATTTGAAGGCTGGTGTACTTCTCCATCTGCCGATGCGAATAGTTTAATTCAGGATACTGAAAATTCTAAATGGATTGAGGACTGGTTCAAAGAAAGAATGTATGATACAGATATCAATAAATATGATATTCAGCTTTATGCAAAATGGAAGAAAGAGTAAAACGATTTCAAAACTTAAAGCAAAGAAAAAGTATTATATAAGAATTCGAACGTATAAAAAGTTAAAAGGAAATGGAAAGTCTTATAATATATATTCTTCATGGAGTAAAATAAAGACTGGAAAGGTAAAATGATTTCTAAGTAATAAATCATTCCCAATAATAAGATTTTCATGGACTTTTTAACAGGGAAAGGGTATAATGTTAATAAAGAATAAAAACCGTAGCAAATCAGCCGAAAGTCTGAGACGCAAAGCTAAAGGGCCTGTAAAATGGCAGCCAGTTGCAACGTTTTTGAGCATTGTCTGGATAGACAGTGCTTTTTTTCAGTTAGATAAACAGGTAATGATAAAAAAGGTAATAAAGAAGTAAGAGAAGGAGAGTGCTGCATTATGAATGAAATGCATAATAAGAATGAAGGTTTTACTCTGGTAGAACTTATAATTGTAGTTGCAATTATGGGTGTTCTTATTGTGTTATTAGCACCTGTTTATGCCAGACATGTGGAAAAGAGCCGCGAGACGGTTGATATTGCGAATGTCCGTTCAGCATATGCAGAAATTATGGCAGAAGTGATGGATGAAGATGCATCGAATATAGTTAAGGTCGTAAAATTAAAACAAAAGAGAGATGACTGGCAGGCATTTGATCCTGTTGTAATTGCAGGAAAAACACATTACAAAAGCGAGAAAGATACTGATAACTGGAAGGGAATTCCTGTTGCAAATGGGGAATGTGAGGTGTCTTACAATGAAGCAACGGGGATTCTTTTTGACTGGAAAGGCACAGGCAAAGATTCATCTGACACAACGATAGACTTTAACGAAGATCTGCATGGAATACTTAACAGAACAGGAATATTAGAGAATTTAATAAGTCAGTTGAATAATCGCTTTGAGATAGATTCCAAATGTCCTGATTCAGACATGGTTAATAAAGTAAAGGAAGAGATTAAAAAACAAGATAACAGTCTGCTGGAATATGGTACATGGGCTTATCTTGGGAGTCCATCGAATCCTTCAGGCAGATATTTGTTTTGGACATCTGTTGATACGAATCGCGTTGGGGCAGGAACGAAAATACCAGTAATTGTCAGCAAAGCAAATGGTGGTTTTTATATATCGGAAACGACAACAGCTTATAGAAATAAAAATAAAGAGAAGTATGTTGCAATCGCAGATCATATTCATAATGATTTTGGTTTTCAAACATATACAAAAGGTGAAAAATATGACACGTTAAAGAAAGCTTATGAAGCATATTCTAAGCTTCTTAAAGAGGGAAAATACTCAGAGTATAAATATACTCTGCCCAAATAAAAGGGAGAAAAGTGGAAGAAGGTATGAATAGTCAGGTGTTTTTTTCTTTGCCGTTGTTATGGATCTGTCTTGGTAGGGAGACGGATAGACCGCTGATGTAAAAAACATAGGGAAAGGAGACAGCTAATATACATGGGAATGAAACAAAAGATCATGATCGTTGATGATGCAGAAATAAATCGTCAGATTCTGATGGCGATTCTTGGGGATAAATATGAATATGTGCAGGCAGAAAATGGCTGTCAGGCAGTCCATATGCTGCAACATGATCTTACGATAGATTTGATACTTTTAGATATTAATATGCCGGAAATGAATGGTTTTCAGATGTTAGAGCGAATGAATAAGTTTCACTGGATTGATGAGATTCCGGTAATCATGATATCTTCGGAAGAAAAAAGAGATATTATTGAGCGGGCATATATTTTGGGAGCAGAAGATTATATACGAAGACCGTTTGATGCTTTTATCGTACGCAGGCGTGTGCAGAATATACTGAATTTATATGCGAATCAGAAAAGATTAAAGCAGATGGTCTCTGATCAGATTTACGAAAAAGAAGAGAATAACAATCTGATGATTGGTATTTTAAGCCATGTAGTGGAATTTAGAAACAGTGAAAGCGGAGAACATATCATTCATATTCGCATGATAACAGAACTTTTACTGCGTTGTCTGGTTCAGAAAACAGATCAATATCATTTGTCTGAGTCGGATATTGCTATCATTACAACGGCATCTGCCCTTCATGATATCGGAAAGATCAGTATTCCGGAAAGTATTTTAAATAAGCCGGGAAAGCTGACACAAGAAGAATTTGAAATCATGAAGACACATACGACAATTGGTGCGGATATTATCAGGCAGATGTTTACGAAATCAGAAAAACCGCTGCTTCGCAGTGCATGGGAAATCTGCCGCTGGCATCATGAACGGTGGGACGGACATGGTTATCCGGATGGGCTTCTTGGAGAAAAGATTCCGATTTCAGCGCAGGTAGTTGCTCTGGCAGATGTATACGATGCGCTGACCAGTAAGCGGTGTTATAAGAATGCTTATGACCATGAAACGGCGATGAATATGATTATGTCTGGTGAATGTGGGGCTTTTAATCCGCTTCTCTTAAAATGCCTGTATGAAATATCTCCCAAACTTCGTATGGTAGTGGAGGGAGATATGGGAGAAGAGACATATCGGCAGGAGACAGATCGTCTGGCAGCAGATGTGATGAAGAAAAAGAGTATGCCATATAGCGACCGAGCACAGCGTATGCTCGAATCTATGCAGGAACGGCTGGAGTTTTTTTCTTCTTTAAATGGAGGGATTCAGTTTGAATATGATCATGTTTCCAGACTGGCAAATATAGTAAACTGGAATGAACCGCCACAATATCGTTATTCTGTCATGAATATTGCAAATCAGAATTGTTTCAAATATTTGAGTCAGAAAGATTTTCATCGCTTGAAAGATGCTTTAGATGCAACAACACCGGAAAATCGGGAATTTTCTATAAGTATCATGTTACCGCAGGGGAATGACTATGAGTGGTGCGATCTTCGAATTCATTCACTTTGGTCAGAATCGTCACCAGATCATTATATCGGAGCGGTGGGACAGGTAATTAAACCACAGCATGTTACATCGGAACTTCCTCTTCTAGATGGCCTTTCAGAAGGAGAGAACGCAGATGGAAAGGATATAAGAGCAGCATTTGAACATCTTAAGCAGATTTTTGATATTGTTCGACTGGTAGATCCGACTCATAATGTAGTCATGGAAGTAGATGATAAAGGAATATTGAGGCAGACGGATCAGCACTGTGCCGGTTTCTGGGAGAACGGAGAAAATTGTGCCAACTGTATTTCAGCGCGTGCCCTGTCACAGAAGACGATGCTGAATAAGTTAGAATTTACTAGAAGAGATATGTATTATGTCGTTGCAAAATATCTTTGCATCAACGGGACACCATGTGTGCTGGAGATGCTCTCTAAGATGAATGAAGGGCGTTGGATCGATGCGAATGGAACTAGATTTTTATTGGATAAAAGTCGTGGGGAGAATAGAGAACTTTTTTCTGATGCATTGACTGGTGCATACTCCAGACGATATTTTGAGACATATCTTACTCATATGGAAGGTATGGAGTGTGTAGAAATTATAGATGTGGATCATTTCAAACAGGTGAATGACACATACGGACACCTGGCAGGCGATGTAGTGCTTAAGGATATTACTGCTGCTATTCAGTCATGCATCCGAAGCACCGATATTCTGATTCGTTATGGTGGAGATGAATTTTTATTGCTTTTTCCCAAGATGTCTGAAAAAAATATGCTGGAAAAGAACAAAAAAATTAAAAAAGCAGTTGAGAATATTGTGTTTACCGAATATCCGGATTTACATGTAACCGTCAGTATTGGTGGTGTCTGCGGTGTGCATCCAATCATGGAAGCAATCCATCAGGCAGATAAGCTGATGTATGAAAATAAGAGGATGTTATAGGGAAAGATAAGTAGATATTAAATTTCAGCCTGGGGCGGGATTTATGGAAGTATATTAGTTGGCTTTACAATTTTATATATGCTCGCAATTTTAATATGGGAGAGAAAAGATAATTTTAAATTTTATAATGACACCTATGGTCATAGTAATGGAGACCTTTGTCTGAAATACTTTGCACAGACAATGCAGGAGTGTTTTCCGAAAGACAGTATACTTGGCAGGTATGGCGGAGATGAATTTGTTGCATATCTGAAAAATGTCAAACCAGAAACTGTTTATGCCTGTATGGAAAGCTTTCAGAAGAAGATTTCTCATTTTACCCTTTCGACAGGTGAGGTAGTAGAATTGTCTGCCAGCGCAGGAGGAGTAATTTTCCCTGAACAGGGAGAAGATTTTGTATCGTTATGTAAAAATGCAGATGCTGTCCTCTACGATATAAAACAGAATGGAAAAGCTGCATTTAAGATGAAATAAGATAAAAAGTCTGATTGAGCAGAAATTTTTATATCTGCTCGATCGGACTTTTTACATAATGAATCAAAGTTATAAAAGCAATTCTTTTACCATTTCTCCGGTAAAAACGACCTGTTTTAAATGATCCACTTCAATCTGATATAATGCATTCGCTACGATATGCTCCGCAGCCTGTTCTAAGTCACGAATACCTGTAGTATTGGAAAAGATGTCAATTACGGTGTCTAATGCCTCATCCGTCATGATACATTCCCCTTCATGTAAGCCGATTCGTTTGAGAACTTTAGGAAGAGCAAATTTAGAGAAGATTGCCTTCTTTTCTTCTGGTGTATAATCCGGAATATCAATGACAGCAAAGCGGGACATTAAAGGACTGCTGATCTGACTCTTATCATTGGCAGTTGCGATCGGATAAACTCCAACAGTAGGAATCATACATTCCATGTAGTTGTCAGTAAAGCCAAGGTTATCTAATAAAGTAAGAAGAACATCAGCAGGATTACCAGTTCCCTTACCGGAGTTTGCCTTATCAAGCTCGTTAATAATGAAAACGAGATTAGATTCTCCAGCCATTGAAAAAGCATCCATGATAATTCCAGGCTTTGCATTCGCATAAATACGGGAACTTCCGGTTAACTGTTCGGGATCATTAATGGAACTCATATCCAAAGTTGTCCATGGGAGCTTTAAAATACGAGCAACAGCGTAAGCAATCTGAGACTTTCCGGTACCGGCAGGTCCTACAAGTAAAAGACCATAAGCAGGAAGAGTATGTGTACGGTTAATCTGGATAATTGTTTCAATAATTCTCTGCTTTACACGTTCCATTCCATAGAGTTCTTCGTCAAGAATCCGTCGTGCTTCCTCAGGATCGATAGATTTAAAATAATCACTTTTCCATTGGATGTTCATCATAATAGATAAAGCACGCTGGGCATGGCGTCGTTCCTCTGGAGAAACTTCGCGTGAACGGGCAACAGCAAGGTTTCTTCTGGCCCACAGGCGGATATTGTCAGGAAGCGTCCTTCCGGCGCAAGTCATAAAGTCTGTAATGCTCTGAAGACTGGTAAGCTTCATCTCATCACTGTCTTCTTCCTCTGTAGTTATCTCAGAAGTTTCCTCCACAGGAGCGCTGCTTGCAAAAAGACGCTCGATCATAAACTGTAAAAAGCCATCTTCTGCAGATAATTTCGTTCTTCCTCCAAAAGAAATTTCCTGAATTTTATAGACTGCATATCCTTGTGCAGTATTTTTACCGGAAAGCTGGATGTGAATATGGTGTTCGCCAAGCCATTTTAAAAGACTGACAAAACGAGCATCTACTTTTAAGATATCTGCACTGATCGTACCATCTTCTTCTTCAAACTCAAATGTAGTCTGTTTATTTGGATTTGCAAAAATACCAAATGAATGATGTTTCCATTCTCTCTTTGTATTGTCAATTATAAGAATCGGATTTTCCGGTGAAGCATGATCATTATCTGAATAGACCATGGTGTATGTACAGCGTACAGGCTCTTTTTTTGCCTGCATATTACTAAAATCAAATACTGGCATGATGGTTTTAAAGTCCCTCCTTGGATTTCAATATATGATGTTAGGGGCAAAAGGTATTTTGCCCCTAACTTGATGTCACGAATTACGTTTTGACCTTTTGCCCCTGACATCAATATATAAGATTATAACATCTTAGCTCTTAACTCTTCCGGAGTCATCTGAGATAACATTGCCGGTGCGATATCAAATACACTTCTGGCACCAGATTCACCTTTCACAGAAAGTCTATGAGCAGCACGTGCATAAGCAACAAGTACACTTCCTGTAAACTCTGGGTTTGAATCAAGTTTTAAAGAGTATTCGATAACATGTTTATTACCTTCACATCCTGTTTCACCAGTACGGATAACGAAACCACCATGTGGCATCTTACTATGATGTGCCTTTAATTCCTCCTCGGTAATAAATGTTACAGTTGTATCGTAGTCAGAGAAGTAATTAGGCATTGTTTTAATTGCTGTTTCAATAGCTGCTTTATCAGCACCTTCTTCCGGAACAACATAGCACTCTCTTAAATGCTTCTGTCTTGTCGTAAGTTCTGGTTCATTTCCATTTCTTACCTGCTCTACAGCATCTTCGATAGGAACTGTGTACTGGATTGCATTTTTAACCCCTTCAATACGGCGGATCGCATCAGAATGTCCCTGACTTACACCCTTGCCCCAGAAAGTATAAGTACTTCCCTGTACAAGAATGGACTCGGCATACAAACGATTTAAAGAAAACATTCCAGGATCCCAGCCGACAGAAATAATACTGATTTTATTTCCTTTTTTTGAAGCATTATCCATAGCAGCAAAATATTCAGGAATCTTTGCGTGGGTATCAAAACTGTCAATCGTATTAAAAGAAGCAGCAACTTCCGGACCAATAACAGGAAGATCTGTTGCAGAACCACCACAAAGAATCATTACGTCAATCTCATCTTTCATAGATGCCATCTCATCAAAATGCTTCACAGCAGCACTCTCTGTCTGAATAGATACAGTAGCAGGATCTCTTCTTGTAAATACCGCTGCCAATTCCATATCATCATTACGCTTAATTGACTGCTCCACACCACGACCAATATTACCATAACCTACAATACCAATCTTGATTTTGTTCATTATTCTACCTCACTTATTATTTTATATACTTTTATATGCTTTCATAATCTCCCTTTGAGATGTAAGCTTATGATACATTGCAAAACTGCATAGCGAAAAAATGCAGAGTCTGCTGTTTGATTATAACATACAGAAGTAAAAAAATGGAGAAAAAAGTTTTGATTAATAAAAAATTCAAGAATGTCCCGGAATTTTTCATAGCACTTGCCGTCATCTAAAAACACACCGTCTTTTTTATCAGGAATATGTTATAATAACAACAGGAACAAAAAGATTCTAAAAATACCGAGGTATTCCTAATTCAAGTCGAGCAGCCGCAAGACTTAAAAAATATTGGAGAATTTTGTATGATTACAAGAAAAGAAGCAATTGAATATGGTCTATCCTTTCCCAATACATATGTAGATGCTCCGTTTCGCGATCCAAACTGGCAGCTCATCAGAGTAAAAGAAAGCAAAAAAGTGTTTTTATGGATATATGAAAAAGATGGATTTGTTCAGTTAAATGTAAAAGTAGAACCAGAATGGAGAGATTTCTGGAGAGAAGTATACCCATCGGTCATTCCGGGATATCATCAAAATAAAAAGCACTGGAATACAATAATACTTGATGGAACAATACCTGTAAAAGAAATTAAACGAATGATTACAGAAAGTTATGACCTGATAACAGACAGTCCAACAAAACGAATTTATGAAGCAGTCAAACGTATTCCAAAAGGTCATGTAGCAACTTATGGGCAGGTAGCGGCTATGGCAGGCAATCCAAAGATGTCACGTGCAGTTGGAAATGCTCTTCATAAAAATCCTGATCCGGAAACAATCCCCTGTTTTCGAGTGGTAAACTCCAAAGGAGAACTTGCAGAGGCTTTTGTATTTGGAGGGGAAGGAGAGCAGGCAAAACGTTTGGAAGAAGATGGTGTGGAAGTAAAAAATGGAAAAGTTGATTTAAAACACTATGGAATATCTTTAACTACTAATTTGAAGGACTAAAGAAACGAAAAGCAGAAATTTAATAGAAAAGAAAATGTGAAGGTAGTCGCTTCGTAGAAAATGTCTGTTCGGCATTTTTACTTACTCCGACATCACATTTTCTTTTCTATTAAATTTTTGCTTTTCTGTTCTTTGGCTCCAGATGGAAATTAGTATTTAAAGCTTGGAGGGGAATAAGGGGATTGCCCAGAAGATTATGAGAGTTAACTAGAGAAAAAATTCTCCAGAAAGTAGAAGGAGGTAATTCAAGAATGCCCCGGCATTCTTGCTGCGAGTAAGAAAGTATCTTCTTCTGGAGATATTCATTCTAACGAAATTCATAGACTTTTGGAGAAACCCCATGTTTTCCTCAAACAAAAATACTAATTCTCACCAACTGTGAGTTTTGTATAGTCAGAAAAAAGAAATAATACCCTATCCCAGATGCGGCTTCGGAGCGTGTTTAAGATGCGAACGAGCATCTTAAATACAGCGACTACAGAGCAGATGGGATGTATTATTTTTTTCTTTTTTCGTCTACATTAAATCTACAAATCAGGATTGTTCTGACTTTGGTAATACCAGATTTAAAAATACTGCAGTGATTGTTGCTAATACTACCGGGGACTTTCCAAAGATTGTTGTTACCCATTCCGGGAAGGTTGCCAGTGCTGCATTAGCCTGTGTCACACCCATTCCAAGGGCAATGGATAAACCAACTACCGTTGTATTTCTAAAATCCATCGGTGCTGTTGTAATGAGCTTAATTCCTGTCATTGCAATTGATGCAAATACAGAAACAGTTGCTCCACCAAGTACACAGTATGGGATTGTTGTCAGTACTGAAGAAAACTTCGGAATTAATCCTGCGATAAGGATAATAATTGCAGAAGTTTCAAATACTCTTTTTGCAACAACTTTTGTGGAACCTACGATACCTACATTCTGACTGTATGTAGCTGTTGGAAGGCCACCAAATACTGCACAGAAAATATTGCTTAAACCATAGCCTACGATACCACCGCTTAATTCTTCATCTGTAGGCATACGGTCAAGCCCTCCTGTCGTTGTCGCAGAAAAGTCTCCAATTGCCTGAATAGAGTTTATTGCAAATAATACTCCAATTGCTACACAAGAAGAAGGTTCAAACGTAACACCAAAATGCATTGGTTTTGGTAACGCAAACCAGGATGCATTTACTACGGCAGAAAAATCAACCATTCCAAAGAATAATGAAATGATATATCCTGCAATGATTCCAATTAATATGGATGCCAGTTTCCAGATTCCTTTTCCATAATGATTGAGTACCGTTACGATACAGAGTGTAATAATTGCTACAAGCCAGTTCTGCCAGGAGCCGTAGCTTTCATTACTTGCTCCACCTGCCATGTAATTAATTGCTGTCGGATATAAAGAAAGTCCAATAGCAAATACAACCGTACCAGTAATTAATGGTGGAAAAAACTTACGAATCTGTTTGATAAAAATACCAACGATAACCGCTACAATACCTCCGACGATCTGCGCTCCTAAAATGGTTGCAATATCAAAGGTTCCTGCAATTGCCTGCATTGTTGGCACATAGGCAAAACTGATACCCATAATAACCGGAAGCCCGGAACCAATCGAGACTTTACCTGTTCTAAGCAGTGGGACTACCTGAATAAGTGTTGTGATTGCTGACATCGTCAGGGCTGCCTGAATTAAGATAACCGAATCCTGTTCGGATAATCCAGCTACACCAGCTACAATAATTGCCGGTGTAACACATCCTACAATCATGGCCACCACATGTTGCAGGGCAAGCGGAAGGGTTTCACCAACTGATGTCTTTCCATCCACTTTGAATAGTTCTTCTGACATATTGTTCGTCATTCTACTCATATTACCTCCTAATGGTTTTCTATTATCTTGCTGTTTACTATATTATTTACAGATTGTTTTATACCTTTGCCTACAAACATAGACATATAAGATAGGTTAGTAAAATTGCCTTCTTTATTAAAAATTATAAAAATTATGCTCTGATTATGCAATTTATCTGCTGTATACATGCATAAATAATAGAAAAATTAATATTTTACCGCATTTATCTTAACATTTTCTGTCGAAAAATGCAATTCTTAATCCTTAGGAGTATATAGAGTTTTAAAAGTAATAGTATTTACATGATTTCTTCCACAGTCTTGCATCGCATAAAACCACTCATGATACATGCTCCCGCTGCCCCTGTCTTTCTGACAGACTCCATGTTCTGTGAAGAGATTCCTCCAATTGCATATACCGGAATTCTAACCGCTTTGCAGATTTCTTCTAAAAAAGAAAGTCCTCTTCCCGGTAATCCTTTTTTACAGTCAGTGAGGAAAATGTGTCCGGCAGTAATATAGGTACATCCTAAATCCTGTGCTTCTTTTGCTTCTTCTAAAGAATGACAAGAAGCTCCAATTATTTGAAAATGTGATTTTTCTTGCGGAGTCATTTTTTGAAGTAAGGGTAATGGCATATGCACTGCCACTGCCCCAAGTGCAATTGCTACATTAGAAAAACTATGGAGAATACACTGTGTTCCATGCTTCTGACAAATTTGCATTACCTGTCTGGCTAATTGCTCATATTCTTTCTCAGAAAGATCTTTCTCTCTTAATACAATAGCTTTTGGATGCGCACTGGCAATCATTTCTATCTGGTCTAAAAAGTTATTGCTACAAAGTTTCCTGTTTGTGATACATATAAGATCAGACATAAAGGTAATCGTTTAAGACCGGCTGCAGACCTTCTTCAGAAATATCTTCGTACATTTTTTTAAAGCTTCGTTCATCATTGATCTCAAACTGTTCATCGCCCTGCTCGCCGTCCTCCTCCTTTCCGGTATATTTACTTTCGTGGTCACCGATTCCTGTAGAAACCCCGGCGGATACTTTTGTTGCCGCAATCTTTACAATACCATTTCGGAATGTTTCACTTTCTCTGGAAGAGACCGTAATTCCAACAAATGGAAGGAAAATACGATAAGCACATAAAACCTGGCAAAGTTGTTTTTCTCCTACATCTAAAGGATTGATCTTGTCATTATTGATAATTGGACGAAGTCTTGGACAAGAAAGGGAAAGTTCTGCCTGTGGATACTTTCTCTGTAGATAATAAACATGCAGAGCACTTGCCAGAGCATCTTTTCGAAAATCAGATAAGCCAAGAAGAGCTGAAAATCCGGCACCTCGCATTCCTCCCATAAGAGCTCTTTCCTGTGCTTCAAAACGATATGGCCATACCCTCTTATGTCCCATCAAATGTAACGTCTCGTATTTATCGGAATCATAGGTTTCCTGAAAAACTGTAACATAATCTGCGCCACATTCATGCAGATAACGATATTCATCTGTATTTACCGGATAAATTTCGAGACCGACCATACGAAAATACTTGCTGGCAAGCTTACATGCTTCTCCAATATATTTGACATCGCTTTTTGCCCTGCTCTCTCCTGTAAGTATTAAAATCTCTTCCATACCGGAATCGGCGATGACTTTCATCTCATGCGCAATCTGCTCCATATTAAGCTGCATGCGGTTAATATGATTATAACAGTTAAAACCACAATAAACGCAATAATTCTCGCAATAGTTTGCTATATAAAGTGGGGTAAAAAGATATACCGTATTTCCAAAATGCTTGCTTGTTTCTATCTTTGCTTTCTGTGCCATCTGCTCTAAAAATGGTGCGGCAGCCGGAGATAGTAATGCTTTAAAATCTTCAATAGAACAGGTTTCATGTTCTAACGCTGCTTTTACATCTTTTGCTGTATACTTTTCGTAATCATAGGAATACATCTGACTCATCACTTTATCCATGACATCTGATTTGATCTGTTCCATTCCTTCCATATATTCCATATGATTCTTTCTTGAGGAAGGGTCTGTTTCCAGGCGATGTTTCTTTTCTAACGCTTCTTTCGATAAGTATTCTGAATCGATTAAAAACTGGTTTTCCATTATAATACCTCTTTTCCAGCAACGCTTTTAATGTAAAAATCCTGTCAGTGGATCTGATGCAGCTGCTCCTCTTGTAAGCACACGACCAAGACCGGATAAATATGCCTTTCTTCCTGCTTCGATTGCCTGACGAAAAGCTGCGGCCATCATCGGAAGATCACCGGCAGTTGCCAACGCAGTATTTGCCATAATTGCTGCTGCACCCATTTCCATTGCCTCACATGCCTGTGATGGCTTACCAATTCCTGCATCTACGATAATCGGAAGATCAATCTCATCAATTAAAATCTGAATAAATTCTTTCGTAGCTAATCCTTTGTTAGAACCAATTGGAGATGCTAACGGCATAACGCAGGCTGCTCCTGCATTCACAAGATCTCTGGCAACATTTAAATCCGGATACATATATGGCATAACAACAAAACCTTCTTTTGCAAGGAGTTCTGTCGCCTTAATCGTTTCCTGATTATCCGGAAGAAGATACTTACTATCACGCATAATCTCTACTTTTACAAAATTTCCACAGCCAAGTTCTCTTGCTAATCGTGCGATTCGCACTGCTTCCTGTGCATTTCTCGCTCCGGAAGTGTTTGGTAACAGTGTAACATCCTTTGGAATATAATCTAAAATATTTTCATGTTCTTTTGTATTCGCTCTTCGAACTGCTAACGTAATAATCTGTGCTCCGGCATCTCGTACCGCTGCTTCGATCAGTTTCATAGAATACTTTCCTGAACCAAGAATAAAACGAGATTCAAATTCATGACCGCCAATGATTAACTTATCTTCTGTCTGCATAATAAAACGCCCTTCTTTCTAAACTGGTTTGTGATTATTCTAAACCAGCCTTCATTAATAAATTGATTTTGTATAATTTCATCTCTTTTTTAATAATTCATAAAATTATTAACATCCACCACCCATAAAACTGACGATTTCGACTTCGTCTCCATCTTTTAGTATGGTCTGATCATACTGTTCTTTTGGAATGATCGTAAGATTATACTCCACAACAATATGATTTACATTATAATTCTCCGCTGCAAGATACTCTGCAACTGAAATTCCTGCTTTATCACAGTCCTGTCCATTAATTTTTACCATGCCTTCACCTCCTGTAACATAAAAAAACGAGAAGTAACCGATTCGGTAACTTCCCGTAAAAATATACAAAAATATATATGCTTCCCTACGTTGGCATTATCCAAATCAGGTTAATGGGTCGAAGGTCATACCTTCCTCTCAGCCTGTAATACAAGCTCCCCTTTTGTTCAATTGTATTTATAATACGCTTATTTTAACAAAAATGCAAGACAAAAATGCTACTTCATTACAATTAGCTCATAATTTCTGCTTCCGAGATGAATCTTTTCTGCATGTTCCAGACAGGTTTTATATTCAGACTCAGGCGTAGTATTTTCAAAGTGATCATGATGATCACAGAAACCTTCCCTGTGCATATTTTCAAAAAGCTGACTGTTTGGAAGCGGCCGCATCTTTAAGCAGGCATCTACACATGCCTGATCCAATGCTAATGGATCAAAAGATGCGAACATTCCGATATTCGGAAGAATCGGTGCATCATTTTCCGCATGGCAGTCACAGTTTGGGGATACATCAACAACAAGTGAAATATGGAAATTCGGTCTTCCATCAATTACTGCTTTTGTGTATTCTGCCATTCTGCAATTTAAATCTTTTGTTGCCGCCCAATTTTCAAATTCAATCGCGTCAAAGTTACATGCGCCGATGCATCTTCCACATCCTACACAATTCGTTCCATCAATATGCATCTTCTTTGTCTCTTCATCAAATACAAGACCATTATTCGCACATTCTCTCATACAGCGACGACATCCACGACATAATTCTTCATGAATAGTTGGCTGACCATTCGTATGCTGTTCCTTTTTTCCAGCACGGGAACCACAGCCCATACCGATATTTTTAATCGCTCCGCCAAATCCAGTCGTTTCATGACCCTTAAAGTGACTTAAACTAATAAAAATGTCTGCATCCATGATCGCTCGTCCAATCTTTGCTTTCTCTATGTATTCGCCACCCTCAACAGGTACCTCAATATCATCTGTTCCTTTTAAACCGTCTGCAATTAAAACAGGGCATCCAACCGTCATTGCTGTAAAGCCATTCTCCCAGGCACACTGCAAATGTTCTAATGCGTTCTTACGGCTTCCCGGATATAACGTATTACAATCTGTTAAAAATGGCTTTCCACCTAATTCTTTTACTACATCAGCAACCGCTTTGGCATAATTAGGACGTAAAAAACTTATGTTGCCAAGTTCTCCAAAATGCATTTTAATGGCTACAAATTTATTTTCCATGTCAATTTCGGAGATTCCAGCCTTTTTCAGAAGTCTTTTTAACTTCATTGGAAGTCCCTCTCCTAACTTTGCTCTAAAGTCAGTAAAATATACTTTTGATTTTTCCATGTTCATAATCCCTTTCTAAATCTACATTTAAAATGAAATGTTTTATCATTACAAATATACTTTATCTCTTTTTGGACATGATTTCAACCAAAATATTATTTTACAATTTAGAAATATTGGCTATATATTCTTCAAAATAATTTAATGTTCATATATGATTTTTCCACCAAGCATCGTCATATTTTTAAATTATTTTTGTATTACCTTGCTTTATTTTCACTCAATTTTTTGTAGATTTCTTTTTCTACTTCTAACAATGAAATGTTCTTTTCTTTCGCGATTCTTGCCATATCTTCATATTCTGGTTTTTCCTTTACAATACCGTATCCGGAAGCAGCTTTGACATGAACCGTTCCATATATAGTTTCTATTTCTTTGATTTCTCTTTTCAGTCCATAGCGTTTACAGTTATATTCACGAACCCCCAGTGTGGTTGTATGTTTTAAAATAAGCGTAAGAAACTTCTCTCTATCCTCTTTGGCACACATACAGGTAAGCATGATTGCCGGACGGTTTTTCTTCATCTGAATATTTGTCGTATAGACATCAAAAGCTCCTTCTTTCATCAAAAGTTCTGTGACAAATCCAATCTTTTCCGGAGTCATATCATCAAGATTACAACAAAGTTCTATAATGGAATCCATTTCCTGTGGTTCACCATGACACCCTGTATACTTTTGTTCTTCTACACTTTCTCCGATAATCGCACGAAGGCAGTTTGCATCAGTAAAGTCTTTCATTCCCATACCATAACCTGTTTTTTCTACAGACATCATTGGCATCTGACCAAAAGATTGCGCAAAATGTTTTAAAAGAGCTGCTCCGGTCGGTGTGCAAAGCTCTCCTTCGATTCTTCCACCATAAATCGGAATTCCCTGCAGAATATGCGCTGTTGCAGGTGCCGGGATTGGAAGAATGCCATGAGCACAGTGAATCTGACCATAACCAACATGAACAGGAGAAGCTATGATTTGTTCCGGAGCAAGTTTATAAACTGCAAGACAAACCCCGACAATATCTGCTACTGCATCCATGGCTCCAACTTCATGAAAATGTATTTCCTCCACCGGACATCCATGAGCATGACTCTCTGCATCTGCAATTAATTTGTATACGGCAATCGCATCCTCTTTTACCTTTTCTGGTACGTCCAGATGCCCGATAATATGCTCAATATCTTTCATACTCGTATGATGATGACTGTGTCCATGTGTGTGCTCATGTACATGGTCATGCCCCTCGTGGTGATGTTCATGCACATGGTCATGCTCCTCATGGTGATGTTCATGTATATGATCATGATCCTCATGGTGATGTTCATGCACATGGTCATGCTCCTCATGGTAATGTTCATGCACATGGTCATGCTCCTCATGGTGATGTTCATGTATATGATCATGTCCCTCATGATGATGTTCATGCATATGCAATGGCACATCAACACTTTTTTCTTCTTCTCCATTTACGGTTACTTCCATATGCGTTCCCATAATACCGCATTTTGCTATTGTTGTTCGCTTAATCTTTACCTGAGGGATCTGTAAATCATTCAATTGCTGCACAAAAGCATCCGGATCAGGCATTAATTCCGTAAGTGCTGCCGTAAGCATATCTCCGGCAGCTCCCATATTACATTCCAAATATAATGTTTTCATATTGTAACTACTCTCCTTTACATTTCTATCTTTTATAGTAGGCTTTGTTTTTTATGAATGTTCATGTAAATGATGTGGCTGCATTCTTACGTTTTCTGGATTTTTCACAGAGACATGATTAATCATACTTGCCATATAACCAGCACCAAAACCATTATCAATATTGACAACACTGACTCCGCTTGCGCAGGAGTTAAGCATTGATAAAAGAGCAGACAAACCTCCAAAAGAAGCGCCATATCCAACACTGGTCGGTACCGCGATAACCGGACAATCAGCAAGCCCACCTACCACACTGGCAAGAGCGCCTTCCATTCCGGCAATAACAACGATAACCTGAGCACTCATTAAATCTTCGGAATATGCTAACAAACGATGGATACCTGCAACACCAACATCATAAATTCTTACAACTTCATTCCCAAGAATTTCAGCAGTTAGAGCAGCTTCTTCCGCTACAGGCAAATCGCTTGTCCCACCCGTTGCAATGACTATTTTTCCATTTCCGTCTTTCTTCGGAAGTTCTCCTACAATACCAGTTTTACTAAGTGCATTATAATGCAGCGGAAGACTTGCGCTCACAAGATCTGCCGCTTCCTGGCTCATTCTTGTAATCAATACAGCACTATCGCTTTTTTTTCGAAAAGCTTCTGTAATCTTTAATATCTGTTCTGGAGTTTTTCCGGCACCATAAATTACCTCTGCCGCTCCCTGACGAATCTTTCTGTGATGATCAAGTTTTGCAAAACCAAGATCTTCAAACGGCTCTGTCTTCAACTCTAATGCAGCCTTTTCTACACTGATATCACCTGAAGCCACTTGATGTAATAATTCCGTTAATTTCGTATGTTCCATAATATTTCACCTCATTTACTCCCTAAAATCAATTTATACATGATGTAAATCTATCCATAAAATAAATTCAAGAATACCATGGCATTCTTGAATTTATTTTACTATTCTGCGGTACAAAAAAGAAGTAACAAATGTTATATCATCAGATATGAAATGACTACATCTATAGATAGCAAGAATGTCGCTAGTCACTAATCAATTCCTGTACAAAGGCATTTGCCGGATGTTCTAAAATCACTTCTGGTTTATCTAACTGTATGGCTCTTCCCTGATCCATGACAAGCACACGATCCCCCAGTTTCATTGCCTCTCTGATATCATGCGTAATAAAAACGACAGTCAAACCTAACTTTTTATGAAGTGCCAGCAGTTCTTTCTGCATCATTTTCCGAGTAATTTCATCTAAAGCTCCAAAAGGTTCATCCATCAGCATAATTTTAGGTTTTGCAGCCAAAGCTCTTGCAATACCTACACGCTGCTGCTGTCCACCGGACAGTTCCGATGGACGGCGTTTTAAAAGTGATTCTTCAAGTCCTACCAAATTTAAAAGTTCTAAAACACGCTTTTGGTTTTGCTTTTTATTTTTCTGTCCACTGATAGTTAAAACATAAGCGATATTATCTTCTACTGTCATATGTGGAAAAAGTCCCTTATTCTGAATCGCATAACCAATGCTTCTGCGCAAAGCTATATGATCTGTTTTAGTAATATCACGCCCCTGCACATAAACAGTTCCTAAAGAAGGAAGAAGAAGCGCATTGATCAGCTTTAGCATCGTTGTCTTCCCACAGCCGGAACAGCCGATTACTGTAAGAAATTCTCCTTCTTTTACATGAAGATTAAAGTGATGCAGTACTTCTTTTTTTCCGTAACTATATGATACATCTTCCATTCGTATCACTGCGACACACCTCTCTTCTTTACATAATTTTCAAGTATTCCAAGCAATAAATCTGCAATCAGTGCAAGAAGAGCGATCAATACACTTCCGGCAAAAGTAAGCGCCGGATTATAGATTGTAATTCCTCTGTAAATGGCAACGCCTAATCCTCCAGCACCAATAAATGCCGCAATCGCTGTTACTGACAATGTCATAACCACCATGTTTCGGACACCGGCCAGAATAACACCGAGCGCTAAGGGAAGTTTAATTCTCCACAAAATCTGGATATCTGTACTCCCCATCCCTCTGGCAGCCTGTATAATTTCCTGACTGACTCCACAAATACCGGTGTATGTATTTCGAATCATTGGCATCAATCCATATAGAGTCAAAGCAATGATCGCTGTTTTATCTCCGATTCCGGTAAAAGGTATCAAAATTCCTAATAAAGAGATAGATGGAATCGTATAGAAAATATTTGCCAGTGTTAAAATAACCGGAGCCATAAATTCTTTCTCCGCAATAAATATGCCAAGAAGTAAGCCCATAATACCAGCTAGTACTATAGCAATTCCCGCAATTTTAAGATGTTGCCCAAATAATTCCAGAAACCATTCTCTGCGTTCCATATAAATTTGCAAAATTTCTTTTAATAGTTCCATTATGTCGATCCTTTTATTCTTCTATCGCTGTCTGAGATTATTATTTAATAATTCCTTTTTCTGTAAGGTAATCTTTCGCTACCTGTACATCTTCTTTACCTTCCACTTCTACTTTGTAATTTAGAGAAGCCATTTCTTTGTCAGTAATCGAATTATCTAATTTCATAATCGCTTCTTCTAATCCAGGATGTGATTTTAATGTATCATTTCTTACAACATTAGAACAAAAATAATTTACCTGCAAATGCTTGTCATCTTCTAGAACACGAACATTATCATTACTTAACTGTGCATCTGTTGTAAAACCATTTGAAACATCAATATCTCCCTTTTTCAATGCTTCGTATTTGAGACCAATATCAATATCTTTTACATCTTTAAATTTTAATCCATAGGTATCACAAAGAAGATGGAATCCATCTTTTCTTTCAATATAATCAGAATTACCACCAAAAACCAGCTCATCTGAAACCTCTGCCAGTTGAGACGTTTTTGTCAGGTTATACTTTTTCGCAGCTTCTTCTCTTACAATAAGCGCATATGTATTGTTAAAACCATACTGACCAATCCAGGACATATCATACTTATCCTTATACTCTTTCTGAAGCTGTTTCCACATATCTTCATCACTTATGCCATCTGAATCATGTTTTAATACCATGATATATCCAGAAGAAGTATATTCCGGATATAAATCAAAGTCACCGGATTCCATAGCCGGCATAATATTATTTGTACCGCCTCCGATTCCTTTTGTAAGTTCTACAGAATAATCTGTAGTATCTTCAATAACTAATTTTAACATTTCGCCTAAAATAAACTGTTCCGTCATCGGTTTTGTTGCGATTTTGATCGGAGCAGCTGCCTCCTGATTTTTCACAGCTTCCGTTGTACTTTCTGAACTAGCATTTTTACTGCTGCCACAACCAGCAATACCCGCCATCATACCAAAAGTCATTCCTAGTGCAACCCATTTTTTCCATGTTTTTTTCATTTTTTACACTCCTTTTTATGATATATTTTATATTATATCTTATTTTATGTCATTATTGTATCATAATCGATACTTTTTATGTAAAAAAATGAATATATTGCACAAAAAAGATTATGCAAAGTATGCTATTACTTCAACTCCTGTATCATACTGTTTCTGGCTGACACAAATTTCTCTTTTCCCTTTTCTTATAAACTGGTATAATGGTTTTCGAAATCTACAGAAAGGCTATTTTATTATTATAAATGAAAAAAACATTTTTTTCTCACGATAAAAATTTTTATGCGGCATTATTTCCATTACTTATTATTATTTCGTTGCAGAATCTTATTTCTTACAGTGTGAATATGGCAGATAACATCATGCTTGGGGCGTACAGTCAGAATGCTCTTTCTGGTGCAGCTTTGGTGAATCAAATATTTTTCCTTATCCAACAGGCAGCGGTTGTGATCGGTGATGGGCTGGTTGTTATTTCCTCACAATATTGGGGACAAAAACGAATGGAGCCAATCCGGCAGATTACGGGAATGGTCTTGAAGATCGCACTAGGCTTGGGAATCTTTTTGATTATTTTATGCTCGCTGTTTCCAGAAGCAATGTTAGGCTTTTTTACGTCCGATGTGGCAATTTTATCTGAGGCAGGAAGTTATTTGCAGATTATAAAGTATACATTTCTTTTGTATCTTGTAACACAGGTACTTCTTTCTGCACTTCGCAGTGTTGAAACGGTACGGATCGCGTTTGTAATATCGTGTGTTTCTTTAGTAGTCAATGTAAGTATTAACTATATTTTAATCTACGGACGATTTGGCTTTCCAGAGTTGGGAATTCGTGGGGCAGCAATTGGCACGATGCTATCGAGATGTTTAGAGTTCCTTATTGTACTTATTTATGTAGCAAAAATAGATAAAAAGTTGAAGTTATTTTCAGATAGAGCAGTATTTCACATTGATAGATTATTACGTTCAGATTATGTGAAGGTTGCTGTTCCGGTTTTTATATCTGGAATGTTGTGGGCGATTTCCGTACCGATGCAGACCGCAATTCTCGGGCATTTAAGTTCCGATGCGATAGCTGCAAATTCTTTCGCAAGTACATTTTATCAATATATGAAAGTTGTTGTGCTTGCTATGTCTTCCGCTTCTTCTGTCATGATGGGAAAAGCAGTTGGCAGGGGAGATTTAGATGAGGTAAAAGCCGCAGCAAGAACGCTCTCTGTACTTGATGTAGGCGTTGGAATAATTCTTGCTACTATTCTTTACTTTACAAAAGACTTTCTTTTAGCACAATATACCTTAAGTCCAACCGCTTCGCAGCTTGCAGAGCAGCTTATCATCATTATGGCAGTAATCATGGTTGGCATGGCATACCAGATGCCCGTTGGCTCGGGAATCATTCGTGGCGCTGGAGATACAAAGTTCTCTCTTTATGTAAATATGATTAGTACATGGGGCATTGTACTTCCACTGTCTTTAGCCGCTGCTTTTTGGTGGAGATGGCCAATTGCTGCAGTAGTTATCTGTTTACAGTCTGATCAGATATTTAAGGGGATTCCGATATTTTTAAGATTCCGAAGTTATAAGTGGATTCACAAGTTAACGAGAGTTTAACTCTTACCTCCGATTATCTTTTACTGTTATACCAACTAATCACGCCCTGCAGATTCTGTATCCTGACACGTTCACCACCATGCAACATCATATCCTGCAGAAAAATAGTAAGAATCGCTCTGTCACATGAGTGACACCTATCGTGTCATCAGCTAGAAGACTCGACTTTTACCCACTAAAAATAATATTTCCTATCGTCCGCCTTCACCTTCTGACAGCAATGTAATAAAATAATAAATAATTCCAAATACAGCTATACTTCCCATCATAATACCAATCATCTGATTTATACTCACCACATTTCCATGAAATACCGGATTGCAATCAAGCGTGTCTCTTATCGCTTCAA